>OBLU010000234.1_pt1 | contig 54278 bp, 41 predicted proteins | sample 1518681 | NCBI WGS metagenome assembly OBLU01 (sample SAMEA3539304, study PRJEB22396) | soil metagenome | biome: tundra; feature: field; material: soil | place: USA | collected 2010-05 | depth 0.15 m
CCTGATCCGCGTTGGAAGAATTTGGTGCGGCGCATTGGTCTTCCGCTCAATTGATTATGAGATAACTATCGAGTCGTGAAGAATTCCGATTTGAATGCCAGTTGTTGCGATCAGCCCACCACGATCACCGAGCTCGAATACAGGTGGGTCTTTTTGAGATTCGGGTCGAATTGTGGGCAATTCGGAAGTTCCCATCTCGTTACCCTGTACGATCGCCCGATTTGCCCGAAAAAGGTCAAGCCCCAACGAGTCCCTCTTTCCGCCAACTCATTCATTTTAATTGCTCAAATTCCAATTGTAATTTTGCGTGTTAATTCGCGCCACGGCCCACAATAGATCTAGAACGCGTACTGAGCGCAACGACCGTCCGGCAACCGAGCCGCAGCCCACAAACGGCCCGGCACCCGTAACCCCTTTTGCAGCAGGACTTTGCCTATAACTCCAACCTCATGAGGGTTTGGCGTCGGCCCATCTCCATAACCCCTTTAATTAGAGCATTTTACCCAAAGGGGGGGGGGATGGGGGTATCCTCTGTCCAGACCTACGCTGCATTCCGCTAACCTGGAATCATGCGGAAAGATTGAAAACAAGGGCATTGAACCACAATCTACACAGCAAAACATGCCAAAAAGTGCCAAAATCTGCCAATTTTGCTATCGAAAACGACCAAAAACCCATAAAAAGCCGCTCGCAACGCCAGCTAAGCCACTCTATCAAAATGGGATACTCATCTGCCGGATCGTTGCGAAAAACACGGCTGTGAAACTGTAAAGCTGTAGAGGGGTGCGACGGCTGCCTCACGCCCCGTTGGCGGCGATCGCGTCAAACGTCAAATCCTGCGCGGTCGAGTGGTGCTCCGCCTGCCACTGCTCAAAGAGCCTTCCGTAGCTCAGCGTCATGTACTCTGAAGGCGAAACGCCCAGCCGCGCGGCTGCGCGGTCGATCCACTCCGGCGTGCCTTCCAGTTCGGCAAAATTGCCGATAGGCGTCTCGTCCACCACGCAGTGGCCCTCGCCATCCGACCATTCGCTGCGCCACTTCTCATAGCGGAAAGCCGCCACCAGTCCCAGCACAGTGAATATTTCGGCCAGCACCGTGCCGTCGGCCACTTCGGTTTCCGTCTCCACGCGATGCTTGTGCCGGTCCTCGCCCACGCCCGAGTCGGGAATCCGCTTGTGGGTCACCGTCCACCGTTCGCCATAACTGCGGATGCGCAGGATCTCCGTGCGTGCCCTCATCTTCCGGTCCGGCGTGTCGTAGAGCACATTGCTTTCGAACTGCCGCGGCGTCTCCAACCGGAATCCCGCAGCCCTGAGCCGCTCATCGAAATCGGCCAGATCCTTCACCCGAATTTTGATCTCCGTCTCGATAGCCATCGTAACCAGTGAGTATACGGCAGGTGACGTTGCGGCCCGTAACCCGCGACAAGCCACCCTTAACCGGCGAGAATAGAAAGGTGAAGACCCTTCGCCTGGCTGTGGATCCCGCTCATCTCGACACCGCAGAGGCTCGCCAGGCCATCGCCCGCGCCGCCAAAATCCTCCGTGACGGAGGGCTGGTCGCCTTCCCCACGGAGACGGTCTACGGCCTCGGCGCCAACGCCCTCGACCCCGCCGCCGTGGCCCGCATCTTTGCCGCCAAACAGCGCCCCTCCTGGGACCCGGTCATCGTCCACATCGCCGGCCCCGCAACGCACAACCCCATGCTGAATAACCTGGTAACGGAAATCCCAGAGCCCGCGCGCAAGCTCATGGCCGCCTTCTGGCCCGGTCCGCTCACGCTGCTCTTGCCCCGCTCTGCTGCCGTACCGGACTGCGTCACCGCCGGACGCCCGCTCGTCGGCATCCGTATGCCCGCGCATCCAGTCGCCTTCGAACTGATCCGCCAAGCCAGAATCCCAGTGGCCGCTCCGAGCGCCAACTTGTTTGGCCACATCAGCCCCACCACCGCCACGCACGTCCTTGAAGACCTCGACGGCCGCATCGACGCCATTCTCGACGCCGGACCCACCCTCCACGGCGTCGAATCCACGGTCCTCGATCCCTCTCGGTCTCCGATGGTGATCTACCGCCCCGGCGCCATCACTGTTGTCCAGATTCAGAATACGGCCGGCCCCGTCGAGCTCTTTCAAGCCGGTGATCGTCCGCAGTCCGAACCCGAACAAGGGCTTCCGTCCCCCGGCGTTGGCCTGCGCCACTACGCCCCGCGCGCCCGCCTGATTCTCGTCGATGGACCGCTGGGAAAGCTTCCCGTTCTCCTCGCCGAAGCCGCATCCCGTTATTCGCAAGAGCGACTGGGCGTCATGTCTCCGGCAGAACTGGCCGAGCCAATTCCAGGTCTGCCCGCTGCAGTCATCTTTTCCTGGGGCCGATGGGATCAACCCGAAGAACTGGCGCACAATCTTTACGCGGGCCTGCGCGCCCTCGATGCCGAAGGCTGCACCATGATTCTGTGCCCCTTACCGCCGGCCGAAGGACTCGGCGCAGCCATTCGCGACCGCCTCTGCAAGGCCGTCCATCCTGCCAAAAAGTGAGCCTCGAACTCTACTGCCCGGCCTCACCCATCTTGTACATGTATTTAATCGCTGATTTATAAACGAGCGTCTTCTCTCGCCCTCGCACTTTCAGCGCTTTCCGGTCGTACCACTCGATGCATCCCTCCACGCGCCCTCCATCCGCCAGCATGATGACCATCTGTGTCTGGGACTGGATCTGTTTTTGCAGGTAGAACAGCTCGGCATGCCGGTGAGCCGTATCCTCTTCCGCGTCGTGTGCCGTAAAGCGGAATGGCTCCGGTACCGGGGGCTTTCTTCCCCCACGGTGCATGGGAACTATCGTCGAGGTCCTGTTTTCGAGTTCAATACCGGTCAAGGCAGCGCGACTAATCATGGTTTACCTTCCTCCTCAAGAGAAGTGAGGTTCGAAGCTCAAATGCACATGCCTCGATCCAAACAATGTGAACAGCTGCCCCGCCGCTCGAATGCTAAATCGCGGCTCAACACGGCTTAGACTATACGCACTTGCCATCCACTTGAGGAGCCGGTGAAGACAAGGGTGTGTTTTCGGGGGATCCTTGTTCTCTGCAGTTTCCCAAAGAATGGTGTGCTTGATTGTACTTCGAAAGGATGCCCACCGCACGGCGGAGGTTGCTTTCATTGCGGTACGGTGTCGTCTGTGGAAGAAGAATCCAGATTGCATGGCACGTACGGCTGTTCAAGAGAGATTTGCGCGAGCAGGATCCCGATCTTGGCTCAACGCTCGCCCAAACCCACGGCCATTGCGTCCAGTGAGAGCGATCGCAGCAGATTGCGCCGCATTCCCTGCTCCGCCTGCACCAATGCACGGGCCGCCCCGTCAATCCAATCCACTGTGAGTCCTTGCGCCATCCGCTCCAACTCGGCGGCCATGTCTACGTTGCGCACCAGCGCCGGTGTTCCCGCCACCACCAGCAGCAGGTCCTCCACCAGGCTGCCCAGAGCGCGCAGCAGGTTGATCGTCTTCGTCTGCCCGTCAGCCCCGCCACGATAAGTCTCTGTAGTCTTGAAGAGCTGCGAGTAGTCCGGTTCCCTGAGCGCGGTTCGCAGCACCACTAACGCATCTTGCCGGCTGGCCAGATAAACGCTAAGGTCCAGCGTCAGTGCCCGCCCCACGGCTCCCTCGGCCAGCCGTGCCACGAGCCCCCGCTCCGCAGCCTTCAGCTCAGACCGGCGGCCAGCGAGCAGCGTTTCCAGTTCCGCAGCGGGCAGCGCGCCCAGCCGGTGCACCACCGCTCTTGAGCGGATCGTCGGCAGCAGTTCCTGTGGATTCTCGGTCAGCAGAATCAGTGACGTGTGCTCCGGCGGTTCTTCCAAAACTTTTAATAGGCTGTTAGCGGCCTCTTTCATGAACGCCGAAGACGTGAAGATTGTGAAAGAGCGAAGGGCCTCGACCGGCGGCCGATAGTACGCCGCGTGAATCACCTGCCGCACCTGGCCTAATTTGATCAAGAGCTGCGGCGGGTCGGGCGGCACAATCAGCACATCCGGATGCGTCTGGATCAGGATGCGCGTATCGCGCTTGTCGGTGTCGCGCATCTCCTCGCGTGCCGCGACGGCCTCGGCGACACGCTCTTCCAGGTTGGCCGCGTCGCCGATCCGTTCGCAGTTCCGGCAATGGCCGCAAAAATCCGGAAGACCATCGCTTTCAGTCGGCTTCAAGCAGTTCACCGCCCTCGCCAGCATCAGCGCCAGCGTGTACTTGCCCGCTCCGCTCGGCCCAGCAAGGATCAGCGATTGCGGAAAGCGCCCGGCCCGGACGCTCTCGCGCAGCCGTGTCACGGTCGCCGTGTTCCCTAGAAAATCCTGGAAGCCCACGGTTCGAGTCTATTGCATTTGTCGAAGGGCTGAAATTCCGCGACGCAAATCGAAATCGGGAGGCCATCCCGTAGAGCCTACCCCCGCTCCCGGACTACCGCCTTGATTCCGTCCTTCGGCCGCAGCGTGATTTTCGGCTGCAATTCAATCCGCTGCCCCGGCACAAGCTCCAGTCGCCACCGCTGCGCAATCGTCGCCAATGCAAGCGTGGCTTCCATCCAGGCAAATGACTCCCCAATGCACTGCCGGCCGCCACCGCCAAAGGGGAAGTACGCAAAACGCGGACGCGCGGCCTTAGCCTCGGCAGTGTGGCGCTCTGGCCGAAAACTTAACGGATCGGGATACCAACGCGGATCGCGTTGCATAATATATTGGCTGAAAAAAATCATCGTCCCTTTACGCAGACGATAGGGCCCGATTGAGACATCCTCAAGCGCTTCGCGTCCCATGGCCCAGGCCGGCGGATAGAGACGCATGGATTCAGCCAGCACCATGCCGGTGTATTCCAGTCGAGGCATATCGTCAAGATTCGGCAGCCGCCCCGCAAGCACCTCATCCAGTTCGGCATGCAAGCGGGCTTCTGCTTCGGCGTTCTGGCCGAGCAGCAGCCATGTCCAGGTCAGGGCGTTGGCCACCGTTTCATACCCGGCCAAAAACAGAGTGAGAATCTGATCGCGCAATTGATCGGCATCAAGAGCGCGACCGTCCCCTTCCGCCTGATCGTCGCGCGCGGCCAGAAGCATTGAGAGCAGATCGCCCCGCTCTTGCAAGTCGCCGGTCTGAGCGATTTCTTCGCGGCGTGCCCGGATCATGCCGTCCACCACATGGTCCAGGCGCGCCTTTGCCCGACAAAAGCGCTTCATGCCGGGCAGCGGCGAATCGAGAAGCAGTTCCGCCCGCGGCAGCGCGACCAGGTAGTTGTAGAGGTCCATAATGATGTTCACCTGGTCGTTGATGACATGGATCTCGGGCGTGACCTCGGTATCAAAAAGCGTCCGCGCGGTAATCTGCAGAGCCAGTCGCATCATCTCCGCTGAAACATCGAGCGGCTTTCCCGCCTGCCATTGGGCGCTGAGGGTGTCGGTTCGCTCTACAATCTGGTTCGCATACCGCTGGATGCGCTGCCGATGGAATGCGGGAGCGGCGATGCGTCGGCCACGCTTGTGGGTTTCTCCATCTGAAGTGATGAGCCCTTCGCCGAGCAGGATCTTCATGCGCTTCTGCGTGCGATCCTTGCCGAAACTCGCTGCCTTGTCGATGAGCACTTCACGGATATCGGAGGGCTCGTGCAAGAGGACAACGTCATGAAACAGGATGCGGTAATGCGCGGCGCGGCCATAACGGCGCAGGTGCTCGAACAACAGAATCGGATTACCTGGCTTGAAGAACTTGCGGAAAAGGTAGAATGGCAGATTCATCCGCAGACCGGGCGGGTAAAGATAGCGTCCTCGGCGCACGGTCTCCGGCAAACGATTCACTCCAGCTGCGCTGCCGGGAAGGTCCAGTGATCCCACTCTTCGAGCCTAGAGCAACCCGCCAGCGCTGTCGAGCGTGAGGCTTGGGACCAGCGAAGCCGCCAACCACACAACCGTTACCTGCGGCAAAGCCCGGTATCCCCTGTCCTCCGCCCCAACCTGCCCGTACAATAGAGCAGGAAGCCTGCACCCACCGATGGCGGACCAAGCACAACAGCTATCCCCCAGTTCCATCTCGCGACCGCCCGACGGCCGACCCTCCGCCGCCCGCAAGCCCCAATTGCGTAAGCCCGACGAAGACCCCATTGGCAAAGTTTACGACTCGCGGCTGATGCGCCGGCTCGGCCATTACCTGATTCCCTACTGGTGGCAGGCCGCAATCTCCTCCGTCGCCGTTTCGCTCAAATCGCTCAGCGACGTGGCCGGTCCCTACCTGGTCAAAGTGGCCATCGACCGCTACATGACAGGCAAGCCCGGCCCCGCCACTAGCTGGCTCACCCGCCGCCTTCCTGCCGACCCCGCTGATGGCATTACCGAGTTGGCGGGAATTTTCCTTGCTGCACTCATTTCCGCCTACCTGTTTGAATTCATTCAGACCTACATGATGCAGTGGGTCGGCCAGAAAATCATGTTTGACCTGCGCCGCGACATCTTCAGCCACATGCAGAGGATGCACATCGGCTTCTTCGATAATCACGCCGTGGGCCGGCTGGTCACGCGAATCACCTCCGACGTCGACGCCATCAATGAAATGTTCACAGGCGGCATTCTGGCCATCGTGGACGACTTCTTCACCCTGACCATCATGGCCGTGGTGATGCTCAGCATCAACTGGTGGCTGGCCCTGCTCGCCTTCGCCGTTCTGCCCCTGATCCTGGTTGTCACCCGCCTCTTCCGCGACCACGTCCGCGAGAGCTACCGCCGGGTTCGCGCAGCCATCGCCCGCATCAACAGCTTCACCCAGGAACACATCAGCGGCATGAGCGTCGTTCAACTCTTCAATCGTGAACAGCGCGCCTACAACGATTTTGAAGACGTCAACCGCCTCCACATGATCGCGTTCAAAGACACGATCTTCGCCTATGCCCTCTACTATCCCGCAGTTGAACTGCTGTCGGCCATCTCGATTGCGCTGGTCATCTGGTGGGGCGGCTTCGGCGTCATATCCGGCTCGGTTTCCATCGGCGTTCTGGCCATGTTCAACATGTATTCGCAGCGTTTCTGGCGCCCCATTCAGGACTTGAGCGACAAATTCAATATTCTGCAAGCCGCCATGGCCGCCTGCGAGCGCATCTTCAGGCTCCTCGACACCGAGCCGGAGATTGTGAGTCCCGCCAATCCACGCCTCGGTGACGGAAGCAATCGAATCGAATTCCGCCATGTCTGGTTCACTTACCAGAAGCTCACACCCGAACAGAAGATTGCCGTTCAGCGCGCCGCCGCCTCCAGCGCCAGCACCGCAGACCTCACCGCGATTAAAGACATTGAATGGATCCTGAGAGATGTCTCCTTCACCATCGAGCCTGGCCAAACAGTCGCCATCGTGGGCCACACCGGCGCCGGCAAAACGACCCTCACCAGCCTCATGATGCGTTTTTATGAAGTGACCGCCGGGCAGATCCTGGTGGATGGCGTGGACCTGCGCGAACAGGATTTGACCGCATTGCGGCAGCATTTCGCCGTGGTCTTGCAGGATCCGTTCCTCTTTACCGGCACGCTGGCCGAAAACATTCGCCTCGGCAATGACGAAATCACGGATGCGACCCTGCGCCAGGCGGCGCGCGACGTGAACGTGCTGGACTTCATCGAAAGCCTGCTGGGTGGTTTCGACGAGCCAGTCCAGGAGCGCGGCAATTCGCTTTCCACAGGCCAAAAGCAGCTCATCAATTTTGCCCGTGCCCTGGCCTACAATCCGCGCATTCTCATCCTCGACGAAGCCACGTCCAGCGTGGACACCGACACTGAGTTACGCATTCGCGGTGCACTGGAGCGCATGGTCGAAGGTCGAACTAGCGTGCTAATCGCTCACCGCCTCTCAACCGTGCAGCGCGCCGACACGATCCTCGTGATGCACAAAGGCCAGTTGCGCGAGATGGGTTCGCACCAGGAACTGCTGGCGCAACGCGGCCTCTACTGGAAGCTCTATCAATTGCAATACAAGGATCAGGAAACAAACGGTATCGCGATTCCTTCTCGCGAGCCGTCTGTCGCGCCGGCCTTATAAGTTAGACGAAAGTGCAGCGCCGGAACCGCTGAAATACGGGCTAGGTTCTTGCCGGATTCGATTCGTCCGGATTCTTCAACAGCCAATAATCGAACCCATCCACGATGGCCATCAGCGCTGCCTGGTTCAGATCGCTGCTCACCCCCGCTGTGATCCACGGCTCGTGGCCGTCCGCGTTGAAGCTGACTGTAACGCGGACATGTGCCGCGGTGTCGTGGGCAGATACGTCAATGGCCGTGACGGTGAACCCGCCCAGACGCATACGCGCAATCGCCGGATACCACTTTTCGAGTTCGCGCCGCATTGCCTTGGTCAGTGCATCCACCGGCCCTGCACCCTCGGCCCGCGTTACCGCCACCGTCGAATCGCCGATGGACAGCAACATCGAAGCCTGCACATACCTGTTCCGGGTTTCGTCGGACTCGTCCAGAACTCTCCAGCTCTTCACACTGAAGCGATGCGGCAACGTCTTCAGTACCTTCATGCAGGCCAGCCGGAAAGAGACTTCGCTTGCCGTGAACCCGCCGCCCTCAATCATTGCCTCGTTCTGGTCCATCAAGGCCTGCGCTTGCGCAGAATCAAGTGGAATGCCGAGCGTCTGAGACAACAGAATGATGTTGGCCTTTCCCGATTGACTATTGACTCCGATTACTGGATTGGCGCCCAGTTTAGCCGGATCGCACCAGAGATAAGCCCCTGGATTCTTGCGCTCGCTGCTCCCATGCATACCGGCCCACGTCCCAAACGCGCCGGTACCGACGATGGGTGCGCCATGCGGCACCTCGATGGAGAAAGCCGAATATGCCGAGTGCGCCAGGTTGGTCAGGGCCAAAAGCGATTCGGGTGTGACAAATTCAGCCTCACCTCGGACTTGCATGCTGCCAATCACCGTGGTCAGGTTCACGTTGCCGCAGCGTTCTCCCGTTCCCACAAGAGTTCCTTGAATCTGAACCGCACCCGCAAGAATGGCGGATCGCGAGTTCGCGATCCCAAGTCCACGATCGGTGTGACCGTGAAATCCAAATTTCGCGTCGGGATACGTCTTAGCCAGCTCTCCGATAACGCGCGCGACTTCTTCCGGACTTGCGCCGCCAGTGGTGTCGCAAACAACCATGCGGCTTACCTGTTGCCTGGCGCATTGTGCTGTCAACTGATGGAAGTAATCCAGGCTTCGCTTGCTGAACTCGCCGTCGCACATCTCACCATTTTCACGACGGCCACAGTTGGCGTCCATCGCGTGCTCAAAATCTACGATGACTTCCAGACCGGCATCATGAAGGTAATCGATGGTCTCCTTCGCCATCAACAGATTCTCTTCCGGCGTCGTTTCCAGAGACTTCATCACGTCCAGCAGCCTGGATTTGATCACGATCACAGCGACCGGAACGCGCTTTCTATGGCTGACAATGAATTGAGTGTCGGGCCAGTCCTGGACCTTCGTGCCGCGACCACGCGTCCTGCCGAACAAGGCAAGCTTCATCGCTCCCGTTTCCACTGAAGTCACCGCGGAAGTCAACTCGCCGACAAACCGGTTCGAACCGGAGAATCCAATTTCCGCATATTGGATGCCAAAGGCCGCCATGCGCTGAAGAAGGCTCACGGCATTTGGTACGGAAATATCGATGTTTGGCTGCTGCATTCCATCACGAAGACTGGTATCGAACAGCTCGACTCTTCTAGTCTCTGCTTCCTTCATTTTCCCTTGTTCCCAGGCCGTAGCCGCGCCTGCCGTGGAGGCGCAAATCCTGTCGTTCGCTGGTATGTTGTCTTCACGCGTAGAATAAACTCCCGCGCTCACTGCGTTCTGCGCTTCTCTTCCGTCTGAATCGAAAAAGGCCATCCCGCATCCGCGGGATGGCCTCTCATTGCATCGAACACGAGCACACCACAACCCAGGAGGCCGATCTACTTTGCAGCAACCAGCGGTCTGGTGGTGAGGCTGCCGTCTTTGTAACCTTTGGCTATCTCGGCGATCGACACAGGCTTGTAATCGCCCGCGTGTCCTGCCTGGCCAAACTGCGTCATGCGAAGAGCAACCACTTTTTGCATGGCCTCGCGCGCCGGCTTCATGTAGTCGCGCGGATCGAACTTCTCCGGGGTCTCCCACAGTACCTTGCGGATGGCGCCGGTGATGGCAAGGCGATTGTCGGTGTCGACATTGACCTTGCGCACGCCGTTGCGGATGCCGAGCTGAATCTCCTCGACCGGCACGCCCCACGTCTCCTTCAGCTTGCCACCGTACTGGTTCACGATGTCCTGCAGGTCCTTCGGTACCGACGAGCTGCCGTGCATGACCAGATGGGTCTTGGGCAAGCGCTTGTGGATCGCAATCAGCACATCCATCTTGAGGACGGAACCGTCGGGCTTCTTGGTGAACTTGTATGCGCCATGACTGGTGCCAATGGCAATCGCGAGAGCGTCGACCCCGGTCAGCTCGGCAAACTCGACTGCCTGGTCCGGATCGGTAATGTGATCGAGCCCGCTGCCGCCCGCGCCGTGTCCGTCTTCAACGCCGCCCAGCACGCCGATTTCGCCTTCGACCGTGACGCCGCGCTCATGCGCGTAGTCCACGACTTTCCGGGTCACTTCGACGTTCTCCTCGAAACTTGCCGGAGTTTTGCCGTCTGCCTTGAGCGAGCCGTCCATCATCACAGAGGTAAAGCCGAGCTCAATCGCGCTCTTGCAGGTTTCAAAGCTGTTCCCGTGATCCTGGTGCATGGCGATCGGAATATCGGGATAAAGTTCGCTGGCCGCCAGGATTAGGTGAAAGAGATAGCGGTCCTGCGCAAACTGACGGGCGCCGCGGCTGGCCTGAATGATGACCGGCGACCGGGTTTCCTTCGCCGCCTCCATGATGGCCTGAATTTGTTCCATATCGTTGACGTTGAACGCCCCGACGCCGTATCCGCCCTTGGCGGCCTCGTCGAGAAGTTGCCGCATAGAGACTAAAGGCATAGGAATTCTCCTTTTCGGTTGGCTCCGCCGCTTCTGCGCTCGCGCCCTGAGGGGGCGGAAAATCAGCCTGAGGGGCGGCAGGAACTGGAATCATCTTTATGGTAGCAGAGGCGCGCAAGAGCAAAGTGTGTTCAGGAGCACAAGCCCAACTCGCCTCAATGGTCGCGTGTGGAATAATCCGTCCGTGCCCCTCGCCGCCGCAATCGCTCCGAATAGTCTGTATCTGCTGGGCTGTGCCGCAGGGGCCGTTCTTTTACTTCTGCTTCTAATCGCCAGGATCCGCCTTCATCCGGCTCTGGCCCTGATCGTCGCTGCGCTCGCTCTGGGTGTCGCCGCAGGCATGCCGCTGCATCAAATTCCCCTTTCGTTTACCGCCGGTGTCGGCGGGCTGATGGGTCATATCGCAATCATCCTCGGTTTGGGCGCAATACTCGGGCGCCTGCTGGCCAGTTCCGGAGGTGCAACGGCGCTCGGTGGATCGCTGGTCGAAAACTGCGGCGAAAGAGGTTTGCCTTGGGCGCTGTTGGGTCTCGGCATCCTCGTCGGCATGCCGGTGTTTTTTGAGGTCGGCCTGGTCCTCATGATGCCCATCATAGCTGCGGCCGCGCACCGCAGCGGTCGTCCACCAATCCTGGTTGGGATTCCCCTGTTGGCCGGCCTCTCGATCGTGCACGGCACCCTCCCGCCGCATCCGGCAGCCATGCTGGCCGTGGTGCAGTATCGTGCGGACTTGGGCCGCACCATTCTGTTGGGTCTGCTGGTCTGCATCCCCGCCGGCATCGTGGGCGGTCCCATTCTTGGCTGGTTCCTGATGCGCCGATGGAGCAAGCAAACGGCCACAGCCGGGGTCGAAGCCGCCTATGAGGAGCCTGCGTTGTTTGAAGAGGCTGAGATCGCCGCCGAGGAGAGCACCCTCGCAAACACCAGACCAGAGACGACGCCCGGCGGCCCCCTGCTTACGAGGCCATTGCATCCCAATCCAGCGCCCGTTGGACCGATCCGCGCTGCGGTTGCCATTCTGCTCCCGATCGCCCTGATCTTTCTGGGTAGCTGGGCCGATTCACTGGCGTCCGCCGGGAGCCTGGCCAACCAGATTCTTCGCTTCGTGGGTAGCCCTGACGTAGCGCTGCTCCTCGCCGTTCTTGCTGCGCTCGTCACCCTCGGAGGCCACATCCAGACCAGCCCCCCCCACGTCGGGAGAAACAACCGCCGGGGCCTGCTGCGAAAACTCACTGCCGAATCCTTCGAGCCCATTGCCAATGTGCTCGTGATTCTTGCCGCGGCCGGAGGTCTGAGCGGCGTGTTGCGCGATTCAGGAGCCGCCCAGGCCACGGTCGCACTCGCCTTGGGCGCGCACATGCCGCCCCTGGTACTGGCGTGGTTGCTGGCCGCCGTCGTGCGTGTCTGCATGGGCTCGGCCACCGTGGCCATGGCCGTCGCCTCCGGAGTGCTGGCACCGATGGCCGGACACATTGGCGTGCGTCCTGAATTACTTGTGCTCGCCACCGGCACCGGATCGCTGATTTTCTCGCAAGTCAACGATCCTGGCTTCTGGATGATCCAATCCTTCTTCAAACTGGAGATCAAGGAGACCTTCGCAACCTGGACCGTACTGGAAACTGTGATCTCGGTTACTGGATTGGCCGCCACTCTCCTCTTATCCGCGGCGTTGCGCTAAATCCTTGTTCCCTTACAGGCCCGGGCTTTACTCTGCACTTGCAACTCCACAGCTTTGCTGACCCGCGCCGTTTTGACCCGCAACTTCTTAGACCTGCAGTTTTTTTGGGAAAGGTCCAATTGATGCTGAGCATTCCTCTTCGCGTTGTTCTGGCCATTGTTGCCTTCACGGTATTTACACTCTCTGCCGCCGGACAATCCCGCACCTCCGAGCCTGCCAAGCCTCAGTACCCCGACTACCCAAGCGAGACGCCGGCCAGCTTGCGGCCGGTTACGGACAGCTTCGACTACACGCGCCGCGAAGCCATGATTCCCATGCGCGATGGGGTCTGTCTTCACACTGTGATCCTGGTGCCCAAGGGCGCAGAACACGCCCCGATCCTGCTCACGCGCACACCCTACAGCGCCGACCTGCTCACGAGTCATGTCGCCAGTTCCCATTTCGGCCCCATCCTCTATGGATACGACAACGCCACCGACGTGATTGTCGAAGGCGGCTACATCCGGGTCATTCAGGATATACGCGGAAAGTACGGCTCCGAAGGCGACTACGTGATGAATCGGCCGCTCCACGGGCCGCTCAATCCCAGCCCCGTTGACGAATCAACCGACACTTACGACAGCATCGACTGGCTCATCAAGAATATCCCCGAGACCAACGGCAAGGTCGGCATTCTCGGCATCTCCTATGACGGCTTTCTGCCCCTGATGGCGCTCGTCAATCCGCATCCGGCGCTCAAGGTGGCCGTGCCCATGAACCCCATGGTCGATGGCTGGATGGGCGATGACTGGTTCCACAACGGCGCCTTCCGCGAGCAGAATATGCCCTACATTTACGAGCAGGAAGGCACGCGCTCCAACACCGCCAAATGGTGGAGTTCGACTTTTGACGATTACGACCAGTACATGCGCGCAGGCTCAGCCGGCGAGCTCGGTCGCGAGCACGGCCTCGAGCAAACGGGCTTCTGGCAAAAAATTCTTGCGCACCCCAGCTACGATTTCTTCTGGAGAGAACAGGCCGTGGATAAGGTGCTGGTCGACGACTTCGCGCAGGAAGGCCTCAAGGTACCCGTCATGTTAGTCCACAGCCTGTGGGATCAGGAAGACATCTACGGCGCACCCGCCGTCTACAAGGCCATCAAGCCCCTCGACAAGAACAACGACAAGGTATTTCTTGTGCTCGGCCCCTGGCATCACGGGCAAGAGATTGAGCCCGCCGACAGTCTGGGTGCGATTCGCTTCGGCAGCGACACCGGGACATGGTTCCGACAGAATGTTTTGCGGCCGTTTCTCGATCACTACCTCAAAGACGATGCTCCCGCGGCGAATGTCGCCCCGGTCACGGCGTACGAAACCGGCGTCAACCAATGGCAACGCCTGCCCGCATGGCCCACCGCCCCCGCGACCAAGCCGCTCTATCTAGAGCCCGGCTTTAAACTGAGCTTCTCGGCTAACTCCGCTAACAACGCTAGCTCCGCTTACGACGAATACATCTCCGACCCCGCCAAGCCAGTTCCCTACAACGGCCGGCCGGCGCAGCCCATGGGCTACGTCCCTCCGCTCACCTGGGTGCAGTGGCTGGTCGACGACCAGCGCGAAGTTTCCGGTCGCCCCGACGTTCTCACCTACACCTCCGACGTCCTCACCGCTCCAGTCCACATCAGCGGCCAGCCCATCGCCGACCTGGTCGCCTCCACCAGCGGCACCGATTCCGATTGGGTGGTCAAGCTCATTGACGTCTATCCCGACGAGGTCGCCGTTCAGCCCGATCTCGGCGGCTATCAATTGCCCATCTCAGAAGACATCTTCCGCGGCCGCTATCGCGAGAGCTTCTCCAAGCCCGAAGCCATTACCCCCAACAAGCCGCTCACCTACCGCTTCGCCCTGCCCAATGCGAACCATGTTTTTCTACCCGGCCATCGCATCATGGTTCAGGTCCAGTCCAGCTGGTTCCCGCTCTACGACCGCAACCCGCAGACCTTCGTGCCTAGCATCTTCTGGGCTAAACCTGGCGATTATCAGAAGGCCACCCAGCGCATCTACCACGCGCCGGGTGAGGCCAGCGCCATCGAGTTACCGGTCCTGGAAGCGAACAGACCCTAGCTAGTTCATCTTCGTCCTCGGAATTGAGGAGTGATCCATGTTGTCGTGCCCCTGATCATCGTCATCGATCGACCAGATTTTCCCGGGGTCTGTCTCATACGGATACACGTGGACCATCCAACCAAAGACGTGTGGGAAGAATGTCCCGCCTTCGGCTTCACAGGATTCCTTGGTATGGATGGAGCCCATCAAGCCGAACTTGGCATCGGAGCCGAAATACCCAGCCCACTCGCCAGCGGGTGCCTTGCAGAAGTTGACGTGTTGATGCCAGCGCGCCGCGCTCAAGGAAATCCGGTCGTTGAGCTCGTCTTCATTGGCGTCAACGCGATCGGTATACATCGCTCCAATGAGCTCGTACCCTCCATCCGCCGTTTTCCTGTAGAGCAGTGACGTCGGCTTGAGCGGATCGAAGTGGGTTTATGCCTCGCGACCGTTTTCATAATTCGTAAAGTGATACTGGGGCTGCGGAGTACTGGGAAGAAAGATTCGATATCCGTCAGCCAGGGCCTTGCGGTAGTCCTGGTAGGGAGCCATCGCTTCTCTTGCCGCGGCTACGACTGCATCCGCCTTTGCCTTGTCGCCGAGTTTGATGGGCCGCAGCGATGTCAGGTACATGTGCCCAGCCATGTGTGCCATTCCGCCTCCGCCCGCGCTGGCCACGGGCACACTCTGTTGCTCGGACTGCGGAACCGGCAATGTAGATGCAGTTGAAAAGCAGCCGATCTGTTTGGGGATCTTTTCCGCCAGCCGCCCGCACATCGATCGCCGAAGAACGGTTTTTTATTTCCGGATACCCTTCGATGACGATTCAGGTTCCAAAGCTCACCCATTCAGTGATTGCCAATTCTCGAATGTAACGATTCGTGCAACGCGGCGCCTTAGTCCGGCTCACCGGTCGGGGCCGTCTATTGCCCCAGAACCGCCCGTTGTGCGGCGAAGATATCCTGTAATCCTGATTCGGCCAGATCGATGAGCCCATTCAGTTGTGCGCGCGAAAAGCTTCCCTTTTCTGCCGTGGCCTGGGTCTCGATCAAACCACCGTCGGCGGTCATCACCACGTTCATGTCCACCTCGGCTTGCGAATCCTCTTCGTAACAGAGGTCCAGCAGCGCGGTTCCGCCCACAATGCCCACCGAAGTGGCTGCTACCAATTGCTTCAGCGGCGACTGCTTCAGCGTTCCCGCTGCAACCAGGGCGTTCAGGGCCAGGGCCAGCGCCACGGCCGCACCCGTGATGGCCGCTGTACGCGTGCCCCCATCCGCCTGGATCACGTCACAATCCAGAATCACCGTGCGCTCACCCAGCGCATGCATGTCGACGACCGAGCGCAGACTCCGGCCAATGAGCCGTTGGATCTCATGGGTCCGCCCGCCGATCTTGCCGCGTTCACTCTCCCTTGGGGTTCTTGTGACCGTCGAGCGCGGTAACATGGCGTACTCCGCCGTGACCCACCCGCGGACGGAGTTGCGCAGCCAGCCTGGCACTCCCTGTTCGATGGTGGCATTGGTCAGTACTCGAGTGTTGCCCAGCGAAACCAGCACCGAGCCCTCCGCAGTCTGGACGAAACCGGGTGAAAGAGAGAGGGGTCGAAGCTGGTCGGGCAACCTGCCGCCAGGACGGAAGTATTGAGGCGAATCGGGGACGTGCATAGGGCGATTGTAAGGGACGCTGAGGGAGGATTGCCCCGGATGGGAGGCGCCCTTACCGAGACGGGAATTTACGTTCGTCCGCCCCAAATCGGGAACGAGCCCTAAGCCAAACAAAATAGGGAGGATATTCGTGCAGTGCGATCGAGACTTTCCCGATTTGGCACCGGGCCGCAGATGAGGCGGGCCTGACGTTGTCCGACATTCGGACACCATGCCGTTTCTTATCAGCCGTTTAGAAACGCTGTCCGAGTTTGGCACGCTGCGTGTATTAGAAGAATACAAATGCCCGGATGCAATCTGAAATGGGAACGGCAAGAGCGCGGGCAAGCGTGAGATTCGCCCCCAGATGTTGGGGCACCAGCGGGAAAGCCGGACGCGGTTGCGTGTGGCATAGCGGAAAAAAGAAAGAGAGAGGCTGGAGATGCAACAGGTAGAGCCGACAGCAACATTGGACCGAACAGATCAGATTCACATGGAAGCCGCAGTTCATTCGCTGGTCAGTCTTGACACTGCAGGCGAGAGCCTCGCAGACGTGGCGCACGACGCCCGGAACATGGTAACGGCGCTGGGCCTGTACTGCGACCTGCTGGAGGCTCCGGGGGTGCTCGCCACCCCGTATGAACACTATGGGAATGAGCTGAAAATGGTGGCCGCGGCCAGCCGGCGGCTGGTGGAGAAGCTGGCGACGCTGAACAGCAACGAGCATCCCGGAGGGCGGGACAACGGGCTTGAAAGAGGGAGCCTTTCCTGGATGGAAGCGGTTCCGAGCCAATCGCGCTCGGAGAACTATTGGGCTCTGACTTCACCTGTCCCGGTCGGCAACCTGGCAGAGGAGTTGCGCTTAAATCGTAATCTTCTGGCGGCCCTTGCCGGGCCCACCGTATGCGTGACCGTGGAAGCGGAGCGAGGCGATCTGCCCGTCTGCCTGGCAGGCGAGGATCTGACCCGAATCCTGGTGAATCTGGTAAAGAACTCTGTCGAAGCGATGGTCACTGGCGGAAGAATTCGGCTCGTCCTGCGGGAAAGTCCGGCCGAACCGGGCGCCGATCCATGGCTGACGCTCAACATCGAAGACAACGGACCCGGCATTCCACGAGAAGCCCTGGAGAGCATCTTCGAAGCCGGCTATACCACGCGGTCGAAGGCCGATGCGGCCAATGGAAAAGCAGGCTGGAGATGCGAACATCGCGGACTGGGATTGTCGATTACACGGTCCATCGTAGAGGCCGCAGGCGGGCGCATTCAGGCTGCCAATCGCGACCCGTCGGGCGCGTGCTTCCAGATCGAGCTGCCAGTCAGGGCATCGTGAGAGGTCACGAAAGTGTTCGCAAGAGCCCGCGGGAAACGAGTTCCATTTAGCCAGGGAAGCATGAGGCGAATACAATGCTCGAAACAGTTCTTCACCCAGGGACCATGGAAGCTATCCCTCAATTTGCGGAACCCACGCCCAAATTGCATCTGTTGGTGGTGGATGCGGACCCCGCGGTGCGATCGGCCTGCGCCGAGATTGCCGCCAGCCTCGGTTATGCCGTTGAAAGCGCCGGCGACATGGGCCATGCCCGCAGCCTGCTACGCGGGCGCGCGGCCGACATCCTGCTGGTGAATCTGCCCTGGGGCAGCAGCCAGGGCCTGGAACTGGTCTCCGAGGTCAAGCTGCTTTATCCGCAGATGTCGGTGATCGCGATGACCGCCTCAAGCTCGGTGAATACGGCCGTCGAGGCCATGCGCTGCGGAGCATCGGACTACCTGACCAAGCCTTTCGCCGTTGACGAGCTTTCAACGGTGCTGGAACGAGCGGCGGCCACGCATACCAGCGACGCCTCCACGCGCCAATTGCGCGAACGTCTCCGTCTGAGCCAGGGGTTGGGGGCCATGATCGGCCGCTCGGGGGAGATGGAAAAACTCTACCGCATCCTTTCGAAGGTGGCGCAAACGTCGCATCCGGTGTTGATCCTGGGCGAGAGCGGCACGGGCAAGGAACTGGTGGCCCGCACTATTCATGCCTACGGCCCGAACGGCCAGAAGCCGTTTCTTCCCGTGGACTGCGGCTCATTGGTTCCGACTCTGATCGAGAGCGAGCTCTTTGGTTATGTCAAGGGCGCTTTCACGGGCGCCAACCGCTCCAAGGATGGCCTGCTGGTGTCGGCCGAAGGTGGCACCGTGTTTCTGGATGAAATCGGAGAGCTCTCCCTGGACCTGCAGGCCAAGCTGTTGCGAGCTCTCCAGGAGAAGGAAGTGCGGCCAGTCGGCGCCACCCACCGCGTTGCAATCAAGGCGCGCATCGTAGCCGCGACCAACCGGGACCTGGCTTCGATGGTTGAGAAGGGGACTTTTCGCAAGGACCTTTTCTATCGTCTCAATGTGGTCAACCTGCGGCTGCCTTCGCTGCGCGACCGCCGCGAGGACATACCCCTGCTGGCGGCTCACTTTCTTGACAACATCAGTCACGAGCATGGCACCAAGTTCACGCTCAGCGACGAAGCTTTGCGCACCATGATGCGTCACGACTGGCCGGGAAACGTGCGCGAGCTTGAAAACGCAATGGAGCGGGCGTGTGCGCTCTCGTCGGGGCCAGTGCTCCACCTCGGCGATCTGCCGACGCAATTGCAGCAGCAGGGTCTGACGGCCTATCGCACCGCTGCAGCGGGCGGAGAGCCGGAAGGCGCGAACAAGGCGCAACAGGTGAAGTCGCTGGTGGACTTGGAACGCGACGCCATTCTGGGAGCCATTCGTGCGCTGAAAGGCGATAAGCTGCAGGCGGCGAAACTGCTGGGCATCGGCAAGACCACACTCTACCGAAAACTGAAAGAGTACGGGATTGTGGACCCGCTTCAGGAGGAGTAGCCGCCAGGACTGTGGCTGCTCGGAATCGACAGGGCGGCACCGCACAGAGAGGCAGCCTTCGGGCACGCATTCGGTTTGTGAAGCCGTTAACACCGGACCCGGCGGTGACACGGACCGGGCACACAGCGAGGGCGCTTGATTTGGGGGCGCTTGATTTTGGGCGCATGACGCAGGGACGCACGACCCAGGTGGCATACGACCTATGGGGACACGACAAGGAGCTGGGGTATGAGCATTCTCATGGTGACCGGAATGGAAGGCGCCCGCAACTGCGCCGCTGTGGTTGGAACGCAATTGGGCAAGGAGGTTCAAGTAGCTGAGGGACGCAAGGCGGCCCTGGCTGCACTGCGCCGGCGGGAGTTTGCCGCCGTGGTGGTGGACGAAACCATCGCCGAATGCGATCCGGCTGCAGCCGAAGCAATCTGGGCCTGCGCAGGGCTGGCCATTCCCTTGCAGATCAACTTCGCGCTCTCCGGAGCGGCCCGGCTCATCCGCGAGATTCGCTCCGCACTCCACCGGCGCGAGCGGGAACAGTCACTGGCTCGCCAGGCGGCAACCGTGGCGATCGAGACCGAATTGAAGACTACCGTGGCTGGGTTGCTGCTGCAATCGCAACTGGCACTTTCTCAAGGCGAGGTGCCCGCGCCAGTCGCAGACAGATTGCGCGTGGTGGCTGACCTCGCCGGAAGCCTGCGCCAGCAGTTGAGCCTGACAGCACAGCCACAACGCGAAACGGCCGGATGAACGCACGATCGCGCCAGGAATTGGCGGACTGCTGGCCTGAAGAGTTGATTGCGTTGCACGCGCATCGCCGGGACAAATCTGGTCCCGGCGGTTTTTTGCCGGCCAAGACGACGTCGCATTGCGCTGCGATCTGGAGGCTCGCGCTTTCTCGCGCAGTTCGGTGGCATCTGGGCTGGCGATTCTCCGCCACGGGAACAAGACCGTCGTTTTTGATTGAGACGCTGTTGATTGCGAGATCAGGGTCATCATCGGCGAAAACCGATCATGAGATGCTGCCCTAGAGTGGCTTTCCCCGGAACAGGTACACCAGCTCGACCACAAGAATGATGACGACCGTCAACTCGAGGAAGAATGCTCGGCTCTGGTTGAACTGATCGACCATGAAGCGATACAGTTCCTCGGCTGTGCGCACTTTCCGGGTCACCAGGTCCTTGTAGTCGGGCACGCCGACCTTCGAGGACGCCAGCTTGTAAAGACGCGCCGAGAACATATCGCTCAGAAACTTGATCGCATTGTCGGCGTGCTCCGTGAGTTCAGCCACGTCCAGAAGAACAGTATGGAGGCGAGTCGCCGACCGCGCCAGGCGCCATCGCGCAAAGACGCCTGTTCCTTCGTTCACCAGCGTGTAGACGCGCTCCAGTTCCTCAGTCAGCAAATCGTCGTAGTGTCGAAACTCGAGCAACTGCGAGTTGGCGTACTCCAGCAACTGGATCGCGGTCTCTGCGCCGGAACTGGTGTCGTAGACGAATGCCGCGTTCCATCCAATGACCGTAAGGTCGTTCGCATAATAGGAAATGCGCGACTGCAGAACTTCGTTGCACTCGCTTTCAGCAAGCTGCCCGGTATCGCCACGCACTACCTGCGCTATCTGCAGACCGTGCTGATGAATCAAATCACCAACCGAAGGCGAGCCGCTGATTTCGCGGATATGAAAGATGAGGTAGTCCTCGCTGAGCCATTCTTTATAGGGCTTGACCAGCGCGGGAGCAGCGCGTTCCAGGCTGGCGCGGACGATCGCCGTGGCGCGCTCAGCAAAATCGATATCCCACACCCAACGGCTCGCCAACCCGATCAACTTGTTCCAGCCGTCGGCGAAGAGGAGCTCGAAGACGATACTCAGGACGCCGTAATCGTAGTATTTGATCTCGCCTTGAAGGCGCTCGCCGCTTTCCAGGACCAGCGTTTCCACACGCTCCACGACCGGCGGGTGCTGGTAGCGCACATAGCCCGGCGCGCGGTGCTTCAAGCTTGGCTGTTGAACCGTTCTGGCGCGAATCAACTCTTGCAGGCGGTCGAGGCGAATGGCCTCGGATACATCGAACTGCAGCAGTACCAACACGGAGCCCCGCAGGACCGATTCATCGGATTGCAGTTCATGATCCGACATGGTGGGTTGATCTTACCTTGCCGGCGCGATCCGGCAAAAGGGAGAGAGCACAGTTTTCCGACCTAGCTAAATCGGGGCCCCTAGTCCGGAAGAAAGAGAGATCTACTTCTCCACGAGTGCGTCGGCGATGTCGAGATGCTTGTCGAGCGCGGAGATGCCGATGTCAAGTTCTTCTTTGGTGACAATCAGCGGCGGAGCGATAACGAAATGGCTCACCCAGGCTTGCTGGGCGACGCCATCGGACATCATCTTTGCCGTGATCTGATCGACAACCAATGGCTTGCCTTCCACCTTGTCATTCATGGTGTTGAAGGGCTCTTTGGTGGTGCGGTTCTTCACAAGCTCGACGGCAAAAAAGAGGCCGAGACCGCGCACGTCGCCGATGGAGGCGTGTTTGGCTTTGAGAGCTTCGAGCTTTTGGCGGACGTAGGGCTCGAGCGAGGCCGCGCGCTCGATGAGATTGAGCCGCTGCATCTCTTCGATAGTGGCCACGGCGGGGCCGAGGGTGATGGGATGCGCCTCGTAGGTGTGGCCGTGCGAGAAGTAGTGATCTTCGAAGTAGTCGGCGATCTTCTTTGTGGTCGCGCAGAGGCCGAGAGGCACATAGGCCGAGGTGATGCCCTTGGCGGTGACGAGGATGTCGGGCGTCACGTTCCAGTGATCGACGGAGAACCATTTGCCGGTGCGGCCCCACCCGGCCATCACTTCGTCGGCGATCATGAGGACGCCGTGGCGGTCGCAGATGGCGCGCAGGCGTGGGAGATATTCGGGCGGCGGAACGAGGACGCCGTTGGTTCCGACGACGGGCTCGAGAATGATGGCGGCCACGTCGCTCTCATTGCGAATCATGTGCTCGATATAGTCGGCGCAGGCGACGTTGCAGCCGGGATAGGTGTGGCGGATGGGACAGTCGTAGCAGTTGGTTTCGGGAGCGAAGACAAATCCTGCGCCCTTGCCACCCGGCTCCATTGCCCAGCGGCGGGGGTCGCCGGTAGCCGCGATCGATCCCATCGTGGACCCGTGATAGGAGCGGTAGCGGGAGATGATCTTGGTCTTGCCGGTGTACATGCGGGCGATTTTAAAGGCGGCTTCGTTGGCCTCAGTTCCGCTGGTGGCGAAGAAGAATTTCTCGAGTCCAGCGGGCAGCACTTCAAGCAGCTTAACGCTCAATTTTGCGCGCGCCGACGTAGCGTAACCGGGCGCGACGTAGCACAGTTCCCTTGCCTGCTCGGCGATGGCTTCGATCACGCGCGCATTCTTGTGGCCCAAATTGACGCACATCAACTGCGAGCTGAAATCGAGGTAGCGCTTGCCCGCGCCGTCGGTAAACCAGCAGCCCTCGGCGTCGGCGATGTAAAGCGGCTTCCAGGTTTTCTGGAAGCGCCAAGTGCCGTAGTTCGTTTCGCGGGTGAGGCTGCTGGCCTGCTCGGCGGTCAGTTCGGGACCAGTAAGAATATCGCTCATGCATGACCTCTTGGGGGTCGACGTGTTCAACCCCATGCTATGTCATCGGTGTGGCGGCGGCGACGGAAAGCTTTCGCGCGGCGCCACATTCTGACATACGACTTTGCTGTAAGTCGCTGAAATGGTTCGACCGGCGCACAGTTATACAGTTTCACAGCCAGAGATGAGACTCGAGGAGTTGAGAAGCTATCTCGTTCATGGGAAGCAGCTTAGCTGTTTCGGAGGGCGCATTTTGCGGCTTTTTGAGGTCATTTTGTGGCACTTTTTGGCAGATTTTGGTCGTTTTTGGCATGTTTTACTGTGTAACTGCGGAGCTCCGTTCCGGAGCGTTGGAATGGGTCCGTCGATGCGGCTTCAAAGGGGGCAGCCGTAAATGAAAACCCCCGGCTGGTTGGCCGAGGGCTGGTGGGCCACCCACTCTTGTCGCGATCAAACTACGCCAAGGATGAGGACCCAAGCTTAAGTTGTCTACCCGCTCAGGCGCTGAAAAGAAGAACGCCTGCTGCCTTTTCTTCAGTTCCGGTTTCGTCGGCGCTGACGGGGCGATAGAAGAGCTGGTTGGTATCGAGATAGACCTCGAGGAAGGCTGGACGGGCGGTGATTTGCCCGGCGATGAGCGCCTCAGACAAAGGATCTTCGACGTAGCGCTGCAGGGCGCGGCGCAATGGGCGCGCTCCGTAGCTGCGGTCGACCAGTGTCTTCTCGAGAATCCACTTTTTGGCATCCTCGGTGACGGAGATGGTGATAGCTTTCTGCGCCAGGTTGGCGTTCAACTGCTGTATCAGCAGCTCAACGATCTGGAGCAGGTCGCCGTCGGACAGCGACTGGAAGAGAATCACTTCGTCGAGGCGGTTGAGGAATTCGGGATTGAAGGTCTTCTTGACCTCCTGCTTGACCAATTCCTCCACCTTCTCGCTGACAATGTCTTCGCGGTCGCTCTGGAAGCCGAGCCCCTGCTTCTTCTGCAGGTGGCGGGCGCCGATGTTCGAGGTCATGATGAGGATGACGTTCTTGAAGTCGACCGTATTGCCGAGGCCGTCGGTCAACTGACCATCCTCAAAGACCTGGAGCAGAATGTTGAACACATCGGGGTGGGCCTTCTCGATTTCGTCGAGCAGGACCACGGAGTAGGGCGAGCGCTTGACCCGTTCGGTCAACTGGCCGCCTTCCTCGTAGCCCACGTATCCCGGAGGCGAACCGATGAGCTTGGAGACCGAGTGCTTCTCCATGAACTCCGACATATCGAAGCGGATGAGGGCCTTATCGGACCCGAAGAGGAAGTTGGCGAGAGTACGCGCCATCTCCGTCTTGCCGACGCCGGTGGGGCCGAGGAAGAGGAAGCTGCCAATGGGCCGGTGTGGCGACTTGAGGCCGGCACGCGAGCGGCGAATGGCGCGGGCGAGGGCTGAAATCGCCTTCTCCTGCGAGATGACGCGCTTGTGCAGCTCTTCTTCGACGCGCAACAGCTTTTGGGTTTCTTCTTCCTTGATGCTGGTGACGGGTACGCCGGTCCAGCGGCTGACCACATCCTCGATGTCTTCGCGGCCGACGATGCCGGCAGCGGAGTCGTCGAGGTGGTACTTGTCGCGCAGGGCGCGGAGGTTTTCGCGCTCTTTGCGCTCCTCGTCGGAGTAGAAGCGCGCTTTCTCAAACTCGTGGTTGGCGATGGCTGAATCCATGCGGTGCACGATGAACTTGATGCGCTTCTGGACTTCGGTAATCTCCTCAGGCAGCGAGGTCTGGCGCAGCTTGACGCGCGCGCCGGCCTCGTCGATGAGGTCGATGGCCTTGTCGGGCAGGAAGCGGTCGGGGATATACCGGTTGGAATGGGACACCGCAAATTCGACGGCGGCATCGGTGTAGCTGACCGCGTGGAACTTCTCGTAGCGATCCTTGATGCCGTTGATGATCTTGATGGCGTCGGCTTCGTTGGGCGGCGGCACCTTGACGGCCTGGAAGCGCCGCTCGAGGGAGCGGTCCTTCTCGATGGACTTGCGATACTCGGCCGGGGTGGTTGCGCCGATGCACTGGATTTCGCCGCGGCTGAGGGCCGGCTTGAGGATGTTAGCCGCGTCGAGCGAACCTTCGGCCGATCCCGCGCCCACCAGGGTGTGCAACTCGTCGATGAAGATAATGGAGTTCTGATTCTCCATCAGCTCCTTCATGATGGTCTTGAGCCGCTCTTCAAACTGGCCGCGGTACTTGGTGCCAGCAACGATGAGCGAAAGATCGAGCCCGAGGACCCGCTTATCCGCGAGGAAGCTGGGCACCTCGCCGTCAGCGATGCGCTGCGCGAGGCCCTCGACGATGGCAGTCTTGCCCACGCCAGGTTCGCCAATGAGCACGGGATTGTTCTTGGTGCGGCGGCAAAGTATTTGGATCACGCGCTCGAGTTCGCCGTCGCGGCCGACCAGCGGATCAAGCTGCCCGTCCATGGCCGCCTGCGTCAGGTCGCGGCTGAACTCGGCGAGCAGACTGGACTCGCGTTGGCGGGCCTGCACTGGGGCCTTCTCCTGTGTCACGCGGGCGAGCTCATCGCGAATCTGCGCGAGCTTGAGGCCGCGCTCCTGCAGAATTTCCGAGGCAAAGCATTTTTCTTCACGCAACAAGCCAAGGAGCAGATGCTCGGTGCCGATATGCTTGTGGCCCAGCCGCTCGGCTTCTTCGGCTGCATAGGCCAGCACCCGCTTGCACTCGTTGGAAAGCGGCAGGTCCACACTTGTGGAGACCTTTTCGCGAATGGTGGTGTGCGCTTCAATCTGCTTCCGAATCGACTCCACCGAAGCATGCGAACGAAGAAACCGGTTGGTTAACGCCTTGTCCTCGCGCAACAGACCAAGCAACAAGTGCTCCGTCTCGATATATGGCGAACCGAACTGGCTTGCCTCGTATCGCGCGAAGAAGATCACACGCCGTGCCTTCTCCGTATAGCGTTCGAACATGATGTTCTCCCTTAACCCAGGCTCTCGAAGGATGTGGCCGTCCAGTGCATACACCGGCTTCAGCCTAATCCACACGCGCCTTTCTTTTGAATTCGCCGCCGGGAGGCTCCTTTGGAAAATGCCGTATGGCCCCCGAACAGCTATTTGGGATGGTTCCGGGACCTCGTTTGCCCGATTGTCTTCGGGGTTGGTACCCCCCGGGAGACTTCCATCCTGAACTCGACAGCCTGAATGGATTCACACCCTCTATGCCAGGCTTCTTATTAGTGAGACTCCGCAACCTACCGGAATGGTGCATTTTCGTCTATGCATTTCCCGGTTGCAGTCCTGTTTGGGGCGGATCAACATCTTTCGAAACGATTCTCGAAGAATGGCAATTATCCCAAAACAGCAAGGCGCCCGCTCTCCAGGCGCAGAGTCCGCGAACAGCGCGCGGCCAGATCCGGATTATGGGTTACCACGATCGAAGTGAGCCCATGTGAAGTGTGTAACCGCTGCAGCAGGTCGAACACTTTGCCGGCAGTGGTTTCGTCAAGGTCGCCTGTGGGTTCGTCTGCCAAGAGCAATCGCGGATTGCCAACCAGGGCGCGCGCCAGCGCTACGCGCTGCTGTTCGCCGCCGGAAAGCTCACCTGGCCGATGCTCGGCTCGATCCTCCAAGTCAACCTCCTTGAGCCAGTTAGATGCTGCCGCAAGCGCATCGCGTCTACTATTTCCGCGAGCTAGAAGCGGCATGGCCACGTTTTCAAGCGCCGAAAACTCCGGCAACAAATAGTGAAACTGCCAGACGTAGCCAATCTGGCTGTTGCGAAAAGCTGCCGCCTCACGCTGCGAAAGTCCGGCTAGATTGGTTGAGGCGCAGTGTACAGTTCCCTGGGTGGGGCGATCAAGTGCACCCAGGATGTGCAAAAGAGTGCTCTTTCCCGCGCCGGATTGGCCCACAATGGCGACGAGCTCGCCGGTGTAGACGTCCAAGTGCAGTTGATTGAAGAGTGTAAGCGTTCCGCGTGCTGTCCGGTAGGTTTTTTCCAGGGCGTGCACTTGGATGATCGGCACCCGCGACTCCGAATCCCGCGCTGAGCGGGATGCCTGGCGGGCAGCCGCTGGAAAGGTTTGATTCATCCGGTTGAAACTATTCTACAAGCATTGAGCGGAATTTTCTGCAAAGCCGCTTTGGGTTCTTGATTACCTCTGGTGCCACCTCTTGCGGTGGGTCGCTTGCGCGGGCGATCGGCCTGCGGCGGGGGTGTTACTTTGGGGCGGCGGCGGGATCGAGATGCGCAATGCGGCCGGCGGGGCCGACGATGAATGGCAGAGATATTGCGTTCCAGTTGCCGTTGTCGAGGGGTTGCCATGTGCGGCCATCGTCGCGGCTGATGTCGGAGCCGTTGGCGCCCGCGGCGATCCACGCTTGCAGGGAAGCGCTCCATTGGACGGCAGAACGGTAGCCGTGAGGCGGCTTGGTGGCGGCGAACCAGCGCAGTCCGCCATCGGAAGACCAGGCGGCGGTGCCTGCGATGTTGCCGGGCTTGGTGTAATCACCGCCCACGGCGACAAATCTCCAGGAAGCACCCAAGCCGCAATCGCGGCATCGGCTGGCGATTGATCGAACGCCGAGCGAGAATCCACCGGCACTCTCGGAACCTGCAGTGAGCGGAAGCGGAGTTTCAATCCAATCGGGATCGACGAGCATGGGAGGCTTCAACTGGAGGCGGTATTTCCTGAGAAGCGATCCGCCCCAGCGCTGGAAAAGAACAGCGCCCCCTTTTCCGCCGGAGACAAGCCCGCGCAGGTATTTCTGGTCGCTTCTCGCGATGGAGCTGTTGCTGGCAGCGAACGCAGCAAGCTCTTTTCCATGGAGCGAAAGTCCGCGGGCAGAATCACGATTCCACGTTCTACCGCCGTTTTCCGTGGCGAACACCGAGAAGGAATCCTTGACCGGGTCGCCGAGGAGGATGCCCTGCCCAAAGAGCGAATTGAGCCAGAAGCTGTCAAAAAAACCACCGGGGCTATCTGGATTCTTGAAGAGCAGAACCCAGGTTGCGCAAGCGTCGACGGTCTTGTAGAGGCGGCTCTTTTCGCCGGGGCCTGAGGCCATGACGATGGCGGTTGCCGAATCCCAGGCTTGCACACCGCGGAAGTCGAGGGTCGCCCAGTCTTTCACGTCAGGGGGCGCTTCGCATGCTAGCCAGTGCTGACCGCCGTCGATGGTGCGGAGGACCGTGCCGCCGGAACCGCTGGCCCAGGCGACTGTGTTGTCGACTGCATCGATGCCGCGCAGGCTGGCAGTAGTGCCGGAGTTCTGCATCTGCCAAGGCGAACTTTGCTGAGCCGAGAGGGGAATGGTGACCGGGATGGGCAAAAGGAGAAGCGCCGCGAGCCTGAACAACCGCATGGCACGCAGTATAGCGGGGCAGACCGCCAATGAGGAATGAAGCAGGCGTTCTGCGCAAAGCATTCGTCCGCGTGAAATGGGACGCCGAACCCGCGGCCGTGCCGAGGGTCACTGAGCCGATTTGCCGAAGTTGCTAGAAAGAGGAATCGACTCATGAAAAGCATTCAGTTCAAGAGGGTGGTTCCGTTGATAGTTGCGCTGACCGCCGGCATGGCACTGGGTGCCAGCGCTTGCTCGCTCATGGCCCAGCAATCCTTTTCGCAAAGCCTCTCGACGCATAACACAGCTATGACTGCCCTGCAGCCGGCTTTCATCACGCCCCTGGTAGGCGCCGATCCTCGGCTGATTCAATATCTTCGCTTGTCCGCTTCGCACGAGTACACGGCAACCGGCGCGGAGACGGTGAGCTTCGGCAATGCGCGCGGAGCGGGGATTATTGTGGGGAATCGATTCGAATTGGATTACATGCCGCCCGCTTACATCCAGCACAACAGCACAGCCGCCGACGGATTCGGAGACACCTCGGCAGTGGTCAAATACCGCATCGCCTCAGGAAATGCAGAGCATGGGAACTTTGATCTGGCAGCAATTGCCGGGCATTGCTTTGCAACTGGAAGCCAAAAGAATGGCGCCTCCACTGACTCATTCAGCCCCGCGCTTGCAGGTGGATATACCTTTCGCCGCTTCGACGCGATCTCCTCTTTGGGCGGCGTGATGCCCACGGGCAAGATTGCCTCGCAAGGAAGATCCATCGCGTGGACGACACTGATGCAGGCACATGCGACGCGGCACATCTGGCTGGAGGTGGAGAACAACGCAAGCTTCTACTTTGCGGGCAGCCATGACGGCATGATGCAAAACTTTGTGACGCCGGCGGCATTCTATGTGGCCCGGAACAAGGAATGGAAGCCGACACATCCGTTTCTTATCTTCGCCGCGGGCATGCAGATCGCGACTTCGAGCTTTCATACATACAACCACAACCTGATTTCGGAAGTTCGGGTACTTTTCTAGCCGGGCCGACTCATGCTGTTGTGGTGTTCGATGCAGGCATGCAAATTGCGACTTCACAGTTCCATCTCTACAACCACAATCTGATTTCGGAGATGCGGATCCTTTTTTAGCGTGATTCGCTTTTGACGCCGGCGGGTTGAAGGGCGCCTGTGAGTGACGGAGCGGCGAGCCACATCAGCACCATATAGAGAAGACCCGCCGTGAAGAAGCCGACGAACCACGCGTAATCGTAGAGGAAATGCAGGGGCTTGACGAACAGGCCGACGAGAGCCAAGCCTACGCCCAGCGCGAGCGCAACGATTGCCCGCGGGTTGATGCCTTTGGTGTAGTGATATGCGCCTTCGCGATGATAGAGCGAGTTCACGTCGAGTTCGGTCTTGCGGATAAGGAAGTAATCGCAGACCATGATTCCGGCGACAGGACCGAGGAGGCCGGAGTAGCCGACGAGCCAGCCGAAGATGTAGGCGTCGGGAGTGGCCAACAGCTTCCACGGACACATGGCGAGGCCCAGAAAGCCGGTGATGAGGCCGCCGGTACGGAAGCTGATGAGGCGCGGATAGAGGTTGGAAAAATCATTCGATGGCGAGACGACATTGGCGCCGATGTTGACGTTGAGCGTGGCGATGAGAATGGCGATCATTGCGATGAAGGCTACGAAAGGCTGATGGAAAGCACCAATCAGCAGGATCGGGTTCCAGATGGGATGGCCAAACAGCACGGCCGAGGCCGACGTAACGGAGATGCCGACGAAGGTGTAGAGCGTCATGGCGAGGGGCAGACCGAATGCCTGGCCCCAGGCCTGGGCGGTTTGGGACTTGGAGTAGCGCGTGAAGTCGGGGATGTTGAGAGCCAGCGTGGCCCAGTAGCCGACCATTGCGGTGAGGGACGGAAAGAAGACGGCGAGAAATTCGCGCTTGGTATGGAACTGGCTGGGCGTTGAAAGCATGGAGCCGAAACTGCCCGCCTTGATGCGGACCCAGATGAGCAGAGCCGCGGCCATCACGAACATGAAGGGCGCGCCGAAGGCTTGCAGGTGGCGGATCGATTCGAGGCCGCGCCAGACGACCAGCATGTTGAGCAGCCAGAAACCGAGGAAGCATACCCATAGAACTCCGGAAGCGCTTGCCGCTACGGGCCAGATGATGGCGAGCATGGAGTGGATGGCGGTGCCACCAATCCAGGACTGAAATGCCGAACCATCCGCAGGCGACCACGGCGCGGAGAATGGCGGGCAGATTGGCGCCGCGCACTCCGAACGGTGCGCGAATGAAGACCGGGAAAGGGATGCCGTATTTTGTTCCGGCGTGCGCATTGAGCAGCATGGGCACAAGCACGATGAGGTTGCCGAGGAGCACCGTGCCGACTGCCTGCTTCCAGTCCATGCCCTTGGCGATGAGCGACGAGGCGAGCTGGTAGGTGGTGATCTCCATGGACATGGAGAACCACAGGGCGACGTAGTTGTACATCGTCCACGTGCGCTGTGCGGGCGTGGTAGGGGCCAGGTCGCGGTTGGAGAGGGATGGGTCGATGACGCTCAAAGGCGCTCCTCTGCGAACGGGTTTGGAGTTCATCCTATCCCACCCTTGCAACAAAAAGCGTTGCAAGGAGGGGCACCCATTTCATTTGGTGAATCAAACTATTTCCAGGCGCCGCCGCGGGCCTGGCGGCGAAGGTACTGGCCGCGGCCCGGCTTGCCAATGAAATTGCCCTTTGAAACGATGAGCTCGCCGCGCGAGTAGACGTCGCGCGCATTGCCGCGCAGTTTGAATCCTTCAAACATGGAGTAATCGACGCGCATGTGGTGGGTTGCAGCGGAGATGGTGTGACTTGCGAAGGGATCCCAGAGAACAACGTCGGCGTCGCTGCCCACGGCAAGTACGCCCTTCTTTGGATACATGCCGAAGATGCGCGCAGGCGCCGTGGAAACGAGTTCGACGAAACGATTGATGGAGAAGTGTCCCTTGCCCACCCCGTGATGATGGAGCAACTGCAAACGATTTTCGATGCCGGGGCCCCCGTTGGGAATCTTGGAGAAATCGTCCTTGCCCAGGGCTTTCTGATCTTCGAAGCAGAACGGACAGTGATCGGTGGAGACGACCTGCAGATTATCTTTGCGCAGGCCCTCCCACAACTTGGGTTGATTACGGCGTTCGCGGAGGGGCGGGGTGAAAACATACTTTGCGCCCTCCCAGCCTTTGTCGGCAACGTCTTCGAGCGAGAGGAGCAGATATTGCGGACAGGTCTCTGCAAAGGCAGGAAGGCCGCGGTCGCGCGCTTCGCGGACCTGGTTGAGCGCGTCTTCGCTGGAGAGGTGCACGATGTAGACCGGGACGCCGGCCATCTCCGCCATGGCGATTGCGCGATGCACGGCTTCAGCCTCGGCCTGCGTGGGGCGCGTGAGGGCGTGGTAGATGGGCGCCGTCTTGCCCTCGGCCAGCGCCTGCTGCACGATGACGTCGATGACGGAGCCATTTTCAGCGTGCATGCAAATCAGCGCGCCGTTTTTGGCGGTTTGGCGCATGGCCTTGAAGATGGTTGCGTCGTCGACCATGAGGGCATTGGGATAGGCCATGAAGAGCTTGAAGCTGGCCACGCCTTCGCGCACCAGATCGTCCATATCTTCGAGGCCGGCGTCGGACAGGTCGGTGACGATCATGTGCAGGCCATAGTCGATGCAGGCTTTGCCCTCGGCCTTTTTCCACCAGGTATCGAGGGCAGTGCGCATTTTGGTTCCGCGAGCCTGGATGGCGAAGTCCACGATGGTGGTGGTCCCGCCGATGGCCGCGGCGCGCGTGCCGGTCTCGAAGTCATCCGATGATGTTGTGCCGCCGAAAGGCATATCGAGATGGGTGTGCGCATCAATGCCGCCCGGCAGAATCAGGAGGCCGGTGGCGTCGACGATGGTTTGCGCGGAGTTGGGCGGGATGGCGGGGCGAACATCTTTAACGATGCCGCCGCCAATAAGGAGGTCGGCACGCACGGTGGAGTCGGCATTAACGATGGTTCCGTTTTGGATGAGGAGTGTCGGCATGGGCAATTATCCGTAATGTCTCATAGGCGCGGGATTTCAGAACCAGTAATTATGCATCTCCTGTAAAAACCTCGGTTCTGGAATCATGATCTCTTCTTCAACTTTCGTTGCCCTTGTTCGGCATTGGTTCCGAACTGATCAGTCTAACTGTAGCCTTGGAAAAGGGACGCCTCAGGGGCTAAAGCCCAGTCGATTTCGTAGCCACATTCGGCACGACTGAAGCCGTGCCCTTTCAAGACCCAAGTCCACTGCCGCTTACGATCGGGGCGGTTCCGTGACGCACGCTGCGCCGCGGGTGCGCTCTTCCCAGGTTTCCGGAGCGAGACCCGTATCAACGCGCACCATGATGATGCATTGGTCAACGGGGCAGACAAGGGCGCAGAGATTGCAGCCGACGCATTCTGTTTCGTCGACCCGCGGAATGCGCGCCAACGGCGTCGGGAATGGCCCCTGTGGCGATAACGCTGCGGCACGCTCCTTGCGCGAAACCGGCGTGACGGCAATGGCGGCGTGGCTACGGGCCTCGATCTCGGCGGGGGTGGAATGCAAATCGACGTGGCCGTCGACGGGGCCGGAGACGCGATCAAGATGAATGCACTGATGGGCGCCATCCCAACATGCGATGTGGCAGAGATCGCAGCCGATGCACTTCTGTTCGTCGATGCGCGCGACAATTTTGTAATTCAGGTTGAGATTCTTCCACTCCGTGACGCGCGGAATTGAAAGCCCGCGGAAATCCTCGATGGTGTCGAATCCCTTGGTACGCATCCAGCTTTCAAGGCCCTCGGCCATGTCTTCGACAATGCGGTAGCCGTAGTGCATCACGGCCGTGCACACCTGCACCGTGCCGCAACCTAGGAGGATGAACTCCGCGGCATCGCGCCAGGTTTCAATGCCGCCGATGCCGGAGAGGGGGAGCGCGGATTCGGGATCGGCCATGACCTGCTGAACCATGTTGAGCGCGATGGGCTTGACCGCGGGCCCGCAGTAGCCGCCGTGTGAACTTTTGCCGTCGACGTCGGGACGCGGTGTCAGCGTGTCGAGATCGATGCCGGTGATGGAGTTGATGGTGTTGATGGCAGAGAGGCCGTCGGCCCCGCCTCGCTTGGCGGCGCGCGCCACGGTGCGAATGTCGGTAATGTTGGGGGTGAGCTTGACCAGCACGGGGGTGCGCGCCTTCTCCTTGACCCAGGCGGTGATCATTTCGGTGTATTCGGGAACCTGGCCCACGGCCGAGCCCATGCCGCGCTCGCTCATGCCGTGAGGGCAGCCGAAGTTGAGTTCGAGTCCGTCAGCGCCCGCGTCTTCGGCGCGCACGACAATCTCGTGCCATGCTTCGCGAGTCGACGCGACCATGAGTGAAGCGATCACGGCGTGGCGTGGATAGCGCTTTTTCACTTGGGTCATTTCGCGCAGGTTGTCTTCGACGCTGCGGTCGCTGATGAGCTCGATGTTATTGAAGCCCATGATGCGCCGGCCCTGCCAGTCGATGGAGGAATAGCGGGAGCTGACGTTGGTGACAGGCTCGCCGATGGTCTTCCACACGGCGCCGCCCCAGCCGGCATCGAAGGCGCGCATGATCTGCTCGCCGCAGTTGGTGGGCGGCGCGGAGGCCAGCCAGAAAGGATTCGGCGAGTCGATGCGGCCGGCGAACGAACGGATGCGGATGTCAGGCATAGGCCGCCTCAGCGATTTTGAGCATGGCGAGTGCGGAGCGTTTGCCATCGGCCACGGCATCCACTACTTCGCGGCCGCCGTTGGTGCAGTCGCCACCGGCAAAGTAACGGGGATTCTGCGTGCGCCCGGTGGCTCGATCGATGACGATTCTTCCGTCCTGCACTGGAATCTGGCGGAACTCGGTCATCAGCTTCGTGAGCGGAGACTGGCCAATCGCGGGCACCACGAGATGGCAGACGATGGTGAATTCTGAGCCCTGAATGGGCAACAGCGTGTGATCGATTTCGCGTACCTGAATGGTATCGAGCAAAAGCTGTCCGTGCGCATCGGGGCGGATGGCAACGGGCTGGCGACGCCACAGGAATTGCACGCCTTCCTGCTTGGCATGCTCGTACTCGAAGTCGAATGCCGCAATGTCGCTCTCGCCGCGGCGATAAAGGAGATAGACGATCTCCGCGCCAAGACGGCGGGCTGCGTTGGCGGCATCGATGGCGGTGTTGCCGGCGCCGACCACGACGACTGTCCCCGCGATTTCGCGGATGCGGCCGGTCTTGTAAGCGGCAATCAGTTCGAGCGCATTCATCACGCCCTCGGAGTCTTCGCCAGGGACGTTCAACTGTTGCATGGCGCCTAGGCCGACGCCGAGAAAGATGAAGTCGAATTCGGATTCGAGCGCTTCAAGCGCGGCGGCCGATTCAACACTTGCGCCGAAGCGAATCTCAACGCCCATGCGGCGAATCATCTCGACTTCGCGCAGACTTTCTGCTGCGCGCAGCTTGTACTCGGCGACTCCATAGGTGTTAAGGCCGCCGGGCAACGAGCGGCGCTCAAGAATGGTCGCGCTTGCGCCCTGGCGGCACAACTCCGCCGCGCAGGCGAGCGACGCCGGGCCGCTGCCGATGCAGACCACGCGCAGATTGCGTGAGGCACGAGGAGCGGTGGGCAAATCTTCACCTGCGGCGTGAAAGGCATCTACGGCGTGCCGTTGCAGCCGCGCGATCTGAATGGGATCGCGGTTATAACGGTGCATCACGCACGCGCCTTCGCATAGCACGTCGACGGGACAGGCGCGCGCGCAACTGCCACCCAGTATGTTGGCGTCGAGAATGCGAAGGGCCGAGCCGTGGAGGTTGCCGGAAGCGATGCGCTTGATGAATCCCGGTACATCGATGTGGGTGGGACAGGCAGCGGTGCACGGCGCATCGAAACAATAGAGACAGCGGTCGGCCTCAAGCACCGCAGCCTGGGGCGCAAGGGCCGGCTTGAGTTCGCTGAAGCGCTCGCGCAGTCGAGGATCGTCGGGTAAAGCTGCGCTACTCATGCTGACCTCAGGGAGACTATCCGGAGGGCCTCGCTCCTCAAATGCGTTGGGTAACTCCTCATATCATCCAGTTTAAGACTGCATCACGTTAAGACTGCATCAAGACGCTACTACGTTGAGACTGCATCACGACGCGACTATCGGTCCATACAGATCGGGCCGGCGGTCGCGGAAGAACTGCCATGTGCGCCGGACTTCTGCAATTTCGTCAAGGTTTAGATCGGCGGTGAGCACTTCGTCCTTATCGCGCGACGCCTGGGCGATGATCTGGCCGCGCGGATTGGCGAAATAACTTGACCCGTAAAATTCGCCGATGTTCCAGGGGGGTTCGGTGCCGACGCGATTGATGGCGGCAATGAAGTAACCGTTGGCCGCGGCATGGGCGGGCTGCTCGAGCTTCCACAGATATTCGCTGAGGCCGGCCACGGTGGCCGATGGGTTGAAGACGATCTCTGCGCCGTTCAAACCGAGACAGCGCGCACCCTCAGGAAAATGGCGGTCGTAACAGATATAGACGCCGATTTTCGCGAAACCCAGGTCGAAGACTGGATAGCCGAGATTGCCGGGGCGGAAGTAAAACTTCTCCCAAAAGCCGGGGGCGACATGGGGGATATGGGTCTTGCGATACCTGCCCAGATAGGCGCCGTCGTTGGCGATGACTGCGGCGGTGTTATAGAAGATGCCTTCCTGCTCGATTTCGTACACCGGCACGATCATGGCGATGTGGAGCTCTTTGGCCAACGATTGCATCAGGCTGACGGTGGGCCCGTCGGGGACGCGCTCGGTGGTCTCGTACCATTTGACGGACTGCTCGGCGCAAAAGTAGGGGCCGTTGAAAATTTCCTGCAGGCAAACGATTTGGGCGCCATCGGCAGCAGCCTGGCGGATGAGGCCGAGGTGCTTCTCGATCATGGCCTTCTTTTGGACAGCAAGCGCCTCGGTGGCGGGCACAGCGTTGGAGGCCTGGATGATGGAACATCGAACCACTCGGGGCATGTTGCACTAGCTCCCATCGCGAAGGTGTGAGTCTTTGACGTTAAAGCAAGAGCGTGGGTTGGGCAATGGGATTGTTTTGCTGCGAACAGGATCAGTATTCAACTTTGTTCGGCGACGCGATCCATGCAGCGAAGCTGGCCCAGGCCTCGTGGCCGAGAAGCTGCTTCGAGGGCAGTGAGCGTGCGGACTGATCCTTGCAGAATTCCGCATAGAGAAAAGCATCGTCGAACCCGGCGCGGGCGGCATCGGCGGCGCTGCTGCCGTAATAGATGGCATCGAGGCGCGCCCAGTAGGACGCGGACAGGCACATGGGGCAAGGTTCGCAACTGGTGTAGAGTTCACAGCCGGCGAGTGTGAAGGTGCCCAGAGCCTTGCAGGCGGCACGAATGGCGTTGACCTCTCCGTGGGCCGTGGGGTCGTTGGTGGCCGTGACGGAGTTCGCGCCTTCGCCGACGATTTGGCCGTCGCGGACGATGAGAGCGCCAAAGGGCCCGCCTTTACCCGACACCACGTTCTCGGTGGCGAGAGCGATGGCGCGGCGCAGAAACTCCGGATTGGGCTGATGAGGCATTCGAACTTGCTCTTAACCTCCCTGAACGGCGAAAGTAAACACAGTATGGCACAGGCCTTCCGCTCAACTCGGGTTCTGACTCCACAGCGACTCGCGCCGGCGATGTTGGTGGTGGAGGGCGAGAAGATCGTGGAGGTGCGCGGCTGGGATGACGTGCCAGTGGACATGGACCTGCACGACTTTGGCAACCTTGTTCTGTTGCCGGGACTGGTGGATACGCACGTGCACATCAACGAGCCGGGCCGCACGGAGTGGGAGGGATTCTGGACGGCCACGCGGGCCGCGGCTGCCGGCGGCGTAACGACCGTGGTGGACATGCCGCTGAACTGTGTGCCGGAGACGGTTGACGTGAGTGCGCTGGAGGCCAAGCGCGCTGCGGCACGGGGCAAGGTATGGGTGGATTGGGCCGCCTGGGGCGGGGTGGTGCGCGGGAACCACGGTTCTCTTGCGCCATTAGCGGCAGCGGGCGTGCTCGGGTTCAAGTGTTTCCTGATTCACTCCGGGATCGATGGATTCGCTTGGGTGGATGAAAGCGATTTGCGGCTCGTGCTTGACAAGCTGCGAGGGACTGGACTGCCTTTGCTGGCGCACGCGGAAGTGAGCGGGCCGATGGACGAGGCGACGAGGGGATTGAAGCCGTCTCCGGAGGGCTGGCGCAAGTATTCGACCTATTTGGTTTCGCGACCCCAAATGGCAGAGTCTGACGCGATAGCGCTGTTATACAGGATGGTTGAAGAATTCCGGACACCGATCCACGTGGTGCATTTATCGAGCGCGGGTGTAACTCTGACGCTGCTGAAATCGGCCCGCCGCAGCGGGTTGCCGATTACCGTGGAGACGTGTCCGCACTACCTTTGGTTTGCGTCGGAGGAAATTCCGGATGGGGCCACGGAATTCAAATGCGCGCCGCCTATTCGCCGGGCAGAGAATCGCGAGAGACTGTGGACGGCGCTCGAAGAGGGCTTAATCGACATGGTGGTGACGGACCATTCGCCGTGTCCGCCGGAGATGAAGCGGCGCGACACGGGACGCTGGGATGAGGCGTGGGGTGGAATTGCGAGCCTGGGCCTGGCGCTGCCGGTGATGTGGACAGAAATGCGCGAGCGAGGACTGCCCTTGGAGCGGGTAGGCGAATGGATGAGCGCGGCGCCCGCGCGGCTGGCGGGACTGGAGGGCCAGAAGGGATCGCTTGCCACGGGCTGCGATGCCGACTTTGTTGTCTTCTATCCGGACGCGGAGTGGAGCGTGGGCCCCGACGATTTGCATTTTCGGCACAAGCTATCGCCCTACCTTGGTGCGAAGCTGAAGGGACGCGTCTTGGAAACATGGCTGCGCGGAGAGCGCATATTCAAGCGGGATGAGTTCATTGGCGAGCCTCGCGGTAGAGAGCTGGTGCGCCAATGAAGGATCGAGCCCGGCGCGCCATTGAGGAATGCCTGCTGATTGCAGGGATGACGGAGGAGCCGGGACGTATCACGCGCCGGTTTCTCACGCCCCCGTTTCACGACGTGCACGCCCATTTGCGCGCTCGCATGGAAGCGATGGGCATGTCGGTGCGGGTGGATGCGGGCGGGAATCTGCACGGGATTTGGCAGCCGCAGGGGGCAAGCGGCAAGCGGCTGATTGTTGGGTCCCACATCGACACAGTGCCAGACGCGGGCGCATATGACGGTGTGCTGGGCGTGATGCTTGCGTTGGAATTGGTTTCAATGGCGCAGGAGGGTGCGCCGGGTCTCGCCTTCGAAGTGATCGCATTTTCAGAAGAGGAAGGCGTGCGATTTGGCGTGCCGTTTATTGGCAGCCGGGCGGTTGCAGGGCGCTTTGACACGAGCCTGCTGGCGCTGAAGGACTCAAGCGGCAAAACCCTGGAAACGGCAATTCGGGAATTTGGTCTCGATCCCGGGCATTTGAATGACGCTGCGGTGGACGAGAACGTGCTTGGCTTCTTTGAGATCCACATTGAGCAGGGTCCGGTGCTGGAGGCGGAAAAACTGAGCGTCGCCGCGGTCACAGGCATCGTGGGCCAAACGCGTCAGAGCCTCGAATTTGCCGGTCAGGCAAATCACGCGGGGACCACGCCCATGCACTTGCGCCGCGATGCACTGGCCGGGGCCGCAGAGTGGATCACGGCTGTGGAATCGCAGACGCGGCAATCCGAGGGCCTGGTGGCTACGGTGGGAAAGATTGTGGCCACGCCCAACGTCGGCAACGTGATCGCGGGAACAGCGCGGATGACGCTTGACGTGCGCCATCCGCACGATGCGATGCGCCTGGGCGCGGTGACGGAACTCGAGGAGACGGCCAACAAGATTGCGGAGCGGCGCGGGCTGGCTCTACAGTTCACTCGCCTCATGGATCAACCGGCGGTTCCGATGGATGAGCGGTTGACTGCTTACCTTGAAGAGTCGATTGAAGCTTCGGGATTCCCCCTGAAAAGGATGCCGAGCGGCGCGGGCCACGATGCCATGGTAATGGCGGGGCGCATGCCGGCTGCATTGCTGTTTCTGCGCAGCCCGGGCGGTATCAGCCACAATCCTGCAGAATCCGTGCGTGAAGAAGATGTGGAAGCGGCGCTGCTGGCGGGGCGCAGGTTTCTTGAGCGGCTGACGGCAGAGGTTGGATAGAATCGAGCAACAGAATTCTGGAGCGAGGTCGGTTTTGCATCATTTGGGAGCAACGCGAAGCAGCCTGAAAACAGATCACCTGCTGCAAACGCCTGATACGTTTGTGCGGACGCCGCTACCCGGCGCGGAGAATGTGCAGTTCATTGTCCACGCAGGGCCGCAACTGGGTGCGCTGTTCACGCAGATGACGGCGGAGTTTGCGGAAGGCGGCACGCTGGGACCCGCGCCGGCACAGCGGTTTGTCTACGTGATCGAAGGCAAACTGCAATTGGAGTTAGAGGGCGACAGCCATTCACTTGTAAATGGGGGATTCGCGTTTTTGCCAAAGGGCTTGGCGCACACCGTACGCGCCTCGGCCACGGCGCGCGCTGTGGTGATCGAGAAGCCTTACGAAATCCAGAAAGGCGTGGCCGCACCGGAGGTGCTTATCGGCGATGAGTCTTCCGTAATCGAGACTCCGCTCATGGGCGATGCAGGGCTGAGGGTGCGCTCACTGATGCCCGACGGACCCGCCTACGACTTTGCGGTGAACACCATGACTTACGATCCCGGGGCAGCGCTCAGCATGGTGGAGATACACGTGATGGAGCATGGGCTGCTGATGCTTGAGGGCGGCGGTATCTACAGGCTCGGCGATTCGTGGTATCCGGTCGAAGCGGGGGATTTTATCTGGATGGCACCGTATTGTCCGCAGTGGTTTGGCGCGCTGGGCAAGCGGCCGGCGAAATATCTCATCTACAAGGATTGGCGCAGACATCCCCTGGGAGCGTGAAGCAGATGGCCAGCACTCGTCCCGAACTCAGCCGTCCTCAACTCAGCATTGCGGAGCTGCTCGCGGAGTTGGCGGCTCTGTCGCAGATCTCCGAGGCTGAGCCTCCGGTGGTGACGCGCGTTGTCTTCAGCGAGGCGGACTTGCGCGCTCGTGCTTACGTGAAAGGGCTGTGCGCGAAGGCTGGACTCGCGGTGCGGGAAGACGCAGTCGGAAACACGTTTGCGCGCTGGGAGGGGAGCGATCCGGGCCTTGCGCCGGTCGGTACGGGATCGCACATTGATGCCATCCCGAACGCAGGTTTGTATGACGGATGCGTCGGCGTGCTGGGGGGCCTCGAGGCAATCCGCGTGCTGCAGCAACTTGGGCTGAAGCCGCGTCGATCGATTGAGCTGGTGATTTTTACAGCGGAAGAGCCGACGCGTTTCGGCATCGGCTGCCTGGGAAGCCGCTTGATGGCCGGCCTTCTGACTACGCAACAGGCTCTTGCCCTGCGCGACAAGGAAGGACGCAGCCTGGAAGAGTTGCGTACACAGGCGGGATTTAAGGGATCGCTTAAATCGGTTGCGCTGCCTACGGGGCGCTTTCATCAGTTTGTCGAACTGCATATCGAGCAGGGGCCGCTGCTGGAACAGGAAGGGATCGACATCGGGCTGGTGACGCATATTGCCGCGCCGGCCAGCATGCGTCTGGTGATTGAGGGCGAAGGCGGCCATGCCGGCGGCAAGCTGATGCCCGGCCGCAAAGATGCATTGGCGGCGGCAGCGGAGATCATTCTCGCGCTCGAAGCGTCGGCGAAATCCAGCGGGGCGATCGATACGGTGGCTACGGTCGGCGTTTGCGAGGTGTTTCCCGGTGCAGTCAACAGCATTCCTTCGCGGGTCCGGATGGAGACGGATATTCGCGATACGGACAGGGCTCGCCGAGACCGGGTGCTTGATGCGCTGAAGGCGACATGCGCAGAGGTTGCGAGCCGCCGGGGCGTACGCATCACAACGGAACTGGTGAACGCCGATCCGCCAGCCGCGTGCGATGCAGCAATTCTGGCGGCGATGGAGTCGGCAGCCGTAGAGGCGCGCAAGAGCTATAAGAAAATGGTGAGCCGCGCCTACCACGATTCGCTGTTCATGGCTCACATTGCGCCGGTTGCGATGTTGTTCATTCCCTGTCGCGGCGGGGTGAGTCACCGGCCGGATGAGTACGCCTCACCGGAGTGGATCGGGAGCGGCGTGCACGTGCTGGCGCGCACGCTGGCCACGCTTGCAAGCTGAGCCAGGGCTTTGCATCTGTGGCGCTTGGATGTATGCTATGCCTCAACCCGCACAGTGATTTGCGGCTTCCCCAACCATGAGCACGAAGGCGAAAACCCGCATCGTAGGCTCCCCCGTCCCCCGGAAAGAAGGGGCGGACAAGCTGACGGGCAGCGCGCTTTACGTGGACGACATGGAGCGCGAGGGGATGTGGTTCGGGGCCACGGTTCGCAGCACGATTCCCCGCGGGCTGATTCTCTCGATCGGGTTTGATCGCCGGATTGAATGGAGCGAATTTACGGTTGTCACTGCCGGCGATATTCCCGGACAGAATCACGTTCAACTTATCCATTCGGATCAACCCTGTCTCGCCGATGGGAAGGTAAATCACTGCGACGAGCCAATCGTGCTCCTGGCCCATCCCGACAAGAACAAGGTGCGCGAAGCAGTGGCTGCCGTGCAGATTGAATACGAGACGTTGCCGCCCATTTTTACCATTGAAGAAAGCGAGCGCGGAGATGTGGTTGTGTGGGGCGCGGACAACCTGCTGAAGAGCTTTCTGCTGGAGAAGGGCGACGTGGATTCCGCATGGGCCGACGCGGCGCACATCGTTGAAGGCGAATATCGCACGGGCGCGCAGGAGCATCTTTACATCGAGAATAACGGCGTGATTGCCGAATACAGAGCGGAGGGGGGCGTTACGGTGTGGGGGTCGCTGCAGTGCCCCTACTACGTGCACAAGTCATTGCTCTCGATTTTCGATCTGCCTGAAGACAAGGTGCGGGTGATCCAGACGGAAACCGGCGGGGCATTTGGCGGCAAGGAGGATTATCCTTCGACGCTTGCGGCACACGCGGCCCTGCTCGCCATGAAAAGCGGGCATCCAGTGAAGATGGTCTACGACCGCATGGAGGACCTGGCTGCAACGACGAAGCGACATCCTTCGCGCATTCGGCATCGCACGGCGTTGGATAAGGATGGAAAGCTGCTGGCCATGGAGATTGATTTGGCCACGGATGGAGGCGCGTACTCCACGCTCTCGTCTACGGTGCTTTCACGAGCAACGCTGCATTCGCCTGGACCGTATTTTTGCCCGAATGTGCGCATCAACTCGCACGCATGGGCAACGAACACTGTGCCCTATGGCGCGTTTCGTGGTTTCGGCGCACCACAGGCAATCTTTGCCGTGGAACGCCACATGGATGAAATTGCAGCGGCCATTGGCATGGATCCTGTTGAGTTGCGACGCAGAAACTTTCTCCACGACGGAGATACGACGGCGACGGAGCAAGTGATGCGCGAGCCGGTGATCCTGGAGAAGCTGCTGGATCGCGCGCTCACGGAGAGCGGTTACCGTGCTAAACGTGCACGGTTCGCGAAAGAGAATCTGAGAAGTTCGATCAAGCGCGGCATGGGCATCGCGGCTTTTTATCATGGCTCAGGTTTTACGGGGTCGGGCGAGCGCTACCTGAATTCGCTTGCGGGGGTGGACGTAACGCCCGAGGGCCAAGTGCGCGTGCTGGTGTCGAGCACCGAGTTTGGCCAAGGCACAAACACGGTGCTCACGCAGATTGCGGCAGAGGCGATGGGCATCGACTATGACAATGTGGTGATGGCGCCGGCCGATACCGGCATCGTTCCCAACAGCGGACCTACGGTGGCCTCGCGTACCGCTATGGTAGTGGGACGGCTGATCGAGCGGGCATGTTTGCAGCTTGTTGACATGTTGCGCGAGCATGCCGGGCTGGACGAGCACTACTCTGATGCGGATTTCTTCGCCGCGTCCGAACGGTATCGCGCCGCAAAGGGCGAGGCTGTTTCACTGTGCCGCTACGAAGCGCCGCCGGGCGTTTTCTGGGATGATCAAAAATATCGCGGCGAGGCCTATCCGGCGTATGCGTGGTCGATCCAGGTGGCGCAGGTGGCCGTGGACACGGTGACGTACTCGGCTGAAGTTGAGGAGTTCTGGGCAGTGCAGGAAGTGGGCCGTGTCATCAATCCCGTGCTGGCGGGAGGGCAAGTCGAGGGTGGCATCGCACAGGGCATTGGCTACGCGCTGTATGAAAAAGTGCTGCTGCAGAACGGACACATGGCGAACAACCAGATGACCAACTACATTATGCCGACTGCCGAGGATGTGCCGCCGATACATGTGTACTTCGAAGAGATTCCATTCAGCCATGGCGGATATGGAGCGAAGGGGGTCGGCGAACTGCCGCACGATGGGCCCGCGCCTGCAATTCTGAATGCGATCCGGGATGCAACGGGTGTGAGCTTTGCCTCGATTCCTCTGCTGCCGGAGGATCTGTATCTAAAGCTTGCGGCGCCGCAAGCGGTTGCAGAGGCGGCAGTGGTATGAGCGTCAGTTGGCCGGCTATCGAAATCACCGTCAATGGTGAGAAGCGCAGCGTTCAGGTGGCGCCAATGAAGCGTCTGCTGGATGTGCTGCGCGAAGATCTGCATCTGACCGGCACAAAGGAAGGCTGCGGCGAAGGGGAATGCGGTTCCTGTTCGGTGCGGATGAATGGCGAACTTGTGAATAGTTGCCTCGTGCCGGTTTTGCAGGCAGAGGGCGCATGGGTTCAGACTGTCGAAGGTCTGGCGGAAAACGGAAAGCTGCATCCGCTGCAAGAGGCGTTTCTGCATTGCGGCGGTGCGCAGTGCGGCATTTGCACTCCGGGGATGCTGATGGCCGCAACGCAATTGTTGGCGAACAACCCGCACCCCAGCATGGCGGAGATCCGCGAAGGGCTCGCGGGAAATCTGTGCCGGTGTACTGGATTCATTCGGATCTTTGAATCGGTTGTTGCAGCAGCTGCGCAAGCTGCCGGACCAAGCACCTCTGAGGCGACACATGCGCGGTAACGCTGAGGCGCATGAACTGATCGCTCCCGGCAGCCTCACGGATGTGCTGGAGCTGCTCGCTGCCGCGCCGGGACAGTGGACACCGATTGCGGGCGGCACCGAATTGATGGTGGCGCACGCGGCTGGCAAGCTCAGTGCCAGCAAACTCGTGAGCCTTTGGGGCGTTCCAGAATTGCGCTTTATCGAGGCAACGCCGGGCACGGTGGTTATCGGAGCGGGAACAACATTCTCCGACTTGCGCGTGGATGCCACGATTGCGACGGAGTTCCCGCTGCTGGACAAGGCGGCCAGTTGGATCGGGGCGATCGCGAACCAAACGCGCGCGACGATTGGAGGGAACCTCGTCAATGGCTCGCCGGCGGCAGATTCGTCGCCAGCATTGCTTGTTTACGATGCTGAGTTGGAAATGGTTTCGGTGCGGGGCCGACGGCGCATCGCGTACGCAGAGTTTCACACGGGCTACAAATGCTGCGCACTGGCGGCGGATGAACTGCTCCTGGCGGTTCATTTGCCAAGACGATTTGCGCAGCATCGGCAGTACATTCGCAAGGTGGGCACACGGCGGGCGATGGCGATTGCAAAGGTTGCATTGGCCGCGACGGCGCTGCTTCGGGATGATGTAATCAGCGAGATCCGACTGGCGGCCGCCAGCCTCGCGCCATTTCCGACGCGGCTGGTTCGAACCGAAGCCGTGGTGCTGGGACGTGCGATTACGCCGGATCGGATTCAGGAGGCGCGCCAGGCGCTGCTTGCCGAGGCGAAGCCCATCGACGATATTCGCTCGACTGCCGAGTATCGGCGGCGTGTCGGCGCGAACCTGCTTGAAGAATTTCTGCTCGGGTTGCGGCCGGAAGAGTCGGTGCAATGAACGCGAATCTCGCGGAGTGGAATCACGCGCCCGAAACGGCGGCAATGGATACGATGCTTGCGTGTTGCGGCGCGCGGCGATGGGCAGAGGCAATGGTGGCTCTGCGCCCTCTCAACGGCATTGTGGAATTGAGCACGGAGGCGGACCGCGTGTGGGGCACGATGGAAGAAGGCGATTGGATGGAAGCATTCGCGTGCCATCCTCGGATTGGCGAGCGTAAAGCCGCGCATGCCTCTGCAAAATCAATGGCGTGGTCGCGGCAGGAACAAGCGTCGGCTGCACAGGCGGCTGATCAGGTGATGGCTGAATTGGGTGAGGGTAATCGCCTCTATGAAGAACGATTCGGCTTTACATACATCGTGTGCGCCACAGGCAAGAGCGCCGAAGAGATGCTTACTGTTCTGAACCGACGGCTGACGCGCGATCGCGCGACGGAGTTGCGTGAAGGGGCGGAGCAACAAAGGCAAATCATGCAGATTCGCCTGGGAAAGTGGCTAGCATCATGAGCAGAATTACGACGCACGTGCTGGATACAGTTTTGGGCAAGCCGGCCGGCGGCGTAGCCGTGCGCCTTGAGACGAAGCTTGGCGAGACGTGGACCGCAGTTGCATCCAGCGCGACCGATGGGGATGGACGCTGCAACAATCTTGCGCTCGACGCGGACGCCGGCGATTATCGACTGACCTTTTCTACGGGCGCTTACCTTGCACGGAATGGCCGGACCAGTATTTATCCGGAGATTGCAATCACGTTTACCTGCGGAGGCGAGGCGCATTATCATTTACCGGTCTTGCTGAGCGACAACAGCTACACGACTTACCGAGGAAGCTGAGCGATGGCAAGGCTGGGCGAGAATCGTTATGGAAAATCGCGGGTGCGCATGTCGCGGATCACGCGGCACGCGGACCATCACGAATTTAACGAGTGGACGGTGCGGGTGCTGCTGGAAGGGGATTTCGAGACCAGCTTTACGGCGGCGGACAACAGCAAGATTCTGCCCACCGACACAGTGAAGAATACCGTCTACTTCATTGGGCGCAATTCAAAGGCGACGACGATTGAAGAGTTCGCAATGGAAATTGGCGATTATTTGCTGCCAAACAATCCTCAGGTCTCCGGAGTCCTCGTCGAGATTGAAGAGAAGAGCTGGGAGCACATGATCGTGGATGGTGCACCCGACGCAACGACATTCAAGTTGAATGGGCCGGAGGTGAACACGGTGCGCGCCGTACGCGACCAGGGACGCGAGTGGTCAATCCGGTCGGGAATCGACGGCCTAGTCATTCTAAAGACTACAAAATCTGCGTTCACCGGGTACATCAAAGACAAGCTGACTACGCTGAAACCTGCCACTGACCGCATCTTCGGCACGAGCGCAACGGTGACTTGGGATTATGCAACGGCCCATCCAGACTACGCGAAAGTGCGTTCGAGGGTGGAGGCAGCGCTGCTGAAGGAGTTTGCCGCACACAACAGCATGAGCGTGCAGCACACGCTGTTTGATATGGGCAAAGCGGCGCTGAATGCGGCACCGGAGCTTGCGCTCATTACGCTGACAATGCCCAACCTGCACCACTTGCTGGCGGACCTGAGCCCGTTTGGCCAAGACAATCCCAACCACATTTTCGTGCCGATCGACGAGCCACACGGCTACATCGAGGCTACGGTCGAACGCTGAGCGCTATTCCAGTTGCGCAAGATCGCCGGGTAGGTCGATGTCCAATTCGCCACCTTCGAACGGAAGAGAAATCACCGGGCAAGGCGGCTGAACCAGCAGCGAGCGCGCGCCTTTGTCGCCGCGAAGGGCGTGCAAATCGGGAAAGACCGACCGGGGAAAGATGGCGGGGACGCCCTGGGCGCCCGAATAGGATGAGACCACGATCGAGGGCGTCGGCTGCGTAGCAAACGATGCAAGGAGCGCGCGCAGATGATTGGCAGTAAGGCGCGGCTGATCGCAACTCATCACCAGCACGCCAGGAGCATCGGGCGCGCGGACGTCGAGTTCGTGCAAGCCGGCGTGGATAGAACTCGATAAGCCCTTTTCCCACTTGTCGTTGAGTACGGGGATCGCGTCATTGAACGGGATCATCGCGCAGATGGGCGCAAAGTGGGCGCCCAGCAGGACCAGCACGGGCGCGGCTCCTGCCTCTTTGGCAAGGCGCAGCGCGCGCTCAAGGAGCGTTTCTTCGCGATATTTGATCAGTTGCTTGGGTTGGCCGAGGCGGCGGCTCGCACCGGCAGCAAGGATGATGGCGGGGACAGTCATCAGCACCAGTGTATCGCGCAAATCTTGACTTCGTGGTTCATCGCGGACAAGACTAGAGCAACCTGTCGACAAGCAATGAAGGGCGGATCGGTGACCGACCAGGCGAGCACGGTGGGCGAAGTGTATGCGCAGCAAGCCGCGCCTGAAAACTATGGCCTGCATGCCGGTGTGCTTGGACCAATCGAGACGCTGGCGCAATCGATCTCTGCCGTGGCGCCCTCTACGTCGCCATCTTTGACTATTCCGCTGGTCTTCGCGCTGGCCGGCAACGCGACATGGTTTGTGTACCTGATGGCCACGGGGGCGATTCTGCTGGTGGGGTTCTGCGTGAGTCGGTTTGCGCGGATGTCGGCTTCGCCGGGATCGCTCTACACCTATACGGCGAATACATTGCCTCCGGTTTTTGGCGTCACCGCCGCATGGGGATTGCTGCTAGCCTACCTGGCCACGGGCGCATCGGTGGCGGGCGGTGCGCTCTATTACATCAACCTGCTTTCACTGCAGTTCCTCCACTGGACGCCGCCCGCCTTGCCCGTTCTGGCATTGGTTTGCCTGGCCGCGGGATTCGTCGCTTATCGCGACGTAAAGCTCTCTGCCGAGTTGATGCTATGGATCGAAGTGTGCTCCGTAAGCCTGATTGTTGTTGTGCTGGCGGTGATGCCGATACGTTTCGGGCTGCACATCGATATGGATCAGTTCAGGCTGAAGGGGGTTTCGTTCGCAGCGCTGGGACCGGCGCTTGTGCTTTCGATGTTCAGCTTTGTGGGCTTTGAGAGCGCGACGACGCTGGGCAGCGAAGCGCGCAACCCACTGCACACCATTCCCCGCGCAGTGCTGCAGTCCGCCATCATCGCCGGGGTGTTTTTCATGCTCTGTTCGTACTCCGAGGTGCTGGGATTTCGCGGCGAATCGGGCAAACTGAGCGAATCGACCAGCCCGCTGCACCTGTTGGCCGCAAGGGCGGGTGTGCCTACGTTGGGTATGGCCATCGACTTTGGCGCGCTGGTCAGCATGGTCGCGTGTGTTCTGGCCTGCGCTACGGCGGCAGCTCGCGTCCTAATGCGGATGGCGCATGGCAAGCTGATTCCAACTGCATTTGAGCGCACCAGCCCGAAGCACGGCACGCCTGGGGCGGCGATTGCCTTATGCATCGGGATCATGTTTGGGGCCACCGCCGTGATGCAGCTACGTGGCTTTACGGGCTCGGACATGTACGACCTGCTGGGGTCGCTTTCAGTATTCGGCTTCCTCACCGCGTACGCGCTTGTGGCGGTCGCGCTGCCTTTTACGAGGCGTGCGCTAGGACAGCATTCGCATACTGTTGCCGCGGTCAGCATTCTCACCGTGGTTGTGCTTCTCCTGATTACTGTTTTCGATCTGCGGTCAACGTCCGACGCGATTCACGCGCGGATACCCTACATCTATCTCGGATATATCGGCTCGGGAGTCGCGTGGTATACGTTGCGGCGGAAGCGTGCGTCAATTCCTTAGGCCTGAGGCTCATGGCTGTGTATCGGTGTCGGGCTGCAGAAGAAGAAGCAACACAAGCCCCACGACAGCGAACATGCGGAATGCGGCTTCGCGGCCGTCCCATGTGTGCGACTGCCACATTAGAAACCACTCCCCACCGACGGAAAGGAACGCCACGAGCCACATCAGCATCGAAAGTGTGAGCGCCATGACCGGCACGCGTTTGGCTGCGTTGAAGGCGGGTGCGGGACTCTTGAGAGTCCGGAGCAAGTTCAGCGCGCCCCACCACAACAGGATCATGTTGGCGATTTCCCAGGTAATGATGGACAGGTAAAAGGCTAACTGAATTGCCGGAGACGGCAGGGCCCGCCACATGCCATGATTGCCGGGAATTGTGCCGTCCATCGCGAGAACGTGATGGACAAACTGGTAGTTCGAGTCGAAGTCGGTGAGGTTGTTGAAGACGACCAGCGTGTAATACAGGGCAATGGCTGCCAGCAAGAGCATCTTGGCGGTGCGGGTAATCACGATGGCGACCTCGGGGGGGCGGCTTTCCGAATCGGCGAATGGCGGGGCCGCTGACTCCAGCGCCACCCTGGCTTTCGGCATGGCTCATGCTAATTGGCTGCGGGCCGGAATCCCAAGCCGAGCAGCCTAATTCGGCGCGTTTTTTGGTACACGTTTCGGAAAAGCAGCTCGAAATTGACCGACTTCATCCGCTTGTTTTCTCAAAGATTTGCGGATGCGAAGATCTGGTTTGAGCAGCGGCCGGCGGAGTCGTGGCGGCAGGGCGAAGTCCCGGGACCAGAAGGCAGCTATTTTTAGATGATCTTTATACCGGAGCGGCTATTCTATAGTTGCCCTTAAGCTCAAGCTAAACCGAATCCCGGCAACGGGCACAACGCACGAAGAGACCCTCAATTTTTCCGCTTTTTTGGACGTTCAGACTCCAGATTTCAAACTCAACCCAAGGCTGCTGGTCCCTCCAAAAGACCTTGGGAATTTTCATTTCAGAGGCCATTCGACTTGAGGTATTCCATGCGTATTTTCTCCACTCTGCATTCCCGGCTGCTGGCAATCGCGGCAGCCGCTGCGCTGTGTAGCTTTCCAGTGTTGGCACAGCAGACGCTCGGCGGCATCAGCGGCACGGTGACGGACCCGAATGGAGGCGTGATTCCGAACGCAGAGGTGTCGGCCGTTGGCGAGCAGACGGCGTTGACGCGCACCGCATCGACGAACGGCTCCGGCGGTTATTCGTTTGTGAACCTTCCGATCGGCACGTGCACGCTGACTTACACGGCGGAAGGGTTCCAGATCCAAAAGACTCCGCACATCATCGTGCAAGCCGACCGCACGGTCACGTTGAATGCCCAACTGAAGGTCGCAGCGGCCAAGGGCGACACCGTCGTGGTGGAAGGCTCGCCACTGATGAACGCCGTGGACACGACAGTGGGCTACGTGCTGGACAAGACGCAGATCGATGCGGTGCCGCTGGCCACCGGCAGCTTCACAGGCCTGGCGACGCAGTCAACCGGCGTGAGCGCGGAGTTTGGCGGCGGGACGGGCGCGAATTCCGGTCTGGGCAACGCTCCTATCTGGGCCAACGGGCAGCGGGACACTTCGAATTCCTTCGTGCTGAATGGCGTCGACGCCAGCAACCTGTTCAATGGCAAGAGCACCAGCCAGGTGGCATCGGCGCGCGTGATCAACAGTACCGGCGTTTCTTCGAGCACCGGGGCCGGCGGCGTGATTCCTTCTTCCGCGTCGATTTATCTTTCGATCGGCAACGCCATTCCCACGCCAGCGCCTGAAACCATTGCAGAAGTTCGCGTGAACGCCTCGATGTATGACGCGCAGCAGGGATCCACGTCGGGCGCGCACATCGATCTGAGCACGGCTTCGGGCACCAACAACCTGCATGGAACGGCGTACGTCCACCGCGGGACGAGCTGGCTCAACGCCGCGCCGTTCTTCTTTAATCAGGACCCGGACATTCCGGCCTACAACAAAGTACCGGAGTTGCATCGCTACACTGCAGGCGGCACCGTGGGCGGCCCGCTTATCAAGGACAAGTTGTTCGGCTTTGTCTCGTATCAGCACTTGCAGGAGTCGGATCAGGAGATCGGCGATTCCGTGTTGGACGTACCCGTGGGCCTGAGCGACGACCGCTCGGCCGATGGCCTGGCGAATGTGTCCAATAATTCCTTTTGCAGCGCTTACGACCAGGCAAACTTTGGATGCACTCCCATTACCGCAGCCCAGATCGACCGCACCGCGCTGGTCCTGTTCAACTCGCCGGCTCTCCCGGGCGAGCCGGGCAAGTGGCTGATTCCCAATGACGCTCTGGCTGCCGCCAACCTGCCTCCTCCGAGCGCGGCCCACATCGACAACGCATTCATCCCCGGAACAGGGCGGTTCAAGGCGGATCTGATCGTAGGCGATGTGGATTGGAACGCCAGTAAGAAGGACACGCTCAGTTTGAAGTACTTCTACCAGCATGATCCGACGCTTTCGCCCTACTCCTACTCAAGTGTGCCCGGATTTACCGAGCACCTGGACTCGGGGGCGCAGGTTTTCTCGATCATCAACACGCTGATCGTGAAGTCGAACCTGAGCACTACGGAGACGCTCGGAGCGATTCGCGAGAAAAACTATGGCGATAACGAGCAGCCCTTTGGCCCCAGCTCGATTCCCGGCGGCACGGCAGGCACAGGGGCCATCAACATGTTCGGATCGAAATATTTTCCCGGTGTTTCGGTGTACAACGTTCTGGGAGACTATCAGCCCTCCGGATTTCCGACAGCCATCCTGAATATCGGCCCCAACTCGGAAGGACAATCTTCCAATACCGGGATGTTCCAGAATCGTCTGGCTCCTTCGGGCGCCGCGATCTGGATCATCGGGAAACACACCCTGAGCTTCGGCGCCAGCTATACCTACACGCAGCTCAACACGATTGACAAGCGCACCGGCACAGGCACGATCGCGACCGATGATTTCAGCCAGATGGTGCAGGGATTCGTGACACCCGGCAGCTCTGCTACCGGCTTCTATGTCAGCTCTTTTCTGCAGGGCAATGCCAATCGCTACTACCGCGCCAATCAGCTCGGGACTTACCTGCAGGACAAGTGGCAGGTGACGCCGAATCTCTCGCTGACAGCGGGCGTGCGCTATGACTGGGACGGCGGCCTGACGGAGAAGTACGGGCGCATCTTCAACTTCGACGCCAGCCGGTACAAATACAATTCGGCCTCGGACGTGATTGAAAATACCGGACTGATCATTGCCGGCAACAACGCGAACGGCACGTCTGGCGTGAGCCCCACGACTCTGACCGGCCGCCAATGGGGCATCGCCCCTCGTGTGGGAGCAGCGTGGCAGCCGGGGATGTTCCACAACAAGGTGGTGGTGCGCGCAGGCGGAGGCATGTACTACGACCGCGGAGAGCTCTTCAGCTACTTCTCGCCCGGCTACGCCATCGGCACCGTTACCGGCGGACCCTTCGGCGTGAACCAGCAGCTTCCTTTTGTGAACGCCTCAAGCTGCCCGACGTCGTCGCAGTCGCTGTATGAGTACTACATTCCTACCTGCGGCGGGAACGGCGGATTTGGTCCACCGACGGGGCCGCCGACTGATGCTGAAGGCGATCTCTCAAACCCCTATGGGACCACTCTCCAATACGCGGCGCCCAACAATCCGAAGGCATCTGATTTGAGCAACTACCTGCCCAACGCCTACAGCATCACGAACTTCGGCGATGGGGCACCGGGCGTGACCAACAACGGCCAGCCGATTTCGCTGGGCGTCTACGACCGCAAGAACAAGCTGCCGTATACCTTCAACTACACTCTGGACTTTCAATGGCAGCCGCGCAATGATCTGGCCATCGAAATGGGCTACGTAGGCAATGTGGGCCGTCACCAGGTGATCCCCGTGCCCTTTAACCAGCCGACGATTGCCTCTCCTTCGAGCCCGGCGCTCGCGGGCAGCACCTATCAGCAGAACTACAGTTACGGCTACAACGTCGGCGGCGAGGTTCTGCCCGATGGCAGCTCCTACCAGGCGAATTACGAGGGCGGCAACGTCGATCTGCGCGTTCCTTACATCGGTTATGCGGCTGAATCCATCACCTACGTGGCCGCCGGTATTGACGCCTACAACGCGCTGCAGGCACACATTGACAAACGCATGAGCCACGGTCTCCAGGTCGGGTTGTCCTACACCTGGTCGCACGCGCTGGACGAGCAGAGCGGACTGGGCTTGTTCTACAGCGGCAACAATCCTCTGAACCTGCGCAGCGGCTATGGTTCATCGGACTATGACCGCACCCATGTCACCAGCTTCAACTACATTTACCAGATTCCGGGAATGGCCCGGGAGCACTCGCTCGCCGGCAAGATCGTCGACGGATGGTCGCTGATCGGCGACACCGTGCTGCAGAGCGGCCAGCCCTACAGCATCATTGACTTCTCCGGTGCAGTCGGCAGCATTTACTACTCGACGGCTGACGGCATCACGAACCCCATTGTGCCTCTGGCCAAAGGTTGCACTGCGAAGAACGCCTTGACGGGTTCTTCCGGCGCGTGGACACCCTCCGGCGGCCTACCGGCTTTGAAGACCTCCTGCTTCACCCTCCCGCTGCTTCCGGCAGGCGGCCTGAACGGGGCCATTCCCACCTCCGATCCCTACGAGACGGGATTCACAAACGGCCAGCGCAACATCTTCCGCCAAGCCTTCCAGAAACGCGCAGATGCCTCGCTGGTGAAGGTGCTGCCGATCCGCGAGGGGTACACGCTGAAGTACACGTTCGATGTGTACAACCTCACGAACACCACGAGCTTCGATATTCCCGGAGCCGAGGTAACGCAAAACGCGGGCTACAACCCATTCCCTGCAGGAATCGGGACCAGCGCGGATGCGCCCACGCAGCCTCTTCCGACATCCTGCGATTCCTCCAACACGGGGTTCTATGCCTGCCCTTCCGGGTTGGGCATTGTGAGCCACACGATCGGCAGCCCGCGACAGATTCAAATGTCGCTACGGCTGGATTTCTAAGCTGACCTGGCGAACGCACAAAGGCCATCCTTCGCGGATGGCCTTTGTGCGTTTGGAGGTCTGAGCGGATCACTGCAGCTTTGGGAGTTCACAGTTTCACAGCTTCACAGTTTTTGTAGCCTGAAAAGTGCCGGCGGCTGCTCATCTCCTTTGTAGAGTGTAGCTTAGCTCTTTTGCGAGTGGTAATTTGCTCAAATTTGCTCGCATTTGAGTGGCTCTTAGCGACCATTTAGAGCGTTTCTCTCATAGGTGTACTCCATATCCAGAACAACGAAACCAGGCTCGCGCATCG
>OBLU010000238.1_pt1 | contig 53858 bp, 41 predicted proteins | sample 1518681 | NCBI WGS metagenome assembly OBLU01 (sample SAMEA3539304, study PRJEB22396) | soil metagenome | biome: tundra; feature: field; material: soil | place: USA | collected 2010-05 | depth 0.15 m
AGATACTAGAACAGTCTTAAAACAGGCTTATAACAGCCTCGTTCCAGGTAATGAAAGGCGAATGAACAGTACATGAACAGTATAATAACTGTGGAATTAAGAAGAGAGACCAGACCAAGCTGGGTGTTGGTTAAGAAATGGAAATTTAGGAAGTGATCTAAAAGGGGCTCGAACCTCTCCTCAGGTACATGGACTTTTCAATAAGGTTGTGGGAAAAAGGGATCAATATTCTAAGTTCAAAGAGGAATTATTAGCTCAAATTATTATAAATTACTAATGGAAATTATTTTTAGTCAGGCGGACTAAAGTCAATAACATACAGATATATATTATGAAAAACATAAAACAAAACTTAACATTATTTGCATTATTGCTGATAATACTTTCAACCTGTTCGTTTAGTCAGATTAGCAAATCAAATACTTTAAATAAAGAATCAGCAAAAAAGTGGTTCAAAGGAAAGACTTGGTCAAAAGGCACTGCTATCAATCCACATTCATCTATAAATGTTTTGGAATTTGCCAAACAGTATTATAAAAACCAAAAATACTGGGATAAAGCTATTGAATTTTTGAACAATCCAGATCTGGATAAATTAAAACCAGGGAAATACAATATTGACAGCACATTTGTGGTTGCCACAATATCCTACGCAGAAAACTCAGATACGGGCAAGGTAAAATGGGAAGTGCACCGGAAGTTTTTAGACCTGCAATATGTAATATCAGGGAGTGCGTTTTATGCAATTGCTCCATTTAATAAAAAGGAAATATCGGAGGCGTACAATGACAGTACCGATATGACACGTGTTATAACAAACAAGGGGAAATATTATAAAGCTACTCCGGGAACATTATTTGTTTTTTTCCCTTCGGATGCACATAAGTCGGCCATAAAGGAAAAAGCCGATGAAATTGTTAAACGGGTGGTTATTAAAATCATTTATAAATACTAGGCATAAAAAGAATGCAATATTTATAAATAATTCATGGAGTGCAGGCAGGGGACATTTAAGCCGAGAGGATTTACAATAAACGGATATGACGGTCCGGCGACCAGCCCAGTGGTGGGTGCACTTGGAGGGGCAATTGTGGGTTTCACCGCATTTCCCAGACTTGCCTTTAGTGATGTGGACAGGAATACGGAAAACTATCAGCAAGTCCCAAATGCGAGCAATTGTTCAGCCATTCATAGTTTTCTTACAAATAGCCGCAATTGCTACAAACGCGTATCATAATCCGGCGCGTTTTGGAAAGCCATATTGGATCATGCTGGAGGTTACCATTCCTTCTGCTCTGCCGGGAACATTGACCGGCGTATGGATTTACCACAAGTTATCGGAGGTCAATTTCAAGAGGGTTATCTTTATCCTGTTAATGCTTGTTGGTGCAACACTTGTCATTAAAGGATGGGCGGGGATGTATCAATAGTGCCCGAAAGGGGACTCGAACCCCTACCCAAGTACATGGACTAGACCCTGAACCTAGCGCGTCTACCAATTCCGCCATTCGGGCATGTTAATGAACTTTTATAAAATAAATTTACTGCGATTTATAGTAAATTAAAAACCTAAATTATGCTTACCAGCCGGAATCGCCTTTTTTATCATCTCTTTTTATTTTCCCACTACCGCTTCCATGGATATCGCAAATACTGGGCATATTTTTCTGATTTATAATATCTGAAACTACAACCGGGCAACCTGATGAAGCAATTTTGGTATCACCTCTATCCATGGTTTCTTTACAGAACTCTGCAGAGACAACACCGGGTGCAAGTTCAAAATATTTAAGAGGAAGATCCAATTGCTTATATACACCTTCCATAAATATTGCCCAGATTGGACCAGCAGCCTTAGCTCCCTGTCCATACCAATTTGTAAATTTAACTCTATGATCGTCGAAACCGACCCAGCATCCCGCAACTAACTGCGGTGTATATCCGACAAACCATGCATCAGAGAAATTTTGTGTTGTTCCTGTTTTACCGGCAGCGGGGCGATGAAACCATTTTCTTAAGCCGGCACCAGTCCCAAAATTAACCACTCCTTGCAGCATATCTGTAATTACTGAAGCTGTCTGAGGAGAAATGGCTTCATGATACTCAGGGGAAAATTGGTCGATCATTATCCCATTTCTATTTTCAATTTTCAATATTGAAATTGGGTCTATGTGAACTCCATTGTTATCCATCGTTCCGAAAGCGGAAGTAAGTTCAAGAGGTGAAACTTCGGATGTGCCTAATGCGATTGATGGATATGCCTGTAAGGGAGAATTTATTCCCATCTTTTTAGCAACTCTTGCTACCTGGTAAGGAGGTGCAATATCGCTTATGGTCATCCTGCCGGCAATTACGTTTACAGAATTAGCCAAAGCTTCCCTGAGAGTCATATATCCGCCATATTCAACTCCAGCATTATCGGGGGACCATCCTTTATAATTAAACTTCTGGTTCAATAAAGTATATGCAGGGAAATAACCGTTGTCAATTGCTGTTATGTATGTAAAGGGTTTGAATGAAGAACCGGGTTGTCTTTTTATGCCGGTTACATGGTTAAGTCCTCTTCCAAATTCCTGGTTCTGTCCACCTACCATTGCTCTTATTTGTCCGCTGCCGGGATCAATACAAACAAACCCTACTTCAATTGTTGATTCCACCTTTTTAACTGAATCGACAAAAGCCCTATGATATTTAAGCATGTTATATATTTTGGATCTTGCCTTGTCATCCGGAGCATCCCTGTATTCATTCGTATTTTTTATAGCTTTATCGACAAGGCTGACTAGAAGCTCTTTATTTTTATTCCAATCCCAATACTTGTTAAATAATGCCTGATATTCTTTAAGATGTTCAGCAACAGCCTGGTTGGCTATTTTCTGCATCCTCATATCAATAGTTGTATAGATACTTAATCCATCCCTGTAAAGATCATAACCATACTTGTCAGCCATTGCTTCCATCTGTTGACGTACATATTCCATAAAATGGGGAGCTTCAGACTTTGTTCCACTAAGTTTGCCGGGAGCTAAAACAATCGGCTGCTGTTTATAATTATTATATTCAGGTTCACCGAGATATCCTGCAACAACCATATTATTCATTACAAGATTTCTTCTTCTTATTGCATTGTCTTTCCTTCTTACCGGATCATAATTTTCCGGGGACTTCAGAAGTGCAATTAACAATGCAGATTCAGATATTGACAGATCTTTGACTTTTTTATTAAAATAAACTTTGGCAGCGGTTTCAATCCCATAAGCACTTTTACCAAAATAAGATACATTAAAATAAAGCTCAAGAATTTCATTTTTAGTGTAAGTTTTTTCAATCTGAATGGCAGTTATCCATTCCCTGATTTTCCGGATACCCGTTCCGAAAATATTTTCTCTTCCGGCTTTTAATTGATAAAGGTTCCTGGCAAGCTGCTGGGTAATTGTACTTGCACCTTCATGTGAGAATGTAAATACGTTTTTAATCATTGCCTTTACGAACCGTCCCGCATCAACACCCCAATGGTTATAGAACCTTCTGTCTTCAGTAGCAATGAGCGCATATATAAGATGTTTCGGGAGGGAATCGAGCTTAGTTTCAATCCTATTTTCAATATAAAATTGTCCAAGAAGCTCGCCATCAGAGGTGAACACTTTACTTGCAAGCTGCTGTTTAGGATTTTCCAATTCTTCGAGTGAAGGAAGACCGCTAAATATAAATATTATTAAACCAAGGATGATAACACTCAGAGCAGAAAGGATTATTTTTTTTCTTTTCTTGTCTCCCCCTCCCCTTTTCTTTTTCTTTCCAGACATTTCATTAAAATATTTCTTATAATTAAACTCGTTATTCATATTTGCCATCTTATTTCCAATCTACAATTTCAAATTTATTTTCTTTGAATATTCCATAACAAGGGGCGGACAGCCATGAACCTAAATTGACATAATATCCATTTCTATATTTTTCAAATATTCTTTTATGTAAATGCCCAAAGAGCACATAATCAAACCCCAGATCAATTTTATTTCTAGCAGCCTCAAACAAGCCATCAACTTCCCCATAATTTTTTTGGGAAGTATATTCCCTACTCGATCGGCTAGTACGGCTTGCTAAATATACTCCGATATCGGGATGAATAAAAGCATAAAGTCTTTGGAGGATTTTATTCCTCAATATAGATTTCAGTATGTTATAACCCATATCGTTTTTTACGAGACCATCGCCATGAGCGATAAAAAACTTTTTCCCGTTTAGAGTCTTTTCAATTCCATTTTCATGAAGTTCAACACCAATTTCACTAGTAAAGAAATCACGATGCAGGAAATCATGATTGCCTATGAAATAATGAACCTTAACACCAGCTATAGTTAAATCCTGTAAAGCTGTTAATGTCCTGAAGAATCCTTTCTGATAAACTCTTTTGTATTCAAACCAATAATCGAACAGATCGCCTACGATAAATAATTCTGAACAATTCTCCTGTGCAAAGACAAGGAATTTGACAAGCAGCTTTTCCTTTTCCTTTTCAGTTACCTTGTCCTGAAGTCCCAGATGGATATCGGAGATAAATAAGTATGTATTATTCACAATAAAAACCTAATGAATTAAATAAATTTTACATAAGAGAAAATCCAACATACGGATTCATTTTTTCTTTTTAATATCTGCCAGGATCCAATTAGAAGGATCCGGTTCAATATCCAGGGGCATATACTTCAGGGTTACCTCAAAATCCTTTTGCCGTTTATCAATAAAAAAGGTTTTCAATACGCTAGTGCTAGAATCGATATTAAATTTAAAGTCTAAAGGGAAGTTATAAGTATCGTATCCCTTCTGTGTCTGCAAAGTAGTTATTTTAATATTAAAACCTCCGGAAGCCCTTTGAACAGACCATTCATATTCCAATTCAATTTTACCTATGCCGCTATACACCCATTGATCGAAAAATTTATTAAAATCCTTTCCGGTTACTAACTCACATATTTTCTTGAAATCATCAGTAGAAGCATTTTTATATTTATAGGTTGCAAAATAAGTCCTTAATATTTGAAAGAAAAGGGAATCCCCGGTTTCCTTTCTGAGCATATGTAATACCCAGCTTCCCTTATCATATACAGTTGATCCGAATAAATTATCCTTGGGGTCATAAAGGGTTCCCTTGAAATCATCCTTATACTTACTGAGCATAACAGATTGCAGAGCTTTTTTGCCTCCGATATGCTCAGCATAAAGGGCCTCTGAATAAGTGGCGAACCCTTCATTAAGCCAGATATCCTTCCAGCCAGAAGGACTTACTGCGTCCCCCCACCAATGATGAGCTAATTCGTGAATATATACGTCATTAAAATATTTCATGCCTGTGATAAAATTAGAACCAATACCAGTTATGGTTTGATGCTCCATAGCGCCTAACTGCCACAGGAATTCAGCTACTCCATATTTTTCTTTTATAAAGGGATATTCGCCAAATGTCCTGGCAAAAAAATCAATAAACTTAGGATGATCTTCAAAATCTATTCTCGCCTTCTCAAGCTGATTTGCAAAAACATAATATTGTATTGGAAGAGTATCCTGCCTGTCCTGTGAGATATATTGATCTGAAAATGTTACATAATCTGCTGAATAAAGGCAAACCAGGTAAGTAGCAATAGGATAAAGGGTTTTCCAATGATAAGTCTTCCTTCCATCCTCTATCTTAATGTCTTTTAAAACCCCATTAGAAACCGATATCATGGATGTATCATTAGTAATACGTATATCTAAAAGCGCTTTATCAGTAGGTACATCTTTGCAGGGGAACCACGAAGAAGCAAAATCAGGTTCGCTTAAATTATATACTACATTTGTTTTGTTTATTTCACCAAATACAAACCCCGATAATCCTACATGTTTTGGAGTTCCCTCATAAATAACTTCCACCTTTAAGGTATCTGCGATACCTTCATATTTTATTCGAAGCAGATTATCCGTGTTTGAATATTCTGTTTTCAGACCATTAACTGTTAAACCTGTGATTTTCAAGTTATCATAAAAATTGAGATCAATCTCAGACAAAACTTTATCTAACCGCAAACAGGTAATTACTGCATCTCCCTTCAGAAAACTACTATCAGGATAAAGGTCAAAACTGAGATCATAATGCATGATATCGATATTAGATTGGGTTTGGGGAAATATCCAACCGGCAAGAATGAAAAGTATTATTAGGGAGACAACTTTTACCCAATTATTCATTAATTATATTTAATAAAATTAACCTGTTTCTGGAAATAGATAAGAGAAATAATAATAAAATGATAATACCTTAAAACAAAGCTAATAATATTATTATTATTTCTGAAATTGCCTATAATATGTTAATTGTATATATTATTGATGTTTAACTTGAGAGGACAAAATATGACTTTCCCAGATTCCTCGGTTTTACGAGATACGGCAACAATGTTATTAGCTGGCGGACAAGGAGAGCGGCTACACCCTTTGACGCTTAAAAGAAGCAAACCTTCTGTTCCTTTCGGTGGGAAATATAGAATAATCGATTTTGCTCTTTCTAATTGTCTGAATTCAGGATTGAGACAGATATATGTTCTGACACAATATAAATCAGATTCATTGAACCAACATATTTTTGAAGCATGGAGCATATTTAATCCTGAACTGGGGGAATTTATTTATCCAGTACCTCCACAGAGGAAATTAAATAATGAATGGTATATGGGGACTGCCAACGCAATTTACCAAAACCTGAATTTAGTTTCTCCAGAAAAAAGGGTTAAGTGGGTATTGCTTCTAAGCGGCGATCATATTTATAAAATGGATTACCTAAAGATGCTCCAATATCATAATGATATGAAGGCTGATCTTTCCATTTCCTGTATAGATGTACCAAGATATGAAGCCCAACGTTTTGGAATAGTGGTAGTTGACAATCAGTATAATATCAAATCCTTTGTCGAAAAACCAGCAGATCCTCCTGAGATACCGGATAAACCGGGATTTTCTTTTGTAAATATGGGTGTTTATGTATTTAATGCAGGTATTTTAAGAGATGTGTTTGATGAAATGGATACAAAAAAAATAAAGAGCCACGACTTTGGTAAAGACGTAATTCCGTACATGGTAAGTACAGGAAGAAAGGTTATGGCATACAAATTCCATGATGAGAATAAGAAAATAAAGCCATACTGGAAGGATATTGGAACAATAGATTCTTATTATGAATCCAATATGGACCTTATAAGTATTTCACCTGAATTCAATCTTTATGATGCTAACTGGCCGTTAAGAACATACCAATATCAGTTCCCCCCGGCAAAAACTGTTTCCCACGAAGAGACCAGAGTTGGAAGAAACCTGAACTCACTTATTTGTGATGGATGTATTATATCCGGGGGGTTGGTGGAAAGATCCCTTCTTGGACCAAACGTAAAGGTTAATTCATTTTCTTATATATCTGATTCTATAATAATGAATAATTGCAACATTGCAAGACATGCAAGGATAAGAAAAGCCATAATAGATAAAAATGTTAATGTACCGGAAGGATATGAGATTGGCTTTGATCTAGAAGGAGATAAAAAGAAATTTACCGTAACTGAAAGTGGAATTGTTGTGATACCTAAAAATATGGTTCTGCCATGATTCATGCTGAAGAGCTTCTTAACTAGGCAGTCCATTACTTTATTAATTACAACCAAACATCTTTCATTCAAAATTGATTAGGGATATCACATATATAACTTATCAGAATTTTTCAATAACACCTTTCGGAGTACAATTTACATTTTACTGTGAGTTCGAATATTTTAATTTTACGTTAAATGAAATGGGATAAAAATGTCTCCTGAGTTAGAAGCGAAGCTAAAGGAACTACCTGACAGTCCTGGTATTTACCAGTTCAAGAATGAAAAGGGAAAGATTATCTATGTCGGTAAGGCACTCAATCTGAAGAACCGGATAAGAAGCTACTTTCATGGAAGTGTGATTTCTCCCAAAACTCTCGCCTTAGTTAGTAAAATTGAAGACTTTGAACTGATTGTAACAGACTCCGAGATTGAAGCGCTCGTATTGGAGAATAACTTAATTAAAGAGTTTAAGCCCAGGTATAATGTCAATCTAAAAGACGATAAATCATTCCCATATATTAAAGTCACTAATGAACCTTTCCCAAGGATATTCTCAACAAGAAGAATAATAAGGGATGGTTCTAAATACTTCGGCCCCTTTACAGAAGTCAAGAACATGAAATCATCTTTAAGGATGATAAACCAAATATTCAAAATCAGAAGTTGTAAATTAAATATTACAAATGAATCGATTGAAAAGAAAAAATTCAAGGTATGCCTTGACTTCCATATCGGGAAATGCGATGGCCCTTGCGAGGGATTAATTTCATCTAAAGATTATTCTGAAATGGTTTCTGAAGTAGTTAAGCTTTTACGTGGGAAGACAGATGATCTTATACAGGAATTAAATGTGAAGATGCGAAATTTAGTTGAGAACCTTGAGTTTGAAAAAGCAACAGAAATAAGGGATAAACTTGAGCAGCTAAAAGCCATCTCGGCCAAACAGAAGGTAGTAAGTGAAGATTTTGAGGATAGGGATGTAATTACGACAGTTCATGAAGGAAAGGATTCGGCATGCTCCATATTTAATATAAGGAACGGGAAACTCGTCGGCAAAAAACAACTCCATCTGAGCATTGAAATGAATGAGGAGATTGAGGAAATAAATACGTCTGCAATAAAATTTTATTATAATGAATTGGTGGAAGTGCCGAATGAAATTCTATTAGAAAACGTGCCTAATGATGAAAAAGCATTAATTGAATGGCTGTATCAGAAAGGGGGACATAAAGTCAGATTCATAATACCGCAGAGAGGCAACTTAAAATCACTTGTTAACATGTGTAGGCAAAACGCACTTTATCAACTTAAAGAGATCCAGATACAGAAGATGAAATATGATGGACAAACTCCATACCCTGTAGCTGCTCTGAAAAGGGATCTGAGGTTAAAAGTACTCCCTAAAAAAATTGAATGTTTTGATATTTCCAATCTGCAAGGAACCGATACTGTTGCAAGTATGGTCGTCTTTGAAGAAGGAAAAGCAAAGAAAAGCCTTTACAGGAAATTCATAATTAATTCGGTGGATGGTCCTGATGATTTCCAAAGCATTCGTGAAGTAATATACAGGAGGTATTCCAAACTCAAAGAGGAGAATGCTTCTTTGCCGGATCTTATTATGGTAGATGGAGGTAAGGGACAGCTTTCATGTGCTATGGAGGTATTAGATGATCTAGGGTATAAGGGATACAATATAATAGGTCTAGCCAAAAGACTTGAAGAAGTATTCTTTCCAGGGAATTCCGAGCCGGAATCTATTCCGAAGACTTCGTCAGGTCTAAAACTTCTTCAACATATAAGAGATGAAGCCCATCGTTTTGCAATCACATTCCATAGGAATAGAAGGAGCAAAAGGACTATTAAGACGGAATTAACTGACATTAAAGGAATAGGTCCTTCAACTGCTAATATCCTTTTAAAAGAATTGGGGAGTTTAGCTGCCGTCAGAACTGCAGATAAAGATACATTAAATAAATTGATAGGCAAGAAAAAAACTGATATTTTAATTGAACATTTTTCTGAATATAATTAAACTATAGCGAAAGGCTACAAAAAACTCTAAAGATAGAAGCGAATGCATAAACTTATTTTTCTTACTCTACTTTCCCTATTAGTGTTCGGATGTAAAAAAACGATAAAAGAGAGGCCAATAAATTTTCTCAATGAAAACAGCTTAAGAGAAATTACAGTAAAGGCAATAAATGGGGAACGGATTTACAATGATTCCTTAAAAGACTTGATTGACTATTCCCTTCCCTTGAATTCCAATTTCGATACTCTTAAAATAGAGAAGATAAATACACCTCTTAATAAAACATTATTTGCCTTATTAATAGAATATCCAAATCCCGTCTATAATCGATTCGCTGTATATGACTCTGCGCTTCATCTTATTCTGATGGATAAATCACTAAACGGAAAAATTGGATTAAAAACATTTAATTTAAACAACCGGCAGTTTATTGAAATTGATGAATCTTTTTTATCCAAAGATATACTGGAAATAAGTCGTGTTTCATTATACAGAGCAGATTCAACAGTAACGCTTGGGTTCAGAGCCTATACTAAATTTACAACTCCGACAAATGAATATTATCAGATAATAACTGAAATATCGCCAGACAGAATAAAAACAAATTTAACCAGTATAAAACGATCATTTATTAGCGATAAATCGGAAATCTTTACTTTGGATAATAATCAGAAGAATAGTTTAAGCCAGGACCATATTTTTATTAATTTCATAAAGAAACAAGTTTCCGGTTTCAAAAGAGTAGCAGAGAAACCTGAAATTACTGACCAGAATTCAGTACTACAATCAGTTGGTATTACAAAGGAAGCTGACATAATAAAGGCTACCTCAAACATTAATAGCAAATCGGGTTATTATATAACAATTGACGAAGGATGGAAAGAGATAAGAAATATCAGCCTTTACGGATTTGCTAATAAATTAAGAGGGAACAAATATTACAACCCCATAATGGGAACCAATATATTTATAGCCCAGATACCTGGAAAGGATTCAGCGGAGGTATTTGTTAAAACCAGACTACTCAATGTAACGCGGGGGATATACAGGGTACGGTTTACAAATAAAATAGAGCAAAGAAAATTTTACGTTCAATATTTCGAATTCAGTTGTGGGGAAAAGAAATATTTAATGATATTTGAAGCATCAAAATACACATATGAAAAATACAAGACTACTTACCAGGACATCATAAATTCATTTGTAATGGAGTGCTGAAAGGAAAAGATATGAATATATACTTAATAAGACATAGCGACTCGGAGGGCATATCAAAAGGTTTTAAAGACTCCGAACGGAAGCTTACTCCCGATGGAGAACTAAAAATGAGGAATGCTTCCCTCTTCTGGAAAAACATTATTCCTGAATTCGACTATATTATTTCATCCCCATACCTGCGTGCTTTACAGACTGCAAAAATTATAGCTTCAGTATATAATCATAAAAAAGAGATTTTAATTGATAAAAGACTTGGCTGCGGGAGTGAGACAGAAAATTTGATTGAGATATTGAACTCCTTTCAATCAGGTGATATTGCGATAGTTGGGCATCAACCCGATCTTTCAAATCACTTATCAAGACTGGTTTCAGTTGCAATTATTTCCGTAGAATTCAAAAAGGGCTCTATTGCAAAAATATTCTTTAGTAATAAGGTCAGAGAAGGGAAAGGGGTACTTGAATTCCTTGTCCCACCCGGTTTTTTTGTTACGAAATAAAAAACCGGGCAGACGGTTACACATACTTTGTACTTACCGCTGCTTCCTTCCGGACCTGACGGGGTTAGGCACTAATATATTAACCGGTACCCGGTTTTTTTTAGGATACAAAGATTGATAATTTTTATCTCTATTCCAAAATTATATTTTTTTTTGTTCCCTTAATGAATTCCTCTCCCAAAAGACTTTCCCATCATATCCCTGAATAGTTTTACAATCTTCTGCTAATTCAAGTCTTTTTTCAGCAAGACAACAATATTTAGAGTCAATTTCTATCCCGGAATAATTCCTTCCGAGCTTTTTTGCTGTAACAGCTGTAGTTCCAGACCCTAGAAAAGGATCAAAAACAAGATCTCCCATATTACTACTAGCAAGAATAATTTTAGCCAAAAGTTTCTCGGGTTTTTGTGTAGGATGATCTGTATTTTCGGACATTGACCAGAAAGGGACGGTAATATCTGTCCACAGGTTGGAAGGATAGGTAATCCTAAAATTGCCACTTTCAGATTCATCCCAATCTTTTGGATTACCAGCTGTATCTTTATAAGGAGCAAGAACTTTCCTTTTGATTTTAACTTGCTCAATATTGAATTTCGATTTGTTTTTTAAGGAAAAAAACCAAATATCCTCAGAACAATTCTTCCAGTTAGATTTAGCCCCTCTTCCTTTTTCCCTCTCCCAAGTAACCCTGTTCCGGACAACAAAATATTTTCGGGCTGAGTTATAAATAGCCAGACTTGACTTCCAGTCACCACAAATATATACTGAAGCATCAGGCTTGAGTAAAGGGACTAATTTAGGAAGCCATGAATCGACATATTCTTCATATTCATCACTGCACATTTCTTTAAAAGAAGATGAATTGAAATTTTTGTGAAGGTTATATGGAGGATCAATAAAAAGAAGATCAACAAAAGCATGAGGTAGAAATTCCCAGACTTTAAACAAATCCTGATTAATAATTTTATTTGTAATGGCACCAGGGTCAACAGGTTTGACAAGATTAACCAGGTTTTTTTTATATTTTTTTATTTCTTCGGGACTAATATCAATAGTCCGGTTTAATGGTGCCCTGATTTTATCGTTCATTAAATATTACTGTATTTCTCTTTTAAAATCTCAAGATCTCTAATAATTATTTCAAAATTATGAATAAGTTCACTTGAGAGACGGGTAGTTTCATCATCAAACCTGTTCAATTTAGCTGATTCTTCAAGAGTAGCACTTATAGTGAAAATAAGATCAATACCAAGGGTAAGACTGCTTCCTTTCAAGCGGTGGGCCCAGAACTGCAGCTTTGCGGCATCCTTCTTTTCAACAGCAGAATTTATATTGGAAATTACTTTAGGAAGATCCTGTATATAAATATCAAGTAATTCTAAAAGAAAAACCACATCATCCGGGGTTTGTATATCATTGATAAAAGTGATTTTATTTTCATCAAGAATATTAATTTGGGTTTTTTTTGATTTGCATCGAGTAATTAAGTAATTTTTCCCTTCATAGATTATCTCAGCCCATTTGACAAGAATATTATGCATTTCCTCAACTCTTACGGGTTTGCTTATATAATCATCCATTCCTGCTTCAATGCATATTTCCTTATCCCCCTGCATAGCATTCGCAGTCATGGCAATAATCTTCGGCCGTTTCTCCTTAGAGAATTCATCAAGGATTAATTTTGTTGCTTCATATCCATCCATTTCCGGCATAAGAATATCCATGAATACAATGTCGTATTGTAATCCCCTTACTGCATCAATTACTTCGTATCCGTTAGCCGCAACATCGGCTCTGTATCCCATCCTTTCAAGAATTCTTAAAGCAACCTTCTGATTTACAACATTATCTTCAGCGAGTAATATCCTTAAAGGCATTTTTTCACTAAGTGCAGAATCGATGTTTAACTGTCTAGCGGTTTTGTCCATTATAGGTTCATTTGAATTGCTGAAAGCATTTACAAGACAATCATATAGCTGATTACGTCTAATGGGCTTATTCAAATATGCAGACAGATTTAATTCTGTCGAATTGATGATATTATCCCTTTTCCCCATAGAAGTCAGAATAATGATCGGTACTAAACTTCCATTTTTTAATTTCCGTATTTCTTTGCATAATTGGACACCATCCATTAAGGGCATATGGAAATCCAATATACAGAGATCAAATGTTTTTCCTTCATTAAACCATTTTAGAGCAATTAAAGGACTTTCGGTAGCAACGGGTAATAAATCCCAACCTTCAAGCTGTGTAATTAAGATTTTTCTGTTGGTTTGGTTATCATCCACGATGAGAACTTTTTTCCCTTTTAACTTAGCAATATTTCCCTTGAAATATATTTTTGATTGGGAAGGAACCGAGTCAGCAATAATAGTGAAGAAAAATGATGTCCCTTTTCCGACCTCACTCTCAACCCAAATTTTTCCACCCATCATTTCGGAAAGACGTTTGCTAATAACCAAGCCCAGACCAGTTCCCCCATATGTTCTAGTTGTAGAGGCATCAACTTGGCTAAAAGATTTAAATAATTTATCCATTTTATCAGAAGGAATACCAATACCTGTATCTCTTACTATAAAAAGGATTTCATATTTTTCATCTTCAATATTTTTAGCATTAACAGATACAAATACCTCCCCTTCCGAAGTAAATTTTATCGCATTATTTAAAAGGTTGGTCAATATTTGTCTTAATCTGGTAACATCCCCTTTAATCGTAACAGGTGTATTATTCTCAATCAGATAAGCCAGATCGAGACCTTTTTCTGCAGCTTTAGAACCTAACAGATCAAGCGAATCCTCAATACAATCTCTAAGGTCGAAAGGCTGGTTCTCAAGTTCAAGACGATCTGACTCTATTTTGGAAAAATCGAGGATATCATTTATCACAACCAGAAGTTGATCTCCGCTAAGTCTGATAGTGTCAACATAATCTTTCTGGTCTTCAGACAGAGGAGTATCAAGAAGAAGACCAGTCATTCCAATTACCCCATTCATAGGTGTTCTAATCTCATGGCTCATAAGAGCAAGAAATTCACTTTTTGCTTTAACGGCAGCTTCAGCTTTAATTACAGCAATGTCCAGTTCCATATTTTTCTTTAACAGTTCTTCCTTAAAGTTGTTATTCTTGATGACGGTACCAATGGACGCTGCCATGGCCATTATTAAAGATTCTTCATTATCATTCCATATCCTATCCCTTGTACATTCATCAAAACCTATAAATCCCCAGTATTTATGAGCAACTCTAATTGGGACCAGGATTATAGACTTAATATTTTCATCGATAAAAACTTTCTGATCTTCCGAAGAAAGGTTTTTAATTATAAACTTCAAGGTCTTACCGATTGAAAAACTTTCATAAAATTTAAGCGACTTAAATCTTGAATAAGATACCTTGCTAAAAGACTCATCCTCAATCTGGGATTTTGATTTTTCAGAGACCCATTCATAAAGGGGAGTAAAATACATTTCCCCGGTTTCAAAATCTTCGATATGCTTGTATATATATACTCTATCAACATCAACAGCTCTACCGAGCATACCCAGAGCTTTATTAAAACCTTTTTCATTATCATTTTCATTAATAAGAGTTCTAATGGATTCTGTCATAGCCTGAAGGAGGAGATCTTTTTTTCTAATCAGATATTCATTTGACTTTCTATCAGTGATATCTCTAAAAATGCTGAGCACCTGTAATTCCCCATCAATCTCAATAAATGAATTTGTTATTTCGAAATCGATCCATAGATTATTCCATAGCAAGTCTCTTACTTCAATTTTTGGTGAATTTATTCTATTTTGATAATTACTTAAATGCTTCCCGAGGACTTTTTGCCCATGCGCATATTCGAAGGCAACTGATAAGGACTTTCCTTCAAGTTCTTCTTTTTTCATTCCGACCATTTCTGCATAGGCATTATTGCACATCACAATTTTTCCTTCGGAATCAATAATTAGAAGACCGTCAGATGATTTTTCCCAAGCTATTTTGAAAATATTTTCAGATGATCTAAGGTTTTTATATATGTCTATATTTGTTTTTTTCAATATCCTGTTCATTTTAAAATAAAAACTGACTGTAATTTAATTACAATAAAGTGAATATTAAAACCGAAAAGTGAAATTATGCAATTAAAAAATATCCCATCTAAAACAGGGACATTTTTAATACTTATTCCTCAAGCGTTGATAGGTTACCAGGATCCTGTCCTAAAGCCTTAGCTTTAAGAACCCGTCTCATAATTTTCCCGCTTCTAGTTTTAGGAAGTGAGTCTACAATCTCAATATGTTCCGGTTTAGCGATGGGACCAACTTCATGACCTACATGTTGTCTTAGTTCTTCTATGAGATGATCTGATTTTGCAAAACCGTTTCTTAAAATAACATAAGCAAAAATGGCGTGTCCTTTTATCTCATGGGGAAGGCCGATAGCGGCTGCTTCAGCGACAGCCGGATGACTAACCAGAGCACTTTCAATTTCTGCAGTACCAAGTCTGTAACCTGATACTTTTATGACATCGTCAACTCTTCCGATTATCCAATAATAACCGTCTTTATCTCTTCGGGCAGAATCGCCTGTCAAATAAACTCCCGGAAATTTGCTCCAGTATTGACTAACATATTTGTCCGGATCTTTATAGATGGTTCTGATCATTGCTGGCCATGGAGTTTTGATTACCAAGAATCCTTCTTCATTTTCGGCCACAGACTCTCCATTTTCATCCAAAATATCCATTATTAAACCGGGAAATGGAAATGTTCCTGAACCCGGTTTCAAAGGAATACCCGGCATCGGAGTTATCATGAACATACCAGTTTCAGTCTGCCACCATGTGTCCATTATAGGGCATCTCTCTTTTCCAATAACTTTATAATACCATTTCCACGCTTCTGGGTTTATAGGTTCACCAACGCTACCAAGTAATCTGAGGGAAGATAAATCATGTCTATTAGGCCAGGCGTCACCAAACCGCATTAACCCACGAATCGCAGTAGGGGCGGTATAAAGAATATTTATTCCATACTTTTCAATCATTAACCACCACCGGTTTGGATAAGGATAAGTAGGAGCGCCTTCATACATAAAAGATGTAGCTCCATTTAGGAGGGGACCATACACAATATAACTATGTCCTGTAATCCATCCAGGATCGGCAGCACACCAATACCTGTCCTCTTCATGAATATCAAAAACATACTTCATGGTAGAATAAACTCCCACCATATAACCTCCATGAGTATGGACAATAGCTTTCGGTTTTCCTGTGGTACCTGAAGTATAAAGCATGAATAAAGGATCTTCAGCATCCATAATTTCCAGATTACAATTAGTACTTGCTATTGGAAGTGACATAAGGTCATGGTACCACATATCTCTTCCTGATTCCATATTAATAGGCTGACCTGTTCTTTTAACCACAAGACAGGATTCAACAGTTGCAGCTCTCTGTAAAGCTTCATCAGCTATCTGCTTTAGCTGGATTATTTTCCCACGTTGGTATGCACCATCGGCAACTATTAATACTTTTGACTGGCTGTCCTCAAGTCTTTCATGTAATGCTTCTACAGAAAATCCTCCATAAACAACAGAATGAATGGCACCAATCCTGGCGCATGCAAGCATTCCAATAGCAAGCTCAGGGATCCTCCCCATATACAAAGTAACACGATCACCTTTTTTTACTCCGAGACTTTTCAGTACATTGGCAAACTTGCAAGTTTCCCTTCTAAGAGCGAAATAAGATAAAGCTCTGAAATCTCCATTCTCCCCTTCCCAAATAAAGGCAAGTTTATTTCTCCTTGCAGTTTTTACGTGAACATCAAGACAGTTATAAGCAATATTGGTCTTGCCACCAACAAACCATTGAAAAAAGGGTTTTTGGGAATCATCAAGTACTTTATCCCATTTTTTGAACCAATGAAGATTTTTAGCTTCCTTAGCCCAGAAACCTTCTAGATCATCTGAGGCAAATTTAGACATCTCTACATAATTTTTACTGTGTGCTTTTTTAACAATTTCTTTTGAGGGATAGAATACTTCTCCGGATAAATTGTTTTCAGACATATCCATCTCCATTTTTTCGGAAAATAAATTTAGTATTTGAAGATAATTTGGTATTAAATTAAAAGCAAATTTATTATGTAAATGTTAATTACGCGGAATCACAAATCACTTCTTAGAATACTCTAAATGGGAACAGTAAAGATGTGCTGATAGAAATATATTATTTGTCAGAGGCAATCCTCTGAATGATTATTCAATTTTTACTGACTTATATTTTATAATTTCTGCTTTTTCGATTGTAATCAGTCCTCCTGAATTAGCTTCCTCCATTATCTTATCCACTATAGGCAGGAATTTTTCAATTTTATTAAGTTCATCAACAATTTCTATAATTAGAGGGAGATCTTCTGAGAGCCGTAGTATTTTTGACGTGTGAATTCTGCTTGTACCACCAAATCCCATGATCCCCTTAAAAACCGTAGCTCCAGCCAACCCAGCCTTTCTAGCTTCCAGGACAATTTTTTCATAAACATTTATTGAATGATGACGATCGGTTTCTCCGACAAATATTCTCAACAATTTAGCATCGCCTTCTATTTTCATATAAATACTCGTTAAATTTTTGAAATTAAATAGCCTACATATGTTCCGCCAATACAGAAAGTTACATTAGACAAAATATTTATAAATGCCAACAAGAAATCGTACTCTTTTAATAAATTTAGAGTTTCAAAAGAAAATGTTGAAAATGTGGTGAATCCACCGCAGAAACCTACAGTAAGAAATAATCTAAATAAGGGTGAAATAAGCCCTTTTTCACTCAATCCGAAAATGATGATTCCAATCAAAAGGCAACCAATAAAATTAACAGCTAATGTCCCATAAGGGAATGAGGAGGGAAGAAATTTATAAACATATCCGGAAAGCCAATACCTAAGAACTCCTCCGATTGCTGCACCAATGCTAACCACTAAATATTTATCCATAAAAATAAAATAAATAAAATTAAATATTAGTAGGAGTCATCAGCAAAATGCGGTTTATGGTGAACTCCATCACCATAAGAAACATAAATAAATACCTGAACTTATTCAAGCATCTTTATAAATGCAGATTTATGGGCAGCTTTAATAAACTATATTATTAATTAACTAATAATAAAAAACCTCAAGAACATATTTCTAATATGTAACTGAGGTTTTTTTATGCGGAGAGGGAGGGATTCGAACCCTCGGTACCCGTGAAGGTACACACGCTTTCCAGGCGTGCCAGTTAAGCCACTCCTGCACCTATCCGAATTGGCATGCAAATATAGGCAAACAGGTGTTTTTATCAAAAAAATAAATTGACTACCAGGTACTTAGACATAAGATTTGGAAAACTTGCAGAATTATATACATATAAATTCGTAAAGGGTTAAGTGGAATAGATAGAGATTTAATAAAATTGGATAGGGTATTATGAATACAGCACTTTAAAAGCTAATTAATCCCCTATAAACAACTGCAGAGATTTATATATCTGGTCGAAAGGCATTTCCTCATTCGTCCATAATTCAAAAGATTTAGCGGCTTGGTGGACAAGCATTTTTAACCCGCTTATAGGTATTGCCCCTCGTGAAGCAGCAAGGTTAAGGAGTTTCGTCTGAGGTGGATTGTAAACAAGATCAAAAACTATCTGATCTTTAATGAAAGATTTTTCTAGTGAAGTAACAATATCATCCTGACCGGGGTACATACCAACCGGCGTAGCATTTATTATTAGCTTTGAATTACTAAATATTCCGATAAGATCAGGAGGAAACAATTCTTTTGTTTTTATTCCGTCATATTTCATTTTATCGCTGAAATATTTTTTCAATGCTTCGGCACGTTGTTCAGTCCGGTTAATTACATTGATTACAGAAGGTTTAAAATATCTGATCAAAGTATATATGACAGCACGTGCAGATCCTCCAGCCCCTACAAGACTAACCTCCTTACCAAGAATATCATCTTTATATGGATTAAGGGTTTCAAGGATACCATTAATATCTGTATTATAGCCGCTAAGTTTACCGTCATCATTTACAACAGTGTTAACAGAACCGATTATGGAAGCTTCTTCTGAAACATCGTTCATGAACTGAAGAATATTCTCCTTGTGAGGGATAGTAATATTAAATCCCTTGATATCCAAAGCAATCATTCCTTTTAGTGCATTTTTAAGGTTTGCTGCCGGAACATCAAACGGAAGATAAATATAATCTAGTTTCTTTAATTCAACAGTAACATTATGAATAAAGGGGGAATAAGATTGCTTTATAGGATGCCCCAATAATCCGATTATTTTTGTATTCAAGTGAAAGGAATCTTTCATTAAGCTAATTAAATAATTATAAAAGAGAATAGTGTAAATATACAGCAGTGGCAATACACTGCAAAATATTTAACAAAGAATGTGACTTATTTATCAATATTCCCCGAGGAGTTTTTTGAAAAGTTTTGATGATCTGATTTCCGGATATTCTTGTGCGAACTCAGAACGCATTGAGGGATCGATTGAGAAAGCAGATTTAAGACATTCAATTGCTTCCTTAGGTCTGCTAATAATAAAATTAGCCTTTGCCTTCCCGTAATGAGAAGCGGCATCATTTGGATTCAAAGATATGCATTGATTATATGCATTAATTGCTTCAAGCCAGTCGCCCATTTCAAAATAAGTTTCCGCAAGATTAAACCAAACCTGGAAATTTTCCGGTTCTAATTTCAAAGCGGAAGTATAACTTTCAACAGCTTCCTGAAGCTGACCTAAGGAATATTCGAGATCGGCTTTCGCATACCAAGCTTCAGCACAATCCTGTGATAGAGAAATTGCACGATTAAAATCTTTTAATGCCAAATGAAATTTACCGATTGAATCATAGCAAAAACCCCTTGAAAGATAAGCTTCATAGTATTCATTGTTAATATTGATCGCATCAGAATAATATTTTATAGCACTTGGGATATCACCAAGCTCTTCATAAATATTTCCAATATTGAAGCAGCAGGCTTCATCTGTACTATCAATAATAAAAGCTTCTTTAAAAGCTTCGATAGCCTGTTGAAGCTTTCCGAGATCAGCCAAGGCGTTGCCCTTATTGAAATAAGCACTGGAGAAATCACTTTTAAGAGAAATTGCCAGTTCATAACTATCGACTGCTTTTTCAAGAAGGTTCAATTTCACATAAACAATCCCACGGTTATAATATCCATTGGAACTGTAGGGTTCAATTTCAATATATTTATTATATGCTTCCAAAGCATCTTCAAAAAGTTCAAGATTTTCGAAACAATACCCCAGTTCATAGAATGCTTCCGAATACTGAGGATTTATTTCTACTGCTCGTTTGAAATATTTAACAGCCCCGCCGAAATTCTCCTGATGCTGGAGTATGAGTCCTAAACTAAACATAGCTTCATCATTATGGGGGTCATTTTTAAGAACCGATTCGAGAGATTCCTTTGCTTGTTCAAACAAACCAAGGTTTTCTTCAGTAGCAGCTTTATCGATTAATGTTTCAGAATCGCAAGGATTAAGAGATAAAGATTTATTATAACATTCCATTGCTTCTTCGAAACGGTACAATCCGTTAAGCATAACTCCCTTTTTCAGCCAATATTCGGAATTATAGGGAAAAACATCAACCAATTTGTTAGAGAGGAAGAGTCCATCTTCATAGCGGTCATTTTCAATACAGATTTGGAGAACTTCTTCGATCGATTCTATTACAGAATAAATATTTCCCTGTTTAACAATCTCTTTTACTCTCAGAATCTCTTCATCAATATTATGATTCTCAACCGGAAGGTTCTCATCGCTATTAAAATAAGAATCTAAAAATGACATTAACTACTCCAAGGGAATAAAAAGGATATTAAAAAGTATGGCTAATAAAGCGCAAAATCAAGATTAAACTAAATAACTTATAATAAATATTATTCGAATTTTAGCAATAAACTCACTTTTTGAGAACTGAAGTAACTTTTTCAGCTGCATCTTTAAGACTTTCAGCCACTATAAAATTAAGACCAGAGTTCTGTAAAAGAACGCTAGCTTCTTTAGCATTTGTCCCTTCGAGTCTAACAACTATAGGGACATTGATCCGCATTTCGGCAGCGGCATCTATTACTCCTTGGGCGACCCGGTCACACCGGACAATTCCACCAAAGATATTGATCAGGATTGCCTTCACATTATGATCTGAGAGAATAATCTTAAAGCCATTCGCCACAGTTGTTTTATTAGCTCCACCGCCGACATCGAGAAAGTTAGCAGGTTCCCCACCGGCAAGTTTTATGATATCCATAGTAGCCATAGCAAGACCTGCACCATTGACCATGCAACCAACATTTCCATCAAGCTTTATATAATTAAGATTATATTTTGAAGCTTCAATTTCGAGGGGGTCTTCTTCATTAAAGTCTCTCATTGCCTCAATATCCTTATGCCGATATAGGGCATTGTCATCAATATTCACTTTTGCATCCAGGGCAACGATTTTGTTATCATTAGTGATAATAAGGGGATTTATTTCGAGAAGAGAGGCATCAGTTTCGACATATGCTTTATATAATGATGGAATAAATTTGACGAAGTTTTTGAAGGCATCTCCTTCCAGACAGAGAGAGAAAGCAAGTTTCCTTGCCTGGAATGCTTGCAGACCAACTGCCGGATCGATCCATTCCTTAATAATCTTTTCAGGTGTTTCCTCAGCTACTTTTTCAATTTCAACACCACCTTCGGTAGAAGCCATTATTACATTTTTAGAAACCGCCCTATCAAGCAAAATTCCAAGGTAAAGCTCTTTCTTATAATCGAGTCCTTCTGCAATAAAAAGAGTTCTAACAATTTTACCTTCAGGACCAGTCTGATGAGTAACCAAAAGATTACCAAGCATTTTCCTTGTATATTCCGTTGCCTTATCAGCAGAAACAGTAAACTTAACGCCTCCTTCGAGGATAAGCTCATCCCTATTGCCCGGATTGTAAATTTTCCCCTTTCCTCTTCCACCAGCATGGATCTGGGACTTAACGACAAACTGATTTATGCCTCTTTGCTGTAAGTTCTGCATAGCATTATCGAATTCAGTAATATCTTTGATTGCAATTCCATCCTGAACCGGGACATTATAATTCTTAAGAATCTCCTTAGCCTGATATTCATGAATTTTCATTGAGGTTCCTTTAATTATTCAATATTTTTTCACTTATGAGTTTACCCTGCATGAATAGCAACAAATAATCTCTTCCACCAGCTTTGGAATCAGTACCTGACATATTGAATCCTCCGAAAGGATGACCTCCGACCATGGCTCCAGTACATTTCCTATTAAAATAGAGATTACCTATGAACAATTCTTTTTTTGCTTTTTCCAACTTTTTCCTATTGGAGGTATAAACAGCCCCAGTTAATCCGAATTTAGTATTGTTTGCAATTTGAATGCTTTCGTCGAAATTGCTGGATTTGATGACTGCCAATACGGGGCCAAATATTTCCTCCTGGGAAATCCGAGCATCAGGTTTTACATCAGTGAGAACTGTAGGAGCGATATAATAACCATTTCTTCCAACTTTATAACCCCCGGTCAAGAGATTTCCTTCCTTCCTGCCAACATTTATATAGTGCAGTACATTTTTTTCGGCATTCAGGTTAATGACTGGACCCATCGGATAATTTTTTTCACCTGGACCAACTTTTAATTTATCAACTTCCTCTTTTAATTTCCTAAGAAAATCCTTATAAACAGACTGATCCACGATAGCCCTTGAGCAAGCTGAGCATTTCTGTCCCTGAAAACCAAAAGCAGAAGCAGCGACACCTTTGGCGGCTTCAGCAATATTTGTTTCTTTATCAACCACTATGCTATCTTTTCCACCCATTTCAGCTATGACACGTTTAAGCCACATTTGTCCCTGCTGAACCTTTGCGGCCAGTTCATTTATATGGATCCCGACCTCCATTGAACCAGTAAAAGAAATAAACCTGATCTTTGGATGGGAAACAAGTTTATCGCCAACCTCGCTACCTGAACCGGGGAGGAAGTTTAATACACCGTCAGGGAGTCCGGCTTCTTTCATAATTTCAAAAAATAATCTTCCCATCATCGGGGTATCGCTTGAAGGTTTAAGAACAATAGTGTTGCCGGTAACAATGGCAGCAGAGGACATACCGACAAGGATAGCGAATGGAAAATTCCATGGCGGAATTACAACGCCAACACCAAGAGGAATATAGACCAGCTCATTTTTTTCACCCGCGACAGGAGTAATTGGCTGCTTTTGAGCATAACGGAGCATTTCCCAACCATAAAAGTCTAGAAAATCTATAGCCTCAGCAGTATCTGCATCGGCCTCAGCAAAGTTTTTTCCTGCTTCAAAAACCATCCACGCATTTATCTCAAACTTCCTTCTCCGTGCGATATCTGCAGCTTTGAATAAATAATTTGCTCTTAAAGTGGGAGAAACATTTTTCCATTCAATAAACTTCCTGTTTGCAGTTTCAACAGCTTTATCAACCAGAGCAGCCGTACCTTTATAAAAGCTGCTTACAATCTCCTCTTTGTTTGATGGGTTATAAGAATGAATCTTATTACCAGTCTTTATTTTTTTACCACCGATTATAATTTCATAAGTCTTACCTAAATTTTTTCTAACCTTATCAAGTGCCTGCTTCTGTTTAACGAGGTTTGCTTTTTTAGAAAAATCTGTAAGCTTTTCGTTTTTGAAGGGCTTTGTTTTCATTAAGGATTCTCCAGTTATACTATAAGAAATGATGAGAAAAAATATGGTTATTGTTAGTAATAATGTGGAGCTAAGGAGGTTCGAACTCCTGGCCTCTTGAATGCCATTCAAGCGCTCTACCAAACTGAGCTATAGCCCCAAGTATTTAATAATTTCCGAGCAAAAGATATAGAACATTTTACTTTATTTCAAATGAAGGTTACCATAATTATGACCGGCAAATTTATTCTATTGTATTATGTAACCGGTTGATATATCTTTATTTATGATGAAAAAATTCTTATTTATTTATGTAGGGTTTGCAATATCAATTTACCTGGTATTACCAGGCTGCAAGGATTCGATAACAGCAGCAAATGTAGACAACAGAGTAATGCCCCAATCGAATATCAGTTTTAATGTTGATCTACAACCAGTTTTTCAGTTAAAATGCTCTAATTCTGGATGTCATGATGATGGAACGATGGCAGGAGGATTAAGCTTAACTTCATGTGTAAATGCTAAATCAGATCCAGGAGTTATTGTGACAGGCAGTTCCAAGACCAGCATTATTGTATGGGCTATAGAAGGACAAGCGGGTATTCAACCGATGCCGCCAATAGGAGTTAACAAACCATTTACCTCAGAACAAGACAGAGGACTGAAAAAATGGATTGATGAAGGAGCCAAGTGCAACTGATCATTTAAATTCAAAGAGGAGATCAGACTGAACCCAACGTGCTTTTAAATCCAGGGTATCCGGATAAAATGAGAACTCTTCAGCAGGTTTAAAGGGTTTAATGCTGCCAAAAGTATAAGAACCACTGCTGTCAAAATCTAAATAAGCCCACAAAACATATTTCCCCGGGGTGACTCTATCAATAATAAACCTGTTATCGGTTAATGAAGACAGGGTATAAATATTTTTATCACCATCTATCCCCTGCAGAATTAAAATAGGTCTTTTATTCAAATCAACCTTCTTCAGCACGCCGGAAATTCCTGTAAAATCAGATCCCGATATTGTTTTGAACTTATACTGAAAAACTGAATCCAACCTATTTCCAGCAGCATCGGTAAGTTTAGAGAAATTAATCTTAATGATATAATCCTTTCTTGCTTCAAGCGATTTCAGCGGTTCAACCTGGAATGAAGCATCATCGAGAAATTTTATATTGAAATTAACGGGGGTACCGGAAGTATCAGTAAAGGATACTACATTTTTAATCTGGTTCGTATCGACACCATCGTTAAGTAAGAAGGTAAATTTCTGATCGATAAAATCAGCATGGTCTGTTCTATTTGGAGGGATATATTTATAAATATCGAGTTTAGAGGTATCGCGTTTGGTCGAAACCGTGAGCTGCGAAAAATCATTCCGATACACATTACCGCTAAAATCTTTAATAGAATCAACAAAGAACCAATTTGAATTGCCTTCAGGAATATTCTGACTTGTAACCAGAACAATTTCACCAGGTTTAGTATTACCCTTATAAGCAAAAAGCATAGGAGTTCTTTTTTTGGTAGTAGAGTCATAGACAAAGAAATTATTTGCTCTTATACAACTGGAATCAATAGGTTCACTAAAATTAACGAGGATATGCATTTTATCCGTCATGACCGAAGTTAAAATCCTTGGAGCAGAGGTATCAATTTTAGTTAAGAAGAAATTAAGATTAGTATACAAAGTGTCCTGTTCAGAAAAAGAAATATCATGGGGGGGCATACCAATTTTGTCCTGGTCGGGCTGGAAAAGGAAATCCCTATATTGGTCATAAACTGCAAAAACTCGATAATCCCCTGCTGCCAGACCTATAATTTTATACCGACCATCATTCCCTGCTTGTGAGATATAATCAGGTTTAATTTTCATGGGGTCAGGATCTTCCTTCCCTTTTTTATAAGCAAAGATCAGAATTCCGGAAGGTTTCTCCTCATATACCTTTCCAGATATAATTTTTTTATCAACCTTACTGCCGGTAGAAAAGGAAAAAGTAACAGATTCTGCCATCCTGTTTTTATTATTATAATCAACAAGATCGGTACCAATTGTAATGACATAAGTTGTGCTATCTTTTAATTTTTCAGGGAAAATTACCCTAACAGAATGCCCGCTCCAATCCAGTTCTATGTTTCCCTTAATGGTAGGGGAAATAAAAATAGCATCTTTAAGGGATCTCTTTTCGACATATTTTGAGAAAGTAAGTTCGAAATAGTCTTCTTTGTAATTTGTAGTGCCATCGGGAGGGGATATTTCAGTAATTACCGGAGGGACTTTATCAATCTCGCCTCCATTCGGGGGGAGCTGATTTGCACAATCAGATAATAACAGACCAAGGATCAGTAGGAAGAAATATTTTAATAAGTTATTGATCATACAATAATATTGGAAAGACAAAATATTTTCATTTTGAAGAAGACTTCAGATTATCTCTGTACAATTGGACATTTTTCAGATGTTCAGTAAAAGTGCGGGCAAATTTATGTCCACCTTTACCATCAGCGACAAAGTAAAGATAATGATGTTTTTCCGGATAAACAGCAGCAATGATAGCATTTTTACCGGGATTATCAATGGGACCAGGGGGAAGGCCAGAAAATTTATACGTATTATATGGAGAATTTATTTTCAGATCCTCATAGGATAATCTTTTGGAACCATTGAGCTGAAGATACTGGATAGTAGGATCGGCTTGAAGTTTCATACCTATTGTTAGCCGGTTATAATAGACACCAGCTATTCTTGCCATTTCATCTTTTTTATTAGTTTCGCCGTTTACGATAGAAGCCATTGTTAAAATGGAATGCATGTTATAATTACTTTGCGAAATCTCTTCTTTGAGGGAATCGTCGATAAAGTTTTCAAATTTATTATACAGAATGCAGATAATCTCCCGAGGTGAGCTTCTTTCATAAAGATCGTATTCCTGAGGAAGCAGATATCCTTCAAAAGAAGATTCATGAATACCAAGTGAGTCCAGCAGTTTCCTGTCTTTTATTTCATGTAGGAAGGAAAGAGAATCTATGAACAATTCGGTTCTGAACCGGGAAGCAAAAGATTTAGATGAGGAGCCATCATAAAGTTTAACTGTTTTGAGATAATCAGCTTTTCCATTCATGAAATATTCCAGGAGATCAAGGTAGCTAAGACCATTAGGGATATAATATTTTGCCGGTCTTATTTTTGATTGAGCTCCATATATTATTCCAGCTATCTTAAAATTTAATTTGCCCGGAATAATATGCTCATTATATAAACGATTAGTAATATGGGAGAATGACTCACCCTTTTTCACTTCAAAGGTAACCGGAGCGATTTGACTATAATAATTTGGAGTAAAGAAAGTAAGGTAAGAAAGAAACAGAACTGCCAAAAAGAATAAAGTAATTAGAACTAATTCCTTTCCAGACAATAACGATTTGTATTTTACTTTTTTAGCCATTTACAATAGGAATCAGGAGGTGAAATGGTTTTCGGGGATGCCGGGAAATGGATTATAATTAAGTTCAAACCTTTTACCGCTTTCATATAATTTAAGACCGCGGAAAGCAATCATGGCAGCATTATCGCCACAGAACTCCATATCAGGAATTACAATCTTTTTATTATGATTTTCCGCAAGTTTAGTAAGAGCATCCCTTAAAGGCTTATTTGCTGCAACGCCCCCGACAAGGGAAATAGATTTAATATCAAATTTACGTAAAGCTCTTTCGGCGTTCCTTGTTAAAGCACGAATAACAGCATCCTGAAAAGAAGCAGAAATATTATTCCTTTCATTATCTGGAATAATCTTGTCTTTGAAATTTTTCTGAATATAGCGGAGAACGGAAGTTTTTAACCCACTGAAAGAAAAATTATATGGATTGTCAAGATCGGCGACAGGGAAATTAACCGTTTCTTTATTACCCAACTCGGCAGCACTCTGAATTTTAGGTCCTCCGGGGTAACCGAGACCAAGCATCTTAGCCACTTTATCGAATGCTTCACCGGCGGCATCATCGACAGTAGAGCCCAATTTTTGTATTTCGTTAAAGTTTTTTACGAGGAGCAGAAGAGTATGTCCACCTGAAACAACAATGGCAAGCAAAGGGAATTCGGGTTTATCAGGCATAAGGAAACCGGAATAAACATGTCCTTCGATATGGTTAACAGGAACAAAAGGTTTTTTTAGAGAATATGCGAGTCCTTTGGCAAAAGTCAGACCAACAAGGAGGGCACCGATCAATCCAGGACCGGCAGTTGCACAAATTAAATCTATATTATTAAGAGCAAGATTTGAAACAGCGAGGGCATCTTTGACAAGTGGCAACACGATCTGCAAGTGAGCCCGACTTGAGAGTTCGGGTACGACACCGCCATACTTAACATGAAAATCCTGCGATGCAATTAAATTAGCAGTAAGTTTGCCATCAGAAATAATTGCAACAGATGTTTCATCGCAGGAACTTTCAATTCCAATAACATTCATCATCTGAAGGAGAACAAATCTTTGAATATATGTCCGGCCATCTGTGGATTTTCTTTTAACCTTCTTATAGAGTACGCGTACCAGTCCTTACCGAACGGGACATAAATTCTAATTTTATAACCATCATTATTTATTTTGTTCCTTAAGTCCTCCCTAACACCAAGCAACATCTGGAATTCAAATTTATCCTTAGGGATATTTAGTTCCCGGATTAAGCGATAGGCTTCATTAACAAGGTACTCGTCGTGAGTAGCAATACCAATATAGTTTCCATTCTTTAACATTAATTCAAGGTCCTTAACATAATTTTTCCTGATTACCTCTTTGTCTTTATAGGCAATTGCAGCGGGTTCGATATAGATTCCTTTGCATAACCTATAATTAGTACCAAGCTTATTCAGGCCAACCACATCATCGTATGTCCTTTTCATGTAGGCTTGAACGACAACACCCAGGTTATCATAATCTTGATTAAGTTTTCGGAACAAACGGAAAGTGGCGTCGGTATATGGAGAATCCTCCATATCAATTCTGACAAAACTATTGATTTCTTTTGCTTTTTGGATAAGAGTACGGACCTGATTGTAAGCAAAATCCTCATCTATTGCCAATCCCATTTGAGTAGGTTTAATAGAAAGATTGGCTTTCAGATTAAAATTAACTATAGTATCGAGAACCTCAAGGGCTTTGATTTTGGAATTAACCGCCTCTTCCTTATTTTTTACAGCTTCCCCAAGAACATCAATTGTTGCGTAAATACCCTGCCTATTTAAGTCCCTTGTTACTCTAATTGCATCATCAATACTTTCCCCTGCTATATATCTTTTTGAAAAGAAACCGACAACTGATTTGGGCATCAACTGTACGGCAGAAACAATTAAATTATTGAAGAACGACACGAAAAACTCCTATAAAATGTCGATTCAAATTTAGGTTTACTAGTGTTATAAATCAATTAAAATTCTTAGAAGAGGGAATTGGGGTATGAAAATATTTTGAGTTGCTGTACAAACATAAGTCATTTAGAATTGAAGGTTGAAAAAGGGGGAGATTTTTGACCTAAAATAGTTTGATTTTTATGTGGCCAAAAACGAAAAAGTGGAATTATAATTAATAGAGGGGTACTGCTGATTTAGAGGTGGAGTTGGGGTATTATTTCAATCAAGAGAAGATACTAGAACAGTCTTAAAACAGGCTTATAACAGCCTCGTTCCAGGTAATGAAAGGCGAATGAACAGTACATGAACAGTATAAGAACTGTGTTGACATCAGAAGTGTGTGTAAAGAATTCTGGTGAATAAGAATTGTGTGATAATAACCATTTCGACCTAAAGAATCCATTTCTTCCCCTTTAATTTATTTACCATTACCAATAGTTACATAGACGATTCCAAAACCATCTTATTCTTTGATTACAAATTATTTAACTAATCCAAGAAGCGCAAATAATTAAATCCCCATCCCACCCTTTATATATTTTGGTATAACTAATACATTAAACGTATTAGCCATAAAATACAGGACTTAAATCCAAAGGACTCCAAATCACTTTCAGCTTTTTTTTTAAGCAGACTAGTTGGATTTTCATTCTTTATTATTTATGTTATCAAAGTAACAGTCTTTGCTAAGTTCAGGATTATGATTAAAAATAAAGCGACCCGGAATTCTACCAAAAGACAATCCCGCTCCATAGTAATAGTTTTCAGTTTCGCTTTGATAAATGGCCCTTTTATCTAATGAAATATTAACTATTTAGAAAATATAATTAAGGAAGAAATATGAAAAAGATTCTAATCCTCTTGTTATTTAGTATATTCATTTTAAATTCTTGTAAAAAAGATAGTAGTAATCCGCTAAATTCTATTACCGGTAATACTGCTCCCTCTGCACCCACATTGGCATCCCCTACTGATACTGCGACCAATGTTGGTATTCCTGTTACCCTAAAGTGGAATTCAACCATTGGAGATACATCATATACTTTACAGGTATCAGTAGACAGCTTATTTTCAAGTTTTGTATTTAATCAAAGCGGATTGAAAGACACATCTCAGCAAATAAGCAGTTTGAGTAATGCAACTACGTATCACTGGAGAGTAAATACAATAAATAATTATGGGACATCTAGTTGGTCTCGTGTATGGTCATTTAAAACCGTCGTTAATAGTGTAACTTTTACTATTACACAACAGACGGGAACCCAGGGGATAATTTTCTATGCAACCCCCAGCGCAGCCGTTACTATGACTAATGTAAATGTTAGTGTTCCTGCCGCTCCATTTAGCGCGAATTACACGGGAGATGGAGTTACAGTTTATCCGGCAAATCAAGCATTTGAAATAAATGAGTTCACCGGTGTTCAGTCAGGACAGAAATGGGTTTTTGTGTTTACGGGAAAACTTGGAAGTGCAACCGGAACTGCGTTTAATGTTACCAGCAATTATACGGTACCATAATTTAATTTTTATTGCATGTTGGCAGAATATCAATTTAATAAAGAAATAACTTCTTCCTGAAATACATTGATATTTTATCAACAACGATGGACACAGTTATAATTGACTGAAGTTCATGTTCCTGGTTGGATATATTTTGTTATATAAGTGTTATTAACTTATAAACCATACTGGAAATTCAAAATCACGCCCGGTGGCAGAGAGGCGACACTCGATACACCGGCTGAAATATTCCATCCTAAATCCCGGGATGCATTTTTATTATAAGCGGCAACAAGCCTTGCGGCATTTATTGCACTAACAACTCTATTGAGCACAAGGGCGCCTACGACAAATCTTAAATTGTTATGCCATTGTTCGCCGGCAGTCCACATGGTACGGTAAGTTGTCCTGTCACTTCCCGTCCATTTCCAATAATCCAACTCAGTATTATACATTTTAGTAAAATCACCATTCCTCGACATATAATCATTATATTCATTAATATCAGTGTATATGCCGATGTTGGTAAAATAACCATCATCTTTACCGGCAATATTAACACCACCATTGGATGCGGCAAAAGAATGATACCTTTGTTTCTGCCAGTTCGAATATTGGTTCATACCGATATATGCTCCCCAAAACACGCCTTCTGCAATTGTAAAATACTTACCGCTTGAATAGTTACCTGCATATAGTTCCCCCATTCCCGGCAATATTATTGAATATGCAATTGCCAGCATAACATTCTTTTTACTGAATTCTTCTTTATCCGGGAGGGAATTACTGTTCCCTGAAATTATATTCTGCCTGACCTCATCTTTCAAAGTAAGAATATTCTTTGCGGTTTGCGGCAAAGCTGTAAATGTAAGCAGGAAAAGGATAACGAATATTTTATTCATAATTTTTAAATATAATAATATGTTTAACAGGCTATCAAATCAATTGATTTTTTATTCCCTAAAATAGTTCCATGACAAAGATTATCCCTAACGCTTTCAATCCTAACGGTAGAAAGTTCATTTATAAGAGAAGGATCATAGTCATTTGAAACTCTTACATAGTTGGATGAGAAACCTTTTATTTTCCCATTATCATTTTCTGATTCAAATAATACTTCAAGTTCCCTTCCGACCATCGATTCGTAGAAAAGATTTTTCTTCTTATCGCTGAGTATCCTGAGCATGTTATTTCTTCTTTTCCTTTCAATAACTTCGACGCGATTGTCCATCGAAACTGCTTTAGTATCAGGACGTTCGGAATAAGTAAATACATGCAGGTAGGAAACCGGCAGATCTTTAATAAAGTTATAAGTGGTTAAAAAATCCTCTTCCGTTTCTCCCGGAAAACCCACAATCACGTCTACTCCTATCCCCACATTGTTTATCATCTCATTCGCTTTCTGTATAACTCCGGAATAATACTCCGCTTTATATCTCCTCTGCATAAGCTTTAATATTTTGGGGCTCCCGCTCTGCAAGGGAATATGAAAATGTTTACACATCTTTTCATTTTGGCTGGTAAGCTGCAAAATATCATCTGATAACAAATTAGGTTCTATAGAACTAATCCTAATCCTAAAGTTTCCATCTACCTCAACCATTCTTCCAAGCAAATCGCATAACTTTGTATCATATGATTTGCCATAATCGCCTATATTAACTCCTGTAAGAATGATTTCTTTATATCCTTTGGAAATGAGATGTTTGAATTCCATAAGTACTGCGTCAGGTTCCATACTCCTGCTGCTTCCTCTTGCTAGCGGTATTGTGCAGAAGGAACAATTGTAATCACAGCCATCCTGTATCTTGAAATAAGCCCGCGTCCTTGTATCTGCATCGGTTGAGTTGGAAGCGCCAAACTCATTGCTGTTGTTCACAGGTGAAACATAAATGCATGCAAGATCCTTTTTTCCGAAATCCTCAAGCAGTGAAAAGAGTTTTAGTTTTTCATTGCTGCCAAGAATTGCATCAACCCCCTGAATGTGTGATATCTCTTCCGGACGAAGCTGCGCATAGCAGCCTGTAACAATAACATAAGCATTGGGATTTTGTCTTAAAGCGCGCCTTACTAACTGGCGGCATTCACGATCGGCATGTTCTGTAACTGTACATGTATTGAATACATATATATCAGCCTTCTCACTAAACTCAACTACCTTATAACCTTTGTTAAGGAACTGGTTCCCAATTGTGGAAGTCTCTGAGAAATTCAGTTTGCATCCTAAAGTATGTAAAGCTACTGTTTTGCTCATCGAATCATTTAAAATTAAAGAGCGGGAATGATCCCGCTCTGTATCTTAATAAGTTAAGAATTATTTCTTCTCTGCGGAACCGGCTAACGGATCATCCGGAACTTCAAAGATTGGAAAATCAGAAGTATCAATTGAGCCTGTATCTACATTCATAATATCCTGGACACTTACTCTTTCAAGTTTATGTTTATCCAGATAAGCTCTTATCTCTTCTTCAGATTTTTCCTTTATTGCTGCAATAGCACTAAGAACAATCTTTTTATTTTCTTTGTCGAATTCAAGTATCTTCAAAGAAAGGACATCATCAATCGGGAAATGATTGGCGATATTTTTTACTTTATTTGGAACCAGCTGTGTAGTCGGTACAAAGCCGTCAACCTTTTCAGGAAGTTCAGCAATAAGTCCCTTCTCTATTATTCTCACAACCTTACCTGTAGTAATCGTTCCGACATTGTAAACTTTCTCAAAGGTGTCCCATGGATTATCTTCCACCTGTTTATGTCCAAGTGATATCTTTCTCTGTTCAACATCAACACCCAACACAATAACTTCTAACTTTTCGCTTTTCTTAACAACTTCCCCGGGATGGCGGATTTTCTTAGTCCACGAAAGATCAGAAATATGTACAAGACCGTCTACGCCAGGTTCAAGTTCAACGAACACACCGAAATTGGTAAGATTCCTAGCAACACCCGAATGTCTCGAACCGACAGGGTATTTAAGCATAAGAGTATCCCATGGATCGGGTTCTAACTGTTTAATGCCAAGGGATATTTTCTTCTCGTCCTTATCCAGGCTAAGAATAACAGCTTCAACAACCTGTCCCATAGCAACAACCTGTGAAGGATGTTTTATGTGCTGAGTCCAGCTCATTTCTGAATTATGTATTAAGCCTTCAATACCTTTTTCTATTTCAATAAAAGCGCCATAATCTGTCAGAGATACAACACGTCCGGAAACTTTATCACCAATTTTTAATTTATTCTCGATGTCTTCCCATGGATGCGGAAGAAGCTTCTTTAAGCTTAAAGAAATTCTCTTCTTTTCTTCATCGAAATCTGTAACAACAACTTTAATAGTCTGGTCAAGTTTAACTACTTCGTTAGGATGGTTAATTCTGCCCCAGCTTAAGTCTGTAATATGTACTAAACCGTCAACGCCGCCCAAATCGATAAACACGCCGAAGTCTGTAATCGCTTTAACTGTTCCTTCAAGGATCTGACCTTTTTCAAGGCTGTCGAGAATAGCGTGTCTCTGATCTGCAATTTCCTCTTCAACAAGAACTTTATGTGAAACGACAACGTTTTCTGTAGGTACATTAACTTTAACAACCTTAAAGTCCATCATCTGTCCTACGAACGCATCAAAGTCTCTGATTGGACGGATATCGATCTGTGAGCCGGGAAGGAATGCTTCCATTCCCATAAGATCAACAACCATACCGCCTTTGATTCTTTTAAGGATTTTGCCTTGAAGTATTTCACCTGTTTCATGTGCACCGATGACTTTTTCCCATATTCTAAGGAAGTCAGCTCTTTGCTTGCTGAGGACAAGATTTCCTTCCTGATCTTCAACACTCTCAAGAACAACTTCGATTTCTCTTCCTACTTTTATGTCTTCGTATTCTTTGAATTCACTTTTGGGAATCGAGCCTTCTGATTTGAATCCGACGTCTATAATAACATTATCATCCTGAATACGAACGATTTTCCCTTTTATCAACTCACCTTCTTTTACATCTCTGAAAGAATCGGAGTATAATTTAGCTAATGTTAAAAATTCTTCTTTTGAATAAGTATCGTCATTAAAACTCTTCTTAGCTTTTTCGTAATCATCGTTTGTCACTGACTTGGATATTACAATTTTTTCTTCGGACATTGATCCTCCTGAACACTGAATTATTTAGTTCTGCTCAAATCATCTACGCCATCATTAGGGACGAGAACAGAAAATTTTGTTTAACATAGTTATTAAGATGGCGTTAAAGCACCATTTTCTAAGTTTAAAAGCTCTATGCTTTTTGCCATAGCTGCTTTTTTTACCTGCTGAAATATTATTTCAACCTGCTGCTCAATTGATATCTTTGAAGAATCAACTTCAATAGCATCTTTAGCTTTAATTAAGGGGTTCGAATCCCTTGTCGAATCAATAGCATCTCTCATAGAAAGATTACTTTTTATTTTATGGACAGGGACACCCTTCCCTTTCCTTTCATATTCTTTCGCTCTTCTTGATGCTCTTTCATCCAACCCGGCTGTAAGAAAGATTTTTACATCGGCATCCGGAAAAACAACAGTCCCTATATCTCTACCTTCCATTACAATTCCTTCCCCTTCCTGTTTCATCATCTGTTGTTTCTTTACCAAGGCTTTTCTTACCCCAGCGATCTGGCTTACTATACTTACTTTTTCATTTAACTCATGGGTTCTTATATCTTCGGTAATATCAATACTATTTACAAAAACCTGGGTTGCGCCCTTAACATATTTAAGTTTGATATCAGAATCTTCCGCTGCCTTAACGATGGCTTTTGGATTATCCATAATATTATGTTTTAAAGCCAAAAATGTAATCGCCCTGTACATGGCTCCTGTATCAATATATAAATAACCAAGCTTTTGCGCTATTATCTTCGCAGAAGTGCTCTTGCCGGAACCTGAAGGTCCGTCTATGGCTACGATTAATTTTTTGGACATAGACATTAAAAATAATTAAAATAATGAGATTCTCAAAACAAATACCCGGTTGATTATCCGGTTATTTCTTCCCCGCCTAATTCTTTTATTATTAGGTCAACAAGAGGGTCATCTATCACATTTTCCCCCCTGGAAATTGGATTATTCTTGCTTCCATTAGAACCAGTTGAGTTCAATGGATGATCCTCAAACTGAAATATTATCTTTTTCCCGAATATTTCAGCGGTTTTCTTGGCTAAATAGTCTTTATCAAGACCAAATGATTTTTTCCCGTCTTCATCATTAAGGAATACTTTAAGCTTATTTCCTTCAAGACCTGCAAGTTCAAGATTCCCTACATAAGGACCTAAGGAAAATTTTCTCTCGGTAATAACCGCATTAACAAAAACTTCCCATTTCTTAACAATCGAATCAAATGAAAAATCGCTTGTATCATTATGGGAGGCTTCTTTAGGACGAATTTCTTTAACCGGATTCTTTCCGATAAGGGTTACTTTCAAGGGCTCTTTCTTTATAGGTTCCCATGTTTCAGCTAGAATAATAGGTTTATCAACATTGGACTTTTCAATAGGTACACTCACTCTTATTGGGTTATAATTTTTTTTTTCAGGCTCTCTCAATAAATTCTGGTCAGAGGTTAAACTATGAGTGTCAATCTTGCCAAGTAATTCGGATATCGTTAGACTTCTTTCAAATCCAATGAGATGACTTAAAGAAATTTCTACCTTAAGACGGTGATTCTGCGTAAATCTCATTTCCTGCTGTGTCTTATTTAGGAAATTGAGAATTCTTAAAAGATCCCCTTCGGTATATTTTCCAATATAACCTAAATAAAGTGACTTGTAAACTTCAGCGGTTTCAACCAATTCTGTTTTCTTCGTAAGTATTACAGTAAGTATATTTCTGAAGTGTTCTATCAGACCGTTAATGAAATCTCCAAAATCATATCCATTATCAAATAATAAACCTGATACACGGAAAACCTCGTTAAAGTCCTTTTTCACCACAGCATCTGATATATTAAAATAAATCTCATCATCAATGAGATTTAACATTTTAGATACTGTTTCCTGGTCGATCTTATTGCCACAGTATGACACAACCTGATCAAAAAAGCTCTCGGCATCACGAAGCGCTCCATCGGCTTTCTTAGCAATGACGGTTAAAGTTTTATCGTCTATTTCAATATTCTCTGACTTAGCTATTTCTTTTAAAAGAGATTTAATAGTACTAAGCTGTATCCTCCTGAAGTCAAATCGCTGGCATCTGGATATAATTGTCAGAGGCACTTTTTGAATATCTGTAGTAGCAAAAATAAAGATAGTGTGAGAAGGTGGTTCTTCTAATGTTTTAAGGAATGCATTAAAGGATTCCTTAGTTAACATATGAACTTCATCAATAATATAAATCTTGTATTTGCCCCTTGATGGAGCATATTTTACAGATTCTCTTAAAGTCCTGATCTCATCAATTCCCCTATTGGACGCGCCGTCTATTTCAATTATATCCATTGACTGCCCATTCTGGATAGAAAGGCAAAGTTCACATTTATTGCATGGTTCACTGTCAACCGGGTTCAGACAGTTAAGCGCTTTTGCAAGTATTCGCGCAGTTGTTGTTTTGCCTACGCCGCGGGGACCCGTAAATATATATGCATGCGCAATCCTGTTATTCTTTATCGCGTTCTTAAGAGTGGAGGTAATATGTTCCTGACCGACTACATCATTAAATATCTGAGGACGCCATTTTCTTGCTGTAACTATAAAACTCATATTTGCCTCAAAATATTTCCTCTATCAGAAAGTTACAAATATATTCGAGATATTTCTTGTCTATTTCATCAAATGCATTTAAAGAAGCACTGTCTATGTCCAGTACGCCCAATAGTTTATCATTTTTTATGAGTGGAATAACTATCTCCGACTTTGAATCAGAATCACATACTATGTGCCCCGGAAATTTATTAACATCAGTAACAATAATTGTCCTGAGGCTGTGTGCAACAGAACCGCAGACACCCATACCAAGCTCAATCTGAGAACAAGCCACTTTCCCCTGGAAGGGACCAAGGTAGAGTTTTTCGCCGTCAAACAGATAAAACCCAACCCAACTTATCTTATCAAAAGTCTGCTTTAACGCTGCAGTAAAATTTGAAAGATTAGAAAGTATGTTATCATTTTTATTAAGGAGACCTTTAATTATTATTGATAACTCTTCATATTGCTTCTGAACTGACTGAGTTTTTTCTATTACAAATTCTTCTGCCAAACTTTATTTCCTTTTTCTATTTTTAATGGGAAGCTTAGTGTTTGAAGAATTAGTCACTTTTGTTACTGTAGGAAATACATACGGGATTGCATCTTCAATTTTATCAATCGGTATTATCTTTAACCCATCAGTTACTTTGGAAGCAATCTCTTTTAGGTCAATTTCATTATCTCTTGGAATAAGGACAGTTTCAATGCCGTATCTTTTGGCAGCTATAAGTTTTTCATTCAAGCCTCCAATAGGCAGTACATTTCCCCTTAGAGTAATTTCACCGGTCATAGCAATATTATTGGAAGCTGGTCTTCCGGAGATGGCAGAATAAAGTGCCATAGCCATAGTGATGCCAGCTGAAGGTCCATCTTTAGGGATTGCTCCTTCCGGAAGATGTATATGAACTTCTTTTCCTTTGAAGAAATTAACATTAAGTTTAAGTTCTTTGGCTCTTGAGCGGATATAGCTTAAGGCAGCCTGCGCTGATTCTTTCATGACATTTCCCAGCTGACCTGTAAGTGTCAGTTTTTCGGAACCACTCATAATAGTTACATCTACAGATAGAATCTCGCCGCCTACACTCGTCCATGCCAGACCCGTTACACTTCCAACTATATTTTCCTTACTATGCCTCTGGTATCTGTACCGGGGAATTTTCAGATATTCTTCAACCTTAATTTCATCAATTAAATATTTATTATTTCTTTCTTTCCCTTTAGACGATTCCTTGACTACAATATCCCGTGCCATTTTTCTGCATACAGATGCTAATTCTCTTTCAAGATTTCTTACACCTGCTTCACGTGTATATTCTGTAATGATTTTCATTATAGCTTTATCGGTGATGGTAATGTTTTTATTCGTTAATCCATGGGCTTCAAGTTGTTTAGGGACTAAATGCCTTTTAGCAATTTCAAGCTTATCATGCTCCAGGTAACCCGATAGATCGATAATTTCCATTCTGTCCTGCAGAGGTAAAGGAATATTATATCTCACGTTTGCCGTAGTAATAAACATGACCTGTGAAAGGTCATAATCAACTTCCAGGTAGTGATCGTTAAAAGTTGAATTCTGTTCGGGATCCAATACCTCAAGCATTGCGCTTGAAGGGTCACCCCGGAAATCCATACTCATCTTATCAATTTCATCAAGAAGCATTACCGGATTGATGGTCCCTGCTTTCTTCATAGATTGTAATATTTTACCGGGCATGGAACCAATATATGTTTTCCTGTGCCCTCTTATTTCAGCTTCATCCCTTATTCCACCAAGACTAATGCGTACAAAATTCCTGCCCAATGCCCTTGCTATTGATTTGCCCAAAGATGTTTTTCCGACTCCCGGAGGCCCAACAAAACAGAGTATCTGTCCTTTCATCTGTTTAACAAGGTTAAGCACAGCAATATGTTCTATAATTCTTTCCTTGGGTTTCTCTAATCCGAAATGATCTTCGTCCAGAATTCTTTGAACATGATTTATTTTAAGGTTATCCTTTGATCTTTTTGACCAGGGCACTTCAGTCATCCACTCAAGATAATTTCTTATTACCGTTGATTCAGGTGACATGGAAGGAGTTTTCCTTAACTTGGTTAATTCTTCAAATGCCTTGAACTCTGCTTCGGACGGCATCTTGGATTTCTTAATCTGTTCTTTTAGTTTCTGGAATTCAGGAGTATTATCTTCATCTTCACCTAATTCATCCTGAAGGATTTTTATCTGTTCCTGGATAATAAATTTCCTTTGAGTCTTGGCAATATTCTCCTGAACTTTATTATCAATCTCCTTTTCAATCTTTAGTATGTCTATTTCGGAATTCAATATTTTGATCACTTCATAATATTGTTCCTTTAAAACGAATTTCTGAAGAATGGTTTGTTTAACATCGATTGACTGATTAATATTTGCCGCTACGTAATATAATTTACGGTCCGGTTCATCTATATTTTCGAAAGCAGACACTGCCTCATTTGGTATGTTCCTACTGATTTTAACATAATCCTTGAATAACTGTGACATCTGTCTAACAAGAGCATTCATTTCGTGGTCATTAAATAGTTCCGGTACAATGACCTCGATTTTAGCTTCAAAGAATTCCTTTCTTTCGGTAAATTCTTTTATTCTGCCTTGCAGAAGTCCGTCAACAAGTATTTTCATTAATCCATTGGGTAATTTTAAGATCTGAACTATCTTGGCTATCGTACCTTCAATGAAAATATCATTTTCTTTAGGGTCCTCAATGGATGATTTTTTCTGTGTAGACAGAAATATATATTTTGTATTTTCTAAAGCATAGTTAGCAGCTTTTATTGATTGTTCCCGTCCAACAAGCACAGGGAAGATCATATAAGGAAAGATTACTATATCCCGTAAAGGAAGTATAGGAAGTATTTCCGGCATATCATCAACAATAGAATGCTCCCTAACAGGAATTACTCCCTGCTCGATTTTTCCTTTCAACATTTTCTCCTTGGTTATTGCATAACAAAATTTAAACTAAAAATATACCAAAATTGAATACCGCATTCAAGGAACTTAAATTGACTGTTTTCTCTAATTGTTAAAGTAATAATAATAATTATGGGGTATCCGGATAGGACTGTTAAGTTCTTATAAATCTTTAATCTTGATTTCCTGGTTTTCCATAGCAGATTTATACATAGCTTCCACTACTTTCATTCTTGATAATGCTTCTTCTCCTGATGAAAATACCGGATTTAGCCCCTTTACGGCACCAAGGAAACTTTTAAGTTCATTGAGGTATGATTTCCTGAGCAGGCTTAGCGCGCTTTCAGAACCGGCAGGAGTAAGATCGATTAACTGGTCCTCAACTCTTTTGAAAATCTTAAAGGGATTTAAGGAGGCTGTCCCTTTTGTACCATAAATATTCAAATAAAAAATATCTTTTTCTACAGGAAGCGACCAGCTTGCCTCCATACTGATGATTGAAGAATCCTGGCATCTGATAAAACTTACCGATGTGTCTTCCACATTTTTAGTTTTAAGAAAATATCTCTGAGTGGATACAGTTTCGACAGGAGGATAATTCAGCAGCCATAAAGAAAGATCAAGCAGTAATATTCCTAAATCAATTATTACACCTCCACCCGATTCTTCTCTTCTTGTAAACCATTTCCCCTGGCTGCTCTGAGACCTGAACCAGCCGCATTTAACATACAGGGGAGTTCCAATTTCATCATTCTTAATAAGGCTTCTTAATATCATGGCATCTGGTCTATATCTAAGATTCATCCCAACCATTATTTTACGTTTGTTCTTCCTGGCTGCTTCAACAATTGGTTTAGCTTCTTCATAAGTTCTTGCCAGAGGTTTCTCGACAAGAACATCTTTATTCGCCTGCAATACGGAAATTGTAATTTCCTTGTGCGTTGCTGTTGGTGTAGCGACAATTACGGCATCAACATCACTTTTTTCCAGAAGTTCTTTATAGTCTGTATATCGTTCTGTAATATTGAATTTATCAGCAATTGTATTTAGCCTATTTTTATTGATTTCAGCTACAGCAGTAACTGATACATTGTTTGCTTTGATCAGGTTGGGCAAATGAACAAGCTGCGCTATCCCCCCAAGACCAATTACCGCAACTTTTATCTTCTCCATTTAGATTTCTATTTTTTGATTAACACTATTACTTTTATAAAACATTTTAACTTTATCTGCTATCCCTTCCGGATCAATTCCAAGCAGATGATGAAGTTCTGCCTGTGTACCATGATCAACGAAATTATCAGGAAGCCCAATCCTTAAAACATCACATTTATAATTTTTTTCTGCGAAGTATTCAAGAACTCCTGAACCAAATCCTCCTACTACCGTACTCTCTTCCAGGGTTATGACCTTTGAGTGTTTTTTGGCTATTCTGTCTAACAAATTCGTATCAAGTGGTTTGGCAAACCGCATATTAATAACCTCGCATGATATTCCACCCTGTTTTAATCTTTCAGCAGCTTTCATAGCATAATCCACCATTGATCCAATTGCAAGCAATGCCACACAATCTCCATCGATAAGCTGTTCGGCTTTCCCTATTTCCATTAATTCAAATCCTTCTTTCAGAGGGACTCCAAAAGCAGACCCTCTTGGGTATCTTATTGCAATGGGACCTTCCTTATATTGGATCGCTGTATACAGCATGTTCCTCAATTCAGCTTCATCCTTAGGCGCCATAATAACCATTCCGGGTATCATTCTTAAATAAGAAAGATCAAATGCTCCGTGATGTGTAGGTCCATCAGCACCAACCAAACCGGCTCTGTCAAGCACAAAAACAACATGCAGCTTCTGCAAGGCTACATCGTGCACAATCTGGTCAAACGCTCTCTGCAGAAACGTTGAATAAATAGCAACAACGGGAATGATTCCCTGAGTAGCTATCCCGGCAGCAAATGTAACAGCATGCTCTTCTGCAATTCCAACATCAAAATAGTTTTGTGGAAATGCTTTCTGGAGAATATCCAGGCCTGTACCATCCCCCATAGCACCTGTTATTCCAACTACTTTAGGATTATCCTTAACAATTTCTACCAGAGCATTTCCGAAAATAGATGTATATGAAGGAAGCGAATCTGATTTTTTAAAGACCTTCCCGGTCATTTTATCAAATGGTGTTGCAGCATGGAACTTCTGTTCATGCCCTTCAGCCGGTTCATAACCTTTCCCTTTCTGTGTTTGTACATGCACCAGTATAGGGCCTTTTAGATCTTTTACCTGTTCAAATATTTTAATTAACTGGTGGACATTATGACCGTTGACAGGGCCAAAATACCTGAATCCGAGAGCTTCGAATAGTATGCCCGGAGTAATAACTGCTTTAATACCATGTTCAATGCGCCCTGCTACTTTCCGTATCCTGTCCCCGAAATGATCAAGTTTTCCTGTAAGGTCCCAGACTTGTCCTTTAAGTTTATTATAATCGGGATGCGCTATCATTTCAGTAAAGTAATTAGAAATCTGCCAAACGTTGGGCCCGATGGACATATTATTATCATTGAGGACTACAATCAGGTTGGATTTAATGATCCCCGAATTGTTCATGGCTTCATAAGCCATGCCCCCTGTCATTGCACCATCGCCGATTATTGCAACAATTTTCCTGGACTCCTTTTTTATATCACGTGCAACAGCCATCCCTAGTGCCGCAGAAATAGATGTCGAAGCGTGTCCTGCTCCGAAAGTATCATATTCACTTTCTAATCTTTTAAGGAATCCGCTAATGCCGTTAAGTCTTCTGATGGTACCTAATTTATCTTTTCTGCCTGTTAATATCTTATGAGGATAAGCCTGGTGTCCTGTATCCCAGACAATCTGATCGTATGGGGTATTAAACACTTTGTGTAATGCTACGGTAAGTTCCACAGTACCAAGTCCCCCGCCGAAATGTCCTCCTATTTCAGAAATAGTATCAATTAAATATTCCCTGATATCCGTACACAATTGTTTAAGCTGAAGAATATCCAGTTCACGAATATCTTTGGGAAATTCAACTTTACTGAGGACAGGATATTTTTCGGTATCAAGCATTTATAATCGAACTCCGTCTGTTATTCTAAAAATTCTTCGTCTTCTGCCTTTATCTTGTCCAATTTTTTTTTAATTTCAGTTATCCTGACTTCCGCCTCTTTGAGAGTCTGGATGCAGGAACGGGAAAGTTCAACTCCTTCTTCATAAAGTTTCATAGCAGTTTCAAGATCAAGTTCATCATTATCAAGGAGGTTAGAGATTTCCTGAAGTCTTGATAGTTCAGTTTCAAACGTATTTATGTTTTTCTTTTTCATTTATATTCAAGATAATAAAAAGTAAAACTATTGGATTTAAAGATAAGACTTATTCTGATATTTTTACAGTTACTTCGCCGTCATAGAATTTCAGTGAAGCCGGGGTCTCCTTATTAAGGTTTTCAGAACGAGTTATAAATTTAGAATCCTGCTTAACTAAAACAAAACCTTTTTTTAATGTCCTTTGCAAATCATGGGATTCAAGAGATTTGATGAGCAAGGAAAGCCTGTTATTTTTAATTAAAATATTCTTATCTGTGCACTGCAATATTTTATACAGAATATTATCCACTTCCTGCGCCCTGCGCTTCAGGATACCTGCTGGAGTCCTGAATCCGTATGAATTCAATGCATTATGCACTTTTTCTTTTTTTGATTTGAATATCCTTTCAAGGAGCTGAAAGGAGTTATTTTCAAATTCACTGATAAAAGAAATGAAGTCGTTTTTATCCGGAGTCAGAAGTTCCATTGCTGCCGATGGTGTAGGAGCTCTTAAGTCTGCAACAAAATCTGCAATTGTAAAATCCACCTCATGTCCTATTCCTGTTACGATGGGTATTTTGGAATTGAAAATTGCACGGGCTACTATTTCTTCATTAAAAGCCCATAAATCTTCGATCGATCCTCCTCCCCTTGCCAGAATAATTACATCTATCTCTTTGTATTTATTGAACTCTTCTATATTCTCTGCTATATTTTCTGCTGCCCCGGAGCCTTGTACTCTCGTCGGACAGACAACTATTTCAACAAGAGGAAACCTTCTTTCGGCAACACTTTTCATATCCTGGAATGCTGCCCCGTCAATCGCTGTAATTATCCCAATCTTTTTAGACAGAACCGGAAGCGGTTTTTTATACTTCTGATCAAACAAACCTTCGATAGCAAGCTTTTGCTTTAATAATTCAAAGGCAGCTTGTAATTCCCCTGCGCCAGCAGGACGCATAGATCTCACATCAACCTGGTAATTTCCCCTTGGAGGGTAAAGAGTAATTTTACCTCCAACTATTACTTTCATCCCATCCTGTGGAGTGAAAAAAACGTTACTATTCATTCCCCTCCACATGGTGCAGGAAATAACCGCATTCGGATCTTTAAGGTTGAAATACCAATGACCGGAGACATGTGCCTTAAACCCGGAAATTTCACCTATAATGGAAACATTGGAAAATCCATCTTCCAAAATCTGCTTTATTTCTTTGGTGATCTCCGAAACTGTCAATAAGGTGCTCAACTTTTACCTGTCATCTTTAATAATTAAATATAAAGAAATGCAGTCAAATAAATCAGAAGAGTATCTGTCGCAATTACTACTCCCCGTGTTGGTTACTTTCTTTTAATACAAAATGATATCAATATTATTTCAGCAACAACATTTTCATTGTAACACTTTTATCTCCTATCCTTCCTCGGCAGAAATAAACACCGCTGGTTACCTTAATATTGTTATCATTTATTCCTTCCCATTTGGTGACATAATTTCCTGTCTGAAGTTTTTCATTGACTAATCTTTTAACAATCTTCCCCTGAATATCATAGATAGTCAGTTCAACAAGATTGTTTGACTTATTATCTGGAATAGAAAATTTTATCAGAGTCGTTGAGTTAAACGGGTTAGGATAGTTCTGCAGCATTGTAAAATCCACAGGTATTTTAGAAGAAGGATTGTCATTGACTATACTGTTAAATAATTGCCCTCCGGTTCCATGGCTGAGACCCTGAGTGTTGGCAAGGTACAAATTAACCCAATCCGGACGTAAAGAAAGCGCCAGATAGGTACTGTCCCAAACTCCATCAGTCAATCTTAAAAAATTAGTTGTAGTGTAATCATAATAACTATATAAAGGTCCAACATATGCTAATGAAATATTTTCAGGATTTTTCACCGTAAACACTCCAAGGTTAATTTTCCCGGTCCCGACATGTTTTACCCAGCCGACCATATCTCCAAATTCATCGGTTGAACATGTATGAATATCTGCAACTATGAAATTTTTCTTAATAAATTGTTCATTATCATTATTAACATAAGAATCAAAGAACATTTTGTAATACCATCCATCATATACATAATAGTCAGTGGAATTATATCTTAACATAGATTGAAGGAAAACTTTATCCTGATTACTAAATGGAATATTATTCAATTCTTTTGATGCAATTCCTGATAAGGTATCACATGTACCTGAAAGATTATCACAATACTGTGTTATTAAAATCTTAAAATAATCCTGGGTAAAGGTTAAAGGTTGAATAATTTCCTTCATTTTTACACTAAAATTCTTTAATGAACTGTATAATTCTGGGAAAGGCTCGACATAACTATAGGGAAAGGAACAGGTTATCCCGCCTGTATATGACTGCTTTGCGTAAAGAAGGTTGTCATGCCGCAATTCCGACCAACTGCCAAGCTGTGTATTCATTTTCTCCTGCCACCATGCCGCTGTTGTCATAAAAGGTGGGAGAGTATTTCTTTGAGCAGGTGGATTTAATTGTCTTATTCCATTTAGCCAGATATTGAATAGGCTCGAATTCCAGAATGTGGTGTCATATCCATCTATCAGGTACCTTAACGTTGCAAGGTTTGTTGAATAATGGTAATTATCTAACTCGGTTTTTAGTAATTGCCCTGACGCATCATTCCCCAGTCCGAACAATACATCAAGCGTTGAAGGAAGTGGGCGCCATATTTTTTGATTATTATAAGTTATCCGGTCATAAACCACCTGTGCAGTTATATACGAATCAATAATGAATCTTTGCCCCAGTAGCATAAATGAAGACGCCGGTATAATACTATCAGGATTCGATGGATCCGTTAATAATATTTGAGAGTTTATTCTCTGGAATGCAAAGGGCTTTGATATCAGGGAATCCTGAAAAGCCATTAATTTCAAAGTATCTGTTAATTGTACAGGATCAGTAATTCCCGTTGTTTGCAAAAGTTCATCAAGGTCAAATAAAGTAACATTATCAGATTCTCCAACAAATAACTTTATTACATTGTCAAATCCCTGGATAGCATTATAAGCTGTAGAATTTATTGCTGCCTTATGTACCAAGGATGCCAGAATCACAGACCTCAGTGCAGAAATATCATTAGCCCCGACATGATATGCAGGAGGAAGAAGATAAATTTCTATCCGTCCAAGCCACATCATCGCCTTGAAATAATTCGGCAGGTCAGGATATAATCGAATATCTCCAGGATCTGCATAATGTCCCCGGGGATTAAACTGACTGAAATCTATATAATGCAGTTTCTCCCCAAATAGCGAAGTGAAAGGCACTTGCAATGTATTTATCCAATTCATTATCGTATCAGCATGTGCATTATTAGTAGAATAATAAAATGAAGTATTAATACCTATAAGCTTTTTTGCAATTCCGAAATAAATATCAAGATCCTTCAAGCTTTGTTGCATTCCTGGAGTTGAGCTGTATTGTGCATCAAGTGACGGGAGTTGATTATGAAGTGTTGTTAAAATATCCTTCATATTCTGAATAAGAATTTGCCCTTCAGTATGCATCAGAATCAGATCGTATGATCTGTGCACTGTATGAAGTATTGCATCTGCAGAAACGTATACAGGCAAATCTTTAAGGAATATGTCCTTAATGGCTTCGCCATATGAATCAAACGATAATCGTTCGGATGCCATAAATCCATTTTTATTAATTAACTGTTTTTCGTAATCGGTCAGATTATATTTAGTACAGATTGAATCAAAATAAACTATACTATCTGTGTTGATATTCAAATTTGCTTTAAATAACCCGGCATCATGCATCTGAAGCAATTGACCGGATGTCATATTCTGGTGAGAATTCAGGAACTGTTTATAATCTTCAAGAGAGAATCCGGATTGGGGACAAACCCGAGAGGCATAGAAAACTAATAAAAAAAGTAAGTTAACCTTTTTCATAAGAACCCCGCTTATTTAAACTAAAAATAAATCTTTTTAGGGATAATATCAATTAAAGGGTTGTTCGTGGGTGAGACAGTGCAGGGTACCTAAACCCCAAACAAGATCTACTGAATGGATACCTATTACTTTACGACCGGGGAAGAACTCACTTATAATACCTAAAGCTATTCTATCATTGGGATCATTAAATGTCGGAACAAGTACTGCATAATTCGAAATATAGAAATTAGCATAGCTTGCCGGGAGTCTTTCTCCTTTATATATAACAGGGGAAGGCATAGGTAATTTTATTATATCGGGTTTACTATCATCTTCAAGATTAGCATCCTGAAGTCTCTCATAGTTTTCTTTAAGGGGAATAAAATTCTCATCTTTTTCATTATCCTCAGAAACAACAAGCAATGTCTTTTCATTTACAAACCTGCAAAGATCATCAACATGTCCGTGTGTATCGTCCCCTTTAATTCCATTGCGAAGCCAGATCATATTATTTATTCCAAGGAATTTATTAAATACCTCTGCATAATCTTGTTTTGTAAAATCTTTATTTCTAACCTGGACATTTGGATCCAACAAACATTCTTCAGTTGTTATTAGTGTTCCCTTCCCGTTTATATCAATAGCGCCACCTTCGAGAACTACATTATATTTATTATACAATGCGGGAATATTCGGTAATTTCATTTTTCTGGAAATAAAGCCCGGGATATTTTTATCCTTTTTATAATTATCGTATTTAGCCCATGCATTAAATTTGAAATGTATAAGATTGATTTGTCCAATTGCATTTTTAACAAACAGCGGCCCGGTATCCCTCAGCCAGTTCCTGTCAGTTTTAATTTTATAAAAATCTATTTTACCAAAATCAACCCCAACTGATTTTAATACTTTCCTTACTTTCTTTTCATGGGTATCATTCTCAACAAGAATTCTTACAAATTCCCCTCTGGAAATTATTCTAACTATTTCTGCATAAACATGAGGAATTGGTGAAAACTTACCTGGCCAATCCTCTTTGTTATGAGGCCATCCAATCCAAGTTGCTTCATGTTTTTCCCACTCTGCCGAGAGTATGAAATGTTCGTCCTTTTTATTTATCATTGTCATCCAAAAAACGTTCGGTTATTCCGCTATAAGAATCGATCCTTCTATCTCTGAGGAACGGCCAGTTACGTCTGATATATTCTATCCTGACAGGATCAATCTCAGCTAAAAGGAGTTCCTCTTTATTTTGAGAAGCCTGTGCAATTATAATTCCCTGAGGATCGCAGATAAATGATGAGCCCCAGAACTCAATTCCGGCAGAGTTCTCATTTTCCTTTTCGAGACCTATCCGGTTTACTGCTGCGACATATACGCCATTGGAAATAGCATGTCCTCTTTGAACTGTCATCCATGAATCGAACTGAGGTTTGCCATGCACATTTTTTTCATTAGGATGCCATCCTATTGCGGTTGGGTAAAAAAGTATACTTGCTCCCTTTAATGCTGTCAACCTTGCTCCTTCAGGATACCATTGGTCCCAGCATATTAAGGTTCCTATTTTGCCGAATTCAGTAGAAAAGGATTTATATCCCAGATCTCCGGGAGTAAAATAATATTTTTCATAATATGAGGGATCGTCAGGAATATGCATTTTACGGTACATACCTGCAATTTCCCCATCTGTATTTATAATTGCAGCCGTATTATGATAAATCCCAGGAGCTCTCTTTTCAAATACCGGAGCTATGATTACAACCTTATTGTCTTTTGCTATTTTACCAAGAGTTATAGTAGAGGGACCGGGAATAGTTTCAGCTAAATCGAAATAATCTATGTTTTCTTTCTGGCAGAAATACCTGGATCTGAAAAGCTCGGGTAAGCATATCACCCGTGCTCCCCCCTTTGCCGCTTTGTTCACCCAGGTGACAGCTTTATCAAGATTATGGTTTATATCTTCTTCCAAAGAGATCTGGATTAATCCAGCTGTAAATTTTTGCTGATTATCAGGATAGTTTTTTTTCATAATGATCCTATTTATACCCAAATGTTGAAATGAGGTCTCCTGCAATATTATATTCTTTTTTTGTCTCCATCTTTCCATCCTTATACATCTCTTCTCTTTTCAATTTACCATTCTCAAAAAACTCTCTAAGCCACCCATTTAGCTTTCCATTATTGTAAATCTCCTCTTGTTTGACTGCACTTAACTTATAATATGAAATCATTTTCCCAACTAGAATCCCGTTTTGATAATTTACACGGGATCTTATAAGTCCATTTTCATAATATGTTCTATATTCCCCTGCCAGAAGATCATTTATATAATTGGCTGAAGACTTCAGCGTTCCAGTCGTATCATAATAAGTAATATAAATACCGTTCTTTTTGTTGTTATCGTACATCGTTTCCGATTCAAGAATGCCTGAATGGTAATATAATTTAGAATTTCCTTTCCTTGTTCCCTTGTCATAAACAATTTCTGATTGAACAGACCCATCTTCATAAAAAGTATAAGAGAAGCCATTTAGGGTATCATGATTATAATGCCATTCTTCTTTCAGGAATCCGCTCTCATAATAATTCTTAACGAAATCTTCTTTTTTCCCATCCTTTAGAAATACTTCCTCTTTAACAGATCCATTGGGATAAAAATCTTTTGTAGTTTTTTCCTGGTTTTCAAATTTTCCTTTATAGTCATATCTGATTCTGTTTATCAATTCATCGGCTACATAAGTATCTTTAACTCTTAACATTCCCCCCATATCAAGGATTTTCACATCCCCCTCAAGCCTGCCATTTTTATAATATGCATCAAGAGCAACAGCCCCATTTTCATGAAAGACCCTTGTCTCTCCCTGTAGAATTCCGTCGATGAATTTTCTTTCGACTTCAACCTTTCCACCCTTATAATAGGTTTTTGAAATCCCCTGTAGGATACCATTTATAAAATTCCATTCACCCTGAAGCTCACCGGTTTTATAATAAGTATAAGTTATACTTTCCAGTTTCCCATTCCTGTAATTCTGAGCAGCCCATTTCTCACCGGTTTCATAATACCATTTGGAAGTTCCCTCACGGAACCCATTATGGTAATTCCATTCTATACTTATCTTACCATCAGGGAAAAACCAGACCGATTGTCCATTCTCCTTTCCAATTTCAAAGCTCCATTTTTTCCACAACTTGCCGTCGGGATAATACTCAAGATACAGACCATTCAGCCGACCATTTAAGTAATCTCCCTGCGTTTTGAGAACGCCGTTGGGATAAAATGTTTTTTTAATATCAGTGCCGGATAATTTTTCCTGGGCATATATACCGGAACAAACCAGAAGAACAAGCAAAACGGAATAAATGTATTTAATCATTTAGCTAAGTTAAAATTATTTTTCAAGAAGATAAACCAAAAAACAAATATTCATAAATGAATTTACATAAATAACAAAATATGCCGGCTTTCTAATATTTACCCTTTTGTGTAACCGTAATTAAATAGTAATTTTGATATACAATTTTAAGAATTTTATCATATATATAAATTTTTAAGTCCAATCAGGAGATATTATGGCTAAATACAAGATTGCGTGGCTGCCCGGCGATGGTATTGGAATAGAAGTTCTTGAAGCAGCGAAAATTGTTTTAGATAAATTAAACCTCGATGCAGAATATAAAAATGGAGACATTGGATGGGAATTCTGGTGCAAAGAAGGGGACGCTTTTCCATTAAGAACAATAAATTTATTGAAAAGAGTTGACGCTTCAATGTTCGGGGCTATTACATCAAAACCGGTTAAAGCTGCTGAAGCTGAGCTACGTCAGGAGTTAAAAGGAAAAGGACTTATCTATCGTTCACCGATAGTTCGTATGCGTCAATTATTCGATTTATATATTTGCTTAAGACCAATTAAAGCTTATCCAGGCAATCCCCTTAACTTCAAAGAGAAAATTGATATAGTAGTTTTCCGGGAGAACACTGAAGATTTGTATTCCGGAGTTGAATTTAATCCTGTTCCCCGAGAATTGGCAGATGTCCTGACCAAATTATCCAAACCATTTTCTGCATTCAGCAAATTACCATTAGATCAGTATGCTATTTCTACAAAGATTAACACAAAAAAGGGTTCAGAGAGAATTATACGTGCGGCTTTTGATTTTGCACGGAAGTTTAACCGCAAGAAAGTTACTGTTGTACATAAGGCAAACGTAGTCCGTGCAACTGATGGACTATTCCTTGAAATGGCAAAAGAGGTTGCAAAAGATTATCCTGAAATTCTAATGGATGATGCAAATATTGATGCAATGACAATGTGGCTGCTAAAAAATCCATTTAACTATGATGTCCTTGTGGCACCAAATCTTTATGGTGATATTATCTCAGATCTTTGCGCACAGATGGTTGGAGGACTGGGTTTTGGATGTTCGGGAAACATCGGTGAGAAGTTGGCCGTATTTGAACCAACCCACGGTTCTGCTCCAAAGTATTTCGGGCAATATAAAGTAAATCCGATTGCAACAATCCTAGCTGCCAAGATGATGCTTGACTGGTTAGGGGAAAAAGCATTAGGCGACAAACTTGAGAAAGCTACTGCTGCGGTAATTGCTGAAGGTAAAGTGAGAACATATGATATGGGGGGAAGCAACAAAACTTTGGAGATAGCGAAGGCAATAGCAGATAAACTATAATTTGTAAGTCAGGACATATGAAAAAGATAATCATTCATGAAGTCGGTATTCGTGACGGACTTCAGGCAGAGAAAGAAGTTGTTCCTACCGAACAGAAAATAAATTGGATCAAAGAGTTAGCAGAAACCGGCGTTGATATAATTCAAGCAGGTTCTTTTGTAAATCCAAAGAAAATGCCTCAAATGGCTGACACAGATGAATTGTTCAAGTATTTTTCTTTGCCGGAAAACAAGCTGCATAATGTAACATTATCGGGATTAGTCTTAAACGAGAAGGGATTAGAAAGAGGAATGGTATGCGGAGTTGAATTATTCTGCATGGGTGTATCGGCAAGCGAAACGCACTCCCAAAAGAATACCGGAATGACAACACAACAAGCAACTGACCGAATCGTTGCAATGGCAAAGAGCGCAATGGCATCCGATAAGAATGTCCAAGTATCAGTTCAGTCAGCATTCGGGTGCGGTTATGAAGGAAAGATTTCTGAAGAGAAAGTTTTATCTATTGTATCGAAATTCCTGGAGAACGGAATCAGCAATATTAGTCTAGCTGATACTGCCGGGCATGCTGTACCGGATCAAACAGAGAGACTGTTCACAGCGATATTCAATTTAGACCCCACTGTAGAATGTATATGTCATCTTCATAACACATACGGACTTGGATTAGCAAATGCTTATGCTGCATACAAAGTTGGTGTAAGATCTTTTGAATCATCATTTGCAGGTTTAGGCGGTTGTCCATTTACAGCCATAGCGGCAGGTAATATATCAACTGAAGATTTAGTCCATATGTTTCAAGAAATGAATTTACGGAAGGATATTCAGCTTGATAAACTTATTATAATTGCTAAGGAAGCTGCCGAATATTTTAAGAGAGAACTTCCGGGAGTAATTTATAAAACAGGTAAAATACCTGATATAACACATATCAATTGAAGCGGTTATTAAAATGAAATTATTAGATGGTATAAGGGTTTTAGATTTAACTAATGTTTTAGCAGGTCCTTTTGCTACTCTGCATTTGGCACTATGCGGCGCAGAAGTTATAAAAATTGAGAACCCAATAGATGGCGATCTTGCGCGCAAACTTGGTATAGTAAGTGAGTATAATAAAAAGTTAATGGGGACAAGTTTCCTTGCACAGAATGCAAATAAGAAATCACTTACTCTTAATATGAAGTTTGAGGAAGGAAAAGAAATTTTCCGTAAGATGGTTAAAGAATCCGATGTTGT
>OBLU010000239.1_pt1 | contig 53819 bp, 34 predicted proteins | sample 1518681 | NCBI WGS metagenome assembly OBLU01 (sample SAMEA3539304, study PRJEB22396) | soil metagenome | biome: tundra; feature: field; material: soil | place: USA | collected 2010-05 | depth 0.15 m
GGCTCGATCCCACGCGCGTGGTTTCCTACGCTGACAATGGAGACAATGAAAAGGGTCCGCCGCTCGCGCTCGATATCATCGGGTTTAACTACGGCACCCAGCGGATCGAGCCGTTCCGCCAAAAACATCCCAAGCGCGCCATTTTCGGGTCGGAGACAGCGAGCGACGTGAGCACGCGCGGCGGGTACACCACTGATCGGCTGCGCAACACCGCGGACAGCTATAACGGCGGCAGTAGAGGAAACAACGGAACGCCGGAAGCGTGGTGGGACTTTTACGGCTCTCGCGATTGGGCGGCAGGCGGGTTCGCGTGGACTGGTCTTGATTATCGCGGCGAGCCATCTCCTTATTCTTGGCCTTCGATCAATTCTCAATTTGGCATTGTCGATACGTGCGGTTTTCCCAAGGACTATTACTTTTACTACAAAGCGTGGTGGCGCAAAGAGCCCATGCTGCATCTGTTCCCGCATTGGAATTGGGAAGGCAGAGAAGGTGACGAGATTCCGGTATGGGTTTACTCGAACCTTGAGGAAGTTGAACTGCTCGTGAACGGCAAGAGCCTTGGCACTCAAAAGGTTCCATACCTGGGCCACGTGGAGTGGAAGGTAAAATACGAGCCGGGCATGATCGAGGCGCACGGATTGAAGGACGGCAAGGTCGTTCTGTCAGAGAAACGCGAGACAACCGGGTCGCCGGGCTCGGTCCGACTGACCGCCGACCGTACTGAGATTTACGCCGACGGGGAAGACGTGTCCGTGCTGAAAGTGGAGGTACTCGACGTACAAGGAAGGCTGGTGCCTACAGCAAACAACAGGGTTGCGTTCACTGTCTCCGGGGCCGGCAGAATAATCGGCGTTGGCAACGGCGATCCCAACTGCCAGGAGAGCGATAAAGGATCGAGTCGGTCGGTCTTCAATGGTCTCGCCGCAGTAATCATCCAAAGCACGAAGAGCCCTGGCGAGATTCAGGTTGAGGCTCGCGGACAAGGCCTCGGAACACCGGCTCGGCTCACGATCGTGTCGCGACTCACGGAATTGCGGCCATCCGTTCCAGTGCTTGGCATGTCGTGATACTTCAAATCGGGAAAAGAGCTGCTCAAGGCGAGCATGTAGCCGATTCCATCGAAGTTCTGCTCCAGCCATGGAGGGGCCGGCTTCATATCCGGTTTCGCCACATCCCGGCTCTGGCTATGAGCTCACGGCCACCGCCGACCAGACCACACCGGCAGGCAGACGACCGTCCGTCTCGGTGCCGCCCGCTGAAAGCTCAGAGGTGCACAGAACGGGCACCGAAACAGGTGAGAATTCAACCTCAGGAAGTCAGCATGCAGGTAGGAGGATAGATGCCAAGGGAATTCCATCGGACCAGGCGTGAGGCAATCCAGCTGCTTGCAGCCTGAATGTCAGTTCTCAGCGTGCAGAATCTGCTCTTCGGGGAAGCCGTACCTCGGACAGCCGAACACGGAAGTTCCTACGAAGCCCTGACGGCGAATGGTCCTTCAGTCTTGATGAGAAGAATGAAGGAATCGACAATCGATGGTTTACCCGGGACCTTTCGGACCGGATCAAGCTGCCCGGTTCGACGGATCAGGCGGGCAAGGGCTCTCCTCTGGGCATCCGGCCCTGGCTGCATTTCCCACCGAGTCTCACACCTCTTGGCAGTGGTGGGAGTTGGTGTCAAGCCACGCTGACGCAGCTCGGTTGAACTGGACAGAGCACAGCTATGGTCCCATCGTACAGGTGATCGATCACGTGCCGCGCAATGACAAGCTCGGTGTCGTGTTTGAATTGAAAGTCGGCTTAGGGAAGCTGCTGATCTACACGCTTGACTTAAGCACTAACCTGCAGCAACGTGTTGTCGCACGGCAGTTGCGGCACAGTCTCAAACTCTATGCGGGATCTTCCTCTTTCGCTCCCACGGCCATCGCCGAAGCAAAGATGCTGAGTGACTTGTTTCAATAACTCACCGAAGGAAAACGGTTGTGTCAGGTTCTGCGGGATGATGGGAGGGATGGACAGAAAAGGGGGAAGAGGAAGCCGCCCAATTCCGAGAGACCGGGAGGGTCCTCCGGATCCAAATCAGCCTAAGCCGAACCGCAAAAGAGGGGCATCCGATCTCGGGATGGCCCCTTTTTGTGCACAGAAATGCACCTGTAGCCGGTACAAAAGTATCCAAAAAGTATCCATCATGTAATTTCAACAATTGGCGGACGTAAAGGGAAAAATCGATATCGCCAATGTTTATAGGGTGTTTGATGGTGAGAGCGCTGGGGCTCGAACCCAGGACCAACGCCTTAAAAGGGCGATGCTCTACCAACTGAGCTACGCTCTCGAACCACACTTCCAAGGTAGCATATTGGGGTGTCGCCGAGGCGTCGGGGAACGCGGTTTTTGGGGGGTTGATACTACTCAAACTCACGCGCCATCCGGCATGCGAGCCGGGAAGCGCTTGTGATCTGGCCGACGTCTTTCGGCCTTCAGCGGCGCGCTCCAGGGGAGCTTTGAAGTCACCCTGGTGTCACACTTAAGTCGCACCGTCGTGTCATTGACTTGGTATATGGGCCAAAGTACCCTCAAATCAATTGCATGGGCGATTTTGCGGAAGTGAAATCAGTGCCTGTAAATAAGCCCTTTTCCTGCCATCAAAACAGATGTGGAAAACGGGTGGAACGGGGTTCGAATGGGCGCACGCGGCAGCGAGTTGGACGGTCAGTCGACGGCGGAAGGTACGCCGGAGGATGTGGCTGCGCTGTACTCGTGGGCGAACCTGCAAGGGGCAAAGTACCGGGACTACTCCGCGTCGCGGCGGGAGTATCGGGCGCAGGTGCGGTATCGCGCGGCTAAAGCGTTGCTGGAGAGGGAGTTGAATGCGCAGGTGGATGCGGAGTCGGCCGCTGCGGAGGCGGAACGGGTCGCGCTCGCGGCGGAGGCTTCGGCGCATTTGCAGGATGGCGATGTGGGCGAGGCTCCCGGGATTTCGGCCCTGCGGAGTGCGGAGGCGGCCAAGACGCGAGCGGCGGCGGAGCGGGTGGAGGCGGCTCGCCGGGCGGAGTCGGCTGCGCATGCGGCGGTGCGGGCGCTGCGGGAAGAGCGAGAGATTGCGGAGGCGCATTCGTCAGCCAGGCGGCAGGCGCTGGTGTATGCGGAGGCCGAGTTGCGGCGGCGGCAACTGGCGGGTCCTCAGCCTCAGCCAGGTGGGCTGTTCGGTGAGCCGTTTGCGGCTTCGAGCGGTGGACAGCGCGATTTGCGGGGGGATGGACCAGGCAACCTAGAACAGATTCTTGCGACGGCCTGGGATGATTCGGCTGATGCCGGGGCGCAGGCCGGTAAAGAAGACTGGGCGACTGAGGCGAAGGAGAGCGTCGAGTCGACGGCTCCGGCGTGGCTGTTTAGTTCGCCGATGGCGCCGCGGCCGACTACGGCTCAGCCGATTTTACAGCCCTACAAGAACGATACGCCCGGGGGAGATACCTTGCAGGACTCGCGGGAGCGGGTAGCGGCGCGATGGTTTGCGCTGAAGGGCGTATTTGAACATGCGCGGCCGGACCTGCCGGCGATGCAGCCGCGGCGTCCAGACGGAACGCGGACGGCGCTGGTGGTGGTGTTTTCGCTGGCGGGCGGAGTGGGCAAGACGAGTTTGGCGGCGACGCTGGGGCGGGCGCTCGCGGCGCAGGGGGAGAAGTTGGTGCTGACGGATACGACGTCGCACGGCCTGCTTCCGATCTACTTTGGGGCACAGGAGATCGAACGCGGCGTGGTGAAGTCGTTCGCGGCGCGGGGTGAGAGCGCGGATGCACCGATCTCGATGGTGATCCACGACTTTACGGGACGAGGTGAGGGCGACCGGCAGCAGGAGATGCTGACCGAGGATGTTTTGCGGGACGCGCCGGGCAAGCAACGCATGGTGGTGGATCTTTCGGCGGGGGCGAGTTGGCTGGTGCGGCGGGTGGTGGACCTGCAGCCTACGGTGCTGGTGCCGATTGCGCCGGACATGAACTCGGTGATCAGCGTGCAGGCGGTGGAGCGATTGTTCCGGGGGATGACGGACAACGAGGGCAGGGCAGTGCTGCCGTTCTATGTGCTGAATCAGTTTGATGCGTCGCAGGCTCTGCACCTGGATGTTCGCGAAGTGTTCCGGCGGCAGTTGGGAGACCGGCTGCTGCGGTTTGCGATTCGGCGATCGCAGTGCGTGAGCGAGGCGTTGGCCGAGGGAATGACGGTGCTGGATTACGCGCCCGATGCGCCGGTGTCGCAGGACTACCGGGATGTGGCGTTGTGGCTTAGGAGCGTGTCTCCGCCTGCGATGGTGGAGTCGCGCGGCGTGCGCTGGGGTGAAGAGTGACCCGCTCGCCCTTGTGGAAAGAGTTCGAATCGGGTGACACCAGGCTGTTGCGAGTGCTGCGATTTGCGATCCTCGCGGGGGGCGTTTTCTTCCTCGGGTTTACGGCAATGCTTTTTCTCAACTGGGAACACCAGTTGATTCTGGCGCTGCTGACGATTCTGCTGGCGATCTGGGCGCATCGCAGTTCGAAGTCGTATGTGGTGACGCTGACGCTGATCCTGCTGTCGGTGTATTCGACGGCACGGTATGCGTTCTGGCGGGTCGCTTCGGTGGTCGCGTTGTTTCGCAGTCCGGGGACGAGTTGGACGGCGTTGGATGGGTTTTTTGTGTGCCTGCTGCTGCTCGCGGAGGGTTACGCATTTGTTGTGCTGCTGCTGGGATATCTGCAGACGCTGTGGCCGCTGCGGCGGGTGCCTGTGCCTTTGCCGAACGATCCTGAGGATTGGCCGGCGGTGGATCTGCTGATCCCGACGTATACCGAGCCGCTGAGCGTGGTGCGCTTTACGGCGTTGGCTGCGATGAACATCGACTGGCCGGCGGACAGATTAAATGTGTACATCCTGGACGATGGAAAGCGGGAGGAGTTTCGCGCGTTCGCCGAGGAGGCAGGCATCGGGTACATGACGCGGGACGACAATCGTCATGCGAAGGCGGGGAACATCAACCACGCGCTGGAGCGGCTGAGTTCGCCGTTTGTCGCGGTGTTCGATTGCGACCATGTGCCGACGCGGAGTTTTCTGCAGGTGACGATGGGCTGGTTTCTGCGCGACCAGAAGCTGGCGGTGCTGCAGACGCCGCAGCGCTGCTATTCGTCCGATCCGTTTGAGCGCAATCTGGATTTGTTCGGCGCTGTTCCGAATGAGGATGAGTTGTTCTACAGCGTGGTGCAGGACGGCAACGACTTCTGGAACGCGGCGTTTTTCTGCGGCTCGTGTGCGGTGCTACGGCGAAGCGCTTTGGACGAGGTGGGTGGAGTAGCGGTCGAGAGTGTCACCGAAGACGCGCAGACGTCGTTGCGGCTGCAGATGCGCGGCTGGAACACGGCGTACATCAATATTCCGCAAGCGGCGGGACTGGCCACGGAGCGGCTGAGCGGGCATGTGAAGCAGCGTATTCGCTGGGCGCGCGGGATGGTGCAGACACTGCGGCTGGACAATCCGCTGTTTGCGCCGGGACTTACGGTGGCGCAGCGGTTGTGCTACTTCAATGCGATGCTGCATTTTCTGTATGCGCTGCCGCGGCTGATCTTCTTGACTGCGCCGGTGATCTACCTGGTGTTGGGCAGGGTTACGATTCCGGGTTTCTGGCTGATAATTGTGGCCTATGCGGCGCCGCACCTGGTGCTGTCGAACCTGACGAATTCGCGGATCCAGGGAGAGCATCGCCACTCGTTCTGGAACGAGATCTACGAGACGGTGCTGGCACCTTACATCTTTATCCCCACGCTGATTGCGCTGATCCGGCCGCGGGCGGGGAGCTTCAACGTAACGCCGAAAGGCGGCGTGGTCGCGGAAGAGTACTTCGATGCGCGGATGGCGCGGCCGTTCCTGTTGCTGGCGGCGTTCAACTTCGTCGGATTGCTGTGCGCGGTGGCGCGATCGTTCCGGCTGCCGACGTGGGATGTGCCGGGTTGGCTCGAGTTTGTGAACTGGCCGGCGAGTTTGTATGACGGACAGCATCCGGGAGCGGTCTGGGTGAACGTGGCGTGGACTTTGTTCAACCTGGTGATGCTGGGGGTGGCGACGGCGGTGGCGTGGGAGAGCCAGCAGCGGCGGAATTCGGTGCGGGTGGCGCTGGTGGTGCCGTCGGATGTGATTCTCTCGGACGGCTCGATGCTGCAGGGAGTGACGTCCGATCTTTCGAGCGGCGGCGTGCGCACCATGATGGATCGCGGGGTGAAGGCTGCGGTGGGGGATGCGATCAAGTTTGTGTTCCCGCTGCTGGATGGATCGGCGACGCTGCCGGCGAAGATTGTGGGGATCGACGGGAGCGAGTTGCGGGCGCAGTTCGACTCGTTGAGCCTGCAGGAGGCTGAGGCGCTGACGATGCTGCTATATTCGCGCGCCGATACGTGGCTGGGGTTGGCCATGTCGCGGGAGACTGACCGGCCGGTGCGCAGCCTGGGCCGCATTCTGCGGCTTTCGCTGCGCGGGTTGACGCAGACCATCGTTGGATCGCGAAGAAAGAAGAAGGATGTGTCGAAGGGGCGGCTGGTTACGAGCGTTGTGCCGGTGGTGGTGCTGGGAGTTCTAGGGGGCTTCGCAGTTAGGAGCGCACGGGCGGCGCAGGCGGGATTGGCGGCGAAGGGCTCTGCTGCCAGTGTGGCGGCCGCGCCGGCAGCGGGATCGTTCGACGATGTGGTCACGCTTGCCGATATGGGTGTTAGGGATGCAATTCGGTTGCGTGGCGTGGACGCGTCCGATGCGATTCGGTTTTCCGTGCCTCGAAATCGGATGGTGAAGGCGGCGACGTTGAAGTTGCGGTATCAGTTTTCGCCGGGACTGCTGCCGGCGGTCAGCCATCTGAATGTGAGCCTGAATGGAACGCTGTTCGCGACGGTGGCGGTGAATCCAGCGACGGCTTCGGGGCAAAGCGCGATGCTCGAGAGCACGCTGACGGTGCCGGCCGATCTGCTGGCTCTGGACAACCAGCTTCGCATCGAGTTCATCGGGCACTATGCGCAGCAGTGCGAGGACCCGGCGAATTCGACGCTGTGGGTCCAGATTGATCCCAGTTCGGCGATGGAACTGGTGGGTACGCTGAGGCCGGCGGGGAACGATCTGAATGCGCTGCCCGTTCCGTTCCACGAGAGTGGAGTGAGCCCGCGGCAGGCGGTGCCGATCGTCTTTCTGGGGCGACCGTCGGCGAAGGCGATGCAGGCGGCGGGGATCATTGCGTCGTGGCTGGGCGTGCTGGACAGCCGGCGGCCGGTACGCTTTTCGGTTTCGTTTGGAACGATTCCGGCGGGGAACGCGATTGTGATTGCGGAGAACGGTGCGGCGATTCCGGCGTCACTCGGCGTGGGGGAGATCTCGGGCGCGACGGTGGCGATGGCGGCGAATCCGTCGGATGCGGCTTCGAGCGTGCTGGTGGTGGCCGGGAGAGACGCGGACGAACTGCTGCCGGCGGCGACGGCTCTGCCGCTGCATGGAGACACGTGGCAGGGTTCGCGGATTACCGTGCGCGACCTGACGGTGCCTGCTGTGCGCGAGCCGGATGATGCTCCGCGATGGATGGCTCCGGGGGAGGATTTCGGAGGATTGGCGCAGGTGGGCGATCTGCAGGGGGATGGGTCGGTGCCGCTGAATGTCACGATGCGGGTTCCGCCGGATCTGTTCTATGGCGAAAAGCAGAACCTGCCGTTTCACCTGAGCTATCGGTATAACGGGATCCCGCTGGGGAACGACAGCACGTTGCAGGTCTACATGAACGGAGCGTTTGTGAGTTCGACGCCGATGCCGCACACGGACAAGGCTTCGACGGTGTTGGAGACCGTGGTGCCGGTTCCGGTGGTCGACATGCGGCCGTTTGCGAATACGATGACGCTGAAGTTCGCCTTCCAGCCCGCGACCCGGGAGCACTGCGATGCGGCGGAGCCGATGAACCTGCAGGGGGCGGTGCTGGGGGATTCGCGGCTCGACACGACGGATGTGGCGCACCTTACGGTGCTGCCGAATCTGGAGTTGTTTGCGAATGCGGGCTATCCGTTTACGCGCAAGGCCGACCTGGCGGACACGGTGGTGGTGTTGCCGGACGAGCCTACGGGCGCGGAGTTGGAGATGTTCCTGGCGATGATGGGGCACTTCGGCGCGCAGACGGGCTACCCGGTGCTGCACGTGACGGTGACCAATGCCGCGGGCATGAACAGCGATGGGAGCCGGGACTACCTGGTGATGGGGGTGGCGGCTGATCAGCCGGCGCTGAAGGTGCTGAGCGAAGCGCTTCCGGTCGGGGTGGACGGGGGAGAACTGCAAGTCCACGATACGCGCGGACTTCTTGACCGGGCGGTCTGGTGGCGCACTGCGGGGGCGGACCATGTGGACGTCGGCGAGTTGGAGACGGAGGGCGGCCTGCCGGATGCGCTGCTAGAGGGGATCGAGTGGCCGGCGCGGTCGGGCCGCTCGGTAGTAGTGGTGGTGGTGCGCGATGAGACGGCGATTCCGGGCTTCATCTCGGGGTTTCTGGAGGGGTCGCAGGGGGCGACGATTGCGAAGTCGGTGAGCGTGCTGCATGGGGCGGAGTTTTCTTCCTACCGTCTGGGCAGAGACGCCTATCGGGTGGGGGATGTCTCGCCGGTGCTGCGGGTGACGATTCTGTTCCAGGAGTACCCCTGGCTGATTGCGATTGTGGCGGCGGCCTTTTGCTTCCTGATCGCCGTAATGATGCGGGCAAAGCTTCGGCGACGCGCGCGGGAACGGCTGCAAGGGTCGGAGTAATCTTCGTTTCTCTGGCGGCAGGCCGGGGGCGCTGGCCCCTGAGCGTGCGGCCAACCTGATCCATCGCCGAGTGATCTGGAGGGCCGTCTGCGGGACTCTGAGAGGCGCGCCTGGGATAATCCTCCGGTCGCTCTGTCCTGAGTTAAAACCCCGATATACACAGGTGGAAAGGCGGTAGTCTTCTGATACAGCCGTAGTATCCAACTTGATTCCTTTTGGGGTCGGGCAGCGCACAGAAAACAATGATCATGAAAACGTGTGTAATCCGGCTCTGGGCCCCTACAATTCTTTTTGGCGGAATGGCCCTGAGCGCGTTCGGGGGAACTCTGGAGGGGCAGGCCGCTCCACCCGCGAAGGCTGCGCAAGCCGCGCCCCGCACCGATCCGACACTGGCACAAAAAAATCAACTAGAACAGGCGGCGAAGCTGGCCGCGGACGGCAAGTATGCCGCAGCGATGACGATTTATCGCCGCGTGCTGGGGACGCATCCGCCGCCGGGCGATCTGGCGCTGGCGTTTTACGGCGCGGAGTCGGCGACCGAGGAGGGCCGGCCTCATGCTGTGGCAGGACTGCGGGCGCTGGTGCAGCAGTTCCCGGGAGACGCGCGCTACCAGATTGCGCTGGGGCGGGTGCTGACCCTGGACCCGGCGACGCGCGAGGAGGGGCGGAAGTACCTGGGGACGTTCCCGGATGACCCGACAGCAGCGGCAGCGTACCGGCAATCGCTGGTGTGGGATGCGGCGAACCCGGCGGTCGCACCACAGATTCGGGCGTACCTGGCGACGCATAAGGATCCGCAGCTTGCGGCGGTGCTGCAGATGATGCAGGGCGCGGCGAAGGACAGTACTCCGGTCACGGCGGCACAGATTCCCAGCCGCACGGAGACTGCGGCTGCGCCGGTGGGGAGTGTTTCCCCGGCAAACAGTGCGCCGACTCCCGCGGCTGCGGAGCCGGCTCCGAGCCGGGTGCTGGTGCCGCCGACCGCCGGACTTACGGACGGGGCGGCGGCCCGGACGCGGGCGGTGGCGGAGACTGCGGCCTACCAGGCGCTGAATGCGAATCGGATTGAGGAGGCGGAGACTCGCTTCAAGGCAATTCTGGCCGGCGATCCAGGAGACGCGAAGGCGCTTGCGGGGATGGGCTACGTCCGCATGCAGCAGGGGAATTTTCTGGGGGCGATCAGCTTTCTGGAGCAGGCGAAGCTGGGCAAGTCGGACGATAAGGGGCTGGCGGCGGCGCTGGACACGTCGCGGTTCTGGTTCATCATGAGCGAGGGGCAGCAGTCATTGAACGAGAACGATCTGGCGACGGCAGAGAAGCGCTACCGGGCGGCGCTGGCGCTTCGTCCCAATAGTCCGGAGGCGCTGGAGGGGCTGGGAGGAACGCTGCTGAGGGCGCAGCAGGCGGCGGCGGCCGTTCCGCTCTTCCAGCTCGTGGTCGAGGCTAAGCCGTCGACCAGCGGGCCGTGGCGCGAGCTGGTGATGGCGCAGGTGCAGGCCGGAAGCGCGGCGGTGGCGCTGGCGACCGACCAGAAAGTTCCGCCGGCGACCCATGCCGTGTTGATGAATGATCCGCTATACCTGCAGGCGCTGGCTTCGGCCTACACTTCGGTGGGGCGTGGCGGGGATGCGGAGTTGGCGTTGGAAGGCGCACTGAAGCTTCCTTTTCCCCCGGATGAGAAGAACCTGAAGACGGAGATGCAGAGTCAGCTCGGCGGTCTGCTGGTTTCGTCGAACCATCTCGATCGGGCGTCGGAGCTGTACACGCAGATGATTGCGGACAACAACGAGAACACCGGGGCATGGCTGGGGCTGATCCAGGCGAAGCATGCGATGGGGAAGGACGATGAGGCGCTGAAGGCCGTGGAGGGCATGCCTGCGGCAAGTCATGAGGCGGCGATGCGCGATCCTAACTTTGCGCTGACCGTGGCGTCGATTTATCAGGGGCAGAAGAAGCTGGACCAGGCGCAGGACTTGCTGCAGAAGGTGGCGGCACAACGGGCCAGCGTGGGACAGAAGCCTTCGGCAGCGACGCAATTGCAGCTTGCCGGTGTTTACATCGAGCGGGGGACACCCCAGCTTGCCTACCCGATCTATCAGCAGGTGATCGCGGAGAATCCGGACCGTGTGGATGCGTGGGCGGGGCTGCTCTCAGCGCTGCACCTGACAGGTCACGACAAGGAAGTTGTGGAGCAGTTGAAGACGGCTCCAGCAACGGTGCGGACGCGGCTTGAGTCGAATGCGAGCTACCTGCAGACGATGGCGTCGGTGTATGAGGCGCTGGGCCGGTCGCGGGAAGCGACGATGTTCCTGGGGCGGGTGGAGCAGGACTATGCAGCGCAGCGCAGCGCTCCGCCTTCAGACGTGGAGATACAGAATGCATGGCTGCTCTACAACGGGATGGAAGACGCGGGGCTGTATCGCCAGTTGATGACTCTTGGCGGGCGAACGGACCTGACTGTGGAGCAGCGGCGGACGGTGCAGACGATCTGGACGAACTGGGCGGTGCGGCGCGCGAACCAAGCGGCCGCAGCAGGGAATTCGCGGCAGGCACTGGCGATTCTGAATGCGGCGACCCGGGCGTTCCCGGATAATCCGACAGCAATTAAGGCACTGGCGATCGGATATGCCCAGGCGGGACAGCCGCACGAGGCCGTGCAGATTTACAAGACGGAGAACATGACCTCCGGCAGCGCCGGGGATTATGAGGCGGCCGTCGGCGCGGCGCTGGCCGATGGAGACAATAAGGACGCGGAGGTATGGCTGCGCTATGGGCTGGCGGCCTATCCGGCGGACCCGCAGATCCTGATGCTGGGCGCACGGTTTGAACAGGCGCGGGGTGATACGGCCCGAGCCATCAAGTACTATCGCGCGTCGCTGAAGGCGATGCCGGCGGGCTCGAAGTCTGGAGCGGAGTTGGGGGCACCGGGACCGACCGCTCCATTGTCTCTGCCTAGTCCGGACCAGCCACAACCGCTTTCAGTGCTGCTTGGGCCGGAAGCCGGGGACTCCAGGGATGGGCAGACGGAGCTGTATCTGCCGAGTTATGGCAATCAGACTACATTGCCTCCTTACGATGGGCAGAGCCGGGTCGTGCCGCCATATATGACCGTCCCGGGAGGGGGGGATGGGGAGGGCAAGCAGACAGCGGAGGCGAGCCCCGGGCCCACGAATCTTCCGGCGCAGACGGAGGTCGCTTCGGCGGTTCAGAGCGCGGCCAGCCAGGCATTGGGGCAGCCCGGTGGGGCGGGGCAGGAGGTTTACCGGCCCTATGTCGGATATGTTGCTCCGCCACCGGCGACGCCTGCGGTCACGGACAAGCGGATAGGCCCTACCGCTGCCGTCACGGTGCAGCTTGGCAATGATGCTCCACATCCGGAGCAGCCGCAGACGGAGATGACGGATGTTTTGCCGACCGCGCGCTACTCCCCCAGCGCGCGCGCCGACCGGGCGGCTGCTGCGGAGCCCGAAGTTGCCGCTGCGCGCGCCGACCGCATCCGCCGACTGCAGGCGGACGCTGCTGCTGCGCGATCGGGACAGAGCAATCCGCCAGCTGAGGAGCCGGTAACGGCGACGACGCAGACTGCGCAGTACACAACGCAGCCGCAGGTTGCCCAGCCGGCCACTGCGCCGGCGAGCGATCTCGGTAGAATTCCCGACACTGGGGCGCAGCAGTATCCGCAGCCGCGCACGCCTCCGCGCTCGAGTGGAGCGACGACCATCGCGCGCAGTCGTCCGGCTGCGCCAACGCCAGTTCCGGAGACTGCGCCCAGTGCTGCTGCCGTCCCCACACCCGAGCCGGTTTTTTCGCAACCCGCTCCGCCTGCGCCTGCGCCGACTGTTGCGAGCACTCCGGCGGTGACCACCACCGGTGCTGGGCCAGCTAATCCTTCACCTCGCCCGGTCTATCCGATTGCTCCTCCGCCGACCGACGCCGAGCTGCGGGCCCGCAATCTGCCGGCGCTGCGTGGGTACTTCGAAGCCCAGGCGCCGATGCCGCTGACGCCGCGCCTGCAGGCGGAGAGCGAATTGGCCTCGCTGGAAGGATCGTATAGCGGATGGTTGGGCGCGACTGGGATCGGGCGGTATCGCGGTGGAACGGTGGGGCTCGACCGTTTGTACGATGTCGAAGCTCCGGCTGAGGCCTCGGCAGTGATCGGGAGGAAAGTGCGGCTGACTGCGGTTGCGCTGCCGGTTTTTCTGAACTCCGGCGTGCTGAACCCTCCGAGCTTCAGCGCCAACGTGCCTTTTCTCGGCACGCTTCCGGCCAATGCGGCGAACCCTCCGGTGCAGCAGTTTTCGAATGGCATCGGCGGCGAACTTCAGTTGGCCGCGAAGGACGTTGGGCTGGCCGTCGGCTATACGCCGTACGAGTTTCTGGTTCGCAATATGACCGGCCGCCTTCGATTGAACGCGCTGGACGGTCACGTTTCGCTCTTTGGCGAACGCCAGCCGGTGAAGGACACGCAGCTTTCTTACGCCGGGCTGCGCGATCCTGGCGCGGCGCTTCCGGCGGCGGGGCCGATCTGGGGTGGCGTGGTTTCGACGACTGGCGGGGCGCGGATCGATCTTGGGAGCGGCGGCTCCGGGTTTTACATTTCGGGAGGCGGCGGCGTGCTTACGGGGCAGCATGTCCTCGACAATACCAAGGTGGAGGGCGCACTGGGCGCAACCTTCCACGCAGGGAGCTGGCCGAGTTCCGGGAGCCTGACGGTTGGCGCATCGCTTTCCGGAATGCACTATCAGCACAATGAGGTTGGGCTAAGCTATGGCCAGGGTGGCTACTTCAGCCCTTCGTACTACTTCCTTGCTGCGGTTCCGATCAGCTTCAACGGACACTATCGGACGAACTTCCACTATTCCGTCACGGGCGGTCTTGGCGTGCAAACCTTTCGGCAGGATAAGGCGCCGTTTTATCCGCTGGACCCGACGTCGCAGAACAGCTTTGTGCCCGTTACGGGCGGCCCCTGCACCGCTGCGGAGATCCCCTCGTATCGCTGCGGTCAGTATCCAGTGATGGTGACGACGGCGTTCAATTACTCGACGCAAGCGCAGGCCTCGTACCGGTTCGCCGAACATTGGTACGGCGGCGGTTTCGTGTCGGCGAGTAATTCGAACAACTACAACACGGTGGCGGCCGGATTCTTCTTCCGGTTCGTTTTCCGGGCGCAGCATTCGCCGGAGGGGTACCCCGCGGGAATGTTCCAGTTGGATGGCATTCGGCCGCTGCAGATCCCGTAGCGAATTGCCGCGGACAGGGAGGAGTCTTCTCCGTGAACCAAGGTGCCCCGCGATACGAAGGTGCATTCGTTGAGGTGGAGGGCGTGCGCGTGCATTATCTCCACGCGGGCTCGGGAAGCCCGATGCTGCTGATCCATGGGCTGGTGGGGTCGTCATTCAACTGGCGCAGGAACATCGACGCGCTGGCGCAGGAGCGGAGCGTCTACGCCATTGACCTGGTGAACGCAGGCAAGTCGCAGAGAATCGCAGGGCTGGATGCGGGGCTCGAGGCTACGGCCGAACGCGTTGCGGCGGCGATGGATGCGCTGGGTCTCGATCGGGCCGACATTGCCGGGCATTCGCACGGCGGGGCAGTTGCGATGATGCTTGCGGCGCGGCATCCGGAACGCGTGTGCAGCCTGGTGCTGTTTGCGCCGGTGAATCCGTTTTGTCCGCTGGCGGGCCACATGATTCGGCTGTACTCCAGCGTGCCGGGCAGGCTGCTGGTGCGATGTGCGCCGTTTGTACCGCTGCGTCTGCAGTGGATGGCGGTCGGCAGAATGTACGGTGACCCGAAGCGTCTCGGGGAGGACTGCATCCGGGAGTACATGAGCGGCCTGCGCGTGCGCGGGACGATCGATCATATTCTGGAAATTGTGCGCGTGTGGTTTGCCGATGTAACGAAGCTGCGGGAAGTGCTGCCGAAGATTGCGGACATTCCGACGCTGCTGGTGTGGGGCAGCAACGATCGCGCGGTAAGCGTGGCTTCCGGAGAGCGGCTGAGGCGCGAACTGGGAGCGGCCGAGCTTCACGTCGTGCCGGGTGCGGGGCACGTGGTGTTCGAGGAGATGCCGGAAGAAACAGATCGCATTTGGGTGGAGTGGCTGAGGCGCGGTTCAACGCCTACCGGTGAGAATCTAAAGCGGGTTCCCGCTGGTGCCTAGCGCGAAGGTGTCCTGAAGCCAGGAACGGATTTCGAGCTGCATGATGTCGAGCTTTGCGCTGGGGGATGCGGCGGTTCCCTGGAAGAAGTGGTCGGCGCCGCCGATCCACACGAGACGCTTGGGCTCGGGCGCGGTCTCCCACACGGCGGCGAGAGCTTCGCGTGGGGCGAACTCATCATGGTCGCCGCTGAGGAACAGCTTCGGCGCGATGCATTTGGGCAGGAAGCCGTACTTGTAGTCGCGACCGGCGGCGTGGACAGGCAGGCCGAGACCGATGAGGCCCTTGACGCGCACATCGCCGCAACAGGCGCGCAGGCCGACCTGCGAGCCGAAGGAGAAGCCTGCGAAGAGAATCGGCCGCTTGTTGAAGTTGTGTTCGAGCCAGCCCAGAGCGGCGCGAACGTCGTGCTGCTCCCCGTGTCCGTCGTCGTGCTCGCCCTCACTGAGGCCGGTGCCGCGAAAATTGAACCGCAGCACCGGCAGGCCGAAGGACGAGAGGGCCTTCATCGCGTGGTAGACGACCTTGTTGTGCATGGTTCCGCCGCCGAGTGGGTTCGGGTGGCAGACGAGCGCGGAGTAGGGCGCGTCGTCGCGGCCGGTGTTGAGCAGCGCTTCGAGACGTCCCGCGAGGCCGTGGAGGTCGTCGATGGAGCGGATCTGGGAGCGAAACGCCGGCGGGGTGCGCGCAGCGTGTTCCGGTTTGAGCGTCATCTCCTCCAGTGTAATGGGGAGGGCGGCGGCCTTGTGGATGATCTCCCGGACGGCCGGGTTATTCTGTTACTCACATGTCCATCGACGCAATCGACCTGACGCGCAAGCTCGTCAACATCGAGTCCATCTCGTATCACGAGGGAATGGCTGGCGAATTCCTGGCGGAGTTCCTGACTACACAGCGGTATTTCGTAGAACGCATGGCCGTAGATCAGCCGGACGTTGCGCTGACGCCGGGCGGCGGGCTGGGAGAGCGGTTCAATGTGTACGCGGCCATGCCAGGCGTTACGCCCGATGTTGTTCTGTCGACCCACATGGACACGGTGCCGCCATTCTTCGGGTGTACTGAGGACGATGAATATCTCTATGGACGCGGGACTTGCGACGCCAAGGGAATCATTGCGTCGCAGGTGGCGGCGGCGGATCGGCTGCGCGAGGCGGGCGTGAAGGTTGGGCTGCTGTTCGTGGTCGGAGAAGAGCGCGACTCGGCAGGGGCGAAAGTGGCCAACCGTAATCCACGGGGCTCGCGGTTCCTGATCAACGGGGAGCCGACGGATAATCGGCTGGCGCTTGCGACCAAAGGTGCGCTGCGCGTGGAGTTGCGTGCGCATGGGCGCATGGCGCATTCGGCCTATCCCGAGTTGGGCGAGTCAGCGATCGACAAACTGGTGGAGGCGCTGCACGACATACTGCGCATGGACTTGCCGATAGAACCGGAGATTGGGCAGACGACTCTGAACATCGGGTTGATCTCGGGTGGACGCGCGCCCAATGTGATCGCCGACAAAGCAGAGGCACACCTGCTGATTCGCACGGTTGGCCCATCCGAGGAGGTGAAGGACGCGGTGACGCGGGTGGTTGCGGGGCGCGCGGAGGTCGCGTTTTCGCTTGACCTCTCGTACGTGCGCATGCGGCGGGTTGGCAACCTGCCGACGATGATCGCCAAGTTTGCTACCGATATTCCGTCGCTGACAGCCTGGGGTGAGCCGTTTCTGCTGGGGCCGGGCTCGATCCACGTTGCGCACACGCCGGACGAGCGGATCAGCAAGAAGGAGTTGCTGGAGTGCGTGGATCTTTACGTGGATCTGGCCGAGAACCTGGCGCGGGCCTAAGCGTGGTCCTGGGTCAGCCTGAGATCAACTGGAACGGGAACGCCGCGTTGTCCTCTGCAAGGACCGCCGTGTCGTCCGGGTTCGCCGGGTTGTAGCGGACATTGATGGAAGGGCTGCCGACGGCGAGTTTTTCGGCTTCTTTGTGGCCCATGGCGACGCTACGCAGATAGCCGCCGTAGTACTCGCCGTTCAGCGTGAAGTGGAAGCTGGCTTCGATGAAATCCGTCTGGGTGAACGATTCGGCGGCGTCGCCCGCGGGCAGGATCTTCCAGATATCGACGGTCGCGTCGGTTTGAGGCCACTGCGCGGCGAGTTGCACCTTTTTCGTGCGAGCGCGTTCGCGAAAGGCGCGCCGGATTGAGTCAACGAGAGCCATTCCTGGACCATTCTAGCCCGAATGGCAGATAGAGCGAAGAGCCCGCCGGGACTTTGCAGAGGCCTACTTCTTCTTGATGACGAAGTGGTCTTTCTCCTGCCAGACTAATTTCTTCGCATCCGGATCCGCGAGGCGGAACATGGTCGCCTTCAACTGGTCGGACTCGAGGTCGAATCTTACATAGTGGAAGTTGGGAAAATTGATGTCCTGGTAGAGATCCTGTTTCGTGCGCTCGACTTCGTACGGTTCGGCGCCTCCTCCTCCGCTCACCAGGTAGGTAATGCCGTCGACTCCCGCACGCTCGTAGTTGTGAATATGGCCTGCAACGACGACGATGGCCGCGTGCAGGCCAGGCGCGGTCTGCGAGAGGAAGTCGCGCAGAGCGATCTCATTGGGCCGCGGATTGTGGTCCACATGAAGGTGGGTTTGGATGTCCGCGACAGGAGGATGGTGCAGGCTGATGATCACGAAGTCAACCGCTGGAGGCAGGGCCGTAAGCTGCGACCGGAGCCAATTAATTTGCTTGCTGCCGGGAGTGAGAGCGCTGGTGCTATCGAGTTGGACAAGTGCGATGCGATCGCCGAGCGCGACAGAATACCAGCGCATGCCCTTCAACTCCGGGAACGCGTTCCACCACTCTTCCACTCCTTTTTCGGCTCCGCCGGCGAGTTCGTGGTTGCCCAGGGCCGGATACACCCTGAGGTGAGCGTCGCGCCAGGGCTTCGTCTCGGTGCGAAAGGTGTCGTAATCGGAGCGATCGGCACCTTTGAAAGGGACGTCGCCTGACATCTGAATCGCGTCGGGTTTTTCCGCGGCGATCCTTTGAACCAGCGCCAGCCGAGCCTTGGGATTCGCGATGAGAAAGTTGAAATGATCGTGGAATCGCTGGTCGCCGTAGGCAATGACCCTGACATGCGAGGACAGCAGTAAGGCATCCACGCGGAAGGTCGGAGCGGCCTCGGGGTCCTGTGCCTGCTGTGCGAGAAGCGGAAGGAAAAGAAGCGGCAGGAGAAGGGCGCTCGGCAGCAGGCGTGAACTCATGGTCACAATTGTAAGGAAAGTAGCACCGAGAAGACATCGGCTAGCGTTGAATTTGCGTTGAAACGGAGAGGCCACGGAGTTGTGTACCGGCTTTTCCTCAAAGGCCGCGGCCTCACGATGGAACTAAACTAGAGCTATGTCTGCTGAGTTTACCCATCTTCATCTACATACGGACTACTCGCTGCTGGACGGCGCTTGCGACGTGGACAAGCTGGTCAAGCACGTTCATTCGCTGGGCCAGACCTCGGTCGCGATGACCGATCACGGCAACATCTTTGGTGCGGTGCACTTCTTCAACGCGGCGAAGGAGAAGGGAATCAAGCCCATCCTGGGGTGCGAACTCTACATCTGCAAAGAAGACGACCATCGGGCCAAGCCGAATCCCGATCTGAAGTACAACCACCTGCTGGTGCTGGCGGAGAACGAAGAAGGCTATCGCAACCTGGTTCGGCTGACGTCCGAGGCTGCGCTGCACGGCTTCTACCGCAAGCCGCGCGTCTCAAAGGCTTTTCTGGCGAAGCATTCGGCGGGGCTGATTGGTTTCTCGGGATGCCTGGCCGGCGAAGTTGCGCAGCACATCGTGGAGGGGCACTACGACAAGGCCAAGGCGACCGCCGGGCAGTATGAAGAGATCTTCGGGCGCGGGAACTTCTTCCTTGAGATTCAGGACCACCAGCTTGGACCGGACAAGCAGGTTTGCGATGCAATGTTCCGGCTGGAGAAGGACCTCGACATCCCGCTGATTGCGACCAACGACTCGCACTATATTGCCGCGGATGACAGCCGCGCCCACGAGATTCTGTTGTGTGTGCAGACCGCCGGGTCGATGAACGATCCGAAGCGGTTCAAGTTCGACACCAATGAGTTCTACATCAAGTCGGCCGACGAGATGGCGCGGATCTTTGCGCACGCGCCGCATGTGGTCAGCGGGACCATGCAGTTTCCGGAGCGGTGCAACCTGAAGCTCCACAAGGTGGACAACCCGTTTCCGGCGTTCCCCGTGCCGGAGGGCGAAACACTGGACAGCTATTTCGAACGAGTGTGTCGCGAAGGGTTGCAAAAGCGCCTGACGACCTCCATCGAGCACCTACGTTCGACCGGGCTGCTGAAGAAGACGATCCCCGAATATCAAGCTAGGTTGGACCGCGAGATTGACTGCATCAAACAGATGAAGTTTCCCGGCTATTTCATGATTGTGTGGGACTTTATCCGCCATGCGAGGGAGAAGGGTATTCCCGTCGGACCGGGCCGTGGATCGGCCGCGGGCTCGCTGGTGGCGTATTGCATGGAGATCACCGACGTGGATCCGCTGCAGAACGAACTGCTGTTCGAGCGCTTCCTGAATCCGGAGCGCGTGTCCATGCCCGATATCGACATCGACTTCTGCATGAACCGGCGCGGTGAAGTGATCGAGTACGTCAAAGGCAAGTACGGAAGCGACCAGGTTGCGCAGATCATCACCTTCAACACGATGGCGGCGAAGGCTGCCATCAAGGACGTCGGCAGGGCGCTGGATATGCCTTATGGCGAGGTGGACCGCATCGCAAAGCTGATTCCTGCGACCATCGGGATCACGATCGAGCGGGCGTTGAAGGACTCGCCTCCGCTGGCTGCGGCGTACGACGATCCGAAGATTCGCGAGCTGATCGACACCGCAATGCGGCTGGAAGGACTGGTGCGTGGCGCTGGTGTTCATGCTGCCGGTGTTGTGATCGCGCCCAAGCCGCTTACCGAACTGGTGCCGGTTACGCGAACGAAAGACGACGCCATCGTCACGTCGTACGACATGAAATCGATTGAGAAGATGGGCCTGTTGAAGATGGACTTTCTCGGCCTGACGACGCTCACCGTGATCGACGATGCGCTGAAGCTGATTAAGAGCACGAAAGGAATTGTTCTCGACCTGGCGACGATTGCGCTCGACGACGAGAAGACCTATGAGCAGGTCTTCCATCGCGCGCTGACGTCCGGCGTGTTCCAGTTTGAGTCTGGCGGCATGCGCGATGTGCTGCGCCGCTACAAGCCGACCAGCGTGGAGGATCTTACCGCGTTGAATGCGCTCTATCGACCAGGGCCGATTCAGGGCGGAATGATCGACGACTTCATCGAGCGCAAGTGGGGGCGACGGGCGGTCGAATATCTGCTGCCGGAGTTGGAGCCGCTGCTGCGGGAGACGCTCGGCGTGATCGTCTACCAGGAGCAGGTGATGCAGATCTCGAATGTTGTCGCCGGCTACTCGCTTGGCGAGGCCGACCTGCTGCGCCGCGCGATGGGCAAAAAAGATGAAAAGGAGATGGCGAAGCAACGAGAACATTTCATGGCTGGAGCCGCAGCCAATAAGCATCCCAAGCAGATCGCCGGTACGATTTTCGACCTCATGGCGCAGTTTGCCGGATATGGCTTCAACAAGTCGCACTCGGCGGCGTATGCGCTGCTTGCGTACCATACCGCGTGGCTGAAGACGCACTACCCGGTCGAGTTCATGGCGGCGCTGCTAACCAGCGAAACGTCGAAGCCGGAGAATGTGGTCAAGTACATCTCCGAGTGCCGCGAGATGAATATCCCGGTTGTGCCTCCGAATGTGCAGGTGTCGGATGCGAACTTTACTCCGGTGAAGACAGACGCGGGCGAGGCGATCGGGTTTGGCCTGGCGGCGATCAAGAACGTCGGGCATAACGCGATTGTGTCGATCCTGGACGCGCGAAATGCACTGCGGGCGGAAGGGAAGTCAGGCTTCGCCAGCCTGTGGGAGTTCTGCGACAAGGTGGACCTGCGGCTGCTGAATAAGCGCGTGTTGGAGTCGCTGATCAAGGCGGGTGCGATGGATACCTTTGGGCGCCGCGGCCAGGTGTTTGCGGCGCTCGACAAGGCGATCGAGCGGGCGCAGAAGTCCCAGAAGGACGCCGCTGCGGGACAGAGCGGCCTGTTCGGCGGGATCTTCGACGCCGGCGATGCTCCGGTTGCGAACGACGAGGCTGAGGCACTCCCGCCTGCGCCGGACTGGGATGAACACACGCGCCTGCAGAACGAGAAGGAGGTGTTGGGCTTCTTCGTTTCGGGTCATCCGCTGGACCGGTATCGCGAGAAGCTGCGGAACCTGAAGGTGGTCGATACGGCGACTGCGGTGGAGATGAAGCCGGAGCCGCAGGTGTTTCGCCGGGGAGGCTCGAGTGAGCCGCAGAATGAAATCCAGATTGCGGGCGTGATTACCGGGCTGAAGGTGGCAAAGTCGAAGCGGTCGGGCGAGATGTATGCGCAGGCGTCGCTCGAAGATGCTGTGGGCAAGATCGAGCTGATTGCCTTCTCGACCGCGTACCAGAAGCTCGCGGAGAAGTTGAAGATTGATGTGCCGGTGCTGGTGCGCGGCGTGTTGCGCGGAGAAGAAGACTCGGCACCGAAGCTGTCCCTGTCGAATATCCAGGCGCTGGAGGATGTGGTGCTGAAGCTGCCGGAGTCGCTGCGGATCAAGGTTCCGCTGCATCATCCGGATGCGGCGTTGCTGGAGAAGCTGCACGCGGTGTTTCTGGCTGCTCCAGGGAAGGGCAAGCTGTTGCTGGACCTCGAAGAGCCGGGCGAGTTCTGCGCGGTACTCGAGCCGCACGATGTCACCGTGAGTGCGGATCGGCTGTTTATCGACCGCGTGGAGGAGCTGGTGGGGCGCGGTGGCGTGCGGGTGATCGACTAGGGGTACCCCTACCCCCCTGTATTTAAGTCCTAAAATATCCTTTTCACAGGGGTTAGGTCCGGACCTTGGTCTAGACCAGGTCTGGAGACTCTGCGCCGGCGGGATGTCAAAGACGGTTCTGTGGATGCTGGATCCGAGAGTGAGCCAGAGGTCCTGCGACGCGCGCACGACACTTTGCCCCCTAAGTTCTATTTTATCGTGCGTGTCAAGGGGCCGGCTGTGGGAAACAGGGCAACCGCATTTGAGGATCCTACAGCGCATAGGCTCGATTCCCGAGCTGTGAGCTTGAAAGCTGTAAGCTAACAGCTCAAAGAAGCTGAGAAGCTCAAACGAAAGCTGCGACCAAGTTCCCGGATAAGACTTATGCGCATAGGAGCGTGATCTTTCCCTGCATTTGCTTGAAACTGCCTTGTTCAGGAGGGGAGCGCCGGCGGAGATGCTTCGACTCCTGTAGACTGGAAGTGTCCCCCCGTTGAAATAACTTTTTGGAGTTGCGCCGGTTCTGCTGGCCGCCGATGGGACGCAGACGCTGCAATTCACCTGCGAGATCAGAGAAACGATCTGATGCGCCGTATCAGCACAGGAGAGTCCATGCGTTCTGAAGAGATCTTTCGCGCCAAAGAGAAGATTGAGAATAAATACAACCTTTGCCAGACCGTATCCAAGGCCACTCGCGTTCTCCATATTTCGCCGCGGAGCACGCAGGAGACGATCAGCAGCGCCTTTGCCGAGATTGCCGCGGGTTCGACGGTGCCCATCTTGATTGAATCCGTGTAAGAGCCGCTACGTTCGCCCTACGTTGAGTGGAAGCTCGAGCGTGCCTACCTTGTTGGAGGTGTGGTCGAGGACGCCGAGGAGGGGCGCGGTTGCATTGGGACGGTGCTGTGCGGCCGCGTGGGGAGTATCGAGGCGAGTGCCAAGAGCGATACCGTGCAAACTGCCTTCTGTGGACGCACTTCCCCCCCGCGAACCAACTTGCAACTGAACCCGCGGCAGTCCGATACAATGATGCAGATGGCAGATCACGAAGCAGGCAACATGCCCGAAGCCTGGCGCAGGACCGAACTTGCGCGGCATCCCGATCGTCCTTATCCGATGGACTTCATCGACGCACTCTTCACGGATTTCAGCGAGATTCATGGCGACCGCGCCTTTGGCGACGATCCGGCGATGACCTGCGGGATGGCTCGCTTTCACGGGCGGGCGGTGCTGGTGGTCGCCAACCTGAAAGGGCGCACGCTGAAGGAGCGCGTCACGCGGAAGTTCGGATCTCCGGACCCCGAGGGCTACCGCAAGGCGCTGCGGGCGATGAGGATGGCTGAGAAGTTCGGGCACCCGATCTTCACCTTTCTGGACCTCGCGGGCGCGAATCCGGGGATCGGGGCGGAAGAACGCGGCCAGGGCGAGGCGATTGCGCGGAACCTGCTGGAGATGGCTCGGCTGCGGGTGCCGACCATTGCCACCGTGACCGGCGAGGGTGGCTCGGGCGGGGCTCTGGCGCTGGCGGTCGCGGACCGCGTGCTGATGCTGGAGAACGCGATTTACACGGTTATTTCGCCGGAGGGCTGCGCGTCGATCATGTGGAAGGATGCGGGGAAGAAGCAGCAGGCCGCCGCGGCGCTGAGGTACACGGCGTTCACCGCGAAGGATCTGGGCTGCGTGGATGATGTTCTGGCCGAGCCGGAAGGTGGAACCCACCTCGATCCGGCGTTCGCCATGGCCCTGGTCAACGAGAGACTGAGTTTCCATCTGGCGGAACTCGACACCAAGCCCATCGATCAGTTGCTGGAGGAACGCTACACCAAGTTCCGCAATATTGCGCAGTGCTACACCACCGCCGATTAGCGCTACGAATCGGATTGTCTGATCCACCTTCTTCTGCCGCGCTGTAACTTTGACCCTTCCGACGGGTTCACAGTTCAAGAAGCTTTGAGCCAGTAATTTCCCCCAGCCGTCGCTCTCTCGCGGAGTACGGCCAAGAACTAACATATGCTGTCCACTACGACCACCGCCGTTCCACCACCTCCGGTACCTGCCGGTCCGCGGCGGCGTCCGCGCTCGTTACAGTTCGCGCTTTTCGTTACGTCGGTGGTCTGGTATTTGTGCGCCCGCATGTTGTCGGAGAGCGCCGCCAGCGGGATTTCTCAGCGCCTGGATCTCGACGACTGGCGCCCGTTGCTTGCATCGCTTTTCCTGCTCTTCCTGGTGGTGTGTGGATTCTCGCTGTTGCGCGCCATCGAGCAGCGCCGTGCGCCCCTGTGGTTGGCGCTCGGCCTGCCGCGGCGATCGACTTCGCGAGGGGAATGGGCGATGGGCGTGGCATTTGGGTGGGGAATCGCCGTTGCGGCGGTTCTTCCCATGGCGCTGCTGGGAGCGCTCAGCGTGCAGTTCTGGTCTGCGCCGCGGGCCTTTGAGTTGCTGGCGCTGAGCCTGGCGACTCTGGCGGTGGCGACCCTGGCCCACACGCTGGGTCTCCTGGGCTATGGCTTTCAACGACTGATCGAGGCAACCGGGCCGACGCGGGCTACGCTGATTATCGTAGGGTTGGCGGCCCTGCACGCCGCGCTTACGCCGACACCCTACGGCACGCCGGACGGGACGCGGATCCTGGTGGAGATGCTGTCGAGCCTGCTGCTGTGCGTGTGCTGGCTGCGTACCCATGGCCTGTGGCTGGGCTGGGGGCTGCATTTCGGGTGGGCTGCGTCGACCGGCGTGCTGTTCGGGCTGCCTCTGGCCGGCGGTTCGTTCAGCTCGGTGGTGGACACCCGGGCCGGCGGGCCAGTCTGGCTCACCGGCGGCAGCTACGGCCCCGCGGCGGCTGCGTTCTCGATGGTGCTGCTGGTGGTTGCCCTGTCTCTGCTGGTGCGGGCGACCAGCGACTACGCCTGGAACTATACGCATCCTCCGATCATTCCGGGTGGATACGATGTGACTGTCCCGCCGCCGGCGGCGCACGTTGCGATGGAAGAAGCGGCTCTGGCGGCAACGCCGGTCAATCCCGCATCGCTGGTCCAGATCCTTCCGGCAACACCCCAGGGACCGTCGGGCGGCGGGTCCGAGTAAGGCTAGGCCGGCAAGGGCGCGTCCCGGTCCATTCATTTCTTTGTCATTTGTTTGTCACGTCGAGATTTAGGCGGATCCGCGAAGAGATACTCAGGAATGCGCCTTGTCTTCGCCGGCGGGATGCTTCTGGGCTTCCCGCCAGCGAGAGTGCCCGTTTCCTGGGGGATCGGCATCTCACCTTTCGAGATGCGTTCTGTGCTTGCGCGGACGGGACACGGTCGGCTCGGCGGCGAAAGCCGCTTGTAAAAAAGTAAGACAAGGCGCAAGATTTTGAATATACGAGGTGCCCGCCATGGCCTTTCGTCACCCGCTTCTCGCATCGGCAATCGGCGCCGCAGCGTTGTTGGTGGCTGCGAACTCACTGGCGCGCCCGCAGGTGTTTGTCGTCGGCGAAAAATCCGCCATGGCCGACGTCTCCACCGACTTCCACCCGACCCGGGTCGAGCTGCCGTCCACTCCGCTGAGCGAACGGGGACGTCGAGAGCTGATTCGGAATCTTGAGGCGGAGCAGGGATTCGCGCACCGCGCCCTGCCGCTGGGCGAAGACCTCGTTTTGATGGCGAACGGCAACCTGAAGCCGGGCGGGGAAGCCTACAAAGAGATGCTGTACAAGAAGGGGCAGGCCGCTGCGCCCGGCGATCGCGTCGCGATCACTACGGTCACGGTGAAGGGCGATCGTCTTATCTTCGATATCAACGGCGGGCCTCATCTGAAACACCGTTTCTTGCGCCACATCGACCTGAATGACACTCCGATGGTCGAAGACGATGGCGAGCAGGTGACGGGTTTCCGGGTTTCTCTGGTGTTCGAAGGAGGGATCCCGGAGATCAGCGCACCCGAGGTGAAGGCGCTGCTCGATCCCATCATCGACTTTGGTGTCAAGAGCTCCTCGGAGGCGTACGCGGACAGTCTGCCGCCGTTTCTGAAAGATGCCATCGCCCAACACGACGTGCTGGTGGGAATGAACCGCAAGATGGTGCTGGCCGCCATGGGGGCACCTGAGTCGAAGGTGCGCGAACTGGTTCCCGGCTCGGAGGACAGGCACTACGAAGAGTGGATCTTCGGCCACGTGCCGCAGACGGTGCGCTTTGTTCGCTTCGAGGGCGATCGAGTGACCCAGGTGCGCATCGCGGCGCTGGGACAGCCAATTGCCGTTCATACCGAGAATGAGATGCACGGCTATCTCGATCCCGAGAACGTCCACGAGGTTGCGCTGGGTGATATCAACCCCAGCGGCGGCGAAGACGCCCCAACCAGAGCGGCGCCCACCATCCTTAAGCAGGGCGAGGTCGCACCAGGCAGTCAGGATCGTGTCCGGTTGCCGGTATCCGCGCCAGCCCCGGGTGCGCCTGCGGACAAGCCTGCGGATCAGCCGGCAGCGGCACCGGCGGATAAGCAGTTGGTGGCGTTAACTCAATAGAGCATTCCATGCGGCTAATCGCTGTGGCGGGTGAGCCGGAGCGACACGACGATAGTCTATCTGTGCGGTACGATCGAGCTGTTCATCGGCCTGGCGTTTCTGGCGTACGCTTTCCGGTTTGCGGCGGAGCGGACGGCGTAGGCCGCTGGCTACAGCGCGCCGGCAAGCGCGACCTGTTGCGCGGCGAGCAATTCACGGATGCCCTTTTCGGCGTAGTCGAGCATGGCGGTGAGTTGGGCGCGGGTGTAAGAGACGCGCTCGGCGGTGGCCTGCGTTTCGACCAGGCCGCCGTCGGAGAGCATGACGACGTTCATGTCCACATCGGCGCGCGAATCTTCCTCGTAGGCGAGGTCGAGCAGTACGTGGCCGTCCACGATGCCGACCGAAGTGGCGGCGAGCATCTGGCGCAGCGGCGATGCCTTGAGCGTGCCGGCAGCGACGAGTTTGCCCAGCGCGAGGGCCAGCGCGACCGAGGCTCCGGTGATGGCGGCCGTGCGCGTGCCTCCGTCGGCCTGGAGTACGTCGCAGTCGAGGATGATGGTGCGTTCGCCTAACGCCTTCATATCCACCACGGCACGCAGGGAGCGTCCGATGAGCCGCTGGATCTCGTGGGTGCGGCCGCCGATCTTGCCGCGTTCCGACTCACGCGGGGTGCGAGTCAGCGTGGCGCGCGGGAGCATGCCGTACTCGGCGGTGACCCAGCCGCGGCCGGAGTTGCGCATCCAGCCGGGAACTCCGGCTTCGATGGTGGCGTTGCACAGGACGCGGGTGTTGCCGGTCTCGATGAGGACCGAACCTTCGGCGGTGGCGACGAAGCCCAGGGTGAAGCGGGTGGGGCGCAGGGCATCCGCGGCACGGCCATCGGGGCGGAAGAGTTGCGAGGGAGGCGGTGTCGAAGTCAGGGCTGGGGTAATGGTAGAGGCCATGGCGCGATTATAGTTGTGCGTGCCGAGGCCGGGTTTTTGCAGTAGGCAGCGAAGGCTCCGAGGTCTATGCTGGGTGCGGGAGCCGAGGAGCACTTTCCCGGATTGGGAATCCATCCCGATTTGGGAATCTTGGAGGTTTCTAAAGTTATCTAGCGGATGCATGGCCCGGACGACAAGGTATGGTTCCATATTGGGAATCGAAGTTGGGGCCAGAATCGTGAGAATTCTTTCTTTGCGCTATTGTTTTCTGTTTGTTGCGGCCTTCGTACCAGTTTGGCACTCAACCTGATAACAGAGTGGGTGTCCGTCCCTCCCAAAACCGGAGAGACAAAGGGCGCAACCTGGATTTTGATTTGGAGTTTTCATCGTGCGGGCAAAGCCGAGTTTCACCGCCTTAGGGATGTACAGCCGTTCTGGATCATTCACGCCGTCTCTGCCAATATCCATGCGCGCCGCCGTGCCGGGTGGAAAGTACGATGTCGCGCGGCATCCCTCCTCCTCTGCTCCAGCAGATTTCGCCGCAGAGCCAGCGTGTCCCGCTTCGCAACCATGTCCCGCGGCCATTCAGGGCGAAGGCTTGTTGCATGATGCCCGCAACCTGATGGGCGCGCTTGGTCTCTACTGCGACCTGCTGTCGATGCCGGACGTGCTTAAGCCGGAGCACAATCACTACCCCGAAGAGTTGCGTCAGTTGGGAGTGCGCAGTCAGGCGCTGATTGAACGTCTGATGGAGTCGCTGCTGGCGCAGAGGCATGCCAACGGTGTCTGCATGGCCGCAGTTGCCTCGCCCGGCGGCGGCGACTGTTCCCGGGTGGATACGCTGAGCGGACCGTGGCCTTCCGGGGACCCTGGAGACACGGTGAAACCCGTTAGCCTGCGCAGCCTGGTCGAGCGCTGTTCGGGGTTGCTGAGCGGAGTCGCTGAGGGCACGGCGATCGAGGTTGGGTACGGAGTCGCCGCCGCCGTTCCGGTACGAGTCTCCGACGAGGCGGTCGAGCGGATCCTGGTCAATCTGGTACGCAACGCGTCCGCCGCATTGCGGAAGCGAGCGGAGCGCGGCGATCCGGCGATCGCTGCGGACGAAGAGGCGGAACAGACTCGCTGGGAGGGCGTTTTTAACTCGGTGCGGGAGCGGATTGTGGATGGGACGGAGGACGAGACGCCCGGGGCGATTCGCATTGGGGTTGGCCTGCTGGTAAACCGCGTTGGCGATCCCAAGCCCTGGCCCTTCCGGCGGGTAAGGCTCATCGTGGAAGACTCGGGGTGCGGAATGGACGGCGCGCAACTGGAGCGGCTGCTGTGCGGAGGAAGAGCGCCGTCCCGGGAGAGCCACGGGATAGGATTTCGCGTGGTTCGCGAATTGGTTGCAGCCTCCGGCGGCGATCTGAGAGTGATGAGCCAGCCGGGAATCGGTACGCGCGTTCAGATCGAATGGCCCGTGGCGGCGGTCTCCGCGACGGACACAGTCGAGCGCGTGGAGGAACCGGGCAAAGGGTTGTCGCCGGATTGCACTGAGGGAGGCTCTGCGGAGTCGCGATCGGAAGCCGCGCAGACGAGATTGTGCTCTGCCGGAAAGCCGAGTGGATGCGCATGTGCGCCGCGGACCCGGCGCGAGGGAGATTCGAATATCACCCCGGAAAGGTGGGGATCATGCTGAGTCCTGAACCGTATCCATTGCTGCCATCCGAAAGCCCCGGCCAGCGGGAGGTCATTCCTGCGCTCCGCCGGAGTGAGCCCGTTTATGGCGAAACAGGTTCTGCCCTCCCTTCGGCTTTACTTGTCGATGTGCCCCGGCCAAACGTACTGAGCAACGGCCCGCTCTCGTTGCCGCCGGGTTTGCCGGCGCTCCGCCTGCTGGTAGTAGACGATGACGCCTCGCTGCGCAAGGCCTGTTGCGAGATCGCTTCCGGCATGGGCTTTGTACCGCTCGCTGCCGGCAATGTGCCGGACGCCCTGGTAGTGCTGAAGGAGCAGCAGCCGGTGGATATGCTTCTGCTCGACCTGAAACTTCCGGGCGGAGGCGGGTTGAAGCTGCTGGGTGAGGTCAAGACCCTGTATCCGAACACCGGCGTGGTGGTGATGACTGCGTTCGCGACGGTATCGTCCGCGGTGGAGGCGATGCGCATCGGTGCGGGCGACTACCTGACCAAGCCGTTTGCCTTGGTCGAGTTGACGGCGGTGCTGGACCAGTCGCGGCGCAAGATCCATTTTGACTTGGAGAGGCGCAGGCTGCGGGAGCGGCTGCGCTCGCAGAAGGCTGCCGGAAGCCTCATTGGCACATCGCCCGCGATGGACAAGGTCTACCGCATCCTGTCGAAGGTGGCGTTTTCGACGCATCCGGTGCTCATCCTGGGCGAGAGCGGCACGGGCAAGGAACTGGTGGCGCGGTCGATTCATTTGAATGGTCCAAACGCGTCCAGGCCATTCATCGCGGTGGATTGCGGGGCGCTGGTGCCGACGCTGATTGAGAGCGAGTTGTTCGGACACGTGAAGGGCGCGTTTACCGGGGCGAATCGCGCCAAGGAGGGCCTGCTCTCCGCGGCCGATGGTGGGACCGTGCTGCTGGACGAGATCGGCGAACTGCCTTTGGATCTGCAGGCAAAGCTGCTGCGCGCACTGCAGGAGAGGGAGGTGCGTCCGGTGGGAGCGACGCACTCCGTGCCCATTTCGGCGAGAGTGCTGGCGGCAACCAACCGCGACCTGATCGCGATGGTCGCGCAGGGGCAGTTCCGCAAGGATCTGTACTTCCGGCTGAATGTGGTGAACCTGAAAATTCCGCCGCTGCGGGAACGCCGGGAGGACATCGCGGTGCTGGCGGAGCACTTCCTGGAGCGGGTGCAGCGCGAGTCGAGGAAGGTGCATAGCTTTTCCGAGGACGCGTTACGGCTGATGATGGAGTACGACTGGCCAGGCAATGTGCGCGAACTCCAGCACGCGATTGAACGGACCTGCGCGATGTCTTCGGGGCCGGTGCTGCATACGGTGGACCTGCCGACGCAGTTGCAGGACTTTCGTGCGCATCTTCAGAATTACGCGGCGGGCACGCCGGAGGACCCCACCCAAGCAGGCGGCCACACGAACGGGCGCGGCGGGATCGTCTCCATCGCCGATATGGAGAAGCAGGCCATCCTGGGGACGATTCGCCAGTTGAAGGGCGACAAGCTGATGGCGGCGCGGTTGCTCGGGATCGGCAAGACGACGCTGTACCGCAAGCTGAAAGAGTACGGCCTGGGCGAGGCGGGGGAGTCGTTGGACGATTGAGGCTTGCAGTCCGACGTGGACGGCTGCTGCCGCGATTGCCTGTGCTGCTATGCTGGGCTAGCCGGTATCCAACCGGGGAGTACCTCCATACATGTCTGATGCTGTGAAGATTACTGTTCGGCCGAATGGCCCGCTGCGGGTCGAGGGACCATTTGTGTTGAGCGATGCCGAGGGCAGGGTGTGGGACCTGCCGACCGACAAGCCGTTCATTTCGCTGTGCCGCTGCGGTGCGAGCGAAAAGCGCCCGTTCTGCGACGGTTCGCATAAGCGGATTGGCTTCGAATGCGTGGCCGGCCCTGAGCCTCTACCCTAAGGCCGCAAGGTGAGATGGACTACTGGTTTTCACTGTGACTCGCGAGGCCGAGACGTGCTGTTGCGCCGATGGGTGCGGCGCTGCGGGGCTGTTCTGCTGGCCGGTCTGTCGACGCTGTGCGCCGGCGGTCGATCTGCATGGGCTCAGAGTTCGGAATCTGTGACGGCGGCGAGCGCCGATCTTGCCCAGTATCAGGGACAGTACCGCGACACGTCCGATCCCGACCAGGTGAACGTGGTTTATGTGGACGGCGGCGTTCTGTATGAGGAGAGTGAGCGGAGAGAGCGGCAAAGGCTGGTTCCGGATGGGGGCTCGGAGATCGCGGATCGATTTCGCATTGAGTCCCTCAGTGCGCATGTGGTTTTTCTGCGCGACGCGACCGGGGTCGTCTCCGGATTGAAGGTGGTGCGCGACGTCGATGGCCGAACGCTGGCCGAGGCGAAGCGCTTCAGTACGACCGCGACGCGGCTGAACCATTACCGCGAGTACATACGGAGGGACGCGATGCTGCCGATGCGCGATGGAGTGCGGCTGCATGCCGTCATCCTGCGGCCGGCGCACATTGAGGCGGGCGACGCGCTGCCCTTCCTGCTCTGCCGGACGCCGTATGGCGTGGAGGACTTCGATTCGCGGAGCGTGAACCAGGAAAAGCCCGAACTGGCCGCGAGCGGGTACGTCTTTGTATACGAGGACATCCGCGGACGGTACAAGTCGGAGGGGCGGTTCGTGATGAACCGGCCGGTGGTCGCGCACAATGGCAAGAACGATGTGGACGAGACTACCGATACGCACGACACGATCAACTGGCTGCTGAGGGATGTGCCGGACAACAACGGGCGGGTGGGTGTACTCGGCGTGTCGTACGACGGGTTTCTGGCGATGATGGCAGGTATCGATGCGCATCCGGCGGTAAAGGCCATCTCGCCCCAGGCGCCGATGACGGATGTTTGGATGGGGGACGATTTCTTTCACAACGGCGCTTTTCGCGAGAGCTACGGGTTCGACTACGTGCAGCAGATGGAGGCGCAGAAGACGGATGCGCGCGTGGATACGAAGCAGGACACGTATGACTTCTTCCTGCAGCACAGGAACTTCGCGGGTGCGGCTGCGGCGGCGAAGATGAGTGATCTGCCCACGGCGAAGGCGTTTCTGGAGCAACCGGCGTATACGAAGTTCTGGCAGGACATGGCGGTGGAGAACCATTTGACCCGCGTGGAGGTGCCGACGCTGGAGGTGGGCGGGTACTGGGACCAGGAGGACATGTGGGGGACGCAGGCGGAGTACTCCGCGCTGGAGAAGCATGATGCGGGCCACGAGGTCTTCCTGGTGCTGGGGCCGTGGAATCATGGCGGCTGGCAGGGCGTGGGCCGGAGACTTGGATCGGACTTCGGCAGGCTGGACTTCGGCGAGCCGACTGGAACCGAGTTCCGCAAGACGATGGAGTTTCCGTTCTTCGAGAAATATCTGAAGTATCGGGCGGCCTTCGATCTCGCCGATACGGCTAGCTTCCGCACTGGCGTGGACAAGTGGGAGAGGTACGAGGTGTGGCCTCCGAGTCCGAACGACGGCTTTGTGCCGGGGCGGCTGTACCTGGAGCCGGGGAAGGCGCTCAGCTTTGCGGCTCCGGCAAATGGCGAGGACGGCGTTGCGGCGACGTACCGGTCGGATCCTGCCGATCCGGTGCCGTATCGACATCGGCCGATCCAGTCGACCTATGCGCGGGGCTCGAAGTGGTACACGTGGCTGATTGAGGACCAGAGGTTTGTGACTGGGCGCAACGACGTGGCGACGTTTGCGTTGCCTGCGCTGGACCAGGATGTAACGATTACGGGCGATGTGATGGCGGACCTGTTTGCGGCGACGACGGGAAGCGACGCGGATTGGGTGGTCAAGCTGATTGATGTGTATCCCGAAGATGCTCCTGCTCCGAATGCGGGGTACCAGTTGATGGTGGCGGACGAGATCTTTCGCGGGCGGTACCGGAAGAGCTTTGAGCATCCGGAGCCGCTGGAGCCGGGTGTGGTGAACGAGTTCAAGTGGAGTCTGCATGGGGTGGACCACACATTTGTGAAGGGGCACAGGATCATGGTGGAGGTGCAGTCGACCTGGTTTCCGCTTTATGATCGCAACCCGCAGACCTTTGTGCCGAACATCATGACGGCTCCGAAGAAGGCTTACAAGGCGGAGACAATGACAATCTTCGGGTCGGCGAAATATCCGTCGCACCTGGAGTTCGAATTGGCGCAGTAACGTTGGGTCGGGGCAGCGGCGGTGAACGCACGGCGGATTATTTGAGGGGAAGGGGAACCATCAGGCCGCCCTGGGTGTCGAGGCGGTTGAGAGCGCGCGGGAGTTTGAGCGGGGATCGATCACCGAGATCACGGTCGTAGATTTCGCCGTAGTTGCCGACTGCGGCGATGACGTGGACCGCCCAGGCGTTGTCGAGGCCAAGACTGGGGCCGATCTCGTGCGTCTGGCCGGTGAGGATCTGGAGGGTGGGGTCTTGGGCGGGAGAAGCAGATCCCTCCGCTGCGCTCCGGGATGACGATAAAGGTGCTTTGCGAGACGGCGGCAAAAGGGCTGCGGCGGCGGATTGGGTAAGACCGGCGGCTTCGGCGTTGAGCAGGACTTCGATAACCCAGCGGACGATGTTGGCGAAGGCGGGATCGTCGGTGCGGGAGGCTGCGGCGAGCGGGTCTTTCGATATCTGCTCGGGCAGTAGCGCGTAGCGGGCGGCGAGTGGGCCGAATGCGACGCGGGTGCTGGCCACGCGAGTGCGGTTGCCGGCGAGCGCGGCGCAGTTTCCGGTGACGTAAGCGGCTTCCATCTCTCCTTCTTCCTGAAAAGGAAAGGGCAGGAACTTCAAGTGTTGCTTCTCAAACCATGTGCGAAGATTCACCTCTACCTCGGTTTCGGCGAGGAAGCAGATTTTTTTGTCGCTGAGGTCGCTGGCGTGAGTGAGATTCGCTGTGATGGGGACGAGGAAGCCTATGCCGTCGTAAAGGAGGGGCGGGCTGAAGGTGAGGGCTGCGCTTGCGGAGTGCTTGAGGTCGAGGGTGAGGGTGGGGAGGAGGTCAACTTTGCCTGCTCGCAGGGCCGCCATGCTGGTGACGTCGTCGGGATAGTTGGTGAGGGTGGTGCGGGCGTTGGGGCCGAGGATGGCGATGGCTACGGCTTTGCAGAGGTCGGCGTCGAAGGCTTCGCGACCACCGTGGTCGTCGGAGGTAGAGTATTCGGCGGTTTCGCGGTTGATGCCGCAGCGGAGGGTTTTGGTTTGGCGGACGCGGTTCAGCGTCGAGGCGTTCGTCGGCGACGTGGCGAAGAGGAGGAGGGTCGCCACGATACCTCGTCTCGAGAACGAGAGGATGGACAGGCCGCGCGATGTTTCGATGAGGGAGGGCATGACTCGAGATTCCTGGGGCCTTAAGCACAGTGTATGGAGGGGCTGTTGCAGACAATTAATTCTGTCTTCCATTCCTACGATATGCCGCCACGGAATGGATTGCAGCGCGAGGGTGCCAAAAGGATCCTTCGCCCCGGAGGCGTACGCCTGAAATACTAAGTTGCTGAAATCGCTGTATTCCGCGAGTTATAACCCTCGCTACACAGATCGCCAACCCGCTTCAGGAGCGCCGTGATTCGATGATATCCGTCGTCATGCCAGGGGTACGGCCATCGAGGCTGAAAACTATCGATGCGGCCCGGTCGGGTGATGTGGGGCGCTCAGGTGACTATGGGCGGAATAGTCCGTCGGAGTTCTCGATGTAAGGATGATGATAGTGAGCAGGCTGACGATTGGCAGCGCAAAGAGGAAAATGAGATAAGCGTCCATGGGTGCACTCCTCAAGATCGGGACGCGATCTTGCACGCAACCCTCATCGGAGAAATCCTATCGCGTGTTCCGGTTGTTGTCTGTGACGGGCCACACAATTGACGAGCCAAGCTGATTATGGCTCGGCGCGTTGAAGTTGCTGAAATCGCCGCTTTGCTTGTACCGTTTTATTTTGTGGCGATGTTTTCGGTGCTCTTTTTGGGTGGACTGCACGTGAGGGTGGAGGTCGCCATGAAGATTTCTTGGAAGATCGCTTGCCTCTTGCTGCTGGTGGGAGTCGTTGCCGGCGTGTTGTTTGCTCAGCGTGCATTTCGCGAGTACCCCTCGGTGGAATACGGCACCTCGATCCCTCTGCCTGCGGACTGGCGCAAGCCCGGCGAGTGGACGTTTGCACGGCTGATGTATCCGCCGGGGCCGCTGGATGGCTATCGAGGACGCTTCGACGGACCATGGCAGGAGGGACTTTCGCTGTGGACGCAGGACTATCCTCGCGCCGACCGCGCTCTGGCGAACGCTGTCCGGCGGCTGACGCGCGTCGATGCCCGTTCCGTCGAGCAGTCGGTGAGTCTGGACGATGGAGATGAGGTATACAACTGGCCGTGGCTATATGCGGTGCAGGTGGGAGAGTGGGGGCTGACCGAGGCGGAGGCGAAGAAGCTGCGGGACTATCTGCTGCGGGGTGGATTTTTTATGGCGGACGATTGCCACGGCACGGAAGAACAAGCCTACTTTGAGAAGACGATGAAGATGGTATTTCCGGATCGCGACCTGGTAGATATTCCGGATGACGATCCGATCTTCCACACCATCTTCGATCTGGACGACCGCTTTCAAGTGCCGGGCGCGGAGCATCTGGCAACCGGACACAAGAAGGATGGCTACGTCGCGCACTGGAAGGGGATCTATGACGATCATGGCCGGATCATGGTGGCGTTCACGCTGAACTCGGATATTGGCGATTCGTGGGAGTTTCTGGACGATCCGAGATATCCGGTCCGGTTCTCAGTGATGGGAACGAAGCTTGGTGTGAATTATGTGATCTACGCCATGACTCACTGAGGCGGCGATCGCGAAGTTCTACGGAGTCCAGTTGCCGGAGGTAGGGATGCCGGGGGTGGTGTCGGGGCGAGGGTTGAAGTCGGCGGGGATGGGGTTGGGGCGGCCAGTGTCGGTGGGGCGGATTTGGAGGGTGCTGCACCCGCGGCCGTTGTAGTGCGGGAAGGACGTGATTTCCGCGTCGGGGATCACGGCGTAATCGGGTGGGAGCGGCGCGGCGCGGCCGAGCAGGCGGCGATTGTCGAAGCCGGAGAGCAGGTCGCCTACGCCGGGGACCTTGTCGTCCGCGGGGCCGAGATCTTTCTGGCCGAATTTGGCGACGCCGATGGCACGGCCGCGTTCCTCGTCGGGAAGATCGGCGAGCGGGATGAGATGGAAAAGCTCGTCGACGAGTTTGATGATGGAGCTATGCTCGGTGAGCTCGTGTGAGACTCCGTGAACGACTGCGTAGGGCGAGATGAGGATGGCGGGGATGCGCGGGCCCTGGTCGAGCGGAAGGCCGGCGGCGTCGTGGGAGCGGACGCGCGGGCGGGCGTGATCGTAGAGGCCGTCCGACTCGTCGTAGGCAATCAGGATGACGGACTGCGGCCAGTAGGGGCTGCGCGCGATGGCGTTGATCTCGCGGGCGAGCAGGGCTTCGGAGAGTTGGGAGTCGGTGTAGCCGGGATGGTCGTCGTCTCCGTTGTAGACGGTGGCGAGCGCGGGGTTGGGATCGAGCGGCGGGTTGCCAAAGATGTTGCCGAATCCACCGCGCACGTAGAAGACGCCGGAAGATGGGAGTTTGCGCGCGGCGACGTCGCTGAAGAAATCGCCCAGGCCGCGCATGTGGGTGTTGACGGACGGATTGTTGGCGACGTAGCCGAAGTACTGCGGGGCGTTGTGGTGGGCCACGTAGGTGTCATGCGAGGCGGAGCCGGCGGTGTCGGTTGGCTCGTGATCGTAGCCCTGCTGGTACCAGGCCCAGTTGGTTGCAGGTGTGCCGTGGCCGGCGATCTTCTTGATGTCGGCCTGAACATCGATGAGGTCGAAGGCGGGATCGTAATCGGCGGCGGTGATCTTCTCGATGTCGGAGCCCATGAAGGAGAGAGGCAAGGCCGCGAAGGTGAGGTTGGGTGCGGGTTCGCTGGTTGGATCGGGCTCGGGCTGTTTGGGACGGTTGCCGGTATCGAGCAGGGAGCCCCACCAGGGATCGGGATCGGAGAGCATGGGGACGCCGTTGCCGGTTTTGCTGCTGTCGGAGTGGAGCATCCACTGGGTCTCGCCGGACTGGCCGGAGATCATGGCGATGGCGTTGGGCGTGGAGGGTCCGATGACGGTGTCGAAGAAGCGATCGAAGAGGGTGAAGCGGTCGGCGTAGTTCCACAGGAAGGGCGCGGCATCGCAGTCGATGTGGGACATGACGAGTTCGCCGAACTGCTTGCGTTCGAGCGATGGCGTTTTGGAGGGCTTGCCATTTGCGAGCGTCACGCCTTCTTCGGTCAGGGCGTAGCGATCGTTGCGGGCGACGCCCCGCGGATCGAGGTCGAGCTTCTGGGCGATGCCGACGTGCGAGTGGTTCACCGACGTGATGTCGGAGGGGTAGAGCGGGACAGTGTTGCCGTGCGCGTCGACGACGGAGAAAGGAATCTTGAAGGGGGAGATGGTGGAGACGGTGCCGTCGATGTTGACGATGGGCTGGGTGAAGCCGGCGACGGTGGAGGCGGGATGGTTGTAGAGGCCGTCGGCGCCGGGATAGGTGGAGAAGTAGAAGTCGAAGGAGCGATTCTCCTGGAAGAGCACGAAGACGTACTTTACTTTTTCGCGGAGCAGCTTCAGCTTGGCGTCGTGGGAGAGGGTGGGTTCCGTGGCCGCGGAGAGCGTCCATCGTTGGACGGTTGCGCTGGAAGGTGGGGCGATCTCTGTTTTTGCCGGGTGGGTCTGGGCGGCGCTGTACACTGCCGGGGCCAGCAGCAACGCGGTGAGGAGCGTGACGGTCTTCATGAGGGTGGTTTCAACTTCCCGAACGATTAGGACGAATGCGATTCCCGCGTAGTGTCTATCTTCTCAGACTGTGGGTTGGGAAGGACACCCATAGGCGCGCTGCGGGTGTCAAGTGCGCGGGTCACTTGGAGGGTTGTGCCGGTTCCACTTTGGGATCGCGCGGCCTTCCTGATTTGGGACTGAGCAAATCACCGTTGTCCATTTTTTTGTTGGAAACCCCTCATGAAGGAGGATTCTTGACACGTTGGCTGTCGCGGAAAAGCAGCATGGACAGCGAGGATTTCATCATTCCGTGGTATCGGTACTGGATTCCTGGAACCAACGTTGGAGGGGTAATCAATATGCGAGTGCTGATAGTGGAAGACGATCAATCGCTGGGTGGGTTTCTGAGACAAGGGCTGGAGTTGGAGGGGCACAAGGTGGAGTGGGCCGAGGACGGGGAGGCGGCGTTGGCCCGGGTTACGGCGGATCACCCGGACCTGGTGCTGCTGGATTTAAGCCTGCCGAAGAGAGACGGCATGGAGGTGCTGGCCGAGATTCGGGCGCGGCATGAGGACGCGGTGGTCCTGGTCCTGACCGGGCGCAGCGCCATGGAAGTTCGTGTGCAGTGCCTGGATATGGGAGCGGATGATTATCTGCTCAAGCCCTTCAGCTTCTTCGAACTGACCGCGCGATGCCGGGCTCTGCTGCGGCGGCATCGGCAGTTTGCCGATCCGGTGCTTCGTCATGGCGATCTCGAACTGCATCGGATCGAACATAAGGTTCTGCGTGCGGGACGGTCGATTTGCCTGACGGCCAAGGAATTTTCGCTGCTGGAGTACCTGCTGCTGCATCACGGCGAATGTGTCTCGCGCGGCGAACTGCTGGAGAAGGTGTGGCAGATGCCGGAACAGACGGGCACGAACGTGGTGGATGTGTACGTCAACTATCTGCGGCGGAAGGTGGGGGATGGCGCGGCCGGCGACGCTCAGGCTGGCCTGATTGAGACCGTCCGGGGGGCTGGATACAGGGTTGGCGGCTTAGGCAAGAAAGCCGTGGTGCGGCGCTGTGGGCCGCCGTCTCGGGTCGCCAGTGCTGCATGCGCTTAGGCGTTTGTGCGGGGTGAAAACGTTGGGCGGTCGGGACAAACAGAGCAAGCACGATCGAGGGAACTTCCATGGGTTACGGATTGGGTCGAGAGAACAGCGATAGGGCAGCGGCGATGCGGACGGTGGTGCTGGCCAGTGCGGATACGCACTTCCGGGCGCGGCTGCGACATCAACTGGCGGCGATGCGTTGGCAGGTGCGCGAGGCGGGAGGCGGTGCGGAGGCGATGGCGCAGTTGGAGATGCAGGGCGCCGAGGCGATGGTGCTGGATAGCGCGCTGCCGGATCTCGAGGTGGGCGAGTTCGCGCGGGAGATGCGCCACCGGCATCCGGTGATGGATTTGCTGCGGGTCGACGGCGGCGCGGAGGAAGCCGGGCCGCGGAGTCCTCGGAGGAATGAGCTGCTGCATGCACTGCGCCAGGCTCAGCAGGACTCCTGGGGGCAAGACGGGGCAGCCGATAAGGCGGCGTGGTTGTGTGCACCGGTAGCGGCGCCGCAAAGTTCCGCGGCCGCGCGATTCGCTCCACCGGGAGAGCGTGGACGCGCCGCGATGGAGGTGACGGAACTGCTGCGGTCCCGGGGTGCGGCTTCGGGGAGGGTTGGGATGGAGGAGGAGCTAGGAACGGCTTCAGCGGGCGGCGCGGTTGTGGGGAACAGGACGGCCAGGGTGGTGGGGTCTGGCGTTGAAGAGGCTGGGGGCGCGGGTGTTGTGCCACTGCCGGAGATGGTGGGAGAGAGCGAGGGCATGCTGGAACTGGCGCGGTTGGTGCGATTGGTGGGGCCGCGGTCGACGACCGTGCTGATTGAGGGCGATACCGGGACTGGCAAGGAACTCGTCGCGAAGGCGGTCCATCGCCTCAGCGCACGGGCGAGCAAGCCGTTCGTGGTGTTGAACTGCGCGGCGATCCCGGAGGCGCTGCTGGAGGCGGAGTTGTTTGGCCACACCCGCGGGGCCTTCACGGGGGCGGTCCAGTCGCGGACGGGGAGGATCGAGGCGGCGAATGGAGGTACGCTCTTTCTGGATGAAATTGGCGAGATGCCGCTGGCGCTGCAGGCGAAGATGCTGCGGTTTCTGGAGTCGGGGGAGTTGCAGCGGGTGGGCGACAACGAGACACTGCGCGTCGATGTGCGGGTGGTGGCCGCATCCCACCAGCCGCTATGCCGGCGAGCGACGGAGGGGGCCTTCCGGTTGGACCTCTATCACCGGCTGGCGGTGTTCCCGGTGAAGATTCCGGCATTGCGGGACCGGATGGAAGACGTGTTGCCGCTGGCGGAATATCTGCTGGGCAGGTTGGGGGAGGACATGCCAGTCAAGCGGCTTTCCGCCGACGCCGCGATGAGGTTGACGGAACACGACTGGCCTGGCAATGTACGCGAATTGGCGCATGTGCTGGAACGGGGGGCGATTCTGGCGGAGGATCGGAGAGAGATCGTGCGGGAGGAGATACGGTTTTAGTTTTTTGAGGGTGGTGCCCCTTCCCGGATCGAGATGTTAATCAATTGGCTAAGAGCTGACCGGAGGTTAGCGGCACGTATGTGACTGGCATCACATAACTTTCGCCAATCGGCGGGATTTGATGATTAGGAGCAGAAAAAAGTTGTACGCAAAGGCTCATTTTCTGCTTATTATGATGTTCCGAAAAGCGACCCGGCGAATCTCGCTGCCGACGCTGCAGAGAGGGGAACAACGAGATGAAATGGATACGAGTATTCCTGGTTTACTGGCGGCGTTGGTGTGAAGTAATTTAGTCCTGCCTTACATCAAATGGACGGCGTCGACGTCGAGGACGAGGTTCCGCCGAGGTATCGCCTGGGCTTCGGCATAGTTCAGTAGAGTGCGCAGGGTGCGGCTGAGGACGTCGCGGCGCTCGGCCTTGAGCACAAAGTGGAAGCGGTAGATGCGCTTGAGCCGTGCGATGGGGGCGGCGGCGGGGCCGAGTACGCGCACCTTGTCGAGGCGCTGGGCGGCAAACCAGCGGCCCAGAAGGTTGGACCACGCGGCGGCTTCCTCGAACGACTGGCTCTGCACAATCACATTGGCGAGCACGGCCGAGGGTGGATAGTGCATCCACTTGCGGTATTGCAGTTCCTTCGCAACGAAGCCGGCGTAGTCGTGCGTGGCGGCGCACTGGATGGCGTAGTGTTCCGGGTGGTACGTCTGGACGAGGACTCGACCGGCGAGGTCTCCGCGGCCAGCCCGGCCTGAGACCTGCGTGAGGAGTTGGAAGACACGCTCGGCGGCGCGGAAGTCGGGCAGGCCGAGGGCGGAGTCGGCGCCCACCACACCGACCAGCGTGACGCCGTGGATGTCGTGGCCCTTGGCGATCATCTGGGTGCCGACGAGGAGGTTGATCTCGCCCGAATGCAGGCGCGTGAGCAGACGCTCCATGTCACCGCGGCCGCGTACGGTGTCGCGATCCATGCGGCCGATGCGCGCGTTCGGGAAGAGTTCCTGCAGCCGCTCTTCTCCCTGCTGCGATCCGGCGCCGAGGTAGTAGAGATGCTCGGACTGGCATTTGGGGCAGACCTTCGGGATGGATCGGCGGAAGCCGCAGTAGTGACACTCGAGGCGGTCGCCGGGATGCGCATGGAGGTCGGTGCCGATGACCGGCTTGTGATACGTCATCGCGATGGCGCAGTTCTCGCACTCGATTTTCTCGCCGCAACTGCGGCAGAGCACGGTGAACGAGTAGCCTCGGCGGTTGAGCAGGATGATGACCTGCTCGCCACGGTCGATGGTGGCCTGTGTCTCGGCGACGAGCTGCCGGGAGAAGATGTCTTCGCGGGCGGTCTCCTTGAACTCGGTGCGCATGTCGACCAGCTCAACCGTCGGCAGCGGGCGGCTCATGACGCGGGTGAGCATTTCGATGCGCGCGTATCGCCCCTTCACCGAGTTGGCCCAGCTTTCGAGCGATGGCGTCGCGGACCCGAGCACGATGACTGCGTCGTTGAACTTCGCGCGCATCACCGCGACATCACGGCCGTGGTAGCGGGGAGTTTCCTCCTGCTTGTAGCTGGAGTCGTGTTCTTCGTCGACGAGGATGAGGCCGAGGTTGACCATGGGCGCGAAGACGGCGGAACGCGTGCCGACGACGATGCGCGCTTCTCCGCGACGGATGCGGTGCCACTGTTCGGCGCGCTCGTCGGGGGTGAGGCCCGAGTGCAGCAGTGCCACCTGTATGCCGAAGGCTGCAAACATCTGGCCGGCCATGGCGGGCGTGAGGCCGATCTCCGGAACCAGCAGCAGGGCAGACTTGCCGGCGTCGAGCGCGCGTTGCATCGCGGCGAAGTAGACGGTGGTCTTGCCGGAGCCGGTGACGCCGTAGAGGAGGATGGGACGGAAGCTGTCCTGGGACATTGCAGCGGCGATCGACGACAGTGCTTCCATCTGCGTCTCGTTGAGCGCATGCTCGTGCGCGTGTTTCTTGCCATTGGCAGGCAGGCCGCCCAGGTGGAATTCTTCCGGCGCGTCCTCGATGGCGACCAGCGAGCGCTTGACCAGCGTGGAGAGCGTGGAGGCGGGAACGCTGAGTTCGCGGAGATCGGCGACGCGCATGCGTCCACCAGCGGCGGCGATCTCTGCGAGGATGGCGGTCTGGTTCTCGTTGAGCTTCGGAATGCGCGCGTCGGGGATGAGAACGGCGATGCGTTCGGTGCGGCGGGCGTCGCGCTCTTCGGCGAGAGCTTCGCGGGTGAGCCACTTCTTGCGCACCATGGCGTCGAGCAGAGCCTTGTTGGCCTGGGTTGCGGAGCGCAGTGCGGAGGCTTTGGCGGCGTTGCCGTCCTCCAGATAGTTGAGGACGGCGTACTCGCGATTCTGATCTTCGGCTGATAGTTTGGATCGGCGGGAGGAGCCTTTGGCCGCGCCTTCGTAGAGCACGCGGCGGCCTGCGTCGGCGATGCGGTAGACGAACTGGCGGCGAACCTCGGCAGCGAGCGGCATCATGCTGCGGAGGACTTCGCCCAGCGGGGCAACATAGTACTGCGCAATCCATGCGGCGAGGCGCATCAGTTCAGCGGAGAGCAAGGGAGCGTCATCGAGCACCTGCTGCACCGGCTTGATTTCGATGTTGTCGGTGGGCGCTTCGTCGTGCACGCGGACGACGACGCCCATCAATCGCTGCCCGCTGAATGGAACCAGCACGCGCGCGCCCACTTCCGGCACAGACCCGTTCACCGCGTAGGTGAAGGTCCGGTCGAGCGGGATTGGAAGGGCAACGTCGCAGAAGGCAGGCATCGCTTACCAGAGTACTGCCCGCGGCTGTTGAGAGCTCAAGTGTTGAACGAATCTGCATTTGCCGCAACGACGAGGAGGGCCGCGGCTAAAGCACTCTTGGATTTGTGCCGAATTACCGCGGGCTGAAGAGGGTGCTGAAAAATCCGGATATCGAGCGGTAGCCGCAAAAACAAGTCTCGGGGATTAAAGCCCTATTGATTCTGCAGCTGTGATGCCGGGACTGAAGTCCCGGCCTATCCCAAGAGCGGGCTTTTCAGCCGCCTCTAAAGCCGGTTGCTAATCCGACAGGGCGGTGCATGTCTGTTTCGTGGCCTCTTAGAGCTTTAGATCTCCGCTCACTGCTGCATAAACACCACTCGCTGCACTTGTTTACCAGCCACACAGGAAGCGTTGGCAATGGGCCGTGGGATGGTATTCTGAAGGGGATCCATGAGTCCATGGCAAGACGGCTCGCTGGTCCCCTCCGGACCAGAATCTAAACAACAAAATGAGGTGTTTGAATGGCGACGGCAACGATCGATAAGGCAGTGTTGGGTGGTGCGACGGAGTACAAGGTCGCGGATATCAGCTTGGCGGATTTTGGCCGCAAGGAGATCGACATTGCCGAGCAGGAGATGCCGGGGCTGGTTTCGATCCGCAACAAGTATGCCGCGGGTAAGCCGCTGGCAGGCGTTCGCATCACCGGGTCGCTGCACATGACCATCCAGACGGCGGTGCTGATTGAGACGCTGGTGGCGCTGGGCGCGGATGTGCGCTGGGCGAGCTGCAACATCTTCTCGACTCAGGACCACGCGGCGGCGGCCATTGCGGCGGCGGGCGTGCCGGTGTTTGCGTGGAAGGGCGAGTCGCTGGAGGAGTACTGGTGGTGCACAAACCAGGCGCTGAAGTTCCCCGGCGGTCTTGGGCCGCAGCTTGTGGTCGACGATGGCGGCGACGTGACGCTGCTGATCCACAAGGGTGTGGAGTTGGAGAAGGGCGACAAATGGGTTGATTCGCCGTCGGGCTCGCACGAAGAGAGCGTGATCAAGGACCTGCTGAAGGAAGTGCATGCGGAGACTCCTGCGCGCTGGACCGCGGTCGCGAAGGAATGGCGCGGCGTGAGCGAGGAGACCACCACCGGCGTTCACCGGTTGTACCAGATGTTCGAGCAGGGCAAGCTGCTGGTGCCGGCGATTAACGTGAACGATTCGGTGACGAAGTCGAAGTTCGACAACCTGTACGGCTGCCGCGAGTCGCTGGTGGATGGCATCAAGCGCGCTACGGACGTGATGGTTGCGGGCAAGGTTGCGGTGGTCTGCGGATATGGCGATGTGGGCAAGGGCTCGGCGGCGTCGCTGCGTGGACTTGGCGCTCGCGTGCTGGTGACGGAGATCGATCCGATCAATGCGCTGCAGGCTGCGATGGAAGGCTACGAGGTCACGACGCTCGAAGAGACCCTGGGGCGCGGCGATATCTACGTCACCTGCACCGGCAATGTGGACATCATCACGGTGGAGCACATGAAGCTGATGAAGGATCAGGCGATCGTGTGCAACATCGGCCACTTTGACAACGAGATCCAGATGGAACCGCTGAACGCGCTGGTAGGCAAGAGCGTGACCAAGCTGAACATCAAGCCGCAGGTGGACAAGTACACGTTTGCGACCGGCAACAGCATCTTCGTACTGGCGGAAGGTAGGCTGGTGAACTTGGGCTGCGCGACCGGGCATCCGAGCTTCGTGATGTCGAACAGCTTCGCGAACCAGACGCTGGCGCAGTTGGATCTGTGGAAAAACAAGGACACGTACAAGGTGGGCATCTACATTCTGCCGAAGAAGCTGGACGAGGAAGTCGCGCGGCTGCATCTGGAGAAGATCGGCGTGAAGTTGACGACGCTCTCGACGAAGCAGGCGGAGTACCTGGGCGTCTCGGTGGATGGACCTTACAAGGCCGACCACTATCGCTACTAGCATCCTTCCTGGATCGCACGTACAAGGGCACGGCTTCGGTCGTGCCCTTCTGCTTGAGGGGCGGTTTGGTGCGCGGCGGGTACGTCCGTAAAATGTAACCGTAGCAGGCGAATGCTCTATACTGAACCGTTCCTTTTATCCAGGTCACGCAGTTCCTGAAGGAGATTTCTTGAGGCTGATCGGCTGCCTTCTGCTTTTGTCCGGATTCTTTCTCGTCCTCGCGGCGTTGGTTTTGATGCCTTCGTTTCCGGCCCGGTTGGCGTTTGTTGTTGCGGCTCTTGGGGTGGAGGTGCTGGGCGTGGGGTTGCTGACCCAGGCGTATAAGGGCGAACAGAAGGAGCCGCGATGACGCCGGTGCTGTGTTTGGTCTGCGTGATGTTGATTCCGCTGGCTGCTGCCGGCCTGGCACTGATCCACCAGGGGCTTGGGCGCTCGCGGAGCGCTGCTCATGCGATGCTGGCGAACCTTTGCGCGATTGCGGTCGCAGCGGTGGTTTTCGTAATGATTGGTTCCGCATGGGCCGGAGCTGGCGGGACTGCGACGCACTCGTTTGCGGCCGGCGGCGTGCGCTGGGATTGGTTGGGAGCTGGGCAGTTCTTCGCGGGCGGGATTCACTTCGACGGAACGGATGGGACCGGGCTCAACTCGTCGCTGATTCTGTGCCTGATGATGTTTGGTTCGGGCCTCGCGGCCATTGTCCCGCTTAGCGGAGGCACGGATCGCTGGCGGCTTGCGCCTGCTTGCCTGGCGAGTGCGCTGCTGGCCGGCTTTGTGTTTCCGGTGTTCGCGCACTGGGCGTGGGGCGGAGGATGGCTGGCTAAGCTTGGCACGATGTTCGGCATCTCGGGGTTTGTGGATGCAGGTGGGGCGGGAGTGATCCAGGTTGTGGGCGGGCTGATGGCGGTCTCGATCATCTGGATCCTCGGGCCGCGGCGCGGCAAGTTCGCGGACGACGGCATGCCGGCGGCGATTCCCGGGCACAACATTGTGCTCGTGCTGTTTGGCTGCATCCTGGCTTTGGTGGGATGGATCGGGCTCGACTCGGCGTCGTCGATTCTGTTCTATGGTGCGGGAACGCAGCAGGTTGTTGGTGTGGTCATCAATGCGATGCTGTCTGCCTCGGCAGGCTGCCTTGCGGCGGTTGCGGTGACTCGCGCGCGGTATCGTAAGCCGGATGCATCGATCAGCGCGAATGGATGGATTGCCGGGCTGGTTGCGGGTAGCGCGGCTTGCGCGATGGTCTCGCCGGTGGCGGCGATCGATACGGGAATTGTGGCCGGAGTGTTGGTCACGTACATGATTGAGATTGCGGAACTGCATCTGCGGGTGGATGACCCTGGCGGCGCGGTTTCCGTGCACGCGGGCGCGGGGATCTGGGGCCTGGTTGCGGTGGGGATCTTTGGCCACTTCCCGGAAGGGACGCAGGGAAGCCATATTCTGGCGCAGTTGGTGGGCGTGGCTGCGTTGCTTGGCTTCATGCTGCCTTTGCTGTACGGGGCGAATCTACTGCTGAACCGCTTTGTGCCGTATCGCGTGGACAACGACGGCGACTGGCAGGGCATGGACATTCGCGAGTTGGGCGCGGGAGCGTATCCCGAGTTTGTGGTGCACGCCGACGAGTTTGTGCCGCGCTGACCCAAAGGCTTAACGCCGATCAACACCGATTGAACCGATTCACGACAAAAGAGAATTAGAGCCTGCGTTTCTGGCTCGTCACTCTGGCTCCGGACCGCGAAATAACAAGCTACTGCGCAATGCTAGAGCAGGCGATAGGGGCGGCCGCGGTAGAGGCCCATGCGCTCAATGGCGCGCACGCGGATGAGTTGGACGCTGACGTTGTCGTGTCCGCCGGCCATGTTTGCGGCAGCGATCATCGCGGCGGCGGCATCGTTGAGGTCGGGGGCGGAGTTGAGCATCCACTGGATGGCGGCGTCGGGGACGTAGCCATGCAGGCCGTCGGAGCAGAGCAGGAGCACATCGCCGGGCAGAATGTTGACGGTGATGGTATCGGCTGCGACGAACATCTCGGCGCCGAGAGCCCGGGTGAGCATGTGGCGGTTGACGTGCGAGGCGGCGTCGGTTCTGGAGATGAGGCCCATGCGGACCTGCTCGTCGACCATGGTGTGGTCGTGGGTAAGCGGGCTCAGGTTGCCGCTGCGGAAGAGGTAGCAGCGGGAGTCACCGACGTGCGAGACGACGGCGGAGTCGAAGCGGAGGGCACAGAGGACGATAGTGCTGGCCATATGGGCACCGCCGGGAAGAATCGCGCCGCCGGGGTCGACGTAGTCGGGATCGGGACGGCTGTTGCCGGCGTTGCCCTCGTCGAAGACGGCCTGGTTGGCGTCCTGCACGAGACGGGGAAGCAGCGAGACGTGCATGATGCCCTTGGGAATCTTGCGAAAGCCGGCGAGGGCCGCTTCGACGGCGAGGCGCGAGGCGACTTCACCGCGTTCCTGCCCGCCCACTCCGTCGGCGAGCGCGAAGAGCCAACCCTGCGACTGGACCTGCGCGGGCGAGGCGGGGATGACGTGGCCGATGAAGTCCTCGTTGTGGTTGCGGGTCAGGCCCGGGTCGGTGAGTTCGGCGAATTCCAGCTCTAGCATGCGGGTTCAACTGCTTTCTGCATTCGTTGGGATGCACCGAGTTTACGCTGTCGCGGGATCGGCAGCCGATTAGCGGACGAGCGTGCGTTGGTCATCGCAGGCGGCACACTTTCGCGGCGGCGTTGTTGTAGGGGCAATCGAGGCTGGTGGCGGCGCTGGCTTTGAGGACGACCCACGAAACGCCGAGAGGAGCGAGGGCCGCGATGCGCGCCGTGTCGGGCAGGTCGCTGAGATGCTGCTGCGCGGCGTGGCCTTGCTTCCACGCGGCGGTGAGATCGGGTGCGATGGAGGCTTCGCCGCCGTCCTTGGAGTAGTCGGGCAGGGCACTGCGCTCGGCGAGGGCGCGGAAGCATTGGGCGTCCTCGCCGGGGGCGTTGATGTAGTCGGCGTCGAGGGCGAAGAGCGCGTCGCGGGGCGTGTTGGCGCGGATCCAGAGGAAGGCCTGCGTCCAGGCGTTGCGCGGAGCGGTCCAGGGAAACTCGGCGTGGTCGGAGTTGGGGAAGGCGGTGCGTTCGGCTTGCAGCATAACGCCGCCGAGCAACAGGATGGCGGCGGCCCAGCGCCAGACGCTGCGGCGGAGGACGGCTTCGCCGAGTTTGGCGCCGAGCATGAGGACCATCAGGAGGTAGACGGTTTGGAAGGCGCGCAGAGGCTGCATGCGAGCGACGAGGTGGGTGGCTGCGGTGGCGCGCGAGAAGAGCGTGGCGACGAGACAGGCGGTTATGCCGGAGGCTACGGCCATCTGGGCTAGCGAACGGCGAGTGTTCTGCGGGGATCGCCAGGCTACGAATGCGAGGATGGCCAGCGGCGCGATGAGGCCGAGCAGTTCGTACCAGGCCCACTCGGCGGGGAACCAGTAGGTGCGGGTAAGGGCTACGCGGATGGTGTCGCCGGTTTCGGGTTTGGCGACGGTTTGCAGGCAGGCGGCGAGGATAAGCGCGGCGGCTGCGAGGGATGCGGTGCCCCAGGTTCGCACGCGTTGATTGGGAGAGCGGAGGGCGAGGAGCATCCACGTGGCGCCGAGGGCGTAGGCGGCCATGAGCGGGTGCATGGCGGCTGCGAGTGCGATGCTGGCGATGCAGAGGGCGAGGCCGCGTTGGCGTTGGGTGCGGGAGGCGATCTGGTTGGTTGCGTCCAGTGCTCCGATCAGGGCGAGGACCATGCAGGGCGTCGAGAGACTGCGTGCGGTGAGGTACGGGTCCATGAGGAGGAGCGCTGTGCCGGCGATGGGGAGCGCGAGCCAGCAAGCCAGCAGGACGACAGCGCCCGCGCGGGCGGTGCGGGTGGACCAGCAGCGGGCGGCAAGCATCCACGCGGCGAAGAGGGTGGCCCAGATGGTGGCGAGGTGCAGCGCAAGAAGCACGATGGGGAGCGGCAGATGGCTTAGCCGCGTGATGGCGGCGACGGCAGGTGCGAAGAGCGAGTGGCGCGTTGGCTCAAGCACGAAGGCGGTGGCTTGCGGGTAGAGCGCGGGCGAGAGGAGGCGCTTGACGCCGGCGAGGTAGAGGCCGCCGTCCTCGGCGTAGGGGTGGTAGCCGTGGACGGCGAGGGCGAAGAGCGTGAGCGCGCTGACGAGGAGCGAGGCGAAGGGAAGGTCGCTGCGGTGCGTCGTCTGCCGGGCTTCGAGTTGCGATTCGACGGATGCTACGAATGTAGCCAACGCCCACTACCCCTTCTGCCGCGGCTGGGGTGGCCGGGACTTTGAGGATTGCGCTCCATGGGTATGGACGCGCAGGCGGGGGCTGTTGGCTGCGGGGCGGGTGATTTTTTAAATTGGTATTTTGGAGGCAAAATCCCCGGAATCAGCAGGTTAGACAGGGCATGTGGCTGTAAAATATTGATTCTGCGGGATTTACGTGCAAAATATTCCATCATAAGGAGTTCCGGCCCTGATTGCGGTTTTAAGCACGATACCCGGCTCTGCGGCCGGGGTTTTTCGTTTTTGGTCCCTATTCTTATTATACGCTCTCGTGTCAAGGCCTCGAATGGCGTTATGTGACTGTGATGTAAGGAGTTATACGAATTCTGGCTTGACACGGGTTTTGCTGAAATTTTGGGGCAATTTTGAATCCAGGCGGCGCCGTACGGCCGTCGAAGACGTGGCTGGCAGGATGAAGCCGTTTCGGTCAGAACATTGGGGTGAGGGGCAGGCTCCGAGTATCGAGGGGCCGGAGGCGTGAGAATCCGCGTTAGTAGCGCCGATCTGACCTCAGCGGCTGAAGCCGGGTCGCGCATGGGCGGTTTATGGCACGGGTGAACCCGTGCCCTTAAGCACGACAAATACGGAGATTCTGGCTTCGCCAGAATAACGACCGTTGCGCGGGGGCTTCGCCAGAATGACGACCTAGGAGCGGGCGTGTTCTTTCGGCGGACAAAACGGCCTCTTCCTTAAGAAATTCGCAGGGAATTTTAAGCTTGGTTTCCTATAATCGAGATACCTATGAGCCGAACCTTGCTGATCGTCTTGAGTTTCGTTGCGGGAGTTCTGTTGCTGCCGCTGGTCGTTTATGGATACATAGCGTTTGGCAGGCCGCCGGTGGCGACTGCGGATAAGCCCTTTCCGATGGAGCAGCCGATTGTGCGGATCCCGCTGGAGGCCCGGATCCGGCGTGAGATGCCGGTGTCGTCGCCGATTCCCGCGACCGATGAGAACCTGAACGCAGGCGCGGGGATCTACGAGGACAAGTGCGAGGTGTGCCACGGGACGGCCGACGAGCGCTCGGCGATTGGGAAGACGATGTTTCCGACGGCTCCGCAGCTTTGGGTGAAACATGGGAAGAGCAGCGTGGTGGGAGTCAGCGACGACCCGGTGGGCGAGACGTACTGGAAGGTGAAGAACGGCATCCGGCTGACGGGAATGCCGGCGTATGGGACGGTGCTGTCGGAGACGCAGATGTGGCAGGTGAGTTTGTTGCTGTCGATGGCGGATAAGCCTCTGCCGGCGGAGGCTGCGAGGACGGTGGGGCAGTAGGGAAATAGGTCGGCCTTCAGAGGTTGCGGAACAAAGCCGAAAACCCGGGGCTAAAGCCCGTCGATTTATGCGTCGCTTACGGCACGGATAAATCCGTGCCCTTAAGCAAAGCGGGCTTTTTCAGCAATTCTCTAGAGCCCGCTGCTACTCCGTGCGTCTAGTTCGACGGCCTCACTTGGATTGAGTTGCGGGCGAAGGTGAGGACGAGGTCGACGGTGTGGGTGTTGGGGTCGGCGTAGGCTTTGTAGCTGGCGGTGTATCCCTCAAGGGCTCGCAGGGCGGTGTTGCTTCTAAGGAAGGTCGCGACGTACTCGGGGTTGAAGAGCTCGCCGGACTTCATCAGGAAGCCGCGGTCGAAGTCGGCCTTGGCGGCGGAGTCGAGGTTGTTGGTGACGACGTCGTGGATGCGGTACTGCTCGCCGGGGGTGGCGGTGACGGTGTAAGCGACCTGGTGGGTAGCGGCGTCGGGGATGGGCGCGGCCTGGATGATGATGTCCATGTAGCCCTCGCGGCGGTAGGCAGCGTCGAGCGGCGCGAGGGTTTGGAAGAGGAGCGCGCGGGAGGCGATGTCGCCGGGGTGGAGTTTCTCGGTGGCGGCGAAGGCGTCGGCGGAGAGCAGCGGCGTGCCCGCGAAGGCGATGCCGGAGGCGTGGTAGATGTCGCCGGGGGTGAGCGTGGCGGAGAGGACGATAGAAGCGCTGTCGCCGGAGACGGTGGGCTCGAGGGCGATATTGGAGAGCGCGGCGTTGATGTATCCGGCGTCGAGCAGCGGGGCGAGGATGCGGTCGGCGGTGGTGGAGCCGGTGGGGCTCTCGGTGTAGAGCGTGCGGGCGACGGAGTTGACGGACTTCTGGACGAGCGGGACGAGATCGGGCGATACGCCGGCGAGTTTGATGTTGGCGACGCGGACGGCGGGTGAGGCCACGCGGAGGGAGAGCGTGCGCGCAGGGGAGTGGAGCGTGGGCTCGATGGTGTCGTGCGTGACTTTGGCGGGGACGCCCTTGGCGGCGAGCGTGGCGGTGAGTGTGTCGTTGAAGGTGTCGATGAGGGGACTGTTCTCGGGGAGGTAGTCGAGGAAGAGCGGCGACTTGGCGCGGAGGGCAGCTTCGATCTCGGCGTGCGTGAGCCAGACGAAGTTCTCGTAGCCGATGTGGATCATCTGGGAGTTGTCGAGGGGCTGGATGTCGAAGAGGACGGTGGCGTGGTTGGTCATGCCGGTGAGGGTGGCGCCGACGTTGGCGAAGTAGCCGGTGTCGACCAGGCGCTGCGCGGCGTTGCCGAGATCGTTGGCGTTGAAAGCGTAGCCGGAATGGATTCCGGCGGCGGCTTCAAGCTGGGCCTGGGTGTAGGGGCCGGGGTGGTTGAAGACGATCTTTGCGGCGGTGTAGGTGATGGTGGCCTGGGCGGTGCAGGGAATGGCCCCGGCGAGAAGGATGAAGGCTATACGGCACAGTGGCTTCATGTCGGATCAATCGTAGGCGATGGGCGGAGGGGCGGCAAGGAAAAACGTTCCCCAGGGGCTAAAGCCCCCGATGACAGGCTCGCCACAAGGCCAAGCCTGAAGGCTTGGCTTACCTAGAAGCCGAAGGCCTGGCTTTCTGAGGTGACTACGGTGTGGGTGGGGCGTTGGGTTTGATGGGGGCGGCGCGGCGGGCGGTGGTTTCGACGACGATGCGGGTGTCTTTGGCGAAGGTGATCTTCTTGCCGCGGGCGATCCAGCGGGCATAGAAGGCGCGGGCCGCTCCCCAGTAGCCGATGCCGGCGGCAGCGTAGGGCGAGCCTCCGGCGATGCCGACGATGGTGCCGACGAGGCCGAGGCCGGCGGCGCCGCCAACGCCGCTCTTGCCGGGGGTGTTGCCGCTGCAGCCGCCGCTGTGATGGCAGTCCTGGTCGAGCGGGCGGGCGGCGAGGAGCGCGAGGAAGAGTGGGATGGCGAGCTTATCCTGCGGCTTGGATTTGGCCTGGCCTTCGGAGTTGAGGGCGATGTCCTCCGCGGAGTCGGCGCCGGTGAGGCGGGTTTCTACGTTCTGGGTTTCGGCGTTGGGCAGGATGAGTTGCTTGAAGCTGAAGCTGAGGACCCCGGTGCGTCCGAAGTGCCGGGCCGCCTTTGCCTGGGTGACCGCGCCGACGAGGGTTGCGCCCTGGGGCACGGCGATGGTGTGGTCGGGGTTGTAGATGGGCTCGGCGACGATGGCCTGGATGAGCTGGCCGGTTTTTGAAGTCTCGGAGCTGATGGTGGTGTCCAGATTGGCCTGGACGATCCAGGCCTTGTCGTTGCCGGGCGGCGGCGGGACGGGGTTCGGCTGCTCCCAGAAGTGAGGCTTGCGGGTGAGTGTTTCGGGTGCGGCGGTGGGAGCGGGTTGGGCGGGGATGTCGAGGGCGGCGCTGGTTTCGACGGTCCACGAGGTGTCCTTCGCGATGCGCTGCGGGTGATAGGGCAGGCGGCCGTAGATGAACTGGAGGAGGCGATCGCCTTTGCCGGGGGCCGTGAAGGTGGCGACGTCACTGCGGGCGGCGGAGAGGCCGGCGTTGAATTCCTGGTGGACGAAGCCTCCCTTGGATGGCGACGGGGCTACGGCGCGGTAGATCTGCGTGCCGGTGGCGGTGGGGCCGGAGGTGAAGGGAAGCGTGGCGCCGTCGGGGAGGACGATCTGGGTGAAGCGGACTTCGGGAGTGTGGAAGGGCGTGAAGTCGCCGCCGAGGATTGCGTTGACGCGGCGGGCGTGGTCGGAACGGAGATCGACAACGGTGCCGGTGACGAAGATGTCCGCGGGGAGGAGGAGCTGGTTGTCCACGTAGATGGGGTAGAGGAGATGGGCGCGAATGGGTGTGCCGGCGCGCATGGGGTAGTTCCGGTCGATGCGGAGAGCGAGGGGCGTGCCGGCGGGCACGGTGGCGGGGTCGGTCTGGCCGAGGGCCGCGGTGGCGAGGAGGGTGAGGGCGGCGATGGCGGCGATGGCGGCGAGGCGAAGGGTCATCTGGCTTAATCTTAGACGCTTAAGACTTTGCGTGGGTAGGGATGACGAAATGAGGTTAAGGGGTATTTCGGATGATGTGAGGATCATACCCTGTGCGGAGGATCGAGAAGCGAATCAGAGGGAACACAGAGGAGAAGAGAGACCACGGAGGCTTCCGCGGTGACCGAAGAGCAACGCCGTGGCTTGGGGGCCACGGCGTTGTTTGGTTGAGGAGGGCTGACTTCTTAGCCGAGTTCGGCCATGCTCTTGGCGCCGAACTTGAGGTACCAGGGGCTGGCG
>OBLU010000240.1_pt1 | contig 53641 bp, 46 predicted proteins | sample 1518681 | NCBI WGS metagenome assembly OBLU01 (sample SAMEA3539304, study PRJEB22396) | soil metagenome | biome: tundra; feature: field; material: soil | place: USA | collected 2010-05 | depth 0.15 m
TGGCGACGATTGTTCCTCATCTTGAAGTCGACGCGGCGCGCATGAGGCGCAATCTTGACGCGACGCATGGTCTGATTTTTGCCGAAGCCGTTACCATCGCATTGGGAAGCCACATCGGCAAATCCGCCGCTCATGCGTTGCTGGGAGTGGCGAGCCGCCAGGCGCGCGAGTCGGGACAGCATCTCCGCGAGGTGCTGGCTCAAAACCGAGCCGTAACCGAGCGTCTGACTTCAGCGGAACTGGATCGCCTGTTCGCTCCGGAAAACTACCTGGGTGTCGCCGAAGAGTTGGTTGATCGTGTCATCGATGCCAGTCGCAAGCATTGAATTGATAGTCATCGCTAGAAAGGGCAAGCAATGCCGTTTGTCGATGTTGGAGAACTGCGGACGCATTACGCGCTCACTGGTGACAAGGCGCCCGTGCTGGTGTTTTCCAATTCTCTTGGTACCGATTTTTCCATGTGGGATCCACAGATGGCGGAACTGCAACGGCGTTTCCGCATCCTGCGTTACGACACTCGTGGGCATGGACAGTCTTCGGTAACACCGGCCGACTACACAATCGAGCAACTGGGCCGCGACGTCCTCGGTCTGCTGGATTCGCTTCGCCTCGACCGTGTGCATTTCTGCGGGCTCTCGATGGGCGGCATGATCGGCATGTGGCTTGCAATTCACGCGCCCAGCCGCCTGCATCGTCTGGTGCTCTCGAACACTGCGGCTCGCATCGGCACAAAAGAGATGTGGAACGCGCGCATCGCAACCGTACGCAAGGATGGAATGAAGTCCGTGGCTGCCGCTGTCATCGAGCGCTGGTTCACGCCAGAGTTTCGTGCATCGTTCCCTGAAAAGGTCGCCCGTGCGCAGCAAATGCTCGAGAACTCGCCGCCCGAGGGTTATGCCGCCTGTTGCGCCGCCATCCGCGATATGGATCAGCGCGAAACGGTTACGCAGATCAAGGCCCCGACGCTCGTGATTTACGGCGCGAGCGACCCGGTAACACCCGCTTCTGAGGCTCATTTTCTCACTGAGCAAATCCGGGGAGCGGTAGAGGTCGAACTCGCTGCTGCTCACCTCTCGAATGTCGAGCAGGCCGACGCGTTCACGAAGGCAGTGAGTTACTTCCTCTCCAGGTGAGGCGACGACACTATGGATGACACCAAGCGCTACCAGCAGGGCATGAAAATCCGGCGTGCTGTCCTCGGCGATGAACACGTGGACCGAGCCGTGGCCACAACAACCGACTTCAACCGCGATTTCCAGGACTTCATCACCCGCAGCGCCTGGGGCGAGATATGGACGCGTCCCGGCCTTCCCCGGCATACTCGCAGCCTGCTGACACTCGCGATGATGGTCGCTTTGAATCGTGGTGAGGAATTCCGCATGCACGTGAAGGCCGCCTTTAACAACGGTGTCACCCGCGACGAGATCAAAGAGGTCCTGCTGCAATCCGCCATCTATTGCGGCGTGCCCGCGGCGAACTCCGCTTTTCACATCGCGGCCGACGTTTTCAAAGAGATGGACGGCACCAAGACAGATTCCAAGAAGAGGAACCGGCCATGACTGAAGTACAGCTTCTCATCGGTGATCGTGACGCCGCCGCAACCAGTGCGGCAACATTTGTCCGGCAAAACCCGATCTCGGGTGAAGTTGCCACGCGCGCCGCCGCCGCCGGCGCCGACGATGCGATCGCAGCCGTGGAAGCCGCCGCTGAGGCCTTCCCTGCCTGGTCTGCGCTCGGTCCCCACGAACGGCGCAAGAAGCTCTTGCGCGCCGCCGACTTGCTCGAAGCCCACACGGCCGATTTTATTTCCGTCATGATGGACGAGATCGGCGCCACCGCCGGATGGGCGGGTTTCAACGTTTACCTCGCGGCCCAAATGCTGCGCGAAGCAGCGTCGATGACCACCCAAGTCTCAGGCGAGGTCATCCCGTCCGAGATTCCCGGGAGCCTCGCATTCTCCGTCCGGCAACCGGTGGGCGTCGTCCTCGGGATCGCGCCCTGGAACGCTCCCGTCATTCTGGGCGTGCGTGCGATTGCTGTACCGCTTGCCTGCGGAAATACAGTCGTTCTGAAGGCGTCGGAAATCTGCCCTGCGACCCATCGCCTGATTGGAACGGTGCTCCGCGAAGCTGGGCTGGGTCACGGAGTGGTCAACGTCTTGACTCACGATGCCGCCAGCGCTTCGACGATTGTCGAAACTCTCATCGCCCACCGCGCCGTGCGTCGCGTGAACTTTACCGGTTCCACGCGTGTAGGAAAGATTCTTGCCGTTACGGCGGCGAAGCATCTGAAGCCGATTCTCCTCGAGTTGGGAGGTAAAGCTCCCCTCGTCATTCTCGACGACGCCGACCTCGACGCCGCCGTGGATGCCGCGGCCTTCGGAGCATTCATGAACCAGGGACAGATCTGTATGTCCACAGAACGCATCATCATTGACGAAAAAGTGGCGGCCGCCTTCGCACAGAAATTCGTCGCCAAAGTGAAGGCTCTGCCTTGCGGCGATCCGCGAAAAGGTGATGTGGTCTTCGGCGCTGTCGTCGGCATGCCCACCGTAGATCGAGTACGCGCACTCGTGAAAGATGCGGTGTCTCGCGGCGCGAAAGTTCTTCTAAGCGGTGACCCGCAAGGCACGATCATGCCAGCCGTGATCGTCGACCACGTCACTCCCGAAATGCAGATTTTCCGCGAAGAGTCCTTCGGACCCTCGGTTTCCATCACTCGCTTCAAGACCGTGGACGAAGCGATCCGGCTGGCAAACGATACCGAGTACGGACTTTCGTCCGCGGTCTTCGGCCGCGACATTGCTCGCGCCGTGGAAGTCGCCAAGCGCATCGACTCGGGCATGTGCCACATCAACGGCCCGACGGTTCACGATGAGGCGCAGATGCCGTTCGGCGGCGTCAAAGCCAGCGGCTACGGGCGATTCGGCGGGAAGGCCGCAATCAACGAATTCACCGAACTGCGTTGGATCACAATTCAGACAACACCACGGCACTACCCGTTCTAGAGGCTACGCGCGCGCGGGGGCGCGCGCGGTCACTATTGAGCGGACCGCACAGGCGATCTTGTCTTCATTCGGCAGCAGATAGTTTTCAAGCGGCTCGCTGTAGGGTACTGACGCGTCGAGCGCTGTCACCAAGACCACCGGCGCGCGTAAATGCTCAAAGCCCTTTTCCGCCACCTCGGCGGCAATCACCGCAGCAGCCGACGAATGGCGCGGCGCCTGATCGACCAAGACGAGCCTCCCCGTCTTCTTCACGGATTTGATGATGGTGTCCACATCGAGAGGCGCCAGCGTTCGCGGATCGATAACTTCAGCGCTGATCCCTTCGCGCGCTAGTTGCTCGGCCGCGGCCAGCGATTTCTTGACCATCCACCCCGTGGCAACAATCGTAACGTCGCTGCCGGCGCGCTTGATGTCGGCGACACCGAAGGGCACGAGGTGCTCGCCCTCAGGCACATCGCCGGTGTCGAGCGTCAGCATGTAGTGGTGGAGATACACGACCGGGTTGTTGTCGCGAATGGCCGCTGCCATGAGTCCCTTCGCATCGGCGGGCGTGGACGGAAGCGCCACTTTCAGTCCCGGGATGCCCATCATGGTGTGATAAATGCAATTGGAGTGCTGCCCACCCCAGCCGGCGGCGAATCCGTAGCCGGCTTTCAGCACCAGCGGAACCTTCACCTGGCCCCCCGACATGTATCGCAGGCGGGGAGCCTCGTTGAGCACCTGGTCCATGGCCACCAGCATGAACTCGCTCATCCAAAGCTCGACGATGGGACGCAATCCAGTGACGGCGGCGCCCACGGCGATCCCAATCTCGGCGGTTTCGGAAATGGGTGCAATGCGAACGCGGTTTCTGCCGAACATCTTCAGCATGGGGTCGCGCTCGGTCATGGCCATGTTCTGACCATAGAAAACTACGTCGGCATCGCGCTGCATTTCTTCGATAATGGCAGCGGCCATCGCTTCTCCGTACATCATTTCCTTGGCCATCGAACCTCCTAGGCGTAGACGTAGTTGGTGACTTCTTCGGGCTCGGGTTGTGGACTGGCAAGTGCAAACTGGACTGCAGCGTCCATTTCCGCGCGCGCGCTGTCATCAATCCGCTGGAGTTCCCCCTCCGTGAGGATGCTCTGGCTCAGCAATTGTGCACGGAAGCGCGGTATGGGGTCCCTCTCCTTGGCCGCCCGATACTCCGCTTTGTTTCCGTACACTCCAATGGCTTCGTGTTCGGGAAATTGGGTAGGCACGGGGGGCACGGTGATGGCGTTGCCGTGCGCACTGAGCCGGTAGAACTTCGACTCGATGAGACTGGGGCCGAGTCCGGCGCGGGCCCGTTCCGCGGCCTTTGCGACTTCGTCGTAGACCAGCAGCGGATCCGTGCCATCGACGGTCGCGCCTGGGATGCTGAACGCGGCCGCCTTTTGGGAAAGTGGATCACCAGCTTGCGCATTGGCGTCTTCCAGGCTGACGTGTGTGTACGCCTGGTATTCGTTGTTCTCTAGGATGAACACGATGGGCAGTTTCCAGACCGCCAGGTTGAGTGTTTCGAAGAATGCTCCTTGTTTGCTCGCTCCGTCTCCGAAGAAGCAGTAGACGATTTGTCCCGTGTTCTTGACCTGAGCCGTCAAAGCGGCGCCCGCAGCATGGGCAATGCTTTGACCGACGATGGCCGAAGTGCCCGGGAAGTAGTGTTCGGGATCGGCAAGATGCATGGAGCCGCCAAAACCCTTACAGAGCCCGTCTTTCCGGCCATAAAGTTCAGCCATCATTTTCTTGGGCGACGTGCCGAGCACGAGTGGGTGAGCATGACAACGATAGCTGGGCATTGCAAAGTCTTCGGCGTTGCGGGTGGCGAGCGCCCCCACAATCGAAGCTTCCGCGCCGTCGGCAAGATGGGTGTGGCCGCGCATGACTCCGGGATGTTCGAGGAAGGTACGCTTGACGTGCTCCTCGAATTCGCGAATCCGCGTCATCTGGATATAGATCCAGATCAACCGGTCTTTCCCGAGGATTTTCTCGTTTGGCATTCGTATCACTCCTCTGCAGGGACTAGTACCGTGACCGCATGATTTGTACCGCTTTACCGCTGAGAGTAGCGCCGCCGTCCCGGCGGCTGTCCGGCGGGCGTCCTCGCCCGCCGCGCCGAGGGCGAGACGCCCGTCCCTCCACCGTATGACTCATCACGCGGTCACGGCACGGGGTCGCCCGGCTCGCCGATAAGACATAAGGGTCCACCCACTGGAACCTGAACGCTTTCTCCGGCAACAATTTTGAGCAGGACGCCCGCAATCGGAGACTCCAGTTCGTAGCTCACTTTATCCGTTTCCAACTCCACAACCGCCTCGCCCACTTGCACAAGATCTCCCTCGTTCTTGAGCCAGCGCAACACGCTGACTTTCGTTGTGGGGATCCCGCCAGTCTTTGGGACTTTCAACGTTGTAAGAATGACAATGCCTCCCCCGCCGTAGCCCCTTCCAAGTCTGCCGATTGCGTCAGTGGATTTCGCGGTCCTCGGTTGCCCAAAACTGCTTACGCATCGCTTTGCGGCGAACTTCCCGGCTGGAGTTTTGGGGATTTCCAGCAGGAATTCCACCGACTTGGGACACTTCACGCCACCCAGTTTTGCCTTGCAGTGAGCGATGACCTGACTCTCCGTGAGCGATTCGCCGTGCTTCAGGCCGTCCTTCAGAACGACGAGGGCCTTGACCGCCTCTCCCCACTTGTCGTCTGGTACTCCAATGACGGCGCACTCCTGAACCTGCGGCAGGGCCATGATGCCCGCCTCGACCTCCGCGCAGTAGACGTTAAAGCCGCCGCTGATAATCATGTCTTTCTTGCGGTCCACGATGTAAACGTAGCCATGTTCGTCGATGTATCCGACATCGCCAGTGTGATGCCAGCCGTGGCTGCGGATTTCGGCGGTGGCTTGCGACAGGTTGTGGTAGCCGGCAGTGACCAGCGTGCCGCGGGCTACGATTTCTCCGGGCTGGTGAGGAGGAAGGATGTGACCGGCATCGTCCATGATGGCGAGACGAACTGCCGCCGTCGGCTTCCCGCAACTGCGCAGACGTTCCGGATGATCGCCGGCTGCGGCCACGGCCACGGTGCGCGCATCGAGAAAGGTGAGAAGCATGGGCGCTTCGGTTTGGCCGTAGGACTGACACATGCAAGGGCCGAAGACTTCCACACCTTTTTTGAGTTTGTCGGGCGAAACGGGAGAACCTGCCAGCAGAAAAACGCGCAGGCTCGAGTAATTGAACTTACTCACGTCCGGATGGGCGAGCAGTGCGTAGAACGCCGTCGGAGGCAGGAAGAGGTGGGTCACGCGATACTGCTCAATCGCCGGCAACACCTGCGATGCATCGAACCCGGGCAAGACGACGTTGGTCCCGCCCAGAGCGAACATCGTGAAGGCGACCACGCCGGCGGCATGCGAGAGCGGAGCGGTGCAGAGGCAGACGGGATCATCGGCGTCGCCTTTCCAATAATGAATTGCCATTTCGGTCATCGCGCCCCAGGCAAGGTTGGTGACGCGGACACCGCGCGCCGGGCCGGTCGTCCCGCCGGTGGGAACGAGGCCCATCATCTGATCCAGATTGCCGTGGGGATCGGCCCAGTCGAGATCATTATCATTGCCTGCGTTTCCCAGCTCCATAAAGCTTGCGAGTGAAGGATGCCCGCCGTCCGGGCCGTCGATACAAATCAGATGCTGCAGCGAGGGAACGCGTTTCCGGATCTCTTCAACCTGCTCCCGAAAGCGGCTGTGATAGAAAAGCCAGGCCGTTTCGGAGTAGTTCAGGAATTCCACGTTGGCGTCGGCGGCATTGCGAAAGTTGATGGGGACCCAGGCGGTTCCGGCGCGCAGAATGCCCAACATGCAGAACAGAACCGCCGCGTGATTGTGAGAGTAGATGGCCGCGCGCTGTTCTCGCTCGACGCCGCGCACCCACATCCCGCGGGCGATGCGCTCGCTGAAGGTGCGCGTTTCACCGTAGGAATACCGAGCGTCCCCGTCGAGGATCGCGATCCGGTCGGCGTGGAGATCCGCGCTCTTGTCGAAATAGTCGATTGCTCGCATCGTTTTCCCGTAGAGACGCGGCTTGCCGCGTCTCCTTTTGTACTAGTACCGTGACCGCGTGATTTCTACCGTGTCACTACTGAGAGTAGCGCCGCCGTCCCGGCGGCTGTCCGGCGCTACTCGTCTTCCACGCCGTGGATCATCATGCGGTCACGGTGTTAGGATGTCATCTTCGCCTTCGAAAGCCCATGCGTTTCCAAAACGCCTAAGATTTCGCGATGACCAAAGGCTTCCGCCGCTGACGCGAAGCCCACCTTGCGCGGAGCGGCGTGTACCAGGTTGTGGGCTGCGAACGCCTGAATGAGCCCGGTTTGGCGATAGCAGCACGTGCCGAATACCACGCACTGCACGGAATCTGTGCTTCCCCGGCCGGCGATCACGTCAATCGTGCGATGCTCACGCGGGTTTTCCCGCGGCGGTGTACCACCCTGCACAGAATTCGCCATCTCACTGAGCTTCTGTTCCTGTTCGGCTGGGGGCAATGGACGGATCTGCTCCTCGAACACTTTCTCCGTCGCTGCCACCCCTTCCATAATCTGCCGGTCGAGCAGTCCGCCAATGGACCGCACGTTGGCTACCTGCGGATGATCCTTGTACCAGACCGGATGGGGGAAACCTCCCCAGGCCAGAGCCAGCTGAGTTTGGATGCTGCCGGGTACGACGACATCATAGCGGGTGGCGCGCGGCCAGGGTTTGTACGCGTTCTGCTCCAGGTAGTAAGCGTCGGTTTGAATGACGGCGAAGATCGTCTGGGTCGAGCCGAAGGTCGGGTTGCCTTTGAACATGGTGAGCACTTCCAGCGTGTCAATGCCCCGGTTGCTTTCGAGACACATGCGAATCGCGGCGTCGCTCACCGCCGACATGTATGCAGTGGCGGGAGCGGCCAGCAAACCGCGCTGGGCAAACTTGCAGCCCCATTTGCCCGCCACTTCGCGCAGCCAAGCCTGTTCCCCGCTGATGTCCAGATAGTGGCAGCCTGCATTCAGCGCAGCTTCGATCACCCGCGGGCCGTTGTAGATGAAAGGGCCGGCCGTGTTGCAAACCACTTTCGCGCCGGCAAAAACCTGAGTGAGTTCTTCGACTGAGCCCTTTGTCTCGACGATGTCATAGTTGGCAGTTTCGATGCCGGGTACGTCGTTCATCACTTCTTCAAGCCGTGCGCGGCTGCGGCCGGCGGCAATGAACGGCACATTGTATTCACGAAGAAATTCCGCTATCAAGCGGCCGGAAAAACCATTGGCCCCGTAAATCACCACCGGCTTTTTGTCGCTCATTCTGTGGCCTCGCGCTGGAATTGTCCCCACGATTGAACCCTGATACAACTACTTCCAAGTCGACGCCGAATCAGGTATCCTTTCGGGACCGAGGGTCAATTCTAGGCAAAAGTAACTTTTTGGCTAGTAGGCACGTTTCGGTAACCTAATACCTGCTGGGGACTATCCCATGGATAACACCAATTGCTCAGTAAAGCTGACGGCTTCCATCATTGGCGGGAAGTGGAAACCGTCACTCCTGTTCCATCTCGAAGGCCGAACCCGGCGGTTCTGCGAACTGCAAAGACTCATCCCTGGGCTGACCAAGAAGATGCTCACCCAGCACCTGAGGGAGCTGGAGCGCGACGGAATTGTTCACCGGAAAGTGTATGCCGAGGTGCCGCCGCGGGTAGAGTACTCGCTCACCCGCCATGGAGAAAGTCTGAAGCCTATTCTGAAGCTGATGTCGGCGTGGGGAACCAGGCATCGAGCCCGATATGGTTTGACTACGGCGCGCCCGCAAAAGCCTGAAATGCCTCGCGACCCTGTGGACACGACGGTGCCAGCTGTACCAGTGAATTCGCATCTGCCGCGCCTCGTCGTCGCAGGCCAAGAAATCAGGGACAGTAAAGCGTCGGCATGAGTTCTCGCCCCAAAGTTCTGCTTTCGCGCTACGACGACGTCTTCCTGCTCGACGGTGTGCGCACTCCTTTCGTGGAGTACAACACGGCTCTCGGACTGGTGTCTCCCACCGACCTCGGGATCAAAGCGGCTCGAGAGATCTTCCGGCGAAGCAGTGTGCCGCCGGCCGACGTAGACATCGTGGTGGCCGGGAACATGGCCCAGGCCTCCTTCGATGCTTATTTGCTGCCGCGGCACATCGGGCTTTACTCCGGAGTCCCTATCGAGGTGCCCGCACACCTGGTGCAACGCGTGTGCGGTACCGGCATCGAGGCCATTCTTCAGGCCGCCGACAATATCAAGCTGGCGAAGGCCGATTTGGCGCTGGTCGTCGGAACAGAGTCCATGTCGCGCAACCCGATCGTTGCCTACACTCACCGCGGCGGATTCCGCATGGGCGAGGTGGAATTCAAGGATTTCCTGTGGGAGGCGCTGCTCGATCCCTGTCCCAATGAAACCATGGGTGGCACCGCCGAGAAGTTGGCGAAACAGTATGGGATCACTCGCGGAGATGTAGACCAATTCGCCGCCGAGAGCTTCACGCGCGCAATTGCGGCACAAAGAAGCTGCTTCCTGAGCGACGAGATCGCAACGCTCACGAGTGAGGTCTTCGAGCTTCCCGGTTATTCACCGCGTGGAATCAGGCTGCCGCGCGGCGTCGAGAAGTTGAGTGAGGATACTCACATCCGGCCATCGTCGTTGGACGTGCTGTCCAAGCTCAAACCAGCATTTGGCGGAGTGCAGACCGGTGGGAACAGTTCTGGAATGGTGGACGGTGCGGCGGCGACCTTGGTGGCTTCCGGCAAATACCTGAAGCGGCACAAGAAGGACCCCTTGGCGCGAGTGGTGGCCGGGACCGTGGTTGGCGTCCGCCCAGAAATCATGGGCATCGCCCCGGTACCGGCAATTCAAGCTCTGCTGGACTTGGCGGGCCTGAGCCTGCCGCAAATCGATCGCTTCGAAATCAACGAGGCCTTCGGCGCGCAGGTCCTCGCCTGCCAGCGCGAACTTGGCCTGGATCTCAACAAGCTCAACGTCAACGGAGGCGCAATCGCCATCGGGCATCCGCTCGGAGCCACTGGAGTTCGGCTGGCAATCACGGTAGCACGGGAGTTGAAGCGCTCGAGCGCGCGCTACGGTGTTGTCTCGGCTTGCATCGGAGGTGGACAAGGCATCGCCTTGCTGGTCGAGAACACTTCAGCGGTCAATTAGCAAAGGCGCCGGTCAACGCGTCAGGATTGACTCACCGGGTCGGCGCCGATTGGTCGGGGAGCCAAGGTGGCGTAAATCCCGCCCAGGAATACATCTCCGATTTCGCTTGCTAGGACTCTCGCGTCGCCGTCGACGTGCGGGTTGTACCACGTGTAGATCCAGTTCATCATTCCGAACAGCGACAGGACAGCCACGCGGGAGTTGAACTGCAGGCCTTTGGCGGCCTTCAGCGCATCGACCAGGTCCGCGCAACAGCGGTAATATTGCCGCTTGAGGCTGGCGATGTCCGCACCGAGTTCGTCCTTGAGCACGTCGTCTTCGTGCGAGAGCACCTTCATCGATTTCGGATTGGCGAGAAAGTATTCGAGATGCACAAGAATGAAAATCCGAACGCGTTGCTCGGGATCGCTCTCCTCTCTCAGACGCTCGCGGACGAGATCCATGACCGAAAGAAAGAGATGTCTCTGGATGACATAGAGCAGTTTTTCCTTGGACTTGAAGTAGTAGTAAAGGCCGGCCAAGGACATCCCGCTCGCTCGGGACAGGTCGCGGATGGAAGCGCCCTCGTATCCTTTTTCGTAGAAAATCGCGGTCGCATGTTCTAGGATTTTCGCCAGTTGGCGGTCGTAGCGACTGTCAGAGTTGGCAGCGGTGGAGTCGGGCGTAGGTAATATTGGGATCATTACGTCTTCGAGCGAACGTTCGTTATGCCGCTTCATCTTACGCATCATCCTTGTTATGTGGCAACAACCTTGATGCTTCATCTGTAGAGACGGGGCTTGCCCCGTCTCACTCTCACTGTAGGCGGAGACGGGGCAAGCCCCGTCTCTATTTTGATGATTTTAGAAGGATCCGCATGCAAGGAACCATGATGCACTATCCGTTGACACTCTCACACAGCCTGGAGCGCGCGGGCAAGTTTTTTCCGAATGCTGAGATCGTTTCTCGGCGGCCAGATCATGCGCTCCACCGTTACACCTATGCCGACCTGTACCGGCGAGCGCGCGCTCTGGCGGAAGCCCTGCAGAGAGCGGGTTTGGAGCGCGGCGATCGTGTCGCAACTCTGATGTGGAACCATCACGCGCATCTGGAAGCCTACTTCGGCATCCCGATTGCCGGCGGCGTGTTGCACACGCTGAACTTGAGGCTGGCACCGTCAGAGATCGCCTACATCGCCAACCACGCACAGGACCGGTTCTTGATCGTCGACGACGTTCTGCTCCCCTTATATGAGAAGCTTCGCGGTTCGGTCCAATTTGAGCGCGTCATCGTGGTTGGGTGGGCGGGCCGCACAACAGAACCAGGGCTCGAAGACTATGAGGATTTCCTGAGCGCTGCCACCGGCAATTTCCGTTATCCCGATCTGGACGAAAACGAAGCCGCTTGCATGTGTTACACGTCGGGCACGACGGGAGTTCCTAAGGGGGTCGTGTACACGCACCGGTCCGTGATGCTGCACTCGTTTCTGCTCACTACCGTGGACAACTTCGGCATCTGTAACGCCGATACCGTGTTGCCGATTGTTTCCATGTTTCACGTCAACGGCTGGGGGCTGTCGTATGCCGCAACGCTGGTGGGATCGAAACAGGTTCTGCCCGGTCCGCACCTCAAGGCGGAGAGCCTGTTGGAACTTTGCGAAAAGGAGCGTGTCACCGTTGCCGCGGGCGTGCCCACGGTCTGGCACAGCGTTCTGGAGTGCCTGGACCACAATCCCGGCAGGTGGAAGCTGCCGCCCATGCGAGTTCTCGTGGGCGGCGCGGCGCCGTCACTCGCGCTCGTTCAGAGACTGCGGCAGCATGGATGGAGCCTGGAGCAAGGCTGGGGGCTGACCGAGAGCAGTCCACAAGCGACGACGAGCCAACTCAAAGCGCACATGAAGAATTGGCCTGAGGAAGCGAAATGCGAAATCAAGGCGCAGGCTGGAATCCCGGTTCCGTTCGTGGAAAGGAGAGTGGTCAACGAGCAGGGCGAAGTTGCATGGGACGGAGAAGCTATGGGAGAAGTGCAACTGCGCGGGCCCTGGGTAGCCGCGAGCTATTACAACCTGCCGGTGGAAAACGACAAATGGACCGAAGACGGATGGTTTCGCACCAGCGATGTCGGAACGGTTAATGCCGAAGGCTATCTGAGAATCGTGGACCGGACGAAAGACCTGATTAAGTCGGGCGGCGAGTGGATCAGTTCCGTCGATCTGGAGAACGCTCTGGTCGCGCATCCGGAAATTCGCGAAGCGGCGGTAATCGCCGTTGCCCATCCCAAGTGGCAGGAGCGGCCCGTGGCCCTAATCGTGGCACAAGAAGGTGCGACGTTGTCTCCGGAAGCGCTGCGCGACTTCCTGTCGCCGAAGTTCGCAAAGTGGCAGTTGCCGGATGCATTTGTGTTCGTGGAGGAGCTGCCGCATACGTCCACGGGGAAACTGCTGAAGGCAGAACTGAGGCGGCGGTTCCGGGATTGGAAGTGGGAAGGCTAGTTCTCAGTTCCTAGTTCTCAAGGCTGAGTTCTTGTGGTGCGGGTTGCCTGATATTTCTTCCATGGTTACTAAAGAGGTATTAACCCGTGTTTACCACTACCCCCCCTCCCCCTAGTCTCTGGAATCATAGGGTTAGGGGGTGTCATCCCGTCAAAGTATAGAGCTTAAAGGACTTATTTTCAAAGTATTCCGGAATAAGGAGTTAGCTCGATTCCTTGCTTAGTTCTACTACAATTCATAGTTTCGGTGGCTTGCTGACGCCCGCTCATTGCCTCAAATATAATTACCGTCTAGTTATCAAAGAACAACTGACATACCTCTTCACTGGCCCAGTTCGATCACTATTGTCGCGCGGAGCGGGGTTCGAAGTCTGTGACGGTGCACACAGATGTTTTGTGATGAAAGAGGTCACAAGGATGCACGCAGGAGACGCGGCAAGCCGCGTCTCTACGGGCGGGCGTTTCATGGCCGCCGGTGGGATCTACTTCACCTGCAGCGTTTCCAAGTAGCGATTCAGATTCGCGATGCGTGCCTGCACCAGCTCCTCGTGGCCACCACTCATTTTCCAGAACACCGGGCCCCACACCGGCATTTCCTGATCGCCGTGCGGTACCAGATTGGCTTGCCCGCGCAAAATGGTGGTCACCTTGTCCGAAGGATACTTCCCGCCATTGCGCTTGGCCAGGGTCGTCAAATCGGCGGGCAGCATCTTCAGCGAGGTTGCGGCCGGACCATCGCCTTTCGCGTCCTTACCGTGGCAGGAGGCGCAGTAACTCAGGAACATTTCCTTGCCGGATACGGGAGAGGTCAGCGGCGCCGCTTCATGCTTGACTTGAGTCTTTGCTTCCTGTGCCGTGGCCACCGTTACACTTGCGAAGACCAGCGTCACCCAGCACGCGAAATAGCGCATATTCATAAAGTTCCTCCTGTGATCTCCGCGGGTTCTGTTTCGCTCTGGTATCCGCGCGCGACCATGCCTGAAATAGAAAACTAAAATAGAAACGACAGCCACGCCAGCCGCTCGGGATCGAACGGCCAGCGTGTGATGCCCCCTCAAAACGAAAACTTCAACGAGAACTGCAACTGCCGCGGGTTGAACATAGTTCTCGGCTTGCCGAAAGTCGGATTCGGAAAAGTGCTGGTCTGGCCCGGGACCGGCACGCCGATCCCGACCGGCAAGAGTCCCAAAGCCAGCCAGGCCGGCGCCGCCCCTGCAGCCTGCTGCGTGGCGCAAGACACCGACGCAGCGCTCTGCTGGATGGCAAGCGTCGTCGCGTCGTTATAGTGCTTGGGTATGGCCGGACTGGCCCCGCAGAAAGCCGGGGAGCCGTAAACCGAACTCACTTCATCCACGTTCGGGTGGTTGAACAGGTTGAAAGCGTCGACACTAAAGTTGAGCATCTTGCCCTCGCCCATCCGGAAATTCCGCGACAGGCGCAGATCCCAAGAATACAGCGGGGCACCGGTATAGGTGTTTCTGCCGACGGTGGTCGAGCAGTTGGAGACGGAAGTGCAGTTACCGGTGAAGGGCGCGCCACCGACACGATCCGTGCTCAGACCAGCAACGTCACCAAACGTATTTTCCCCGACGTACAAGGTGAAGGGCCGGCCGGACTGGAGGTTGATAATGCTGCTGAGTTCGAAGTTGCGGAGAAAACTATGTTCGGGTGCGGTCGCGGTGAAGTTCGCCACCAAGTTGTGACGGAGATCCTGGTTGGAGTTGGCCCGCTCCGAAGCGTAGTCGAACTGGTTGGGTGGCAGGTTGATAAAGGTCGTGAAATTCCCGTTGTCGATGGTGTGGGAATAGGTATAGTTTGCTGTCATCCGGAAGTACTTGACGCGCTCCATCGCGGTCAACGTCAGGCCGTGGTAAACGGCGTTGGCAACGTCGTTGTTGTAGTCGAGAAGGCCGGCACTCAGGGTAGAAGCGCCCGGCGTACCCGGCACTCCGAATTCCAACCCACTTGCATTAACGGGCAGGAGAGGATTGGGGGGTGGAAAGGAGGGGGGAATCGGGCTTGCAGGACCTAGCCAACCGAAAAACGGGGCCAAGCCAAATGGCCCAAGAATGGGGTTTCCGCTACACGAAGTGAGCGAGCCGTCCGGATTGACCATCCCTTGGGCGTCGGCAGGATTGGAGGGCTTGGCCGTGCCGTAAGGGCAGGGGACGTTGATGTTATTCCCCCGGACCAATTTGTGCGCCGCCACGAACAGATAGCCCACTTCAATGGTGAGGCCTTTCCCGAGTTGGCGGTCAATCTGGAAGCTCGCTTGCTCGGCATACGGGAGTCTGGCGTTGCGCTGGATGCCGCCTGCGCCAACCCCGCATGCTCCGGCCGGTCCCTCCGAACCGAAGGTGCACGGCCCCGTCAAAGTTACCGCCGGATAGGGATTCCCGGCCAGGAGGCTGGTGGCCAGCCCCGCCAGCGCGTCGGGGGGTGTTCCTGGAAACCCCGGAAGAGCACCAAGTCCCCAGCCGCCGCTGGCCGCCTGGTTCTGGATCATCGGCACTTTCACGCCTGCCAAGTTCGCCGCGGCGCAATTCGGGTCGGCGCTTGGCGGACTGCAAAGGTAACCGGGAAGCGTCTTCTGGTTTCCTGTGGTGAAAAAGAAAGTCAGGTTATTACGATCGAAAAATGTCCCAAACCCGGCGCGGATGACCGTCTTGGCGTCCGGTGAGTAGGCCAATCCAATGCGTGGCTGGAACCCGCGGAAGTCCGAGTTAATCGTGTTCCCCAGGCCGGTTTCGAAATCCCAGCGCAGGCCGTAGTTGAAAGTCAGCTTGGGTGTGACTCGCCATTGATCCTGTCCAAAAAATCCCCAGTAGCCGTGGTTCAAGCTGTAGCCGTAGTTTCCATATAGGTTTGTCGGAAAGGCGTTCGGCCACCCGCTGTTGAATCCACTGCCCGTTGGTGCTGGAGGAACGTAGCCGTTTGTGAAACCGCTTCTCGGAAGGGCAACCCCCCAGTACATGAATGCCAAGCCGTCAGCACCGGAAGGCAGAGGGCAGGACGACCCATCCAGTGTTCCCGCGCCCACGAAGTCGGCAAACTGATAAAGGCACCCCAGATTCGGAAACAGCAACCGCTCTGGCGTGAACCCGGGATAGTTGTTGTAACTCCAAACATAATTCCCGTCGAATCCAAACTTGGCGACGTGGTTGCCTTTGACCCAGGAGATGGAGTCGGAGTATTGCGCCCGGCTCTCGTAGATCGCGTCATAGGTGCCGAAGTTGTGTCCAAACTCCAGGTCGTTGACGACGCTCAGGTCTGGTTCGCCGGTAGCTCCGGGGAAGTTGTAGTGACGTCTCGAGTACTGTCCCAGCACGGTATTGACGAGGTTCGATCTCAGCACCGAGTTCAACGTGCCCACCACCGATTGGTCGCGGATGAAGAGATTGCGCGCTCCGCTCGGAGTACCGATGCCGCCGCCATCTTCCGTGTTGCCGATGAGTTCTCCCAGGTCGCGCGCATCCTCCACGACGTAGCGCAGCGCGAAGCGATTATTGTTGTTGATCTGATGGTCGACTCTTGCGAAGCCGTAGTCGTTGTCGACCGTCTTCAGAACCGACTGGAGATAGGAGAAGTTTGAGCCACCGCAATCCGCGGGCTTGAGAGTGCAGCCCTCGGGCGAAAGACCCAGGTAGCGCTTCGCCTGATCGATTTCCGTAAGGTTCGCGAATAGACTTGGGGCGTAGGTAGGAGATGCACCGCGCCGTTTCGCCTCGTAGTTCAAGAAGAAGAATGTCTTGTCCTTCCTGATCGGGCCGCCCAGGGTACCGCCGTACTGATTCTCTCGCAATTCGTGAGGTAACGGCGCCGGCTGCAGCAGCGAGCGCGCGTCGGTGGCGCTGTTCTGCAAGTAGTCATACAGCGAACCGTGAATCTCGTTCGTGCCGGACCGGGTCACGATGTTGACAATGCCGCCGAGCGCCCTGCCGTATTCCGCTCCAAAACTGTTGTTCACGACGCGGAATTCCTGCACCGAATCCTGGGGGGGCGTGGCGCGCTGCACACCGGTAATCGTGTTGACGAAATCGGCGCCGTCCACCGTGATCTCATTGCTGAACGAGCGCATGCCACCGAAGGAGATTTGCGTGATCTCGAACTCGGTGAAGGTCGACCCCAGACCGGTTCGGCTGGTGGCGACGCTGGGCGTGAGCAGAGCGAAGTCGGTGAAGAGCCGGCCGTTGATGGGCAGATTCGTGATCTGCTTCGTATCGATGACCTGGCTCACCTCGGAGCGGGTCGTCTCCACGACTGGGGCCTCGGTGCTAACGACAACCTCCTCCTTCACCACAGCCACCTTGAGAGTTACGTTGATGGTGGCGGTTTGACCAACCGTCAACTCCACTCCGGTGCGCGTGTATTTCCCGAAGCCCGCGTAGCTCACTGCGAGTTCGTAGCGCCCTGGCGGAAGGCTGGGCACCGCGTAAGACCCGGAGTTGCTCGACACTGCGGTGAAGTTCTGGTTGGTGTCCAGCGAGCGGACCGTGATTGTGGCCTTGGCAATAGTTTGCCCCGCCTCATCCGTCACGGTTCCATTCAGCAGGGCATAGCTAGTGGCTTGGGCTGCAGCATATTGAGTGAAAGCCAAGGCCAGGAACAGGCCACACAAGCAGGCAGATAACCGACGTGATTTCATAGAGCTCCTGTATTCGAGCGAACGTACGTTCGACTTGACGAACAAAACAGCCTTGCTCCAACGACAGAGCACGGATTTTACCCACCAGCTAGATCAGAACTGGATTCTTAACCAACCCCACCGTTCAAAACCCAACGCCGTCACCCGGAAGCCGATCATTCCGTGCGAAAGCCGGACCCCACCGATTTCCTCACGCACTGTGCGCCAGCGGGACGGACTTGCCCCACACTTCTTGCGCCGTTTCGGCCACCAGGCGCAGCTTCGCTTCCTGGTCCGCAGCGGTCACGGCATTGCCTTCCATAGTGGAGGCGAAACCGCACTGCGGACTGAGGGCCAGCCGCTCCAGCGGAACAAAGGCCGAGGCGGCTTCAATCCGCTGCTTCAGTTCGTCCTTGCTTTCGAGGTCGGGCTTCTTGGAACTCACCAGACCGAGCACAACGGTGCGGTCTGCCGGCACCTGGCGTAGCGGCTCGAAACCGCCCGAACGTTCGTCGTCGTACTCCAGCAAGAATCTCTGGAACTTTGTATTGCGAAACACTTTTGTGATCGGGCCGTAATCGCCGGCGGCGTAGAACTTGCTCTGGTTGTTTCCGCGGCAGAGGTGCAGGCCGAAGGTGATGCCGGGATGATCGCCGATCACCGCATTGTCCATTTCGATCGACAAATCGAGCAGCCGGTCGGGATCGCTGCCGCGCTGGCGATATCCCTGCCGCAGCTCCGGATCCAGGAGCGCAGTGTATTGCGGCGAGTCGATCTGGATGTAGGTACAGCCCAGGCGGATCAACTCTTTCACTTCATCGCGAAGGATATGGACCAAGTCGGCAAGGTAGGCGTCGACGGTCGCATAAGCCCCGGCGGATTTCTTGCTGTCGTAGTAAGCGGCGGCCTGCTGCGCGCTGATCATCGTGGTCTTGGCAGGATGCTTGGTGCGCGCGCGCACGTAAGTAAATTCTTCGGCGCAGAGCGGCCGTTTGCGACGCAGCTTGGAAACGACCACCGGGCGCGGCAAAACCAACTGCTCGCCCTTTTCGTCCCGGAAAGGAATTGCCCAGCCGCCGTATTTGTCGAAGCCTTCGACGGCGTCAATCAAGTGTCCGTAGAAAGCGTAGCGGCGCACCTCGCCGTCGGTGACCACTTCCATTCCAGCAAGAATCTGCAGGTCGATGCATTCATCGACGGCCCGGTCTTCGACTTTCTTGAATGCGGCGTCCGCGAGCTTTCCCGCTGCGAACTGGTCGCGAGCTTCTTTTAGATACGCGGGACGCAAGAGACTTCCGACTACATCACTGCGATACACGACTACCTCCACGAACGACGCATCATCGAAACAACTTGGTTCGACGGCCTCACCCCACCTCGCCGTGGTTCACGAGGGCAACGAAGCGGGCATCACTGTATCGAAGTCTGGGCCAGACCACAAGTAAAAACTATTGTTCTTACAAGTGGTATGTTGCAAGAATGCTGGTTACTTTTCCGTGCCCTTACAAGGTTACTTTGAAGTGCCTTTTACGAAGTGGTGCTGCGTGGGAGTATGATGGCGCTCCAACCGGCAACTGCATGGCGAGGCAGGAGTCGACATGAATCCGAATATCAAAGCTACTGTCGTGGGAAGTTATCCGGTGCCCTCGTGGCTGGTCGGGAATACTTCGCGGCTGGTTCTTCGAGATGCGGTGATGGCGGTGTTGAAGCTGCAGGAGCTCGCAGGCCTGGACCTGTTAACCGACGGTGAACTCATGCGCTTCGACCCAAGCCATCCGGAGACAAACGGGATGGTGGATTATTTCGTCGCGCAGATGGAAGGAATCCGCAGTCATTTTGCGCTCTCGGATTTCGACCGCTTCCGCTCCGATCGCGCCTCGGCGGCTCGCTTGCTCACCGCAGGCATGGTGGTCGGCAAGATCGGCGAGGGCACGCTGAATCTGCCGCGAGATTACGAGTTTGTCGCGCCGCTTACGAAGATGCCGCTGAAGTTCACTTGTACCGGCCCCCACATGCTGTCGCGCACGGTGACGAACTGCTATTACAAAGACATTCCCGACTTGGCCATGGATCTGGCCGCGGTGCTGCGCCGCCAGCTGGAATCCATTGAAGCCGATGTGGTGCAGCTCGATGAAGCCTGCATCGCCGGTTACCCGCAGGATTCATCCTGGGCCGCGGAAGCGATCAACCACGTGCTAGACGGCATCCTGAACGAGCGCGCCGTGCACATCTGCTTCGGCAACTACGGTGGACAGCCGGTGCTCCGCGGCTTCTGGCGCGATCTGGTTCCTTTCCTCAATTCGCTCCATGCCGACCATCTCGTGCTCGAATTTGCGCGGCGCGGCTATGACGAACTCGAGGTCTTCACCGATCTGGATCCGAAAATCGCGCTCGGCATCGGCCTGATCGATATCAAAGACAACGAAGTGGAAACGCCCGACCTCGTGGCCTCGCGCATCGAGCGGGTGGTGAAGACATTGGGCGCGGAGCGTTTGCGCTACGTCCATCCCGACTGCGGATTTTGGATGCTGCAACGCAGTGTGGCGGATCGCAAGATGCGAGCGCTGGTCGAGGGAAGGGATCTGTTCGAGGGCAGGGCCTAGGACCGCGACCCATAAGTCCGCGACATAAATATTGGTTGTGAGTGCTAGAAGATGGCAGCGGTGACAACCTCATTCATCGGCGAAGAAGAAAAGGCACAGGTCCGCGCCGTGGTGTTTGGTCACCTCGCGGGCGTTGTTCTGGCGCCCACGGTGAAAGCCTTGTGGGACCGGCGGGTATTCGATCTCTTCGGCTCCGCTGGCGAGTGGGTGGATTTCGACCGCGTCGCACAAGAGACTCGTGCCAATCGCGGTTACTTGCGAGTCGCGTTGCGCCTGCTGTCATCGTGCGGCTGGCTGAAACAGCAAGTCGAAAGCGGACACGCCCCGCGCTACGCACTGACGGCCGAGGGAAGAGTCGCCGTGAACACGGCGCCACTTCTGTACGGCGAAGCCCTCTCTTTTGTTGCGAAGGCGGTTTTCCTGGAAGATTTTCTCTTCGGCGCTTCCGACCGACCCGTCCTCCCGTCGCTGCAGGAACTGGTTCGCCGGTCGAAAGAGGGATGGGGCCTGCAACCTGACGCCAACCCCGTCGTCAGCCGGGTACGAAATCAAATTCGCGAACACCTCGATGGTATGCTCATCGGCCCGGCCATGGTTGCCTTGGCGCGCGCTGAGATTCTGGCTCAACTCGAGCAGCGGCCGGTGGACCTCAATGCCATTGCCGCGAATCGCGCGAGCCTTACCTGCATCCTCGACCTGCTGGCCGCGCAGGGCTGGGTTGCGCTGGAACCGATCGCGCGCGACAAGCATCTTGTGAGCCTGACCGCGTGCGGCCGTTACGCGGCCCAGATTGCGACTTCCTACGGGGTCACCGTCTCGTATCTGCCGCTCTTCGACAATGTGAGCACTCTCTTGTTCGGCAATTCGCGCATCCCGCGAATGGATGAGAGTGGCGTGGAACTGCTCGTCAACCGCGGCATGAACGTTTGGGGCAGCGGCGGTGCGCATCGCACGTATTTCAAGAAAGTGGACGAGATCATCGTCGAGATCTTCAACCGGCCACTCAATTTGCAGCCTCGGGGCATCTGCGACATGGGCTGCGGGGACGGGAGTTTTCTGGAACATTTGTACTCCGCGGTGAAGAACAAAACCGAGCGCGGCAAGGTGCTCGACAAGCATCCTTTGATCCTCGTCGGCGCCGATTTTAACAAGGTGGCGCGGCGGGTCGCTAAGCAGACGCTGCGGAAGGCCGGCATTGCTGTCTATCATGTAATCCCCGGCGACATTAACCGGCCGGCGCAGTTGGCGAGCGACCTGGAGGAACTGGACCTGGACGTCCACGATTTGCTCCACGTGCGTTCTTTTCTCGACCACAACCGGCCCTACATTCCGCCGGCGAATTATGCTAGAGGGACGCGCATCGGGAAATCCAGTGGAGCGTTCGCCCACCTCGGGGAAGAGATTTCGTGTGACGAGCTGGAAGAAAATCTGACTCGCCACTTGAGGCGGTGGGCGCCCTATGTAGGACGGTTCGGCTTGCTGGTGCTGGAACTGCACACACTGCCTCCGGAAGTCGCGGCGGCAAATTTGTCCAAGACGCCGGCTGTGGCTTACGACGGGACCCATGGGTTCTCCGATCAATATCTGGTGGAGTTACCGATCTTTCTGGATGCTGTCAAAGAAGCCGGCCTGAAAGCCGATCCGCGATTCCAAGCGAAGTTTCCGCCGTCGGAGTTGGCGACGGTAAGCATCAACTTCTTCACCACGGCGGGCGATCCATTCGACGCCGGACTGTAAGGTAACGCAATGGAGCGACGGGCGCCCTCGCCCGTCCGTCACAAAGTAAGCGGGAGGGCTAATGTTTTTGCAGGACTACTGGTATGCGGTGGCGTGGGATCACGAGATCAGACGCTCGCCCTTCGGACGCATCGTTTGCGGTGAACCCATCGTTCTCTATCGGCAGACCAGCGGTGCGCTCTCGGCATTTGAAGATTGTTGCCCGCACCGGTTGCTGCCGCTCTCCAAGGGCTTTTTGCAAGGTGAGCATTTGGTTTGTAAATATCATGGGCTGCGATTCGACCACGGTGGAAACTGCGTTTGGATGCCCGGCCAGGAAGGGATTCACAAAGAGGCCAAGCTGCGTACCTATCCCGTCGCCGAGAAGCACCGCTTCGTCTGGGTTTGGATCGGCGACCCAGCGTTGGCCGACGAGAAGAAGATTCCTGATCTTTCCTGGTGCTCCGACCCGAACTGGGTTTTCGAAGGCAGCACTTACCACCTCAAGTGTAACTACCAACTTCTCGTTGATAACTTGATGGACTTATCGCACGAGACGTTTGTGCATCCCTCCAGCATCGGCCAACACGAAATTCTTGAGGCTCCGATCAAGGTCACGTCCGACGCAACCTCGGTTCGCGTCACGCGCTGGATGCACAACATCGATCCACCGCCGTTCTGGGCGGCGAATCTGCGGTCGTTTGAGAAGTGCGACCGCTGGCAGATTTGCAACTTCAATTTGCCCGCGAACGTCATGATCGACGTGGGAGTGGCACTGGCCGGAACCGGCGCGGAGAACGGAGACCGCTCCAAAGGCGTGACCGGGATTGTCGTCAACCTGATGACCCCGGAAAGCGAAACTTCCACCTGGTATCACTGGGGCATGGTCCGCAACTTTCAAACGGACGACCGCGGCCTGACGTTTCGTATTCGCGACGGGCAGGCGGCGGTGTTTGCGGAGGACACGGAGATTCTCGAAGCGCAGCAGGAAAACATTCTGCGGCGGCCCGACCGCGAGCTGCTTAACTTCAAGATCGATGCGGGCGGCGTGAATGCACGGCGGATCATCAAGCGCGAGTTAGGACGGCAGGGTGCGAAGTAGGGGCACGACGTTCACGGCGAACGAGGGTAATGACTGTAATCGCTGATTACAACAGTTATCGCTATTCTTCAGATGCAGCGACGTACAACTTGTTGGCAGCGTTAGGAATCAGATGGGCTGTCGATAGGCAGCGGTACAGGCAATTCTGCCATCAGAATCTGCTCAGTTCCATCGATTCCTTTAATTCGTTCACGTCGAATAAGCCGCTGACCGTCTTCAGAAATCTCAATCGTTTCGATGATCTCGAACACAGTCCCACGGTACATGTACAGATGATAAGTCGCGTCTTTTCCGTCCTCGAAAGCGATCATCGAGCTGTGGTGATTGCCATCAGCAAAAGTGTGTCCCCCGCCACCACCCAAGCCGGAAATGAAGCCGCGGCCAGTTCTTTCCGCGTGTTCTCGCAGACGCCGCTCCGAGTTTTCCTTGGCCCGCCGCTTGGCACTCTCTATGGTCATTCGGTGCTTTTCCGGATTGCCGCAGTAGACTAGCGCAGTCTTGGCGTGCTCCAAGGTGTGGTCTGGCAACTGATCTACCAGTTTGTGCAATTGTTCTCGAAGCTTATTCATGGCGTGTTCACGATAGTCCAATTTGATGCATCCTGCACCATTCGCTTACCATCTGCGGATACCTGTTGATAAATCCCCATTTCACCAACGACCCGAGCAGCGTGCTCAGCCGACGGGCGGGGCGCCCGTCTCTCCACCGATTTCGGAGGTTACTTTTTGGGATTAGCCTCTTGCGCGTCTTTTGTTGCGGTAGCCGCCTCGCTCTTGCTTTGGTTGGCGCGGAAGATGACGTAGGCGCGAATGTCGGCTGCATCTTGCTGCGATACTTCTTTCCCAAACGGCACCATGCCTAGCGATTGATACGCGCCGTCGCGAACAATCTTGAACCAACGCTCGTTCGCTAGCGAAGTGGAATAGCGAAGATCCGGCAGCACTCCACCGCTGACCGCAACATCGCCGTGGCATCCGGAGCAAAAGCGCTGGTAGACCGCCTCTCCATGGTGAATCGCCGCGGGGCTCGCGGTCGATGCCGGCGGATTCAGAACCGGTTCTTCGAACGGCGGCAGCGGCGGGAGGCTCGCCTTCCCATCCAGCTTGAACGCCAGCATCCGGCTGACATTGCGCACTCGTCCTGACTTGAACGAAACCTCGCCCGAGACCAGCGGGAAAACTCCGCCCCAGCCGGCGAGCACGGCGACGTACTGCTCGCCCTTCACGGTGTAGGTCGCTGGGCCTGCCATCACGCCGGTTTGCGCATCGAACGACCAAACCTTCTCGCCCGTATCGGCGCGATATGCTTCAAAGCGTCCAGCGGCCGTACCTTCGAAAACGAGATTCCCAGCCGTGGCGAGTGTCCCGCCATTCCACGGTCCCGGCCGCTCCACCGCCCACGCCTGTTTCTGCTGCACTGGATCCCACGCTACCAATTTCCCTTTGACGCTGTCGAGAATGGCTTTCTTGATCTTGGGATCCTGCGGCATGCCTGCGGCTACCATGTCGATGCCGAAATTCATCGCCGAATTTTTGAACTCGAAATCTTCCTGCGACTTGAAATTGAATCCGACTTCATTGACGGGAATGTAGGTCAGGCCGGTCAGCGGACTGTAGGACATCGGCTGCCAATTGTGCGCGCCCAGTGGTCCGGGAACGATCGGCGGTGAATCGACGCGGGGGTAGCGCGCCAGGTCGCTTTCAATCGGGCGGCCGGTTTTCATGTCAACCCCGCTAGCCCAGTTGATAAAAGTGAAGGGCTTCGCTGAAATCAGCGCCCCGTTCTCCCGGTCGATGACATAGAAGAGGCCGTTCTTCGGAGCGTGCAACAGCACTTTCCGTGGTTTGCCTTCGATGGGGATGTCGGCCAGAATCATCTGTTCGGATGAATCGTAGTCCCAGTCGTCAGCCGCATTTTCCTGATAATGCCAAACGTATTCGCCGGTGTCAGGCTTGAGCGCAACGACGGAGCAAGTGAAAAGATTCTCGCCGCCCTTCGGACTCCGGTACTTCTCGTTCCACGGTCCGCCGTTGCCTACGCCGATGTATAGGAGGTCAAGTTCCGCATCGTAGACTATGGCGTCCCAAACCGTGCCACCGCCCCCGATCTTCCACCATTCACCAGTCCATGTTTTGGCGGCCTGCGCGAGAATCGGATGCTCGAACGGTTTCGAGGGGTCGCCGGGCACGGTATAAAAGCGCCACGCCAGCTTGCCCGTCTGCGCATCGTAGGCCGACACATAGCCGCGCACACCGAACTCGCCGCCACCATTGCCGATAATCACTTTACCCTTCACGATGCGCGGCGCGCCCGTGATCGTGTAGCGCCACTGTGGGTCGATCGTCAGCTGTTCCCAAACCGGCTTGCCGGTAGCTGCGTCAAGCGCGATCAGGCGGCCATCGAGAGTCCCGACATAAATTTTCCCTTGCCAAACGGCGACGCCGCGATTCACGACATCGCAGCATGCGTTTGCGCCCCACTGCCTTGGCACCTTTGGATCGTAGGACCACAGGCGAGCGCCCGTCGCCGCGTTCACCGCAAACACCTTGCTCCACGCGCTCGTGAAGTACATCATGCCATCGACAACGATGGGTGTGGCTTCTTGCCCGCGATGGGTATCGAGATCGAAGTACCACGCCAAACCTAGACGGGCAGTGTTGTGCTCGTCGATCTGCTTCAATGGGCTGAAGCGCTGCTCGCTATACGTGCGCCCATAGGTCAGCCAGTTTCCCGGCTGGCTCTCGGCCTTCACGATCTGTGCGTCGCTCACGCTTGCTGCCGCGGCTGCCTGAGACTTTGTTTCTCCCGCAGTGGAGAGGTTGTATCCCTGGAAAATCAGAACACCGAGAACGACTGCAACAACTCCAACGTTAGGCTCGCGCATACCTCTCCTTGTTCCGGCCCGCCGTGCGTCTCACCCCTTACGCCCTTTTCGCTTCTTCGTGCCCGAAAGTTTCCGGATCACTTCCCTGGGCAGCGGCACGCTCTTCAGTCGCTGCGCCTCAGTGGGATGGGCGGCCGCCCACACGTGCGTCTCCGAGCCTTCCATGGCCAATACGCCATCGCGTAGGAATCGGTGGCTGATTACAAAGCTACTCTTTTTCCATTCGGTGACGCAGGATTCCGCCACCAGTTCGTCGCCATACGTGGACGGGATGATAAATCGCGCCCGCGCCTCCACCAGCGGAATGCCGACGACACCATGGGATTTGAACAGTTGCCGCAGAGGAAGTCCCGCCGCATGAAACAGCGCCGATGTGCACTGATCGAACCAGCGGAAATAGTTGGCGTAGAAAACAATTTCCGCCGGATCACAATCTCCGAACTCGACCCGGATTCGAATACGATTCACAAACATAAGTTCTTTCGCCTGTAGAGACGGGGGCTTGCCCCGTCTAGGGAGACGCGGCAAGCCGCGTCTCTACGGGAAATCAGATACCCCTTTAGGGGTTGGCATCGGCATTCGACTTTTTCCGCAACCTGCTATGCCTGCCGAGCCTCGGCCGTAGCTGCCGTCTTGTCCTCGTACGCCCTTTTCACCAGTTGCCCTTTCATCTCGTAGCGCGGCAGCGTGCCTGCACGCACCAGTTCGACCGACGCCGAAACGCTCAGTGTCGCTTTGATCTTGTGCTCAATCGCCAGCTTGAGCGCTGCCGAAGCCGCCGGATCTCCGCAACACTCCGCGACAATCTTCAGCGGCGGCGCGACTCCAGGCCCAGGCTTATCAAGCACGATTTGAATTTCCCCGGTCGTCGCCGGATAGAAACTCGAAACCACATCCTTGATCGCCGACGGGAAAACGTTCACGCCCAGCACGATCAGCATGTCGTCCGTACGCCCGATGCAACGCAGTTTGAAACCCGTACGGCCACACGCGCAAGAAGTACCCAGTACCTGAACCCGGTCGCGCGTGCGAAAACGTAACAGGGGAACGCACTCCCGCTGCAAGCTCGTGTACACCAGTTCCCCCGTTACGCCCGCTTCGAGCGGCAGGCTCTCGCCGGTCTGGGGATCGCTGGTCTGTGGATCAATGATCTCCACGACCACACTGTCCGGCCCGTTGAAGTGCATCCCAGACTGCTCCGGGCATTCGCTGAAAATGATGGGCGCCATGTCGGCATTTCCCAGTCCCTCCGTGACTCGTGCGCCCCAGTCCTGCTCCAGCTTGGCGCGAATCGCAGGGATTCCGGCCCCAGGCTCGGCTCCGCAGAACAGCTTCTTCAATCCCAGTTCTCGCGGATCCATACCCGATTCCCGCACGAAATCGGCGAAGTACGCGGCATAGGACGGGGTGCAATGCATCGCACTCGCGCCCAGCAACGGAATGATCGTCAGCGCTTTCTCCGATGCGCCTGTGCCCAGGGGAACAAATACCGCGCCCACCGATTCGATCGCATCCTTCGAAGTCAATCCTGCCACGAACAGCGTGAGGCCCGCCGCGTGAATCACGACATCGGTTTTCCTCAGGCCCTGCGTGTAGAACGATCGCGCCGTCAGCCTCGTCCACACCTTTGCATCGCGGCGCGTGATTCCGACGAAGCTGGGCTTGCCGCTGGTGCCGGTCGAGCTGTGAACGCGAATCACATCACGCCAGTCGGCGGCGATGTGGCGTCCCAGAGGCGGATGCGCCGCCTGGCTCGCGCGCAACTCTTCCTTGGTCGTAAAGGGGAAGCGAGCCAAGTCGCGCAACTTGCGAAAGTCCTTGCGACGAATCCCGGCGGCACGGCACTTTTCCTGATAGAACTCGGATCGAGCAAACAAGTAGTCGAGCTGCCGCGCGAGGAGTTCCTGTTGCAGACTAGCGGTCTCCTTTGCTGTCGCCGTCTCGATCTTGCGATCCAAGTAATCGTTCGCTCTCATAAGCCAGGGGTGTCGCTGAGTCGTGTCATCGGAGGAGCGCGACAAATTCTATCGAACGTCCGTTCCATTGTGCAAGCCATTTCCTGTGTTCCGCTTACACGGGCCACGCCCGCAAACATGCTCTCAGAATCATCAGAGATCTTTGAGTTCAATTATAAGGATGCTGATCTCCAACGGTCCCAGGTTCTCCACCGTGTGCGGCGGCAGCGGTTGCATCCACTGGGCACAGGGGATCTTCGGCGGGTCTCCCGCCTGGCGGCTATCGAACAGAATCTCGCCCCTCTCATCCCGCCGGATGAAATGGCTGAAGCTCTGCAAGTAAGCGATGCCACCCCATCGATGAGTGTGCAGCGGAACTAAATCTCCCGCCGGAATGCGGGTATGAAGAACGCGCACCCGCTCGTCTTCCAGCAAAAGTTGATGGTGGGCCGGCGCCGCTGCGAGCGCATCGAGCGAGTCCGGCCACGGCCGGTGTTTCGGGTTCGGGAGAGCAGGATTCTGGCTCATGCGGTTCTCGGATCTCTGAGCATTTCTACTGAAACTGCGCCATCGTCGTGCGAAACGCGCGCGTCGTCAACTCCTCGAGCGGCAGCGTCCGTAGTTCCGCGGACAGAACTTCAATTCCCCAAGGCCCCGTGTAGCCCGCCTTCTGCATGCCCTGAACGAAGCCCCGGACATCAAACTCTCCTTCGCCGCAGAAGCGCCGGTGATTGATCGTATCCTCGTGGAGACTCCAAGGCGAATGAACCGTCCCATCGTTCAACTCCACGCCGACCACGTATTCCAGAGGCACGCGGCATACTTCTTCATAGGGAATGCCGAGCTTCACCACGTGCCACAGATCGAACACGATTCCGCCGTTGGGTGCTCCCGCGCCTTTCACCATCGCCAACGACTCCTCCAGCGTTCGGATCATGGCAAAGGGCATAAGCTCGAAGCCGATTTTTGTGCCGTGCTGCGCGGCCTCCTCGCAGAGAATGGCAAACGCATCGATGAGGCGCGGCAGAGAGCATTGCTCCTGGAAGAAATCGCCAACCTTGATATGACGCGCGCCGAGCACTTCGGCGGCCTCGAACAACTTTGCTTTTCGTATGTCCGATGACTTCTTTCGTTCCCCCTCCAGGAACCAGTCCGCCAGGAATTCCAACTCCACGTGTTGGATGCCGTTGTCATCGAGGATCTGCCTCATTTCCTGGAGGCGGTATTTTTCGAGAACATGTTCGAGGTCGGAATGCCAGATGCCAAAGCCCTTGAAACCCGCTCGGGCAGCCGATTCCACACGATCTTTGAAATCAAACGGGCTATACTCCCGGTCCGTGTGGGGAAGGCCGGCCGAGATCGTCCAGTAAGAAGCCAGCAACTCGACGCCTGGTGTCATCCCGATTCTCCGCAAAACGAACTGCACGGAAAATGTAACCTCCCGCACGGCCCAAGACCGTACGCCAAGGGTTCGGTCAAGTCAAGGTATGACGGTCCCCGTGATTCTAACGGTAACAACAGGGGGGATGAAAGACCGACTCTCACCAGCCCGCTCGCCGTGGATAACGGCCCGTGATCTTGCGGACAAACCCGTGAAAGCGATGGAAGCCCGCAGCGTCCGGCAGAAACATAAACGGACATTGTCCCGGAACCAGCTGAATTCCTCGCCCCCGGCAGAACGCGACCGCTTTCGCGCTGACCGAGCCCTTGCCCGCCGCCCTGTACATCCAAACCCGCCGTATGCCCGCCTCGGCGCAGTAACTAAGGTAATAGTTACTAACAAGTCACGGAAACACTCGTCATTAAAACAAAGAGCACGACTTCGGTCGTACCACAAGTGCCGCAGAATCTATGGTGGGCTGCGGAACAAGCGCGGTTGTCTCCGCATCGGCGCATCGCTTTAGTAATGCCGAAAGCCGCCTCTGGTAGGCCATTTCAGGCCGATAGGTATCTCAAGTAACCTATCAGGATCACACAGTAACTCTTACTAAAAGGCACTCGCCCACGGGATTAGGCCATATACTCCCGTGCTTCTCTGACTTACACTCATCTTACCAACCACTAATTATCGGAGACCAGATGAAGTTCCTCCTCTCGATTCTTTTGCTGAGCGTTGCCGTGCAGGCACAGAGTTTCACGGCGAGCAGCAGCTCCGCCCTTCCGGATGCGCCCAGCCAAAATCCTTTCGGGACGGTCGAGAACAAGGTGAACGTCGGCATCTTAGCCGGACTGGTCGCCGCCGACGCCTTCACCACTCAGCGTGGCCTGAACCAGGGCCTCCGCGAAGTCAACCCGATCATGCGCCCCTTCGTGACCCGTGGTGCAGCCGGAGAGGCTGCCGGGTCCGCTTTAGGTTTTGGCGCGGGAGTTGGAGTCGTGTACCTGTTGCATCGAAGCCACCACTACAAAGCGGAACAGATTACCATGCGGCTCATCGTCGCCGGTGAAGCTGGGTTCGTCGCCAACAACATCTTTGCGATTCGCTAACCGTCCGTGGTGCAAGTGGGATTCGTATCAGGGCATCGCTTTAGCGATGCCGAAAGTTCTTTGAACTCAGCGCCCCTTTAGGGGCTGGGCAGCGAAAATCGGGCCGATTCGACAAGGGCGATTCGTCCCGGCTGTGAACCCCTGATTTCGCTGGGCAAGCCCGCTCCCACGTTATAATTCCATTCTGGAAGACGGCACTTTCTTCGATCCTTGATCATCGGAGAATCCCCGGCCGCTTCCGCGAATCTTTAGACCGAAGGAGTCTGCATGGCGATTGAAAAGACGGACAAAATCTGGCACAACGGGAAGTTCATCGCCTGGGACGACGCGACCCTTCACGTGATGTCTCACGTTGTGCACTACGGCTCTTCGGTGTTTGAAGGCATTCGCTGCTACGCGCTGCCGAGCGGCCCCGCGATTTTCCGCGCTACCGAACACATGCAGCGCCTCATCGACTCCGCCCGCATCTACCGCATCGACGTCCCCTTCACCCGCGACGAGATCGTGCGCGCCATGATCGAACTGGTGAAACACAACGGCGTGTGGCCTTGCTACATCCGCCCCATCGTTCTCCGCGGATACGGCGAAGCCGGCGTCAACCCCTTCAACTCCCCCACCGAAATCTATATTTGCAACTATCCATGGGGGAAGTATCTGGGGACGGATGCTAGTGAAGGGGTGGACGTTTGCATTTCTTCTTGGACGCGGATCGCGCCCAACACTCTGCCCGCCATGGCGAAGGCTGGCGCGAACTACATGAACTCGCAGCTTATCAAGATGGAAGCCATCGTCAACGGCTACGCCGAAGGCATCGCACTGGACGTGAACGGCTACGTCAGCGAAGGCTCGGGCGAGAATTTGTTTGTCGTCCGCAACGGCGTGCTGCACACGGCTCCGCTCGGCAACTCCGTGCTGCCGGGCATCACGCGCGACTCGGTGTTGCAGATCGCGCGCGACCTCGGCATCAAGATCGTCGAGCAGCAGATTCCGCGCGAGTCGCTCTACATTGCCGACGAAGTTTTCTTCACCGGCACCGCCGCCGAAATCACGCCCATTCGCTCGGTCGACAAAATTGCCGTGGGCAAGGGCAAGCTCGGCCCCATGACCAAGTCTCTCCAAGCGGAGTTTTACGGTATTGTTCGCGGCGAGAAGGCGGACCGGTATCACTGGCTTACGCCGGTTCCGGTGGGAGCGAAGTTGCCGGTGGGCGTCTAGCGTTGTAGCTTGTCATGCGTCGCCGATTGTCTGGCAGGTTGCTGAAAAGTATTTTCTGCGCCGCAGTCTGACCGCTGCGGCTAAAGCCGGTGTTGAAAGCAAGCTTGTTATCGCAGACCTGAAGCGCCGCGCCACCCACAATCAAGCGCGAGAGCGAGTTTTCAGCAGCCTGCTTAGAGAGCCGTTTGCGCTCCCTGTTTTCTTGAACTATAGTAAAGGCCACCTGATCGCAGGCGATCTGGTTTTTTCGTTAACCCCCAACCTGAAGGAGAAATGTTATGTCTGCTCCCACGCCTGATTTTGCCCTGGGCTATCGCGCCATGATGCTTGATGGCTTTGCCCGAGAAGTTGAAACGACCAAGAGAGTTTTGGCTGCCGTCCCCGAGGGAAAAAGGGACTACCGGCCAGATCCGCACGCGCGCACGGCGTGGGAACTGGCCTGGCACATCGCGAACACCGACGTCCAGTTCATGGACGGGATCGCGGATCTGAAGTTCAACATGGCCAATCCGGCGGAGGCAGAGAAGCCTAAGACGGTCGCCGAACTGGTGGATTGGTACGACAGGAATATGAAGCGCAGCGCGGATCGGGTTCGCGCTTTGTCAGCCGCACAGTTGCTGACACCGATCGAGTTTTTCGGCGTCTTCAACTTACCGGCGGCGTTCTATCTGGGATTCCTGAACAATCACAGCATTCATCATCGGGGCGAGTTGGCTACGTATCTGCGTCCCATGGGGTCGAAGGTGCCCTCGATCTACGGAGGCAGTTACGACGAGCCTTTTGAGGCAGCGGCCTGAAGCGCAGACTGGCGTCCAAGATTCGCCTGATTCCTGTGCCACGATTCAGCCGCCCTGCGGGGCGGCTTTTTTATTGTCCGGTCTTTATCGCCCGGCCCAGAGGAGTTGCACGGGGTATTTCTCGATCATCCGGTCGGCGGTGACGAGGATCATGTCCTCCAGATTGGCCTGGGCAATCAGCAGCCGGTCAAAAGGATCGCGATGATAAGCCGGGAGCCCGAAAACTGCCAATGCGTGCTGGTGGGAAATAGGCAGGGGACGGAGCCCCTGATCTGCCATGCGACGCGGGACATAAGTGCCCGGCGCTTCCGGGAGGTTCAGTTTGCCGGCTGCGGATTTGATGGCCACTTCCCAGGAAGTCACTGCCGATAAAAACACCTCATGGCGGAGATCGGCCAGCACCGCGCGGCCCTTGCGCGAGATCCGTTCCGGTTCCCAGAGACTCCACAGCCAGACGCCGGTGTCGAGCAGGTATCTCACGTTTTCTTCTTCCTTTTTGGCGGGGCTGGTGTTTCTTCCCGGGCTTCGGTTGTGATGGGCCCGTAAAAGAGGGCCTCAAGTTCCGGATCCGGGCGATCGAAATCATCCGCAATCCAGATCTTGCCCCTGTCCATGCCCATGGGCCGCGACTTGCTCTGCGTCCTAGCCGCGATCAGCTTGGCCACCGGTACGCCGGCGCGCGAGATGGTGATCTCCTCGCCCGCTACGACCCGCCGCAGCAGCCGCGACAGGTGCGTCTTGGCTTCGTGAACGTTGACTTCCATGGAGCAAGATTAACTAAGTCATATGACTAAGTCAACATGGAGACCTAGCCAAGTTGTGCTGGCGCCGTCACCAGAGGTGAGGCCGAGCTGCGCTCGGCTTGGACGGCCCAGGCACCCATCCCTGCGCAACCTCCACGACCTAATGGTGCTGTTACTTCCGTCATCTCGTGCGCGGGGGCGGTTCAGGTCATGATAGGCAGGTAGCTGGAGTCTTGCCTGATGAATATCGACGACTTGCTCCGCATCGCCATGGAGCGCCGCGCTTCTGACTTGCATTTGAAGGTCGGGAACTATCCTCATCTGCGCATTGATGGCGATCTGGTGCCGCTGACCGATCAGGCGCGTGTGTCGGCTGAAGACATGTTGAACATGGCTTTCAGCATGATGTCGGCGCGGCAAAAGCAAAAATTCAAAGAGACCACGGAAATCGATATGGCGTACGGCGTCGCGGGCCTGGGACGCTTCCGTGTCAACGTGTTTCAGCAGCGCGGCAACGTGGGGTTGGTGCTGCGCGTGATTCCGACGAAGATCCGGGCGCTTGACGAACTGTTTTTGCCGAAAGTGGTCGAGCAGATCTGCGACATGCCACGCGGCCTGGTGCTGGTGACCGGGGTGACGGGCTCGGGCAAATCGACGACGCTGGCCGCCATGGTGGACCGCATTAACTCGACTCGCGCCGAGCACATCATCACCATCGAAGACCCCATCGAATTTCTGCACCGCGACAAAAAGGGCTACGTGAACCAGCGCGAGGTGGAAGTCGATACGCCCTCGTTTTCGGCGGCGCTGCGCGCATCTTTGCGTCAGGATCCGGACGTGATTCTGGTGGGCGAAATGCGCGATCTGGAGACAATCGGGACGGCGCTGCACGCGGCCGAAACCGGTCACATGGTTTTCTCCACGCTGCACACGCTGGATGCGGTGGAAAGCGTCAACCGCATCATCGCCATTTTCCCGCCACCGGAACAGAAACAGATCCGGCTGCAGTTGGCGGCGGTGTTGCGCGCCATCGTCAGCCAACGACTGGTGCGCCGGTCGGACGCCGAGGGCCGAGTGCCCGCGGTCGAAGTGATGGTGACGACGGCCTACATCCGGGAATGCATACTGGTGCCGGAAAAGACGCGTGCCATCCGCGAAGCGATTTCCGCCGGCACGTCGCAGTACGGAATGCAGACCTTCGACCAGTCGCTCTGGGATTTGTTCCAGGCGGGGCTGGTGAACTACGAGACCGCTCTGGAGAGCGCCTCGAACGCGGATGAGTTCAAGCTGCGGATGCAGGGTATTGCGTCAACGTCGGACATCTCGCGGCAGTCGATGCAGTCGGCGGGGTTTGGACGCTGAGAGATTGAGTTTGTCCTGCTGAACCTTGTTGCTTGTGAACTTTGTTCCTCCTGAAACTTGGGCGCGCTTCGGCGCGCCTTTTTTTGTGTCGGTGGAGGTTCGGGCCGAAATCCGCGAGGCAACTCCCCAGGCTTCCGCACACTCGGTGGCGCCCTCAGCGGCTAAAGCCGCCGTTGATTTTGCGGCGCTTACGGCGCGGCTGAAGCCGCACCCCTTCAAGACAAAGTCAAAACCCGAGTTTTTCCGTAGCTTGTGAAGCCATACCCCTTCAAAGCTATCGCTCCTTCAAACTATCCGGGAACCGACTTAATCAGAGTTTCCCTACGCGCTACACCGGCGGGGTTTCGCGGGCGAGGGCACCCGCGCCACACGTGGTTAGTTGGGCTTGCGGAACTTACTTTCGGCTAGATAGCGGAGCATGATGGCGTCAGTGGCGTTCTGGAACTGCTGCTCCATTTCGGGGGGGCGCTCGGGGACGTCCTGGCGCAAGGTCTCGCGGAATTTCTCACCCATTTCGGAATCGCTGGTGACGACCTGCATGTAGAACCAGAGGAAGTGGCGCATCTGGTCGAGAGCGGACTTGAGGACCTGGATGGATTCCATCTCGGGGGGATCGGCGAGGGCTTCCATGAGTTCGGGGTCGGTGGGGGCCTGCATGGCGGCGCAGTTGAGTTCGCGCTGGATCACGCGCAGGTCGTCAGTAACGCGCAAAATGCGGAGATGAATGTCTTCCATGCTTTCCCGGCTCTCGCGATCCATGGGGTCCCTTTCCGTTTTGAGCAAGCGTTCCTGATTAATGCGTCCTAATCAAGATCGCATCCCGGAGCACGGGGGGAAAGGTTCCCCGTGTGCATGAGCTTCGGTAATTGAAGTTACCTTAGGTCGAAAGCCGCACGGGGCGGGCGATTTCAGGCGGTCTTGCTGGTCACTTGAGGGGACAGGTTCAGTCGGGCGGAGCGGATTTCGGGGACACCGACGATGCGGCCCTGCACGGGCGATTCCACGGCCTCGACCAGCGCAAGGATCAGTTGGTCAAGAGTAACCAGACCGAGGCGCAAGGCGCCGGCGCGCGTGAACGGGAGCCACTCGCCCACCTTGTAGAGGGGCAGCAGCGCGTAGGGCCAGCGGTGTCCCGGTCCGAGCACGTACCAGGGGCGGAGGATGGTGGAATTGAGACGCCGTTCCTGGATCATCTGTTCGCATTCGGCGCGCACGGCGATGTAGTCCTTCATCATGGGAGCGGGGTGGGCGACGCTGAGATAGATAAAATGATGCACAGCGAGTTCGGCGCAAACGTCGATGGCTTCGCGGGCGGAGACCAGGTCAACGGCGCGAAACTCGGCGGCTTTCGCTGGGGATGGATGAGGGACGCCAACTAAGTGGATGAAGGTGTCGGAGGGGCGAATGAGTTGGCGGTAACTGTTGGCGTCGAGCGCATTGCCGGAGACGACTTCGCATTCGGCGGGCAGCTTCGCTTTCGAGCCGGGGCGGACGAGCGCGCGTACCCGGTGTCCACGCTCGAGAAGAATGGGAATGAGAGCGGTGCCGATATAGCCGGTTCCACCGGTGATGAAGACGCGTCGGGAGTCGGACGACTTGGGCAGGCCTTTGACTTTCAGCAAGAGCCGGATATCGGAGATGGAGGCTGCCACAGAGTTTGTACGCTCCCAAGGGCCGTTTCGGATTCTGATAGTCGTAGTTACAGCCCCTGAAGAAGTTTAATCCAAGGGAGGGGCTGGGTGTGATACAAACGGTTTCGCGATGACATCGCCGCAAACTGGCCTGGTGCGGGCCATTGGCCGTTGGAGCCTGGCCGCACTGGCGGTGAACTCGATTATCGGCAGTGGCATCTTTGGGTTGCCAGCCACGGTGGCTGGGCTTCTCGGCCAACGCAGCGTTGTGGCCGTGTTGATTGCGGGGGCTGCGATGGGCGTGATTATGGCCTGCTTTGCCGAGGTGGCCTCGCAATTTTCCGAGGCGGGCGGACCTTACCTGTATGCGCGCACTGCGTTCGGACGTCTGACGGGAATTCTGGTCGGGTGGATGCTCTACCTGGCGCAGACGGCGGCTCCGGCGGCGAATGCGAATTTGTTTGTCATTTATCTGGCGGAATTCTGGCCCGCGGCGAAAGAACCGTGGCCGCGTTTTGTGATCTTGACGCTGCTGGTGGGAGTGCTGGCGGCGATCAACGCTCGGGGCGCTCGGCAGGGCACGGCGGTGAGCAACGTGTTCACGGTGGCGAAAATTCTGCCGCTGCTGATGGTGGTGTCGGCGGGAGCTGCGGTTACGATCATCCATCCGGCGCCGTGGGGGGGGGCGGAGCCGATGCCGGCAAGCGCGTGGATGAAGGCGATGGTGCTGCTGATCTTCGCTTATGGTGGATTTGAATCGGCGCTGGCGCCCATGAGCGAAGCTAAGAATCCGGCGCGGGACGCCGCTTTCGCGCTGTTTGTTGCGCTGGTCGCCTGCACCGCGATTTATACGCTGGTGCAATGGGTGGTGGTGGGAGTGCTGGGGCCCGGGGCAACTACGGATCGTCCGCTGGCCGAGGTGGCGCGCATCACGATGGGCAATCGGGGAGCGGCGCTGGTTGCGATCGGGGCGCTGGTTTCGGTGTACGGCTATTTGAGCGCCAAGCTGCTCGGAATGCCGCGTGTCACGTTCGCCCTCGCCAAAGGAGGCGATCTGCCACAGCTGTTTGCCGCGGTGGGCCCCAGATTTCACACGCCCTGGTTTTCGATTCTGTTCTACGCGGCGGCAGTGTGGGGTTTGGCGATGGTTGGGAGTTTTGCCTGGAATGTGACGCTGTCGGTGGTGGCACGGCTGTTCTACTACGCAGTTATCTGCGCCGCGGTGATTGCTTTGCGGCGAAAGCAGCCGCTGGCCGCGGGTTTCCGGCTGCCTGGGGGGCCGGTGCTGGCGGTGCTGGGGATCGGGATTGCCGTGGTATTGGCGACGCAGGTGGATTTGAGTAAGTCGCTTATTCTGGCGGCGACGGTTGGGGCGGCGTTGCTGAATTGGCTGTGGGCGCGGAGGGCGCGAGTTGCAGAGTAGAACGGGTCTCATTGGTCGAAAGGACGCGGGCGGGGGCGCCCGCGCCACACGCATGGTGGAGGGCCCTTGTTAAAGTTCCGTCTGGTTTGCTTGTTTCTTGTTACTTGTGTTTCTTGCTTCGCGCAACGCGAAGCTGTGCTCACGCAGATTGATCTGCCGCATCCTTATTACTTCAGGGAAATGTATCTGCCGCAGTTGACCTCGGGGCCGAGCGCGGCGGCTTGGTCGCCGGATTCGCGCAGCCTGGTGTACTCGATGGCGGGATCGTTGTGGCGGCAGGAAACGGGCAGCACGAAGGCGGAGCAGCTTACAGCCGGACCAGGCTACGACTATCAGCCGGACTGTTCGGCCGATGGACGCTGGATGGTGTTTGCGCGCTACGACCACGACGCAATCGAGTTGTGGTCGCTGGATGTGCGGGATGGACGGACGCGGAAGATGACGTCCGGAGGCGCGGTGAATCTGGAGCCGCGATTCTCACCGGAGGGACAGCGGTTGGCGTTTGTGTCGACGTCCTATAAGGGGCACTTTCATATTTTTGTGGGCCGATTCGAGGACGGATTACTCCGCGACGTGCGGCAACTTACTAGCGAACATGTCAGCTCGCTGCCTCGCTATTACTACAGCACGGTGGATCACAAGATCAGTCCGGTGTGGACGCGGGATGGCTCGGAACTTCTGTTCGTCTCGAATCGCGGGCACACTCACGGCACGGGCGGATTCTGGAAGATCCAGGCGGAGCCGCTGGCCAAGGCGCATGAAATTCATTACGAAGAAACGAACTGGAAGGCTCGCCCGGACTTTTCGCCGGACGGCAAGCGCATGGTGTATGCGTCGTATCTGGGGCAGAGCTGGCATCAACTGTGGATCATGCCTGCGGCGGGTGGGGATGCGTTCCCGATTTCTTATGGCGCGTTTGACAACGTGAATCCGCGGTGGTCGCCCGATGGGTCGAAGATTGCGTTTGTCTCCAATCGAAATGGGAATACTTCGCTGTGGGTACAGGCGATTCCGGGTGGGGAACAGACGGAAGTCGTGGCGCGCGAACGGAAATATTTGAAACCAATGGGGCGACTGGCGTTGCACGTCGTCGATTCGCGCGGAAAGCCAGTGGCGGCGCGGATTTTCGTTACGGGCACGGACGGGCTGGCCCACGCCCCCGACAACGCATGGATGCACGCCGACGACAGCTTTGATCGCTCAGAGCGACCGTTTGAAGCGCACTATTTCGACACTTCAGGCGTGTCTGAGATGACGGTGCCCACCGGTAGTGTCGAAGTGGACGTCATGCGCGGGTTCGAAAATCATTTTGAGCAAAACAAGGTGGAGGTAAAAGCCGATAGCACTGCGCAGCTCACGGTCCGGGTGACGCCGCTTTCTGGTGCGATGGATCCAACATCGAATTGGGTGAGCGGCGATGTTCATGTGCACATGAACTATGCGGGGACGTATCGGAATACGCCGGTGCATCTGGTGGAGCAGGCGGCGGCTGAGAATTTGGCGATCGTCGAAGATCTGGTGGTGAACAAAGAGCAGCGCATTCCTGACATGGCGTATTTCTCGCCGCAACTGGATCGGGCTTCGACCGCGGATCATCTGCTGCTGCACGGGCAGGAGTTTCACACGAGTTATTGGGGGCACCTGGGATTGCTGAACCTGACTAAGAACTTTATTCTTCCAGGATATGCGGGTTATCCCAACACGGCGGCGGCCAGCCTTTATCCGGCAAACGCCAACGTCGCCGACATGGCGCATGAACAGGGCGCGTTGGTGGGATATGTGCATCCTTTTGACAGCTTTCCCGACCCAGCGAAGGAGGATCCTCTTACTTCCGAGTTACCCGCGGATGTGGCGCTGGGTAAGGTGGATTACATCGAGGTGGTTGGTTTCTCCGATCATAAGTCCACGGCTGAGGTGTGGTACAAGCTGCTGAATTGCGGTTTTCGGTTGCCCACGGCCGCAGGCACGGATTTCATGGGAAACTACGCGTCGCTGCGTGGGCCGGTGGGGTTGAACCGCGTGTATGCCGAAGTAAAGCCTGGCCCGCTGAAAATTGAACCGTGGCTGGCGGCCATTAAGGCGGGGCGAACGTTTGCGACGAACGGGCCGTTGCTGCGGTTCTCGCTGGGAGGGCAGCCGATTGGCGGGGAAGTGCGATTGGCAAAGAAACTAGAGGTGCGTTTTTCGGCCGAGATGAATTCACTTGTTCAGGTGGATCATTTTCAAATCGTCTGCAACGGGAAGGTGGCGCGGGAGCTTGCGATGGATACCGACCGCAGATCAGCGCACGTCCAAGGCTCGATCCCGCTTGACGCGAGCGGGTGGTGCGTTCTGCGCGCTTTCAGCGACAAAGCGGAGTATCCGATTCTTGATTTGTATCCGTATGCGACGACGAGTCCGGTGTATGTAAGCGTGGCAGGAGCGCCAGTGCGCAGCGCGGCAGATGCGGCTTACTTCGTGGCGTGGGTCGACCGGCTGATTTCGGCGGCACGAAGTAATACTGCATGGAACACCGAGGCGGAGAAGGAGTCGGTGCTGGCGATGCTGCAAGAAGCGAGGAACAAGTATGTGAAGATGGTGCAATAAGCGAGAGAGGCTTCAGGACCAAAATTCATGCGCATTATCATCGCGGGCGGGGGGACGGGCGGACACGTGATTCCGGCGCTGGCCATCGCTCAACAGCTTAAGAAGCAACTTGGCGCCGAGGTACTTTTTATCGGGACGGCTCGCGGCATTGAGACGCGACTGGTGCCGCAGGCAGGGTTTCCGCTGGAACTGATTCAGGTCGGTGCGCTGAAAAATGTCAGCCTGATGACGCGGGCGAAGACGATGTTTGACTTGCCGCGTGCGATCGCGGCTTCTTCGCGGATGCTTTCGGACTTCGACCCAGAAGTGGTGATTGGGGTGGGGGGCTATGCCTCGGGGCCGGCTATGGTGGCCGCGATCCGACGGCGGATTCCTACGCTTGCTTTTGAACCGAACGTTGTGCCGGGATTTGCCAACCGCATGATTGCCCGCTGGGTTTCGGCAGCGGCGGTGCACTTTGAAGAGACTTGCCGATATTTTCCTCACTGCCGGGTGACGGGCGTTCCGGTGCGCTCGGCGTTCTTTTCGATTCCTCCGAAGCCTGGGGGCACGCCGACGCTGCTGGTTTTTGGAGGCAGTCAGGGCGCGCGTGCCATCAATCAGGCGATGATCGAGTCGCTGGCCGGCTTGCGCGAGAAGATTCCCGGCATCCACATCATTCACCAGACCGGGCAGCGCGACTATGACCATGTGCTTGCCGCCTACCAGCATTCGGAAATCTCGGGCGAAGTTCACAAGTTCATTGACGATATGCCGGGCACGTTCGGGCGCGCCGATTTGCTGGTTTGCCGGTCTGGCGCGAGCACGGTTGGTGAGATCACCGCGGCAGGCAAGCCGGCTATTTTTGTGCCGTTCCCGGCCGCAGCCGATGACCATCAAAACGTGAATGCGCGGGCGCTGGAACGAGTGGGCGCCGCGGTTGTGGTCGAGGAAAGTAATCTGGGCGCGGCTTACCTGGTCGATACGATTGCAGCGCTGATCGGCGATTGGGTTCGGCTGCAGAGCATGTCGGCGGCGGCGAAGTCGTTGGCGCATCCTAAGGCGGTCGAAGAGATTGCGGAGATGGTGGTGCGGCTGGCTGGCGGTGAGTAGAGCCATTTCACCGCCGAGACGCTGAGGGCGCCGAGGAAGGCTTAACCACAGAGGTCACAGGGGAGCACAGGGGAAGGCAGAAAATCGTCTATCATCAGCTCTCATAGATCAGCGTTCATCCCGCAGCATTCATGCGGGAGTTAAGTTCTCATGTTCGCCAAGATTCAGCGCATCCATTTCGTGGGTATCGGGGGCATCGGCATGAGCGGCATTGCCGAGGTGTTGCTGAATCTCGGTTACCAGATTTCCGGCTCCGACCTGAAGAATTCGGCGGTCACGCAGCGGCTCGCTGCTTTGGGCGCGTCCATTTTCGAGGGACACGCTGCCGCCAACATCGCGGGCGCGGATGTTGTGGTCACCAGTTCGGCGATCTCGGTTGATAACCCCGAAGTCTCCGAAGCTCGCCGGCTGCATGTCCCGGTGATTCAGCGCGCCGAGATGCTGGCCGAACTGATGCGGCTGAAGTACGGCATCGCGATTGCCGGCATGCATGGCAAGACGACCACGACTTCGATGGTCGCGGCGGTGCTGGCCGCTGGCGGTCTCGATCCCACGGTCGTGGTCGGAGGGCGCGTGGATGCGATGGGCTCGAACGCGCGCCTCGGCAAGTCGCAATATCTGGTCGCCGAGGCGGACGAGAGCGACCGGTCGTTCCTGAAGCTGTCGCCGATTCTTTCGGTGGTCACGAACATTGACCGCGAACACATGGACTGCTACCGCGACATGCGCGATGTTCGCCGGACGTTTCTGGAATTCATGGAGCGCGTGCCGTTTTACGGCATAGTCTTCGGCTGCAATGACGACGTGGGTCTTCGGCGGTTGCTGCCTCGCGTCCATCGCCGGGTGACGACGTACGGAACCAGCCAGGGCTCGGATTTCCTGATCCGCATGGGGACGTCGCAGGCGGCATCATCGCAGGTTCAATCGTCAGAGGCTCAATCAGTGCTGGCCGCCGGAGAGCACGGCCCGCTCGTTCGCTTCCGAGTGACTTATAAAGAGAAGGATCTCAGCGAGTTCACGCTGCACGTTCCGGGCACGCACAACGTGCTGAACGCGACGGCGGCGATTGCGGTGGGCACCGCGCTCGACATTCCCGCGGAGCAGATCCGTTCCGCGCTCGACGGTTTTCGCGGCGTGGACCGCCGCTTCCAGCTCAAAGGCAAGGCTGCGGGCATCAGCGTGATTGACGATTACGGCCATCATCCGACGGAAATAAGGGCCACGCTGGCCGCCGCCCGTCAGTGCGGATTTCGCCGCGTGCATGTGATCTTCCAACCGCACCGTTTTACCCGCACTCGCGATCTGATGGATGAGTTCACGACCGCCTTCGCCGATGCCGACACGCTTTGCCTCCTCGACATTTACCCGGCCAGCGAGAAGCCGATCGAAGGCATCACGGCGGAAATTCTCACTGGCCGCATTATGGGGGCAGGGAAGCGGAGCGTCGCCTACGCTCCCTCGTTTTCGGACGCCGTGGCCACGGTTGCAACCCTAGCTCAACCGGGCGACATGGTGCTGACGCTGGGCGCAGGCAGCGTCTCGCAATTGGGAGCGCTGATTCTGGAGAAGCTGGAGCCAAGAAGCTAACAGCCAAGAGCCAACAGCCAAAGAACATCCGAACCAACTTGGCACTGTCTCATTTCGCGAAAACCAGTTATAGTAATTTTGCTCAGCGGTTTTCTGTCGACAACTGACTCGAAAGAGTGGCGCGGAAATCAAGTTCCACCGCGATACAGGAAGAGTTGTATCCGCTTCCCAGCGAGGCTCCCGAGCATGAGCCCTTCGACGACGCACGGCTTGTCGATCTGGAAGCGGAGCAAGAATCCCCATTTCTGCGCGGACAGAAGCGAGTCTCGGTCCGGCGCGGTTCCCTTCCCCCAAAGACTGCCAACCGGTTGAAGTGGGTCGCCGTGGCGCTCGTCGCTCTTGCCATTCTGGGAGCTGCCGGCGCGGGCCTCTACGATTACGGGAAGCACTCGTGGCGTTTTCGCATCGATTCCAGCGATCAGATCGAAGTCAGCGGCGCCCTGCACGTCGCGCACGCGCAGATCATGGAAGTGATGGGCGGAGATATCGGCCGCAACATTTTTTTCGTCCCGCTGGCCCAACGCAAACAGCAACTGGAGCAGATTCCCTGGGTGGAATCGGCGAGCGTGATGCGCTTTGTCCCCAATCGCCTGCGCATCGAGATTCATGAGCGCACGCCGGTTGCCTTTGCCCGCATCGGCTCGCACATTTCGCTGATCGACGCCGGGGGCACGCTGATGGAACTTGCTCCGGGCGGCAAGCACAAGTATTCGTTTGCGGTGATTACGGGCATGAATGCAGGAGAGCCGCTCTCCACCCGCGCTGCACGGATGAAGAGTTACAACGTACTGGTTCGTGAGCTCGATTCCAGCGGCGCCCATTATTCCCAGGAGTTGAGCGAAGTGGACCTCACCGACACCGAGGACGTGAAAGTGCTGGCCGCCGACCCAAACGGCGAAGTGCTGGTGCATCTCGGGTCGGGGAATTACCTGCAGCGCTACAAAACCTACGTGACGCATGTGCAGCAGTGGCGGCAACAGTTCGACAAACTCGAATCGGTGGACTTGCGCTACGACGGCCAGATCATCGTGAATCCCGATCTCGACGGGATGGCGCGGCAGCCGGCCTTGACGCCAGCGGCAGCGAAAGCGGCAATGGCAGCGGGAGTGAAAACCGCGGCGATTGTGAACTACGAAAAATATGTAACGCATCCTGCTCCTCCGGCTCCGACGAAGAAGGACGCGAAGCCTAAGGCCAAAGCCGGAACGAAAGCGGCAGTTCATCAAGCTCCGGCTAATCATCCGCCGGTTAAACAAGCGCCAGTTCATCAAGCCGCGCTGAAGACGAAGGAAAAAGCGCCGCCGCCTGCAGTCGCCAAGAACACCGCGGCGTCGCATCCGGCTGCGTCCCCGTCGCCCGCCGTTACCACGGGCCAAAAGAAACCGAGCGCTGGAATTCGGAAGGAGACTCCGCAGAACTAGCGATCATCATGCCGAGCCACGAGCCCAATTTCATCACCGCCATTGACGTAGGCAGCGCCAAGACCGCCGTCCTGGTGGCCGAACTGAGCGAGCACGGATTGCGTTATCGCGGTCACGGCATCAGCGAATCGCGAGGCCTGCGCAAGGGCGTGATTACCGAGCTCGACAAGGCCGTCAGCAGCATTCAAAAAGCGGTGGAGCATGCGGAAGACGTGGCCGGCATTCCGATCGAGCATGCGCTGGTGGGCATTGCGGGCGCGCACATCCGCGGAATGAACAGCCACGGCGGCGTTACTTTCGGCGCGCGGGCGCGGGAGATTGGCCGGGACGAAATCCGTCAGGCCGTAGACAAGGCTCGCACCGTGCCCTTGCCCGCCGATCGCGAAATCCTCCATTTGCTGCCGCAGGAGTTCATTCTCGACGATCAGCCGGGCGTGCAGGATCCGACGGGCATGATGGCCACGCGGCTCGAAGTGCGGGTGCACATTGTGACGGCTTCTTCGAGCGCTACGCAGAATCTGGTGACTGCGGTGAACCGGGCTGGTGTTCATGTGGACGACACCATCTTTGAGCCGCTCGCTTGCGCGGACTCCGTGTTGCGGTCGGACGAACGCGAACTGGGCGTCTGCCTCGTCGATCTTGGTGCTGGGTCGTGCGATCTGATCGTTTTTCAGCAGGGCGCGGTGGCGCACACGGCCGTCATCCCGGTCGGGGGCGACCACTTTACCAGCGACCTCTCCGTCGGCATGTGTACGGGGCTGGCGGACGCGGAGACGCTCAAGAAAAATTTTGGCAACGCGGTGCCGACGCTTATCCCCGAGGGCAATGAAGTGGAGGTGCCGTCGGTGGGAGACCGGCCCTCGCGCATGATGCCGCAGCGCATGGCCGGCGAGATTCTTGGGCCTCGCGCTCGCGAACTTTTCGAGTTGCTGCGCGACAACCTGCGCCACGCCGGCGTTCTGGAGCACTGCATCGCCGGATTCGTGCTGAGCGGCGGAGCCTCGCGCCTTCCCGGGATTCTCGACGTGGCGGAATCCGTGCTGCGGAAAGCCGCGCGCCTTGCCTGGCCAACGCCGATGGCGAGAATGCCGTCGTTTCTAGCCGAGCCGGAGTTTGCGACGGTGTTGGGCATGACGTATTACGGCCACCGCGCCCGCCTGGCCCGTGGCTTGCAGGAGCCCGGCTTTGGTTCGCGCATGAAAGCGCTGTTCGCGAGGAAAGGCGCGTAAGGTTACGGCAAGAGAATTTGAGTATGGGTGTTCGCGATTTACGAACGGGTTTTGGTTCTTGCTGAGAACTGAGAACTGGCAACTGAGAACTGATTTACGAGGTGATTTATGAATGAAGACAACGGACTCCGCATCTGCTTCCACGAAGAAGCCCGCAACGACGCTCGCATCAAGGTTATCGGTGTTGGCGGCGGCGGCAACAACGCGGTCAATCGCATGATTGACTCGGGCATGGAACACATCGAATTCATTGTGGCCAACACCGACTTGCAGGCTCTGCGGATGTCGCACGCCGCTACCAAGATTCAACTCGGAGTAAAGCTGACCAACGGACTTGGCGCCGGCGCGAATCCCGAGATTGGCCGCAAAGCCGCGCTCGAAGATTCGGACAAACTCATCGAGGCAATGGAAGGCGCCGACATGGTTTTCGTCACCGCCGGACTCGGCGGCGGTACCGGCACCGGCGCGGCGCCGATCATCGCCTCGCTGGCCAGCGAAATGGGTGCGCTCACGGTCGCGGTGGTTACCAAGCCTTTTGCCTTTGAAGGCAAACGCCGCATGCAGCAGGCGGAGCGCGGTATTTCCGAACTCATGGAGTCGGTCGATACCACCATCGTGATCCCGAACGAAAAATTGCTCGCCGTGGCCGAGAACGCGGGCTTCTTCGAGTCCTTCCGCGTTGCCGACGATATTCTTCGTCAAGGGGTGCAGGGCATTTCCGACATCATCACCATTCCGGGCATCATCAACCGCGACTTTGCCGACGTGAAGGCCATCATGGCAGGCATGGGCTATGCGGTGATGGGCACGGCTACCGCGGCCGGCGAGCATCGCACGGTGGAAGCCGCGCAGCGTGCCATCGCCTCGCCGCTGCTCGAGGCGGGCGCGATCGACGGAGCCCGCGGCATTCTCATCAACATCACGGGCTCGAATTCGCTGAAGCTTGCCGAAGTGCAGCAGGCTTGCACCATCATCCAGAGCGCCGCTCACGAGGATGCCAACATCATTTTCGGCGCGGTGCTGGACGAGAAGATGAAAGACGCGGTGAAGATCACCGTGATCGCGACCGGCTTTAAAGAGGCCGATATGCGCCGTACGCGCCACCACGAGAACTATGATCCGGTCATAATTTCGCGGGAGGTTTCGCGTCATGTTTCGCATCAGCACGATCACTTCCGCGAGCCCGAACCGGTGGCCGAGCCCGAGCCAGTGTTCGAGCCGGAACCGGCCTTCGAGCCAGATCCCGCGCCGGTAGCCTTTCAGGAATCGGAGCCGGGTAATGGGTCGCATGCAGCCGAGGTGATTTCGCTCGATGCCATGCGGTCGGCCGCTCCCAACTACCAGGCGGAGGATCTCGACGTTCCGGCCTTCCTGCGGAAACGCAGCGAAGTGATGTAGCGGAAAATTCCAAGTTTCAAGGTTTCAGGGTTTCAAAGTTAGCCCTTAATGACAAACGGTCTTCCCTTGAAACTTTGAACCTTGCTGCTCCAGGACACGGATTGCGGGACAGAGTGTGGAATGACGCAGACTATAATGCAGGCTATGCAAATAAACTCTGTGGTACTGGTAGGGGCCAAACGAAACTTGGCAAAGACAAGTCGCTGCCCGGAGCCCCACAGCTGCTGCGGCCAATCGCGGCGCATGCAGGGCTTTTCTATGGCGACAAAATAAGCGCCACAGATCACTACAATGGCGGCACCGACAAGCACGAGTTGCACGGATAGGTAGATCCAATAAGGCGCGGTCTCGCCCAGGCGCCTAGTGAGTCGCCCCACTGCGGAGATCACTGCATAGTGAAGCAGGTAAATGGAGTAACACATCCCGCCGATGGCTGCGATCCAGCGATTCGAGAAGAAACGATTGACGAGACGACCGCGAAAGGCGGCAAAGTAGAGGAGGAAGATCCAAGCGGGGAAAAGCCAGTCCGCGAGGACACGCGAATGGAGGATCACAAAGAGCAGGGGCCATCCCGCCAGCGCAACCAAGTCCCAGGCGAGGCTTCGCCGCGGAACTTCGCCCCAGTCGGCTAGAAAAACGTCGGCGAGCAGGAATCCGACCAAGAAAAACTGCACGTACGCGAGAATCGAGAGTGATGCCCGAGGACTGTGGTGCAGAAAGAGAGCCTGGCCCGATAGGGCAGCCAGTATGAGAATGGCAATCGAAGAGCGCCGTAACGTTCGACTTCTGATGGCGAAGAGAAGTGTCAGCAACGGGACCAGCATGTAAAACTGCACTTCGATCTCAAGCGACCAAGCCACTCCCATTGCTGGGCTGAATGTTCCATAAATCAGACTGTGCAAATAAAAGAGGCTGGCTGCTAAATGCGGATAAAAACTGGCAGGCGGCGCCCCCGCGATGGCCGCAGCCAGAATGAACAGGACAAGCAGCGCGACAATGTAAGGGGGTTCCAGACGAGTTAACCGGCGCAGATAGTACTTGCGCAGACTCACGGGAGCGGTCCCTTTAAGGTAATGCGCAGCAAAGGGAAGCCCAAGGATGAAGCCACTGATCACGAAGAAAAGCTCGACGCCGCGGAATCCTACCAGAGCCGCCTGGGCGAGCCAGTCGGAATGGGGGGGGCAGCACTATAGAACGGCGACTTCGCCGTCAGGTATCCGTTCAGGTGAAACAGGATGACCATGCCGATGGCTGCGAAGCGCAGGCCGTCCATCTCAGGGATAAACCGGCCCGAACTGGTTTCGCGGGAAATATGAGCCAGGAATCTGCCGGCAATAGAATTGCGTCTGGAAACAGAGAGCGGGGCCGTGCATTTCTCGAGGCCAGCCGGATTGGGCTCACATGCATCCATATCCAAAACAGTGCCTTAAAGTCGCGATCAAACATATTAACCGATTGAAGCAGCTCGTGCTTGCTGGCTAGAACCGCTTATGAGACCAGTTCTAGAGAACCAGTTAACGGGATCGCGGAAAGCAGGGACGATTTTGACATCTGATGGATCACTTCTGGGCTGCGATCCAGGCGTTGATCTTCGCTTCCAGCAGGTCGAGCGGCAGCGGGCCCTGATCGAGCGCCGCGTCGTGAAAGGCGCGTAGATCGAACTTCGCTCCCAACTCCCGCTGCGCGCGTTGGCGCAGTTCGAGAATCTTCATCTGCCCCATCTTGTAGGAAAGCGCCTGTGCCGGCCACGCAATGTAGCGATCCACTTCGGTCTCGATGTTCTGATCGTCCATCGCCGTGTGCTCGTGGAAGAAATCGACCATCTGCTGGCGCGTCCAGTGCTTGGAGTGCACGCCCGTATCCACCACCCAGCGCACGGCACGCCACATTTCATTCTGCAGGCGGCCGTAGTCGCTGTACGGATCCTGATAGAAGCCCACTTCTTTTCCCAGGCGCTCGGAGTAGAACGCCCAGCCTTCGGTATACGCATTCAGATCGAGGTCGTACTTGCGGAACGGCGGCAGGCCGGTGAGTTCCTGCGCGATCGAAAATTGCAGGTGATGTCCGGGGACGCCTTCGTGGTACGCGATGGCTTCCACGTTGAGGAGCAATCGCTTCTCGGGCGCATACTCGTTGACGTTGATCCGTCCCGGACGCGAGCCATCTCCGGCACCGATCGAATAGTCGGCAGGAACGCTGTCGGCGCTGCGGAACGACTCCATCGGCACTACGGCCAGCTTGTTCTTCGGCAACCGTCCGAATAGTTGCGGCAGCTTCCCGTACATCTGGTCGCGATATTGCGTGTACAGGTCAAGCAGTTGCTGACCCGACTTGGCGTGCAGTTTCGGATCCTGCCGGATGTGATCGTTGAACGATCGCAGATCGCTGAATCCCTGCGCCTTGGCGATGGTCAGCATCTGGGTTTCAATTTCCGCCACGCTCTTCAGGCCAAGCTGGTGAATCTGCTCGGCAGTGAAATCGGTGGTCGTCTGGTGACGCACGGCGAAGCGATAGCGCGCTTCTCCGTCGGGCAAGGCCCACACGCCAGGATCGAGTCGACCGTGAGGCGCGTAATCCTCGCGCACGAACTTCGCGAATTTCGCATAGGCGGGCGCCACTTCTTTCCTTACCGCGCTTTCGATCCCTTCGCGCAGTTGTTTCCGCTCCGCCTCGGAGATGGAATCGGGGAACTTGCGGAGCGGCTCAGTGAACGGACTCTTGTCGAGCGGATTATCGGCAATCTGCTGCGCCTGAATGGAAACTTTTTCGAGCAAATACTTCGGCGGTATGCGGTGATCGCGCAGCCCGTCGCGCATGTGTCCCATGGCTTGCTCAAGCACGCGCGGGATCTGGCGAAGACGAGATCGATAATCTTCGTAATCTTTCACGTTGCGGAACGGGGAATCGAAGGCGAGCGATGCGTATCCCAGGTGAATGCCGCCAAATTGCGTGGCCGGCATCTCCCAGTCCTTGAATTGCGCGGCGTCGAGCCCTTCACGCAGGCCGCGCACCATGAGCGCGTGGTTGAGCTTCTCCTGCTCGGGGAATCCGGTGACATCGATGGCTTCGAAGCGCGCCAGCGCCTGGCGAGTGTGTTCGAGATCTTCCGCAATCGCCTTGTCGGAAAAATCGCTCAGCCGATCGTTGTAGCGATCGTCCCCAACCTGGGTGGCAAGTTCGGGCTGGGTGCGCAGCGAGTACTCCCACTGATCGGCGAGCAGACGAGTAAGCTCGGCGCGGCGGGCTTCGAGGGATTGCCCAGCGGCTTGGGCGATGAGTGGGACGGCCAGAGCCACAGCAAAAGAGAAAATCACGAGCGATGTTCGCAAGAGGCAGGCCTCGGCAGAATCATCCGCAATAACTACTGCGGTCGTGATGGATTCTACCGCAGACCGCCTAGGGACAGGTCAGTTGTGCCGTGCCCCAGACCGCGCATCCTCCACTGCAAGCGGTCTGCGCGGGACAGGGATAAACGCCGACATTCGGAATGTCCCACGCTTTGATCGAATACGTGCCGGCCGCGCCGCTGGCACATTGAGCAACACCGGTGTTGGTGACAGATACATCAGCCGTAGGCGCGTTTTGCTGGCAAGCTACCCAATTGGCCGGTTGCGGCGTGACCGTGTGAGTTGGATTGCTGTAGTAGCCGGTGGCGACAAACTGGGCTTGACCTTCGGCAGTTGCCGGGCCCACCGTGATGGACTGAAGTTGGCTCGAACCCGCGCCGCAGGACAATGCAAAGGACGCAGCCAGGACCAAAGCGAGAAAAGAAAGCGTAAAGCGGAACCTCTCCATAATTCCTCCGGAAAGCCTGCCTACGGGCAGGTGAGTTGCGCGGTGCCGACGATCGTGCAACCTCCGCCGCAGGCGGTTACCAGGTCGCAGTTGGTCTGGTTGAATGCGAAGACGGAGAACGTGCCGGTTGCTCCGCTCGCACACTGAGCCTTGCCGGTGGCGGTAACCGAAACATCAGTCGTGGGCGCGCTCTGATAACAGGCACCCCACATGGCCGACTGCGGAGTCACGGTGTGAACCGGATTGATTTAGTAGCCGGTTGCGGTAAACTGCACCTCTCCCTGGGCAGTGGCCGGGCTGAGCGCGATGGATTGGAGTTGACCTTGACCCTGACCCTGACCGGCACCGCAGGACAACGCAAAGGATGCGGCTAGTATCAGAACGAAAAAAGAAAGCACGAACCCAAGTTTTTCCATAATCTCTCCTGAAAGATCGCAGCCTGACTTACGGAATTTGGGGCCTGCGCGGCCAGCTGGCTTTGCCGCGTGATCAAGATCGTTCATTTTATAGGATGCAGGTCAATAGGAATAACGCCGTCATAAAATATCGGAAAAACGTGCGCCGTGGGTTCGCTTGCGATGACGATATTTTGGCAGTTGCTGATCGCGGTCTCCCTGAACTCTTGGCCCGGCGTCCGCGCGGATGTGCAAACTGATGCAGTAACCTAGTACCTTTCAAGGTAATAAGGCGATCCCATTACCAAGGTGCCTGTCCCTTTCACGAAATCGCATTAACTGCAATTTAGTCAGATAGTTATCGCGTAGATTCCGCTCTTGAAACCTTTACACTTTGGCATTGCGTCGAACTACAGAAATCGCCTACTATCGGACAGTTGCAGGAGAAGCGCCTTCGGTTTAGTGATTTGGCGAGGCTCTTGCATCCAATGAACTAGGCCGACAGATAGACTACGCAGCAGATTGGCCGAGTACGACCGGGGATAGTGAAGTGAAGCTGAGGGCCTGGTTTCTTCGTCTCGCATTTTTCTTAGGATTGGCAATATTGCTGGAAGCGAGTGGCATCGCAGCCAGCGTTAACCCGCCCGCGCTCACACAGCATAGAAAAGCCCGCGGGGTTACGGAAAATCAGCACGCGAGGAAGCGCATGCGAACCCTGGCGCGAAGCCGCGTTCCGCGCTCGCCATATGCCAGGACGCGTTCTTCCGCCACGCGTTTTTCGGGCACACGTTCTTCCGGCACACGTTCTTCCGGCACACTTTATTCCCGTACCTCTGGCCGCCGTCGTTATTACGAGCGTTTCCACACCAGTTCGTTCGCATCCGATATTACCGACGGTGACGTGACTGCCGGCGAAGATCCCGTGGTTCGTCAGGCCGCGATCGATGCCCTGGGCAACATGAACGGCACCGTGGTCGCGATCGAGCCGACCAGCGGACGCATCCTCGCGATGGTTAATCAGAGGCTCGCGCTTTCAAGCGGCGCGCAGCCGTGCTCGACCATCAAACTTTCCGTGGCTCTGGCGGCACTGAGCGAAGGCGTGATTGACGAGCAAACTGAAGTTTCGCTCGGGAGCCGCAGCCGCATGAATCTTACGGAGGCGCTGGCGCACTCGAACAACGCCTACTTCGAAGCGGTCGGGCGCAAGCTGGGCTTCGAAAAAGTGCAATACTACGCGCACCAGTTCGGACTCGGCGAACTTGCCGGCTATCACATTCCGGATGAGCAGTTGGGCACTTATCCGGAAGAGGAAATCCCTGCCAAACTTGGTGGCGTCAGCAAGATGTGCTCATTTGGCGAGGGCATCTCGATGACTCCGCTGCAACTGGGCGCGCTGGTGACGGCGATCTCCAACGGCGGCACGCTCTACTACCTGCAACATCCGACTAGCCCGGAGGCGGTCGCCAACTTCCAGCCTCGCGTTAAGCGCCATCTCGACATCGAGCCGGTGATTCCCGAACTCTCCGACGGCATGGCCGGAGCCGTCGCGTACGGCACCGCGCGCAGCGTGCGTCTGAACTTTAACGAGGAATCGATCTTAGGCAAGACGGGGACATGCTCGCACGCCGGCACGCGCTTCGGATGGTTCGCCTCTTACGCCAACACCGACATCGGACGCATTGTGACGGTCGTCTTCCTGCAGGGCGGACGTCCGACCTTCGGGCCCAAAGCGGCGGAGATCGCAGGCCGCATGTACCGCAATCTTTACGACCACAACTTCTTCGTCGCGGGGACGGCGGGATTCGTTCCAGCTGAACCGGTGCAGAAGGCGAGCAGCGTGAGTACGCAGCAGTAATAGGCTTCCGCAGCAAGGCTCCGGAAAAGCTAGGCGCTGAAAGCTCGAAGCCAGCGTTGAGCTCTCGCATATTTGCAACGTCCTACCGCACGGCGGATACTGAAGCTTTCAAAGCCCGTTCGAATCAGAGTTTGCCACAGCGCCTGAAACCGCTTCCGCTTTACTTCTTGGAATGCGAAACGCTCAATGGGTAATCGGCAACCAAGAATCTCCCCATGTCGCTGTCGATGGTGTCGAGATCGAAAAGGGACTGGGTTTTATCGCCAAAAGCCCTGGTTCGGAAGTAATAAACCTTTCCAGCCTCAGCACTAAAGTGGGCCAGGGCGACCACACGGGATAGCCTTGCGAGATGAGATTGCCAGTTGGCGCAGACATGGTGTTCGCCCGGGCCGACTGCGAAAGAGAAATAAGAATTGTGATGATTGGCGCCGACCCATGCGCCGTCGAGCGCGATCTTCGTGGTGATACAGGCTCCGATGCAGTTAACCGCCCCGATGTCCTGGATCACATAAACCAGCGCCTTACCGGCTTCAGGCTGCCCGATGGTGTGTTGGGAGTTATCGTCCTTTACGTCGAAGTTCACGTCTTTGGGACCACAGGCAGCCTGAGCGGCGGAAACTGCGGCGGGATCCTGGGCAAAGGCGGCAATCGAGAAAAGAATTAGGGCGAAAGCGGTGCGCATAATTTCCCTCCGAACTGAAAAATTCAAGTGAGGCAAAACACGCTTTTGCGGGCCGCGTGTTCCTTCTTACCAGAAGGCCTACCGCTTCGATTCGTCTTTGGCAACCACGCCGTCCTTGATGTGGACGATGCGGTGGGCGTACTCGGCGATGTCGTGTTCATGGGTCACCAGTACGATCGTATTGCCTTCCGCGTGCAGGCGGTCGAACAGGGCCATGATCTCGTTTCCGGTTTGTGAGTCGAGATTGCCGGTCGGTTCATCGGCGAGGATGATGGCCGGCTTATTGACCAGAGCGCGGGCGACGGCCACGCGCTGGCGCTGTCCGCCGGAGAGTTCGTTGGGCTTGTGGTTCATGCGGTCCC
>OBLU010000242.1_pt1 | contig 53525 bp, 37 predicted proteins | sample 1518681 | NCBI WGS metagenome assembly OBLU01 (sample SAMEA3539304, study PRJEB22396) | soil metagenome | biome: tundra; feature: field; material: soil | place: USA | collected 2010-05 | depth 0.15 m
GCCGCGGCGCCGGCGGAGCCTCAAGGGGCGGAACCCGCCGGGGCGGTGCAGCCCGGGGCGGTGCCGGCCGGTGCGGTGCCGGCCGGTGCGGCGGTCACCGGCCAGATCGTGCAGATCGTCAGCGAGATGACGGGCTATCCGGCGGAGCTACTCGACCTCGACCTCGACCTCGAAGCCGACCTGGGCGTGGACACGGTCAAGCAGGCCGAAGTGTTCGCGGCCGTCCGGGAACAGTTCGGCATCCCGCGCGATGAGAACCTCAGGCTCCGCGACTTCCCCACCATCGCCCACGTGATCGGCTTCGCCCGCGACCGGGCCCAGGCCGCGAAGACTCCTGGCCCGGAGCAGCTTCGCGGCGAGGAAACCGAGGTGGCCGCACCGGCATCGGCCCGCACCGCGCCCGCATTGACCGGCGACATCTCCGCTGCGGAGCGGCTGCCGCGCCGGATTCCCGTTCCGGTCCTGCGGCCGCCGATGCGATGGTGCTCGCCCACCGCCGTGACGCTGGACGAGACCAAGCGCCTCATCGTGATGGCCGATGCGGGAGGTGTCGCGGACGCGCTCAGCAGGCGCCTCGGCGCTCTCGGCGTGACCGCTCTTGTCCTGGAAGCCGGATCCACTGCCACCGAGATCGACGCCCGGCTGACGACATGGCTGGCGGCCGGCCCCGTGCACGGGCTGTACTGGCTCGCGGCGCTCGACGCCGAGCCGCCGATCGGCGAACTCGACCTGGCCAGCTGGCGTGACGCGTTGAGCACCCGGGTCAAGAACCTGCATGCCGTGGTGCGCCGCCTGGACGCCGGCGGTCACCTCGGGCCGCGCGGCACGTTCCTGGTGGCGGCCACGCGCCTCGGTGGCTATCACGGCTACGACGACGCTGGCGCAGTTGCTCCCCTCGGCGGCGCTGTCACCGGCTTCGTCAAGGCCTACCGGCGCGAGCGGGCGGACGTCCTGGCCAAGGCGGTGGACTTCCCGGTCAGCAGGAAGACCGCGTCCCTCGCGGACGCGCTCATCGAGGAGACCCAGCGTGACCCGGGCGCCATCGAGATAGGGCGGGCGGACGGCCGCCGGTGGGCTGTCGGCCTGCGGGAGGTCCCGTTCGGTGACGGCGCTGGCGGGCTGACCCTCGACAGTCAGGCCGTGTTCGTCGTCACCGGGGCGGCCGGCAGCATCGTGTCAGCCATCGTCGCCGATCTGGCCAAGGCCAGTGGCGGCACCTTCCACCTGCTCGATATGACGCCCGAGCCCGATCCCGCCGACGAGGACCTGGCCCGGTTCGCGGCCGACCGCGGCGGCCTTAAGGCCGCGATCAGCGATCGGCTCAAGGCTGGCGGCCGGCGCCCGACCCCCGTCCTGATCGAGCGTGAGCTCTCCCGCTACGAGCGGCTGCAATCGGCACTCACCGCCATCCAGGCCGTACGCGCGGCCGGCGGCGAGGCGCACTACCACGCGGTGGACCTCACCGATGCCGACGCTGTCGGGCGGATCGTGGCTGACATCAGGGACCGGCACGGGCGCATTGACGTGCTGCTGCACGCAGCCGGGCTCGATATCAGCCACGGCATCGCCGACAAGGACCGGCGCGAATTTGACCTCGTCTTCGATGTGAAGAGCGACGGCTGGTTCAACCTCCTACACGCCGCCGCCGACCTCCCGATCGGCGCGACAGTGGCGTTCAGCTCGGTCGCCGCGCGGTTCGGCAACGCTGGCCAGACGGACTACAGCGCGGCCAACGACCTGCTGTGCAAGATCACGTCGAGCTTCCGGCGGACCCGGCCCGCCACTCGCGCCATCGCGCTCGACTGGACGGCGTGGGGCGGTCTTGGCATGGCCACCCGTGGCTCCGTCCCCAAGGTCATGGAGATGGCCGGTATCGAGATGCTGCCTCCCGAGGCGGGAATCGCCTGGATCGGGCGCGAGCTGACGGCCGGCCCGTTCCGCGGCGAGGTCGTGGTCGGCGGGAAGCTCGGCGTGCTGACGGGCGAGCTCGACCCGGCCGGCGGCCTCGACGTCGCCGCCGTCAGCACGAGCGGAGCCGGCCCGATGGCCGGATCGGCTACCGGCATGGGTGTCTACTCGGGGCTGACCGTCGAGACCACCCTGGATCCGGCCGTGCAGCCGTTCCTCCACGATCATCGGATCGATTCCATCCCGGTGCTACCTGGCGTGATGGGGGCGGAAGCGTTCGCCGCGATCGCGCTGCTCGCCGCTGGCGATCTGCACGTCGGCGCCATCGAGCGAATGGAGTTCCTGACGCCGGTGAAGTTCTACCGCGACGAGCCCCGGACGCTGACGGTGCGGGCAGTCGTCCGCAAGGACGGCGCCGACCTGGTGGCGGACTGCGTACTGGCCGGCAGCCGGGTGCTCAAGGGCGATGCGGCACCGCAATGGGCAACGCACTTCACCGGCAGCGTCCGGCTCACCGCGCAGCCGCCGCGGCCAGAGACTGATGATTCGCCCGTCAAGGAGGCGGCCGTGAGTGCCGGCCACGCGGATATCTACCGGGTGTACTTCCACGGCCCCGCCTACCAGGTGCTCGACGCGGCGTGGCGATATGACGGCGGTGCCGTCGGCCGGCTCGCCGGGCACCTGCCCGCCGGTCACAAGCCCGCGGAAGATCCGACCGCGACGGAGCCGCGCCTGGTTGAGCTGTGCTTCCAGACAGCCGGCCTATGGGAGATCGGCCAGACCGGGCGGCTGGCGCTGCCCGCGCACGCTGACCTGATCCGCACGCTGCGCAGGCCAGCGGCCGGCGGGCCGCTGTTCGCGGTCGTTCATCCGGCCAGCGACGGCAGCTTCGACTGCCGGGTGGTGGACTCCGCCGGCGGCGTGCTCGTCCGGATCGACGGTTACCGCACCGTGCCGCTGCCCGACGCGATTTCCGGCGGCCTCCAGGCCCCGATACGTGCTGCCCTGCGCGGCGACGCGGTTAGCCCGCGACCAGGGGAGCCAGCGTGACGGCCATTCACCGGCTCGCCATCGTCAACCGGGGAGAACCGGCGATGCGCTGCATCTCGGCGGTCGCGGAGCTCAACCGGGAGTCCAGCGAGCCCATCACCACGATCGCTCTCTACGCGCCGCCGGACGCGGCATCCTGGTTCGTCCGGGAAGCCAGCGAGGCCATCCCGCTCGGCCCGGCGGCCTTCGCCGCCGATGGCGGCCAGCACGACAGCGGCCACCTCCGCAGCATCCACCTCGACCCGCAACGGCTGCTGGCAGCCCTAGCGGAGGCGCAGGCTGACGCCGTCTGGGTGGGCTGGCGGTTCGTCGCCGAGCCGGCCGAGCTCGCCCGGCTGTGCGAGGTCGCGGGCATCACGGTCATCGGCCCCGGCAGCGATGTCATTGGCCTGCTTCGCGACACCGCGCGTGCCAGGCAGCTCGCCGGGAGCATCGGTATTCCCGTGGTGGCGGACAGCGGCGGGTCCGTCGGTAACACCACCAGCACGCCACCCGCGGTGGATGCCGCGCGCAACGTCGACGTGCAGGTGGTGGCTGACGGCTTTGGCGCGGTATGGGCCGTCGGCGTCCGCGATGGCAGCATTCGGCGACGGAACCAACGGGTGATCGCTGAGTCGGCCTGCACGTCCCTCGGCGAGTCCGGCGAGCAGGCCCTGTGCGGCGCGGCTATTCGGCTGTGCGCCGCCGCGGGCTATCGCGGCAACGGGTCGGTCGAGTTCGTCGTCGATCCGGCGACTGGCCAGTTCCTGTTCCGGAGTTTCCACATCCAGTCGCAGGCCGGGCACGCAGTCTGCGAACTGACCACCGGGCTCGATCTAGCCAAGCTGGAGCTGAACATCGCCCGTGGCGGGCGGCTGGCGGGGAGCCCGCCGCCGGCCCGCGGGCACGCCATCCAGGCCCGTCTGTGCGCCGAAGATCCAGAAAGCGCCTTCGCCCCGGCCGCGGGCCGGGTGGCCGCGCTCCGGCTGCCATCCGGTACCGGGATCCGGGTCGACGTCGGCATCGCGGAGGGCGACGAGATCACAGCCGAGCTCGGCTCGATGATCGCCAGCGTCGCGGCCTGGGGACATAACCGGCGCGAGGCACTCAGCCGGCTGTATCGCGGCCTCGCGCAGTCGATCGTCGTCATAGACGGCGGGACTACTGACAGGACCTTCCTGCTCACCTTGCTCGACCAGCCCGAGGTGCGCGCTGCCAGCTACGACAACCAGTGGCTCGACAAGCTGATCGCGGCTGGCGAACATCTTCCGCCGCAGCACCCGGTCGCACTGATCCAGGCGGCCATCGAGGTCGCCGACTGCGACCAGGCCGCCGTCCAGGCCAACTTCTACGCGGCCGCGGCCCGCGGCCGTCCGGTGCTGCCGGGTGAGGTCGGGCACCAGGTGGAGCTGAGCCTGCGCGGCAACATCTACCGGATGCGCGTCTACTGCCTGGGGAACGGCCACCATCGAGTGGATACCGGCAACGCCGTCATCGACGTGAGCGTTGAGCGCCTCGGGCGCTACGAGCGGGCCGTGACCTGCTTCGGGCGGCGCCATCACGTCACCGCAGAGACTCAAGGGCCGAGGCTGATCGTCGGGGTGGATGGCGTGAGCCACGTCATCACCCGGGACGGCGGCGGCCATGTCCGCGCTCCGGCGCCTGCCTTCGTGGTGGCCGTGCTTGTCGCCCAGGGCGACAAGATCCGCGCTGGTGACGCGCTTGTCGTGGTCGAGAGCATGAAAATGGAGACGGCGATCACGGCTCCTTTCCCCGGCACGGTCCGCGCCGTACTCGCCGGCGTCAACACGCAGGTGGAGGCCGGAGCGCCGCTGGTGCAGCTGCACACATCAGATCAGCCGGGCAATCATGCCGCGACCGGCCCGCGGCTCGATCTGGCCGCCGGGGCGGACTGCCCCGGCCCGGACGGCGACAGCGGTTTCGGCCCCCTCCGCGGTTACCTGCTCGGTTACGACCTTGACGAGGCCGCCGTGCGTGAGATCAGCAAGCGGCGCGGCACGATGCTGGCCGCCGTCAATCCCGCCGACCCCGGCTTGCTCCGCGAAGAGCAGGAACTGCTGGAGATATTCGCTGACATCACCGCGCTGGCACAGCGTGACCCGGACGAGGCCGCTGATGAGCACTCCCGGAGCCCGGAGAATTACCTCTTCAGCTACCTGGCGCTCCTGGATCCGGACCGCAGCGGGCTGCCCGGGCACTTCCTGAATCAGCTGCGGAACGCTCTGGCACGTTACGACGTCATGTCACTGCGGCGCACCCCCGAACTGGAGCAGGCACTGCTGCGCGTGTACCGGTCACTGTCACGGATTCACGCCGCCGCGCCGGTCATCATGGCGATCCTGGACCGGTGGCTGCGCTGGCACGACGCGCTGACGGCGCAGATGACCGACGAGCGGCTCACGGTGCTCGGCCGTCTCATCGCCTCCACGCAGCGACGTCATCAGGAGGTCTGCGACCTCGCCCGCGAGGTGCGCTTCAGCTATGTCGACGCGCCGCTGCTCAGGCGCACGCGCGCGCAGATCTACGCCGAGATGGAACGCTGTCTCGACGAACTCGCTGCGCACCCCGCCGGTGAGTCCCGCGAGCTCATTGATCGCCTCGTGTGGTGCCCGCAGCCGATGCGGGCGCTGTTGCGGGACAGCTACCGCGACGCGGACGCGGCGACGAGGGTCGCGCTGCTGCAGACGCGGACCCGCAGGTTCTACCGGATCCGTGAGCTTCGCGACCTGCGGTGCCAGCCGTTCGGCTCACATCTCACCTGCCTGGCCAGCTACGCCGAGAACGGGCACGACGTGCAGCTGGTCGACGGGTATGTCTCCCTGACCGACCTGCCCGACTTTGCCGGCCAGCTAAGGGCGTTTCTCTGCGCGCTGCCGCCGGACCAGCGAATCGTCGTCGATGTCGAGTCCTGGCGGACCGGCGAGTGGCTGGATGCCGAGCCCATGGCCGCGGAGCTGGCCGGCCTGCTCGCGCGCGTGGACTTCGGGCGCGTGCTGCACCGCCTCGACATCACGATCACCAATGCGAGCGGTCCCGATGGAGCCGGAGAAGCCGAGGAGCACCTGCGCACCCTCCACTTCACCTACCGGCCCGGCGAGGCCGGTTTCACCGAGGATCCGCTCTACCGCAATATGCATCCGATGATCGCCGAGCGCCTCGATCTGTGGCGGCTGTCGAACTTCAGTCTCCAGCGATTGCCAAGTGCGGAGGATGTCTACCTGTTCCACGCGGTTGGCCGCGAGAACCCGAAGGACGAGCGCCTGATCGCGATGGCCGAGGTGCGCGACCTCACCCCCGCCCGTGACTCGACGGGCCGGATCATTGGCCTCCCGCACCTGGAAGGTGTGCTTGCCCAGGCACTCGCCGACATCCGCCATGGCCTCATCCACCGGCCGCCGAAACAGCGGCCGCTGAGCAACCGGGTGATCCTCTACGTGCACCCGGCATGGGACACCGCGCCTGAGGCTTGGCGCGGCGTGATCCACCGGCTGGCGCCGATGGCCGCGGGCCTTGGCCTTGAGAAGGTGGTGGTCCGGATCCGGACGCTTGACGCGGCAACGGGCGAAAGCCGTGACGCAGTCCTCGATGTCGAGAACGTTGCCGACCCGGCTGTCACCGTGCGGGTCCGGCACGTCGGTGACCGGCCCATCCGGCCCCTGACCGAGTACCGGCAGAAGGTGCTGCGCTCGCAGCGCCTCGGGGCGCCCTACCCGTATGAGCTCATCCGCATGCTGACGCCGCCGGCGGGCGCGCCCGCCGACTTCCCAGCCGGCGAGTTCGCCGAGTATGACCTCGACGACAGCGGCGAGCAACTCGTGCCGGTCGACCGGCCTTACGGCCGCAACTGCGCCGGGATCGTGGTCGGCGTGATGAGCAGCTACACGGCGCTGGTGCCCGAGGGCATGCACCGCGTGTCGATCCTCGGCGACCCGACCTCAGGCCTCGGGAATCTCGCCGAGGCGGAGTGCCGGCGCATCCTCGCCGCGCTGGCACTAGCCGGCCAGCTGGGAGCGCCTGTCGAGTGGTTCGCGCTGTCCTCGGGTGCCCGCATCGCATGGGATAGCGGCACCGAGAACATGGACTGGATCGCCGCCGTGCTGCGCCGCCTGATCGAGTTCACTCAATCAGGCGGGGTGGTCAACGTGGTGGTGACCGGCATCAACGTCGGCGCGCAGCCTTACTGGAACGCCGAGGCCACCATGCTCATGCACACGCGGGGCATTCTCGTGATGACTCCGGCCAGCGCCATGGTGCTGACGGGCAAGAGCTCGCTGGACTACTCGGGCGGGGTGTCGGCCGAGGACAATTTCGGCATCGGCGGATTCGACCGGATCATGGGCCCCAACGGGCAGGGGCAGTACTGGGCGCCGACGCTGGCTGACGCGTGTGCGCTGCTGCTGCGCCACTACGAGCACACTTACATCGTCCCCGGCGAGAGTAGCCCGCGGCGGGCGCCTACCAGCGACCCCGCTGACCGCGACGTGTGCGCGTCACCGCACAAGGCCATCGCCGGGTCGGACTTCAAGCGGATCGGGGATATCTTCTCGGCGGAACTGAACGGCGAGCGCAAGAAGCCGTTCGACATGCGGTCGGTAATGCGCGCCGTCGCCGACACCGATCACGAGCCCTTCGAGCGCTGGGCCAGATGGCGCGACGGCGAGAACGCCATCGTCTGGGAGGCGCGCGTCGGCGGCATACCCGTCTGCCTCATCGGCATCGAGTCACAGACGATTCCCCGCACCGGAATCGTCCCGGCCGACGGGCCGCCGTCATGGACGTCGGGGACGCTCTTCCCCCAGGCCGCGCGCAAGATCGCCCGCGCGGTGAACGCATCGAGCGGCAACCGGCCGCTGGTGGTCCTGGCCAATCTCACCGGGTTCGACGGCTCACCGGAGAGCATGAGCAAATGGCAGCTGGAATACGGCGCAGAGATCGGCCGCGCGATGACCAACTTCCGCGGCCCGATCGTCTTTGTGGTCGTGTCCCGCTACCACGGCGGCGCTTTCGTGGTGTTCTCCAAGCGGCTGCACCAGGACATGGAGACCGCTGCGGTGGCCGGCTCGTACGCATCGGTCATCGGCGGCGCGCCGGCCGCCGCAGTTGTCTTTGCTCGCGACGTCACCGCCAGGACCGAGAAGGATCCCCGGGTGGCGAGCATCCGCGCGACGCTCGCGGCAGATCCGGCTGGTGCCCGCGCGGAACTTCGTCACGAGCTCGCCGCCACCCTTCAGGTGGTCCGCGCGCAGAAGCTCAAGCAGGTGGCCGACGAGTTCGACGGCATTCACGACATCCGGCGGGCGATGCGGGTGGGATCGGTGGATCACATCATCCCGGCCGCTGAGCTGCGCCCGTTCATCATCGGGGCGATTGAGCGCCGGCTGGCTAGGCGAGCGGCGTGCGCGGCCGGTGAGGCGAGCGGGACACCTCGTCCAGCGCAGACACCGTCTCCAGGGCAGCCGGCCGGGGGAAGCGGCCGGGCCCGCACGCAGTGAGGACGAACGACCCGCTCCGCCGCCACCAGCCGCTGAACATGATTCCCTCGACGGCCCGGACCTGGAGGGGGGACCAGGCACGCTCCGGTGCGCCCAGGTCCGCCACTGTCACCTCCACCGAGCGGGTATCCCGGCGAAGGCCGGAGCGGAGCACCTTGAGCGCGCTCTCCTTGGCCGACCAGATGAGGTTGGCGGCGACATCACGTGCCGGGCCCGCAGCGGTGACGAAATCGCGCTCGGGCTGGGTGAAGTAGTCATCCACGAACGCGTCGGTGCGTGCCTCCACCAGCTCCAGGTCGCATCCGATCGCGGCAGGCCCATCGGCGACCAGGCAGGCCGCGCAGCCTGCCCGGTCGGTGAGCGAGACGCCGCGGCGGGCGGGCTGCCCGTCGACAAAGAGCTCGGGCGCGCCGTCCGCGGCGCTGCGGCCTTCGATCCGCGCCAGGACAACGTCATCTTCTGGCCAGCTGAGGACGCGCGCAACGGCCAGCTTGAGCGCCCAGCGTTTCAGCAGGAAGTCCGCACGGCGTTTCGGGTAACGCAGGCCGCTCAGATAGCTGCGCTCGGCGGCCGACAGCCACCCGCTGGCAGCGGGCAGCTGCTCCTGCCTGCGCGCGAGCCACGACGTCAGCACGCCCTTTAGCCTGCCACGACGCGGCATGGTGCGGTCGCGCGGCCAGTCAGCAGCGCCTGAAGCCCGTGCTTCTCTCCTGGCCGCCCGTTTTCCGGGACCAACGTTGACTACCGAATGTGTGCTGCCGACCACTGTAAGTCGCTGGACAGATGAACCTGCGGGCCGTCCGGGAAGGAGACGGGAGCCCGGTGCGCACGCCTAAGCCCGCCGGGCGGCCGGCGACACCGAAAGCAACACTCCCGCCCGCCAGACCCTGATCGAGCAGCTCATCGTGACCGGAGAGCCCACTGGCGCTGACTGCGACAGCAGCGCCCGCCAGGACTGGACGGTCAGGGCCGGCGGGACGATCCAGGTCAACGGAGAGTGCATGGACCTCTACCGCGACGAGAAACGCAACAAGACGCCAGTTGAGCTGCGGACCTGCACCGGCGGCGCCAACCAGAAGTGGCATGCGGTGAATGGCACGCTGGTGAACCCCGATATCCGGCAAATGCCTGGACGACCCGAGATCCAATATCGCTGGCGGCACCCAGCTGGAAATCTACACCTGCGACGGCGGCTCCAACCAGCGATGGAAACTGCCTTAGCGCTGGGCGCCTCGGGCCCGGCGCGATACCGGTCAATGTCACGATCTCTGACTGCGTGAGATGATATCGCCACGATCAATACCGAAGGTGGCGATATCGTGTGGGATCGACTTGAGCAGGCCGAGGTGAAACGCCGCGGCCGCCGCGCAGGCGGCGAGGCCACCGGGCCGCTGCCGCGGCCATCCCTGCCTGCGGGCACGGACCTGCTGCCGCAGATCAGGCACATCGTCGTCCTCATGATGGAGAATCATTCCTACGACAACTACCTGGGCATGCTGCGCGGCCGCGGCGATGGTTTCCCGCTCGGCGAAGACGGTGCGCCTGAGATATCGAATCTGGGTACCGGCGGCGAGTCCGTTCGCGCGCACCACCTGTCCGCCACGGTCCAGCGGCCGCAGGTACCGTCGCAGAGCTGGCATGCGACGCATCATCAGTGGGGTGACGGGAAGTGCGACGGGTTCGTCACCAGCACCCAGACGGTCGTTTCCGCCGCAGGCGCGGCTGGTGCCGCCGACGTAGCTGCCGCGGCTGCCGGCATGGGCTATTGGTCCGAAGACGACCTGCCGTTCTATTACGGTCTGGCCCGCACTTTCCCGCTAGCCGATCGCTGGTTCAGCTCGTGCCTGGGCCCCACGTTCCCCAATCGCCGTTTCCTGATTGCGGGAACGGCGCACGGCCTCATCGATGACTCGCCGTACGACCTGCTCGACTACCCGCCCGCCGGGACCATCTTCGACATGCTGAGCAGGCACAGCATTTCCTGGGTCAATTTTCACCCAGTAGCCGCCGGTAGATCCAGGGTCAGATGCTATGCGCATCACAAGCGCCGTATGGCCCGGCGCCGGCTGCTATCGGCGGGCAGATCTTTCCCGGCAGTGACCAAGGGGGTCCAGAAGGATCTGCAATTCACCGCCGACATCTTTCCGCTGGGCATCGGCCGCTACATGCAGCACGTCCGCAGCAACGACCAGTTCTTCGCGGCTGCCGATAACGGAACGCTGCCCGCATTCAGCATCGTGGATCCTGACTTCAGCGCCTACTCCGAGGAGAATCCGCAGGACATCCGGAAGGGCGAGAGCTTCGCCGCCGAGGTGATCAACCGGGTCCTGCACGGCGAGGGGTGGCGGCACACCCTGCTGATCTGGGTGTATGACGAGCACGGCGGCTACTACGACCATGTCCCGCCGCCGCCGGCTGTCCCGCCGGATGACGTGCAGGGACGCAGCCTCGTAGGCAGCCCGACCAGGCTGCAGGCCGTCATGCGGCCGGTCTTCCCCGGGATGGTCAAGAACGAAGCGAACCTGACGGCAGGGCCGCACCGCTACGACCGATATGGGTTCCGGGTGCCGGCCGTAGTGGTGTCGCCGTACGCGCGCCCGGATTACGTCTGCAGCGAGGTGCTCGACCACACCTCCGTGCTCAAGCTAGTCGAACAGAAATGGAACCTGCCAGCGCTCACTGCGCGGGACGCCGCGGCGATTTCACCGCTCGATATGCTGGACCTGACCGGATCTCCCGCCTTCCTGGAGCCGCCATCCCTGCCCGAGCCGAGCCTGAAATGGGGTGCCTGGTAACACGGTGAACGGGCGATCACCATCGACGCCCCGCCGGATGCCGTCTGGCCGTGGCTGGTCCAGGCCGGCTGCCTGCGGGCCGGATTCTACAGCAATGACCTTTTGACAACCTCGGCCACCCCAGCGCGACGACGATCGTGCCCGGCCTCCAGCACCTCGATGCCGGCCAGTGGGTGCCGATGTCTCCCGCGACCACGCCACTGACCGCACGGCCTTCAAGGTTCACTCCTTTGAGGTCAACGACTGGCTGCTGTGGAGCAAGCCGGACAGCACCTGGGCGTGGCGGCTGATGCCCACCGGCAGCGGCGGGACCCGCCTGATCACCCGCATCCATGCCGCCTACGACTGGCAGCACCCGCTGCTGGCACTTTTGGGCGTGCTTCTCATGGAGTTCGGCGACTTCGCCATGCTCCGCAGAATGCTCCGCGGGATCAAGGCGCGAGCCGAGTCACCTGGCAGGCAAGCCAGCCGGCCCGCTGCCTAGCTGGACGGCCCGCCGCCAGTGACAGACTTAGCCCATGTCAGACCGGGCAGTATCCACTCGTCCGGCCCGCAGCTATCAGGCGGCCGCCGCCATCTTGGCCGAGCGGGACACGGTCCTGCGCCGCCTCGTCGCCGAAGCCGGCCCGCCTAGCGTGCGTCCGCCGGCCCAGACCCATTTCGCGGCTCTGGTGCGCTCCATCCTGTACCAGCAGCTGGCCGGAGCGGCGGCAGCCGCCCTCCACGGGCGCCTGATCGCCGCGCTCGGCGATGACATCACCCCGCAGCAGCTGCTGTCACTGTCTGCAGAGACACTCCGCTCGGCCGGCCTGTCCGCCAACAAGGCAGCGTCCTTGCAGGATCTGGCGGCCAAGGTGCTGGACGGGACGGTCGTGCTCGACCCGCCTCGGCTCCGGGCCGAGAGCGACGCCGAGATTGTCGCCCGGCTCTGCGCAGTCCGGGGCATCGGGAAATGGACGGCGGAGATGTTCCTCATGTTCCAGCTGCGGCGCCTGGACGTGTGGCCAACAGGCGATCTCGGGGTCAGGAAAGGATTCGGGCTGGCGTGGGGGATCCCGACGCCGACGGCGAAAGACCTCGAGCCGCTCGGCGAGCCGTACCAGCCCTACCGATCGGTGGTCGCCTGGTACTGCTGGCGGGCCGCCGAGCTTTACGCAGGCGCAGCCGACAGTGCCCTCACCGCTGAACCGCGACGGGCACCAGGAAGGGCTGCCGGCGGCATGGCACATGGCGAGTTCTGCGATAGCGTAATAGCCGAGTCAGGAGCTGGGATGGCAAGTCAACTCGGGTTGGCCCGGCAGCAGAGCATCAGTGACATGCTGCATCGCACCGCGTCACGCGTTCCGGGCAAGCTCGCGATCGTCTCCGGGGCCACCCGGCTGACGTTCGCGGAACTGGAGGCGGCGGTCTCCCGGAGTGCCGCTGCCTTGGCGGCTGAGGGCCTCAAGAAGGGCGACCGGCTGGCCCTGCTGTCCCACAATTGCTGGCAGTTCGTCGTCCTGTCGTTCGCGACTGCGCGGCTCGGCGTGGTCTTGGTGCCGGTCAATTTCATGCTCGGCCCTGCCGAGATCGCCTACATCCTCAACCACAGCGAAGCGGCGGCGTTCGTGGCCGAGGATGGCCTGGCCGCCACTGCCGGCAAGGCAATCGCGGCGGCCGGGTCCGGCATCTCAGTGCGCGCGGTGATCCGCCTGTCCGGATGCGACGTGCCGGCCGGGTGGGCCGACGTCCAGCAATGGATCGACCGTGAGGGCACGCCGCCGCAGGTCGATGTCGCCGACGACGACCTGCTGCGGCTCATGTATACCTCCGGCACCGAGTCCCGGCCCAAGGGCGCGATGCTGTCGAGCCGGTCGCTGATGTGGCAGTACGTTTCGTGCATCATTGACGGCGGCATGGACGGTGATGACGTCGAGGTGCATTCCATGCCGCTGTACCACTGCGCGCAGCTGGACTGCTTCCTCGGCCCGGACGTGTACGTCGGTGCCACGAGCATCGTGCTGCCGGCGCCGGACCCGGCCGCGATGCTGACGGCGATCGAGTCGGAGCGTGCGACAAAGCTGTTCTGCCCGCCGACGGTGTGGATCGGCCTGCTGCGGTCACCGGAGTTCGGTCATGCTGACCTCAGCTCACTGCGCAAGGGCTACTACGGCGCCTCGGCGATGCCAGTCGAGGTGCTGCGTGAGCTACGGGAGCGGCTACCCCATATCCGCCTGTGGAACTTCTACGGCCAGACGGAGATGGCCCCTCTCGCGACGATCCTCGGGCCAGACGAGCAGGTCAGCCGGGCCGGCTCAGCAGGCCGGGCTGCGCTGAATGTGGAGACGAGACTGGTGGACGACAACGACGTGGCGGTGCCGCCGGGCATAGTCGGCGAGATTGTCCACCGCAGTCCGCACGCCACGCTCGGCTACTACAAGGATGATGCCATGACCGCAACGGCGTTCCGCAGCGGATGGTTCCACTCCGGCGACCTCGGCGTCATGACCGAGGACGGCTACCTCACCGTGGTCGACCGCAAGAAGGACATGATCAAGACCGGCGGGGAGAACGTGGCCAGCCGCGAGGTCGAGGAGGCCATTTATCGGATGGACGGCGTGGCCGAAGTCGCCGTCTTCGGCGTCGCCCACCCGCGGTGGGTCGAGGCGGTAGTCGCCGTAGTCGTCCCGAAGCCAGGCGCCACTCTCACGGAGGCAGCGGTGATCAAGCACACCCGCGAGGTGCTGGCGGGCTACAAGACGCCCAAGCGCGTTGTCATCGCCGGCGCCGTGCCCAAGAACCCCAGCGGCAAGATCCTCAAGCGGCAGCTCCGGAAAGAGCTCAAGGACATCGCCGCGCACGCGTGATGCACGGCAGGAGCACGAACGAGCCGCTCCGCCGCCGCGAGCTGCGGAACGCGGCCCTCGCTGGCGCTACCCCGATCCGGCCTGCGGGGCAAGTACTTCGGGCTCCCCGCGACGCGAGACTCCCGCCAGGCCGTCAAGCTTGGCGCGGACCTTGCCGGCGTCTGGGTGGTGCAGGCCGTCGAGGATGTCCAGGGCCTGCTGCCAGGTGCTCTGGGCGGCCTGGGGGCTGCCGTTGGCGTAGTGGGTATCGCCCAGGTGGGAGAGCGCGTCAGCCTGGCCAGAGGGGTTGCCGAGCTCACGGCATAGGCTGACCGACTGGCCGTAGCAGGCCGTAGCGTCACGGTGCTGGCCCAGGTGGTGATGGGCGTAGCCGAGGCTGTCCCAGGTGGCGGCCTCCTCGTGACGGAGCGCGAGCTCACGGCACAGGCTGAGGGCGTCCTGGCAGTGGCTGAGCGCTCGCGGGTAGTCACCCAGATGCGCGTAGTCCAGGCCGACCGCGTTGAGGGAGTTGGCCAGCCCAGGCTGGTTGCCTGCGGCGCGGAACAGCTCGAGGGCCTGCCGGTCGTGGTCGAGCGCCTGGAAGTAGTTGCCCTCCGAATCGAATATCATGCCGATGTCTTCGTGGCTGTGGGCCTGCTGGATGCGGTCGCCGAGCTCCCGGAACAGCGCCAGTGCCCGTGACATGTGTGGGCGTGCGCCTCATCGGAGCGGGCGATCCACGTGCTGGCCCGGCCGAGCGCCCGGTGGGCGTGCGCTTGGCCGGCCACGTCGCCCTGGCGCCGGGCGGCGGCGAGCGCGGTGCGCTCGGTGACAGCCAGGTTGTAGTAATTCCCCCGCATGACGAAGAAGGTCACCAGCGTCCAGGGGATCTGCCATGCGTGGGTGTCGAACCCTGCCCCGGCGGCCTCGGCGGTGATCGTCAGCAGCACTTTGTGTTCGGCATCGAGCCAGTCCAGCGCCTCTCTGTAGCCGGCCAAGCCCGCTGGCTGCGCTCCAGGCTGGGGAGGGGCCAGCATGATCGGCTCGCGGGCCGGGCTGAGCACCAGGGCAGCGGCTCGGGCGGTGTGCAGGTAGTGGTCAAGCACCCGGCGCAGAGCCAGCCTGCGCGCCGCACTGCTGTCGAGTACACGAGCCTGTTCGGTGGCGTAGGCGCGGAGCAGGTCGTGGAATGCGAACCGGCCGGGCGCGTGCTCGGTCAGAAGATGCGCGCTGGTCAGCTCCCTTACCAGCCGGCGCGCCTGCTGAAGCGGCAGGCCCGTCAGTCCGGCTGCGCCCGGCAGGGTGATGTCGGGACCTGGGTGCACGCTGAGCTGCCGGAACATCCGCGCCGCAGGCTGGCTCAGGCCCTGGTAGGACCACGAGAACACGGCCCGCAGCCGTCGGCATGACGGTCTTCCTCATCGTCTCTGAGTTGTCGGCCGTCTCGTCCCAGGACCTGAACCAGTCGATTTCGCAGGAGGCGGGCCAGACGGGAACCTACGCCATCGACGTCGCGACCACTTTGGGGACAAGCCCGCAGGCACTGGCGTCCAGGATGAGTGACGCCCTCCGCCGTTATTCGCCGGAACCACCAGCGATGATCGAGGTCCTGCCACCGCTCACGCTCGACTGCCCCCCCGCATCAGCGCTGGGCAGCCAGCCCGTGCTTTTCCTGCGTGGCGCTACGGGGCAGCTCGCGGGCCGGCCGCCCGGAACTCCGTTGTCACGCCGAACGCAGGTATGTGTCGGAGGACAGCAGATTCCCTCGTCGGCCGTGCGGATTCCCACCCCGGCGGAGCGGTTCGAGTGGCTGGGTGCCGGGCCCGGTAGCCCGAACACCGGCGTCGTGCTCGCGAGCGCCGACGAACGGCTGGCGCTGCTCAGTACCAGCCAGCCGGCCGGCTATAGGTTCGTCATCGTCACCGATCGGGAGGCCGACCTGTCGGCCCAGATCGAGCAATCCCTGAACGTGACCTTCCGGGCTCAGCTGCTGCTCTACGGGATGAGTCCCGCCCAGGGTGGCCCGGGGAGCCCTTTCGGCGTCACCCGGCTCGACACTGCCCAGGCGATCAGGAGCGCAGCTTCCGGAGTCGATCTCGTGTACGCGATCATCGCATGGGGAATCCTCAGCCTCGGCGCCCTGGGCCTGCTCGTGGCCGAGATGATCGTCGTGCGCGATCGCACGTGGTTCTTTGGCCTCTCACGGGCCGTCGGTGGCAGGGGAACCGACATCGCCATACTTGTTCTCGCCGACATTGTGCTGGTCCTCGTGGCCGGGACGGTCGTCGCCCTCCTGCTGGCGCTGATCCTGCAGCCGTTCGCTGCCTCCTTTGCTTATCGTGCCTTCCAGATTCCGAAGGTAAGGTTCCTGCACGCGTCGACAGTCCCCCAGCTCATCGCGGGAGAGTTCGTGGTCCTGCTGCTGGCCGGCGCATATCCCGCGCTCAGGGCTGTCCGGCAGGATCCGCTGGATGTCCTCGAGCCGAGGGTCTCGTAGTCCCCGGCTTGCCAGGCGGCCGGGCACGGTCCTGCCGGGCTGACAGGGTTCGGCGGCTGCGTGCGCCGTGACCAGCGGAACGGGCGGCTTGCTTCACCGATTCAGCAGCGTTACCTTCCGATAGCACGTCTGGAGTCCTCGTTGGGAGCCACAGGGTGATGTCGATCAACCACCAGGTGCGGCTTGCCGCCCGCCCGTCCGGGCTGCCCAAGGCCTCCGACTGGGAGGTAACGACTGAGCCGGTGCCGACTGCGGGACCCGGGCAATTCGTCGTAGCGATCTCGCATCTGTCCATCGACCCCGCGATGCGGGGATGGATGAACGCCGGCGCCTCCTACATCCCGCCCGTAGCGGTTGGCGCAGTCATGCGCGCTGGCGCGATCGGGCTTGTCTCGGCCTCTGAGCATCCCGGCTTTGCCGTGGGCGATTACGTTTATGGCGCCTTCGGCGTCCAGGAGTACGCCTCGTCCGACGGCACGGGGGTCATCAAGCTCGACACCGCACTGGCGGAGCCGACGACCTACCTGGGCGCGCTCGGGATGCCCGGGCTCACCGCCTACTTCGCCCTTTTTGAGGTCGGCCGGATCCGGGCGGGGGACACCGTCGTGGTCTCCGGCGCGGCCGGCGCCGTGGGCAGCGTCGCTGGCCAGATCGCGAAACTCAAAGGCTGTCGCGTCATCGGCATCGCCGGCGGCCAGGATAAGTGCCGCGCGCTGCTCGAGGAGTTCGGCTTCGACGCCGCGATCGACTACAAGAGCGAGAACCTGCGCACGGCCTTGCGCGAGCACGCGCCAGGCGGCGTCGACGTCTACTTCGACAACGTGGGCGGAGATGTCCTCGACGCCGTTCTCACCCGCCTGGCCCGAGGAGCCAGGATCATCATCTGCGGCGCGGTGTCGCAGTACAACGCCGAGCGGGTGCGGGGCCCAGCCAACTACCTATCGCTGCTGGTGGCGCGGGCTTCCATGACTGGCATGGTGGTGTTCGACTACCAGGACCGGTTCCCGCAGGCCATGGCCGAACTCGCCGGATGGATCCGCGGCGGTCAGCTCGTCTCACGGGAGCACATCGTCCAGGGCAGTGTCAGCGACTTCCCTGACGTGCTGCTGATGCTCTTCGCGGGCGAGAACACCGGCAAGCTCATCCTCGCTATCGGCCAGGGCTGACGACACCCGTCCGGCGCCGGGTCATGGTGTCCCCGGCACTCCGCCCGCCGTTGTGCCGTCCGCAGCACGCGGGCCGGGCACGTTGCGGAAATTGAAGGGCTCGCTTTCCCGGCCGGGCTGGACGTACCAGGCCTGCCCGGTGCGGTCGCTGGCGAGGATGGCGAGCAGCGCGTCGGCCACGTCGCCGGCCGTCATCATCGGGATGCCCGCAGCGCTGATCAGGTGCCGGACCCGCGGTCCCGCAGAGCTGGCAGCGCAGCGTGCACGCCGAAGAAGACACCGTCAACGTTGATCGCAAACGCCCGCCGGTACGCGGCGAGATCCCACCCGGGGCCGCCAAGCCGGACGCTCGTGGTCGAGACGCCAGCATTGAGGAACGCGACGTCCAGGCCGCCGAAGGCAGCGACCGCAGCAGATACCGCCGCCTCGCTGGCGGCAGGCTCCCGGACGTCGCAGTACACGAATAGCCCGCCGACCTCGGCCGCGACGTCCGCTCCCCGCTCGTCTACGTCAGCCACGACGACGTGCGCCCCGCGGCTGGCAAGCCGCCGCGCCGCGGCGGCGCCAATGCCGTTCGCGCCGCCCGTGACGATGACGACCGCGCCGTCCAGCTCGACCGCCATCAGGAGCTCTGCCGGTGGCCGCTCGGGGAGGGCCTACTGTGCTCGCCAGCCATACGGCCGTCAACCCTGCGGCGCACGCGGCCTATTCCGAATCCGTGCAGCCAACTGGCCGGCTGATTGCAGCCCGCCAGGTCAAAGGATCGCAATCGGGTTGACGGGAGAGCCGGTTCCCCCGGGCAGCCGGAGCGGGGCGATCACGCAAAGGAACGACCAGCGGCCAGCCGCCTCGCACACCGGCACCAGATCGTCGAACTGCAGGTAGTCGAGCAGGTGCATGCCCAGCGCGTTGATCGTGAGCACATGGACGGGGAACGCGACACCGTCGACTGGGCTGGGGGCCGTGTCGCTGTTGCCGTCGCTGCCGAGCGCCGCCACGTGGCGCTCGGCCAGGTATTCCACGGCCTGCGGATGCAGCCCCGCGCGTGCTCGCGCGACATCCCACGGCCCGAGCCTGTCGCGGCGCAGCCGGTGGCCGACTCGCACGAACAGGAGGTCACCGGCACCGACGCGGACCTGCTGGGCCGTCTCCGCCGCGGCCAGCTCCGCGGCGGTGACGTGATGGCCTGGCTCAAGCCACGGGACGCCGCGCAGCCGGGGAATGTCCAGCAGCACGCCCCGGCCGACGATTCCGTTGCGGGCGTCGTCGATGGAGAGCGCGCTCCCGCCCTGGGATGTGACCGCCCCCGGGGCGACGCCGTTGTAGAGAAACTCGTCGTAGCTAACGTGACACAGCGCGTCAACGTGGCTGTCCACGTCGCCGTGCACGTTCATCGCCAGCTGGTCCGCGGCGAACGACAGCCCGGCCACATCGGAAGGTTCGGCTGGCAGCCGCTTCATGTGGCGCGCACCCGGCTCGGGATTGTCCGGGGCGCTGCCGGCCAGCGGAGCGGCCAGGGTCACGCTATGGCCGATCTGGACCTCGGCCGCCGCAGCAGCCAGCCGGGCAGGGGTGATGTGGTTCAGCGCGCCGCGGCGATCAGCGGCTCCCCAGGCGGCGTGGCTGCGCAGCCGCTCATGGAGCGCGCGGAAGCCGGCAGCGGACAGATCGGGATCGGCCATCAGTTCCTCGCCTGTTCGGCGAACCCCGGTGCCGCCTCACGGCAGCGAGGCCTGGCTGCCAAGCACGCCAGGTACCAGTAGAAGCCCGTGGGTATTCGCGAGTCCAGTTCCGCGAGCACGCTGCGTTGCCTGGCAGCCGCCGCTCTTTAGTTGTCGTTCACGGCGAGAGAGAATGGCGCACGACGTACCGCGTGCGCATTATGATGTGCCGGAAGCCGGCCGGGAAGCTGGAACAGCAGCTCAGTGACCGGGCAGCCCGCGCACGCCAAGGAGGCCTTCGGCTTGGGCTCGCCGGGCCGGTCCGCCGCCACGCCGAGCGGGACCGAGCACTCACCGGCGCCTGCCGCAGCGCCGTCGGCATCGGCGGATTAGCCCGGTTCCCGCCTGTCCTGCCAGCACCGCTGTTAAAATCGCACCGGAATGCTCACACCCGAGCGGCCGCTGGTGAACTGTGCGGATTGCCATCGCCGCGGGCGGATCGGTCATCACCACAGGCCACACCTTCGCTGGCCCAGTCGAAAGCGCGGGATCAGGGTGAACTTGCGATCGGGTACGGCGGGCAGGCATCACGTCACCAGGCCCGCATGCGGCGAGTTGTCAGCGAACCAGGAGTAACCATGGCTGCAATCACCTCGACAAACCACGACCGCGCCATGAGCGACACTGCCGAGCGCCCGGCAGGCCTCCGGTGAGTCACCGCCCTGCGCCGCTGCGGCCGCCCGCCGGCGCTGATCCCAGTGGCGGCCTGGACGGAGCCGCAGTTGTCTCGTGCTGGCTATGCGGCATTCACCTGTCGATGGACCGCATGGTGGCCGATGGCGGATCCGCTTGCGGCGACGTCCGGTGGTATTGCAAGGACACCAGGTCGTGCACGTGGCGCTGGACAACACGATCCGGCCGTCCTGTCGACGTCCCCGTCACGGCGGCCCATGCTCCGGCCGAGCGGGCCGATGAGCCGGCGGCCCTCGACTTCGTCCGGCCAAGGCCGACTTAAACGCTGCGTCCCCCTCCGCCTCCGCGGCCGCGGCACCGGCGGCGAGCGGGGAGCATCTCGCCAGATGGCGGCCAGGTGAACGAATGACACCTCACCACGGAACTTCGGCGGCACCCGGTGCGCGGGGACCGGCGACCGGGGATGATGGTCTGGTCGCCGCGCCGACCTGGCAGGTGTAGCCGTGAACGTCCGTCTGCACGGCAGCCGGGGGCACCCGGAGAAACTGGAGGCTATCGGTTGACCGCGCTCGGGGAGGCCGGGTCTTCCTACGCGCTGCTGGCCGACGGCACCACCATGACTATCCGGCGAGCGGGTCCCGGGGATTACGAGCCTGTCAGGCAGCTGCACGAGGCGATGTCGCCGGACAACCTCTACTTCCGTTTCTTCAGCGTGAGCCGGGCGGCCCCCGAGCAAGAAGCCCGTCGGGTCTGCCGCGAGGCCAGCCCCAGCCACGGGGCGCTGCTTGGCTTACTGGGCGATCAGCTGGTGGGAGTCGCCAGCTACGAGCTCACCGGCGACGCGGGCGCCGCTGAGATCGCCTTGGCGGTCGCCGACAGCATGCACGGGCGCGGTATCGCCACGCTGCTGCTCGAGCACCTGGTCTCGCTGGCCCGCGCCCGCGGCGTGCAGGTCCTCACCGCCGAGGCGCTGCGGGAGAACAGCGCAGTGCTGCAGGTGCTCGGCGACGCGGGGCTGGCGGTGCGGCGCCGGTTTGATGGCGGTGTGGTTGAGCTGACCATGCCGATCCCGCAAAGCACGGCCCTCGGCGAGGCCAGTGTCTACCTGGACGCGGTGGCCGGCCGGGAGACGCAGGCAGACGTGGCCAGCCTGGAACCGCTGCTGGCGCCCCGGTCGGCCGCGGTGATCGGCGCGGGCCGCCGCCCCGGCTCGATCGGCCGGACGGTCCTGCTCAACATCCGCGACGCCGGTTTCGCCGGGTCCCTGTACGCGGTCAACCCGCACGCCAGCGACATCGAGGGCATCTCGTGCGTGCCGTCGGTCGCCGCGCTGCCCGAGGCTCCCGATCTCGCGGTGGTGGCGGTACCAGCGGCGCGTGTCCTGGACGTCGCGCAGGAGTGCGGGAAACGCGGCGCCAGATCGCTGGTGGTGATTACCTCGGGCCTCACGCCAGCGCAAGAAGCCAGCCTGCTCGAGGCCAGCCGGCAGGGTGGCATGCGCCTGGTGGGCCCGAACTGCTTCGGCGTCGCGGTGCCGGGGATCGGGCTGGACGCCACTTTCGCCGCGCACCACCCTGTCCCCGGCAAGGCCGGCCTCGCCGTCCAGTCGGCGGGGCTCGGCGTGGCGCTGCTGGAGCACCTCTCCCGCCTGGGAATCGGGACCTCCTCTTTCACCTCGGTCGGCGACATGCTGGATGTCTCCGGCAACGACATGCTCATGTGGTGGGAGGCGGACAACACCACCGAGCTGGCCGTGCTCTACCTGGAATCCTTCGGCGACCCGCGCAGGTTCGGCCGGACGGCGCGCCGGGTGAGCGCCAAGATCCCCGTCCTCACTGTCCACGCCGGGCGGTCAGCCCCGGGCCAGCGGGCCGCCGCCTCGCACACGGCGGCGGCAGCCGGGCCGCCCATCACCCGCCAGGCACTGTTCGAGCAGGCCGGGATCATCGCCACCACCAGCTTCGGTGAGCTGCTCGACGCGGCCGCCCTGATCGCGTCCCAGCCGGTCCCGGCGGGGAGCTGTGTCTCCATCGTGTCCAACACCGGCGGCGCGGGCGTGCTGGCTGCCGACGCATGCGTGGACGCCGGCCTGGCCGTTTCCACGCCGGGCCCGAAGACCCGCAGCCGCCTGCAAGATGTGCTGCCCGTGGGCTCCGCCCTCGGCGGCCCGATAGACACCACTGCGGCCGTCAGCGCGGAGGCATTCCGCAAGGCTCTGCACATCGCCGCCAGCGAGGACGGCGTGGACGCCCTGATCGCGCTCGTGGTCCCGACCGCTGCCGCGGACCTGATTCCCGTGCTCACCGCCGAGCGGCTGCCGGTCCCGGTCGCGGCGGTCATGCTTGGCCAGCCCGAGGCGGTCCAGCTGCTGCACGGCGCCGCCGCCGGCGTGACCGTCCCTGCGTACGCCTACCCGGAAGCGGCCGCCCGTGCGCTGGCCCGGGCCGCCCGCTACGGCTCATGGCGATCCCGGCCAGCCGGCACAGTGCCGGAGATCGGGGAGCTCCGGGTGGCGGACGGGCGCTCGATCGTCAGTTCCTTCCTCGAGCGGATGCCAGGCGGCGGCTGGCTGTCCGCCGGCGAGGCCGACGACCTGCTGCGCTGCTACGGCGTCCCAATGGTGGAGTTCCGCCGGGCGGATGACACCGCCGCGGCAGTCGCCGCAGCTGCCGACCTGGGCGGTCACGTGGTGATCAAGGCTGATGTGCCCGGCCTGCTCCACAAGACCGACGCGGGAGCAGTCGAACTGGACCTGCGCGGGGCCGACGAGGTGCGCGGGGCGATGCGCCGCCTGCAGGACAAGTTCGCCGGACGGCTGTCCGGAGTGCTCGTCGAGCCCATGATCACGGGAGGCACCGAGACCATCGTCGGCGTCGTGCAGGAACCGGTATTCGGCCCCGTAGTGGTGTTCGGGCTCGGCGGCGTCGCCACGGAAGCGCTCGGCGACCATGTGGCCCGCCTCGCCCCTCTTACCGGCACCGACGCCGACGACCTGATCCACTCGATCCGCGCGGCACCGTTGCTGCTCGGTCACCGCGGCCAGCCCGCGGCGGACATCCAGGCGCTGCGCGACACGCTGCTCCGGGTGTCGCGGCTCGCCGACCACCTGCCGGAAGTCGCCGAGCTCGACCTCAACCCCGTGATCGCCCGCCCGGACGGTGCCATAGCCGTGGACGCGCGCATCCGGGTGACCAGCCACCGCATGGCCGACCCGTTCCTGCGCCAGCTCCCCCCGTCGCGGCACGACGCTACGTAGACCAGGCAGGATGGCCACGGCAGCACAGAACCGGTTCCAGTGCTCGGCGGCCTACCTGGCGATCTGATCGTTGCGGATCAGCCAGACGTCGGGTCAGGAAACCTTCAAGACCAGCGCGACAGCGTCGTCGCTGATTTTTCCGCCAGTGAAGGCCAGCACAGCTTGCTGAATGGCGTCTGCGATGTGCACCGCGGACATGTCGTCTAGGCCGGCGACCACGGCCTGGAGGCGGTCATCGCCGTAGAGATCACGGTCAACCTGACCGCGGGCCTCCGTGACACCGTCGGTGAACAGGATGAGGCTGTCGCCCGTCCGCAGTGACGTCTGTGAGTCCTGCAGCTCGGGATCGGGCAGCAGCCCGAGCAGAGTTCCCGGCCGCCCGAATGTCTGCACGTGCCCGTCCGCACGGCGCAGCAATGCCAGGGGGTGGCCCGCGGAGCTGATCTGCACCGAAGCCCCAGCGAGAGTCGGCCGCGCGGTGGCATAGATCGCCGTGAGGAACCGCGGGTCATCGGTGAGCCAATCCAGCAGCGCCTGATTCAGGGCAGCCAGAATGATGCTCGGCCGACCATGGCGGTGCGCCTCCGCTCGCAAGGTGTATCGGGCCAGCGCAGTGCTCTTAGCAGCCGGGGCCCCCTTGCCGCACACGTCGCCGACAACCATCCCCCAGCCCCCGCGCACCGACGGGAATACGTCGTAGAAGTCCCCGATAACCTCAGCTCCTGTCCCGCCGGCTACGTACCGCGCAGCGACTTGCAGGCCCGGGATATCGGGCAGCCGTGGCGGCAGCAGGCTCTCCTGCAGGGTCTGCACCAGCTCGGCACGCTCTGCGCTGTGCTGCAATGCGACACGCAGCGCGACTTCGCGCGAGGCAATATGAGCCAAGGTCTCCAGGAACTCGACCTCTTCCGCACTCCAGCGGCGCGGCAGATGGTCAGTCACGCAAAGCGCTCCCACAACGTGGCCGTGCGGGTCACGCACCGGGAATCCTGCCCAGGCACTCACGCCCGCTGACTCGTGCGGGCAGCTGGCACTCGGGCGCAGGTCCAGCAGAGCGCCGTCGATGACCAGCCTGTCCTCGGATTCGATCACGGACTGGAGCAATGACTGCTCAAGCGGGCTCTGCCGATCGGCCATGTCCGGGGCGCCGAGACACCTCTGGCCAGCGGACGAGGGTGACCCGGCAACCGTGACGGACCCCAGCGAAGTACCCAGAACCATTGCCGCCAGCCGCGCCACACGATCGAAGAGCCCCACCGCGCGAGCAGCTGTCAGGCTGTCCAGCCGCCGAGCGGTTCGCCCAGGCGGTTCGCGCATGTCTGCTCGAAGCAGCCCCGTCAACCTGCTGGATCTGGCCGGAACTGGAATTGAGGGGCTATCGAGAAGCTTCATATCTGCCGCTTCCGCCGAGTTTGTGACACGCATGCCGAAATTCGAGCGAGCGGGGTCTAGGCCTCCAGCGTTGGATTCAACCACAGAACGGCCTGGTTCATGCTTCTCTTAGGCCAAGTCCTTGCCGTGAGAAAGCACGCTCTGCAGGATCCATCAACCACTCATGCCTAAAGCGTCCTGGCGCGAAACGAAAAGACATAACGTGGCCCGCGACTGCTGATGCCGGGCCTTATGCCTATGTCATGCCCTGCGTCTGGATCGTGCCCAATCTAGGTTGACCATGATCCGCGGCTGCTCGCGGGCGCCCAGCTGGACCTGGAGCGTCAGGTTGTCCTCGAGGTGCCAAGGACGGCCGTTCCGGACTCGAACAGCGCTCCCCATCCAGGGAAACCACGAGGAAGGAATGCATAGTGTCTTTGCTGGCCTCAGCCTCTCACCTGGAAGTCACCCTCGCCGCCAGTTCCACGGCGCCATCCGGCGGCATGGAATGCCCGTCCCAGCGTCCGTCACCGCGAAACTGTCACCGCGCGGATAGCGGATCGCGCGAGGCGGCAGGGCGTGTCCTAGACGAGGGTGAAGCTGTCCGCGCCGGCTAACAGGACCATGATGGCTGGGGCACGGCGTCCAGCATGTCTGCGCCGCCCCTGCGGCAACGTTCCGCGGTCGCTGGCCGCGGTCAGTGGAGGAGAACACGATGAGCGCTCCGCGCGAACCAGCTCGCGCCGATTTCCCGAGTGGCGACCTGACCGTGGCGGCCTACCGCTGGGATCCCGACAGCACCCCGCGCGCCATCGTTCAGATCACCCACGGCATGGGTGAGCATGCGCTCCGGTACGCCGGCTTGGCCCAGGCGCTGAACGCGCGAGGCATGGTGGTGTACGCCCAGGATCACCGCGGGCACGGGGCGACGGCGAGGTCAGGGCAAGAGCTCGGGCAGATCGGCGAGCAGGGATGGGCCGAGCTCGTCAACGACATCGGCCGGCTCAGGGCCAAGGCCCGCCAGGAGCACCCCTCGGTCCCGTTGCTGCTGCTGGGCCAAAGCATGGGCTCCTTCGCGGCCCAGCAGTACCTCCTCGACCATAGCGAGGACGTCAGCGCCGCCGTGCTCACCGGCACCGCGGTCCTTGACCTCCTCGAGCCGGCGGTGAACCTCGACGAGCCCATCGACCTGGCGATGTTCAACGCTCCGTTCCAGCCGGCACGAACCGACTATGACTGGCTCAGCCGCGACGAGGGCCAGGTGGACAAGTACGTCAACGACCCGCGATGCGGGTTCGGGCTCGACGCTGCCGCAGCCAGGGCCATGTTCGCGGCCGCCCGCCAGCTGGCCGATCCCAGCCGGGTCGCAGGAATGCGCACAGACCTGCCGATCTACATCGCGACCGGCGAGATGGACCCGGTCAACGGGCAGCTCGCTCTCGTCCAGGCGCTCGTCGGCCGCTACACCGCCGCCGGGCTCACCGACGTCACTCTAAAGATCCACCTGCAAGCGCGCCACGAGATCTTCAACGAGACCAACCGCGACGAAGTCGTCGGTGACCTGCTCACCTGGCTGGAGCTCAAGCTCACCCGCTGATACCTCTGCCGGCGCCGAGCCGTCACCGCAGGCCCGAGAGGGCCGAGGCCGCGCCGGGCCGGGCAGGGCAGGGCTGGTTCCGGAGCAACTCCGCTGGGACCACGCCGCCTGGCCGGCCACGCCCTGACGCCGGTCAATGCCGCCGCGGCGGATCGCCGGGCGGTCTTGAGCCGGACACGACGGTCAAGAACAGGTCCCGCAGCTGGTCGCTGACCCGCTCCCCGGTCAGGTCCTGCGTCAGCGCGAGATCGACAGCCCGCGCCGTGGGCAGGTCGAGGTGGGTCCGTGCGGCAAGCCGTAGCGCGGCTGCGGTGTTCGCCACTCCCTCCACGGTGCTGCCGATCGAGTGGATGGCGCCTTCGACAGTGGCGCCCGAGCCGAGCAGCCGCCCGAAGCGCCCGTTGCGCCCATGCTGGCAGGTGACATACAGATCCCCCGCGCCCGCAAGCCCGAGCACGGTCGCCACCCGGCCGCCCTGAGCCTCTACGAGTGCCAGCATGTCGAGCATGCCGCGGGCGAATACCGCGGCACGGGCGTTGGCGAAGCTGGCAACAAGCGCGCTCTCGCCGAGCCGGTCGGCCATGCCCTCGGCGAGACCGACAGCGACCGCCACCACGTTCTTGAACGCCGCCGCGGTCTCGGCCCCGGCCACGTCGCTCGTGGTGAACACGGCCGTGGTAGGCGAGGCGAGCGCGGCAGCGGCGCACCTGCGGGCCTGCCGGTCGTGGGAAGCGCAGAGCAGGCCGGTCGGTGAGCCGGCGAAGATCTCGGCGGCGAGTGCGGGCCCGGCTAGCGAGACCACCGGCACGGTCCCGAGCGCCGCTGCGGCCACCTGGCTTGGGGCCTGCAGTGTGTCCTGGTCCCAGCCCTTGGTGGCCAGGACCCAGACCGCGTCCGGCGCGCCGATGCGCGCGGCCTCGGACAGCACGCGCCGGAGTCCTGCGCTGGACACGGCGACGAACACGACCGTGGCGGCGTGCAGCACCTCGGCCCATTCCCCGGCTGGGCGGCAGCGGACGTAGTGGTGGAACGGCATCCGCAGCGACGGGTGCGGCAGGCCCCGCTGCCACATGTCCACGACGGCCTCGTCCCGGTCGGTCGCCAGCAGCACGCTGTCGGCGCCGTTGCGGGCGGTGTGCACCGCCAGGGCAGTCCCCATGGCGCCCGCACCGAGCACCGCAATCCGGCTGCCATCTCCCACGCAAGCAATGATCCACGCCGCGCCGTGCCGCGCCACGGACCGAAAGTCCTACGCCGGCTGCCGTAGGGCCCGGTTCCGCTGTAGCCGCATCGTCACCGGATCACATCTTCGAGATGAAGGCACTCGCGGCCAGGACACGTGACGGGGAACTTTCCGACTGATTACCCCGCCTAAGCGTCAGGCTGCCGCGCCGCCCGGCCACAAGTCCGTGCACGCGGGGACCTTAGTCCCTGGCCTGCACTCCCGGGAGGCGATGTACTTCAGTGACGAGAGGGGCCCGAGACAGACGCGGAGCAACGGACCAGATCCGCGCACCGCGCAATCGAATCCGCGAGAACCGGAGCCAGGCCCTTCTCGTCTATCTGTTAGCGCGGATTTCCGCGGGGCCGAATCGGGGCAACTTCCACACTCGATGGCTGGCCGATGATCACGCTGATTAGGTGCTGGCCTGGGGAGATGGCCGGCCCTGCGGCGAGGCCGAGCCGACTTTGTTGCTGCGATCCTGCTGATAAATGACACTTCTTTAATTCGTTATCGTGTCGTGATGACACCGGAAGCGGGCCGGGGCGCCGGGCATTGCCCCCAGGTGGCGGGGCATGAGCAGGCAGTCCAGGACATGGTCCGGGCACGACCGGACTGTGGCCGCACCTATGACGCCTCTGGTAGAAGTGCAGTGTGGCAGCACCACCCAGCCGGTGCTCGGCGAGCTGAACGAGCGCGGCGTCAAGTTCCTCACCCTGCGGATGCGCTCACCCGCCCTGATCCGCCACATCAACAGCCTGCGGCCAGCGGACTACAAGACGATCACCCTGGCCCGGCCCGGCCCGCACAACAAGCCGAAGGTGCACGAAGACCCCGCCGTGAAACTGACCAGCTACCCTGGCACCGTCCGCCAGCTGGTCGTCACCGGCCTCGGCCGCGACGCCGCTGCCGTCATCATCACCAACGATGACGACACCAAGGTCAGGGCACTGATCGAGCAGTACGCGCGGCGGATGACCATCGAGCGGCGGCTCGCCGAGATCATCCGCGCGTTCTGCGCTGACGCGCTCTCTTCCACCGTCAACCTCAACGCCGGCCTCGACATCATGCTCGCCGTCCTGGCCCAGGCCCTGCTCGCCGCGCTGCGCGCCCGGCTGCCCGGATACGCTGCCGTCACCCCCGACACCATCCAGCGCCGGTTCCTGGAAACCCCCGGCCAGATCATCACCACCAGCGACGCCATCACCGTCCGGCTCGAACGACGCGCCCACTCACCGGTCCTACGCAAGGCCAGCCTCCCCGCAGACACCCGCGTGCCCTGGCTAGGCGGCCGGACCCTCCGCTACGAATTCCCCTGAACCTTGCGCCGAACCTGCTGCGTGGAAGTCCGCGTTAGACCAGGCACCGATCAGTGCACCGGCATGACGGACGTCACGGATGCCGTTCCGGTCTTTCGCAGCACAGCGAGGGCCTCCCAGACGGGCACGCGGCCAGGACCGCGCCACCCGCGAATCCCCGAAGCGGCCAGCATTGACACGCGCCGGGCCTTCTATGGCGTCCGCCTCCCGCGCGGTGCCGGGGGTCGTCAGCTGTGGCGGGGGGCGCTGACCCTCGCGACGATGCCAGCGTCCATGCAGCGGCGGGATTCGGTCCGTTCGGCGGCCCACCGGGGCTGTACGAAGAGACCATACTGGGGACGGCGGACGGCATTGCGGGCAAAGGGCGGGTGTCATGCGGTTGCGGACGGGTGTGGCGATTGACCTCGGCACGGTCAACACGCTCATTTATGTCGCTGGCCGGGGGCTCGTTGTCGAAGAGCCATCCGCGATCGCGGTTGACCGGGCAACTGGCACGATGGCCGCAGTCGGGCAGGCCGCGGATGCTCTGGCGGGGAAGGAACCTCAAGACGTCGAGGTCATCCATCCCCTGCGTGACGGGGTCATCGCCGACCTGGACGCCGCGGCGGCCATGCTGCAGGCCTTCCTGCGCCGGGGCCGCCTGCATCGCCGACTGCTGCGACCCTCGGCTGTTGTCTGCGTGCCGGGCGGGGCCACTGAGGTGGAACGGCGGTCCCTGGCCGCCGCGGCCGCCGCTCTGAAGCCCCGCTGCGCCGTGAGACTAGTTGAGGAACCGGTCGCCGCGGCCGCCGGCGCGGGGTTCGACCTCGCCGCCGGATCCGGCGCCTTCATCGTGGATGTCGGGGGCGGGACCACCGAGGTGGCTGTGCTGGCCGGCGGTCACGTGGTGCGGGCGCGGTCGTTGCGGCTAGGCGGCAACGCCATGGACGAGGCGATCGCACATGCTGTTAAGGCTAAGCTCGGCCTGATCCTCGGCAGCAACGCCGCCAGGAGCCTGAAGATGACTCTCGGGCTCGGCGAAGGCGCGGCCTGGGAAGGGGAGGCGGTCGGCGTCGACGCCGCGCGCCGGACGCCGCGCGTAGAACGTGTGCCGGCGCGGCTGGTAGCTGCCGCGCTTGAGCACTCCGTCGCGGCGATCATCGGCTCGGTGCAGGAGCTGCTGTCGGGCATCCCGCCGAACCTCGCCGAAGACGTGGTACGCGGAAAGATCCGCCTGGCCGGGGGCGGCGCCCTGCTCCCGGGCCTGGCCAGCAGGATCGAGGCGGCTGCCGGCATCCCCGCCTTCGTAGTGGATGACCCGCTGCGGTGTGTCATCCGCGGCGCAGCCGAGATCCTCGAGCGCGGCGTCGGCCGCGCGGGCACCGGCTCTGCCTGAGCCCGGCCGCGAGGTCACTGCGCAGTCCGCGACCTAGTCCCGGCAAGCCAGGCCTGGTCAGCACGGCGCCCATCCGGTAGGAGGATGCCTCCGGCGTGCCGCAGGGACCGTGCCGGCGACAGCGCACCGCTCGGCGCCAGCAGGTGCTGCACCGGGTTCACGCCGAGAAGTGCCGCGAACAGCGATGACACCGGCGGCAGGGTGCTGATTTGATGAGCGATGCCGTGGGGCACGCCGTGCCGCTGCAAACCGCTGGTCAGCGTTTTCGGCCTGAAGGCCCAGGTAGAGGCCAGAGGCACAGTTCTGGCACCCCGCGGGGAGAAGGAGCCAAGTGTTCGCGACCAGGAGCTTTTCATCGAAGGGCGGGGCGGATGGCCCGAGAGTGTGGGATGCTTTCACCGCCTGAAACCGGGGAGCTGTGCAGTACCGCAAGTGCGGAGGAAGCGCATGCGTTACCCCCCTGCCCACTCGAAGCGCCGCCCGCCCGCAGCCAATCGCCGCCTGCCTGCCCTGATCTGCTTCGCTGCGGTGGTGCTGGGCGCGGTATCGCTGGCCTCTTGGGCCCGGGCCGGATCCAGTACGAGTACCGGGGTCACACTGTCTTCAATGAGCCGCAAGCATTGCAATCCGCACTACCGCCGCTGTCACTCCCATCCGCCAACCCCAACTTCAACCCAAACCCCGACGCGTACCCCAATCCCGACGACGCGTACCCCAACGCCAACTTCAACCCCACCCCCGGCGCGCACCCCGACACTGGCACCTACCCCGACACCGCCGCTTACCCCCAGTCCAACACAGTCACCAGGTAGCGGGCCAAGGACGGCATGGCATTTTACCGCGAATGGCAATTTCGACTCCAGTGGCAGATACTTGCCGGGAGCTGACGATTTCAACCTTGCCGACATCGCCGGCAATGACGAGGCATTGGCTCTCCCGGGCGGCGTCAAGGGTCTTGCATACATCGGACTCTGCAACGGTGCCGACTCCCGCTTCACGTCGACGGTCACCCCGTTCATCGGTGACTCGAAGGTCTACGGCTTCTACTTGATGGATGAGCCGGATCCGGCCATTTGCGAGGCCGCGAATCTAAAGGCTGAAGCCGATTGGATCCACGCACACGACCCGGGCGCGATCACATTCATCGTCATGCAGAACATGGGTGCAACGTCAAGCCCGACGTTCCAGAACACCTACAACCCCGCCAGTACTGATATCGATCTCTTTGGTCTCGATCCCTATCCGTGCCGTACCGAACTCAACAACAGCTGTCACTACTCGTGGATCGGCCTGGCGGTGAACGCAGCCGAACAGTCGGGCATACCCCTGGCAGACATCGTCCCCGTGTACCAGGCATTCGGCAGTGGCAACTGGACAGATGATGGTGGCGGCAAGTACCTGATGCCATCGCCATCGCAGGTTTCGCAGATCCTGGCAGCGTGGGGCCAAGCTGTTCCTTCGCCCGCGTTCGATTACGCTTACAGCTGGGGAAATCAAAATGGTGACACCGCTCTATCCGATTCTTCGGCCGACCAAGCGGTTTTCCTGGCTCACAACGCCTTGAGTTCTTGACCAAACGCCGTCCTGGCCGATGGCACGGGCGACTCTCCAGACGTCCGGGGGCAAGTTGCACACCGGGCATGGTGGCACGCCGCCGCCAGCCGCCGAGGATGACCTCGGGAAGACGCCGCGTGTTCGACCATCCCGGGTTGGGGGGTGATGGCAGCGTCACCGGATCACATCTTCGCGATGACGGCGCTCGCGGCCAGGACGCGTGACATTGACGACCTTCGCCTTACCCGGACGCGGCCTGGCTGGTCGCCGAGATTCAGCGGGAGCACCAGGGCAGGTGCGGCGGCCATACCGGGCACGGGGTGGCGTCCGGTGGCGCCACTTGGCGGCCGCGGCCCTGCGGGCGGCGGGCGCTGATGCCTGCCCGGAGCGCTGAACAGAGCAGCGGACGCTGCGCAGAGCAGACAAATGACAGCCGATGGGTCGCCATCGCGCGATGAGGCGGGAAAGGGAAGCAGGCGTCTGTGAAGCCTTCAGCCGAATGAGTTCCCGCAGTGCGCGGTGGGTGGCGCAAGGGCTCCCGCCGCACGCCGGGCGACGACCACCCGGCGCCGCCCCATCCTGAAGCTGAGCTGACCTGAGGTAGCTGGTGACACTTACGCGGCGCGTGTTGGATGTCCTGAGGCCGGGTTAGCTGGTAACGAATGGAACGAGACGACATGCAGAAGTTCTCCCTGCAAGCGATGGCCCGTGAACTGCTGGAGCGCGCCCGAGGCGCCAGCGGAGGTCGGGCCGCGGCTACAGTCATTGGCGGCCACGAGAAAGCGCTTCGCCAGACCGTCATGGCCATGGTCAAGGGCGCGGCTCTCGGCGACCACGAGAATCCTGGCGAGGCGAGCGTACATGTCTTGATCGGCCGGGTCCGGCTATCCACCGGCGAGCACTCCTGGGAGGGCCGGCCTGGTGATCTGCTGGTGGTGCCCGACTCGTCTCATAACCTTAAGGCGCTGGAGGATTCGGCGGTGCTGCTGACGGTCGCCAAGCTGCAGTGATCGCGATTTCCGCAGGAGCGTGGCGCGCACAACGAGCCTCGGCGACGCCAGCGCGGCCGGGAGGACCCCGTGCTCCTCGAGAATGTGCTCGCGCAGCATCTTCAGCGTCGCTGCAAGCCGGGCTGGCCACGCCGGGTCTGCCAGCCTGCCTGGCAAGGCCTCGCCGAACACCGCTTTGACGCGCCGGTACTCGGCTTCGAGCGCGGCGATATGGTCCGGAAAAAAGCAGCCGCCAGGCAGGGAAAAGCCCCGAACGCAGGGCCGCTCAGGTTCGCGGCGCGACCGGGCCGACGTCCCCGGCGCGCGTGACGTATGGCCCTGGCTGTGCGTGAGGCCGCAGCCTAACCTCTGCGCATAGTTTGTCCAAACGCATCGAAGGAGGCCGCGATGACTCATCGCACGGTGCGCGAGGTGATGACCGCAGAGGTCGCCACGGTCGGCGAGGACACGCCCTTTAAGGAGCTGGTCGGCATCCTGGCCCAACGGGGCGTCAGCGCGCTGCCCGTGCTCACCGCCCGGGGCCGCGTGGCCGGTGTTGTCTCCGAGGTCGACCTGCTCGCAGGACGCGAGCGCAGGACCGCTGCCGCGATGGCGGCACCGGGCAGACCGGGCGCGGGCCGGCGGCCTGACCGCCAAGGATGTGATGACCTCGCCTCCGGTGACCGTCGCGCCGGACGCCAGTATCGTCGAAGCGGCCAGGGCTTTAGACCGTCACCACGTCAGGCGCCTCGTGGTGACCGACGGTGTGACGGCCGGCTGATAGGCATCATCACGCGTTCTGACCTGCTGACGGTCTACCTGCGGCCCGGCAACGAGATCCAGGCCGAGATCTTCCGCGAGGTGATCACCGGTTACCTCGGCACCAACCCGGACCTGGTCAAGGTCGCGGTCGCTGACGGCGTGGTAACCCTGGACGGAGAAGTCGAGAAAAAGAGCATGATCCGGCTCGCGGTCAAGATGGCCCGCTCCGTCGATGGCGTGGTCGACGTCGTCGACAAGCTCAGCTACGCCATCGACGACACCCATGTGCCGCCGGTACCCACCCTGACCGAGTCCTGATGCAGGCATGAATGTCAGGAGCGGGATACGCTCTGCGGCGCATGAGACGCGGGAGCATACGGCGAACGAGCTTCGCCCCCGGCACTGCCACATCAGCCTGGCACCGCGCCGGCTCGCGCGGCGCCGGCTCGCGGTGGCCGAGGCCGGCTGGGCATTGGCGCGCGGCAGGCGGCCAGCCGGAGGCTGGTATCCGTGATCTTTGCAATCTGATTACGATTGCCGCCCTTTTTGACTATGTATTATTGTCGCAAACCCGACGGCCTGATCCCGCAGCCGGCCGGTGGGGGTCCCTGCTCGAAGGAGCGATGAGGCGCTGCCCGGAGGAGCGATGAGCCGCCACGACGACGCGGATGGCACCGCCCGCAGGCAACTGCGCCGAGCCCCCGCGCGTCCCCCCCGGCGCCGTCGCACGCGGCGGTCTACGCTTATGAGGATCACCGGCTGGATGTCTGTCGTCGTCGTCGTGGTGCTGGTGGCTGGCACGCTGGGTGCCTACCTGAAGTACCGGACGGTGTGGGACAGCATTCACCGGGTCACGGTGACGGACCTGGGCCACCGCCCGCCAAAGTACAGCACCAGCGCACTGAACCTCCTGGTGTTCGCCTCGGGCAGCACCGCCGGGCTGACCTGGTCCCAGCAGGTGGCCTGGCACGTCGGCCACGACAACGGGGACGCCGTCTCCGAGACGATCATGATCATGCACATCTCCCCCGGCCGCCACCTGGTCACGGTGCTGAATATCCCGCGCGACACGATAGTCCCCGTCTATGCCTGCGCGAAGGGGCCGGACTGGCCGGGCCAGCAGGCAAACCCAAGCGCCATCGAGCAGATCGACAACACGCTGTCCTATGGCGGGCCGTCCTGCCTCTGGAAGACCATCGAGCAGCAGACCGGCATCCGGATCGATCATTTCATCGAACTCGGCTACCTCGGCCTCGTGAAGGTCGTTAACGACATCGGCGGCGTCAACGTATGCGTTCCGGTGAAAGTGAACGACCCTGACTCTGGGCTCGCGCTCACTGCCGGGGAGCACCACATCAATGGCGTCACATTCCTCAAGTTCTGGCGGACCCGCGAATACACCGGTAACGGCTCGGACCTCCAGCGGATTCAGCGGGACGACTACCTGCTCGCGCAGACGCTGCAGAAGATCTTGCACGGCGGCCTGCTCTCCAGCCCCACCAAGCTCCTGAGCCTCGTCACCGATGCCGCAAGCTCGCTGACCACCGACACCGGGCTGACCCTGACCGACCTGGTGCAGATCGGAGGGAGCCTGAGCGGACTATCGAGCAGGAACGTGCAACTCATCCAGGCCCCCAACGTCCCCTACCCAGCTAATGTCAACTGGGTCGAGTGGGCCCGGCCGCAAGCCGAAGCGCTGTTCTCGGCGATCGCGCACGACATCAAGCTGGCGAAGTCACCCAAGGAGAAGGGCAAGAAGACATCAGGCGGGTCCCCCGTGCTCGACGCCACTGCGTCCAGAGTCAAGGTCAGGGTGCTGAACGGCTCGAGCGTCACCGGAATAGCCGGCCGAACAGCCACCGCCCTGACCAGCCGCGGCTTTGACGTCGTCGGTACTGGACCCGCCACGGGCGCCAGCGGCGCCGACGACTACAGCTACACGAACTCGGTCATCGAGTACGCCTCCGCGGCCGAGCTGCCCGAGGTGAACACGCTCAAAAGCCAGTTCTCATCGGTCACCGCCCATCAGGACACCAGCCTCGCCCCCGGCGCCATCGAGCTGATCCTCGGCTCCAGCTTCACTACCCTCGCGCCACAGCCGACGGCCACGCCAACACCACCAGCCAGGCAACCGGTCCCCAAGCTGGCACACAGCTACAGCGGCATCACCGGCAACGCCTCATGCCGCAGCGACACCAGCGCGTTCTCCACGACCTACACTCCCGGCGGCTGAAACCCCACCTTGGCTTAGCCCGCAGTACGCGCCGGACATGCATCGGCGCTAGTCCTGATTTCCGTTATGGTGAACTTGGCCGTGACTGGGCGGGGTGGACGCGGGCCGGCAGTGCAGGAGGCGGGGCGGTGCGGGATTCCGATCGATGGGTGGTGGCCGGCCTCGACAACGGCGGCACGATGAACAACGCCACCGTACTCGACTCGGCGGGGCGGTTTCTTGTCAACGGAATGGCCGAGCTCCCTAGCTGCGTGCGGGACGGCCCAGACGAGGCCATCCAGGCACTGGCCCGATCGCTCGATCATGTTATGGAGCTCACCGGAATCCCGCGAGCCGCGGTGCGTGCCGTGGGGCTCGACACGCCCGGGCCTGTCAGCGCGGACGGCATCATCTCGTCCAGGGGAGCCACCAACTTCTCGGCCCCGGAATGGCGCAGCTTCGATGTGCGCCGGGCGCTGGAGATCCGCCTCGGGCTTCCCGTCCTGTACAACAACGACGCAAACGCAGCGGCGCTATATGCCCACTACGCTCATTTCGGGCCCGAGACCGCAGAGCTGCGCTCCTCGGTGTCGGTGATCGTTGGCACCGGTCTTGGCGGCGGCGTGATCGAAGCCGGGCGGGTGCTGCGCGGAACCGCGGGGATGGCCGGAGAACTCGGGCATATCTGGATCCCGATGGACGGGCTGCTCGCCCCAGGCCAGCCGGTACCGACCTGCAACTGCGGCCTTCCCGGTGACGCCGAGAGCGTCGCCTCGCTGACCGCGATCGAGAAGAACCTGCTGCCCTACTGGCTGACCCGATTTCCCGGTCACGAGCTGAGCGCCACCGGGCCAGTCAGCAAGGCGGCGAAACTCGTCCGCGGCTACGGGGAGGCCGGCGACCCGCTGGCACTCAAGATCTTCGAACAGCAGGCAATGGCCGTCGGCCGGCTGCTCACGATAGCCGCGAATTTCACCGACCCGGACGTCTACTTTCTCGGCGGCGGCGTGGTCGAGGCCGCGCCGCACTTCCGCGACTGGTTCCTCGCGCGGGTTCGCGAGCACACCATTCTGCGCGAAGAGCAAGCACGCGCGGCGTCCATCACGCTGGTCCCCGACCTGGACATGGCCGGCGCCCGCGGCTCGGCGATCGCGGCACGCGCGGCAGTGCTGTGAGGCCGCGGGCCCTGCTTGGAGATCGAGAGCCCATGAAGGAAATCGGCCAAAGCCGATATCGGCCAAGGTGCGCCAGGATGCGTTCGCGCCGCGGAGTTCGCCGAGAAGGCCGTCGGCGCATCCCGGGTCGTGGCAAGAAGCGCGCACCCCGTTACAGCTGCGGGCCAGTCCCTGAAGGCCGCGGTGAGAGCGGGATCTTGCATAGTTCCCGTGCTGATGACATCGGGCCTCCCGGGCCGCATATTCTTCCTCGCCATGTCGGCCGGCGCGCGGGCCGTGCCGCCGCTCCGCGCGGTCCCCTGGGAGGATGCCATGCCATCTGCGCGTCAGCTTCGCCGGGTTGCCGTCCCTGTCCTGGCCGTGGGGCTGGCCTTCGGCCTGGGCGCGCTCCCCGGCGTCGCCGCGGCGGCCAGCTGCGCGCCTCGTCCGGGAAGGAGCTGTGGAGCTACATCACCGGCGGCGCCGTGCAATCCTCGCCCGCGGTGGCCGGCGTCGTCGTCTACGTCGGCTCCGACATCGGAAAGGTGTACGCGTTCAGCCTGGGCGGCTAGCTCCGGTGCCGACACTCATCAACGCCGCACACCGACGCGCGCACCTGCCGCGATCACGGTCGCGCGCCTCAATGCGCGTGCGGCACCAGGGCGGTGGGCAGGTGAATCGTGGAGCCACCCAGCAACCTGGGGCCGTCGTGGTCGGCGTAGCACAGTTCAACAACGCCGCCATTGGGGATGCGGTAGACGTTGGCGAAGCTGCGGAAACTCCGCATCTCATCGCCCGCGGGAGCGGTGGTACCGGTCAGCAGCGACCACGCGACTGCTCGCATGAAAAGCCCGTGGGTGAAAACCGCGACCGGCCCGGACCGCTGCGCACTTAGCCGGCTCAGGAAGTCCCTGGCCCGCTTGAGCAGGCCGGCGAATGACTCGGCTCCGTTGTTGACGTGATGCGGATCGGCCTGGTTCCAGTACGCGCGGGCGTAGGGTTCACGTTCCCGCGAGGTCATAGCGCGCCCGTGGAGGTCACCAAGGTAGGTGAACTCATGGACGGGCCACTCCTGGCGCACGGCCGCGGGGAACCGGCTGATGGTGGGCTGCGCAGTCTGGCGGGCCCGCACGTACGGCGATGTCACGATCAGCGCCGGAACATCGGCGAACACCCGCGCGATTTGTTCGGCCTGCCGGTGCCCCAGCGGGGTCAACGGGATCGATCCCGGGCCGCTGGAAGGCAGCCCCGCGTTCGACTCACTCTCCCCATGCCGGATCAGCCACACCCGGATCACAGCGGCCTCCCCATACACACGGCTATTATTCGAGGCCTGCGGAACGTGTCTGGGAACTATTAATGACCTGGCAAGGCCAAAGCGCATACCACCGAACCTGACCTTGCGTTCTGCGCTGCGTGGAGTAAATCTGCAGCCTGGGCTCTTTCGCACACAGATCTGAACGTGTGGTCGGCTCAACGAGAGCTGTGCGCGGATTCACCAGCCGGACGGCTGCTGAGCGGCGGGCCCGTAGCCGAGTTGCGCGTACCAGTCGTCTCTCCCCTGCGGCGTGAGGTCAAGGATGTGCCAGACCGGTGCGAGCAGATCGATCCCGCGCTGGTCGATGTCCTCGGCCATGGTCGGGTGGGTGGTGTAGAAATGCCGCGGCGATCCGTCGGGATCCAGCGTGAACACCGAAACTGTGGAGTCCTGGCCGCCGTCGGCGTCCTCGCTGCCGAGGTCGTACTTGAAGCTGCTGTCGGCGCAGCTGAGCAGCCGCAGCCGGTCCCAGCCACGGGCGCGGGCGTGTGCCCGCAGCGGCACGACGTCGGCCGCGGCCGCGACGGCGAAGTCAACGTTCGGCGCGAGGTGGCGGGCGACCCCGTTGAAGCCGTCGATCCACATCGTGCACATGGGGCACGGCGCGCTCTGCGCCTTGCCGTACATGAGGTGGTAGATGACCAGCGGCCGCCCCGCTGAGCTGAAGAGCTCGCTGAGCCGCACCTGCGACACCGGGTCGTCGCCGTCCTGGAGCTGGCGCGGCCCCTCGCGGAAGGCATAATCGGTCACGGCCGCGCCAGGCGGCAGCTGGCGGCGAAGCGCGGCGACCTCCTCGCGGTGGCGCATGAGCTCGATCTCGGCCTGCCGGAGTTCCTCCCGGCGGGCGGCGTACTCGGGGGATTCAGTGAGCCGGGTCTGATCCACGATCTTCTCCTTCGGCTAGCTTGCTGCCTGGAAAGGCTTGCCGGCGCCGTTAGCGCGCAGCGGGCGGAGGCTCCCGAGGTAGTAGCCCCAGTTGACGTTGTAGATGCCGTAGTAGTCGTCGTCGAGCTCGACGGCGTAGTGGTGCCAGCAGCGAACCCGAGTCCGGCCATCCCCGAGCGGGCTGAACTCGAAACGGAAGTCGTTGTCCTGCCAGGGGTGATGGCCGCCGACGCAGCGCCAGCCGACTTCCGGCGCTCGTGAAGCGCGGTGATCTCCATCACCGGGCTGAAGTCCCCGGCGAAGGTCCACTCGACTCGCGCGCCGACCGCTGCGGGCAGCGTTCGCAGCCCTGCCGACGACCATCCAGCCATCCGATCCGCCTCGGTGAGCGCGGACCGGACCGAGTCGGCTCCCGCGTCGACATCCACCACATGATGGATGATCTTCACCGCATTCCTCCCGTCCCATCCCTAAGGGAGACCGTCAGGCTTGCGGCCTCTTCGCGCGTTCCTTCTCCCCGGACACATTTTTGTCCGACCGAAGGTAACAGGAGTCTCATCTCGTGCCATCGGCCTGGCCGACAGACTTGCCGCGCCGGACACTGTGCAGGCGCACAAGGCAAGCCGTAGCATTCCGCGGGTCCAGGCACGTGTTCTGCGGCTCCTGGCCGGCTTCCAGGACCGCGCTGACCAGATCGCTGACGAGACCGCCGCTGACGGCGCGCAGGGGCCCTCGGCCTGCCCGGCTGACGGCCGCCCCGGCGCGGTCGAGGACAGCTCGGGCGTCTTGCGCCGCTCTCTGGTCGCGCGGCGCGCTCCGCGTGCGGGCGGGCCACGCTGACGCTGACTCGATACGAGTCGGGTGCGCCCGCTGGCCTGGCCCGATGAGCCACAATTGCCTGGTGAGCACTGTCCGGCACATCCAGCTCGCGCTGCTTGCGGTGCTGGGAGTCATGGTCGCCGGCACCATCGGCTACGTCGTGCTCGGATTCAGCCTGCTCGACGCCATATACCAGACGGTCACCACGATTACCACGGTCGGGTTCCGCGAGCTCCACCCGCCCGGCACGGCGGGGAAGATCTTCACGATCGTGCTGATCCTCACCGGGGTCGGCACGGTGCTGTACGCGTTTAGCGTGGTGCTCGAATCGCTGGTGGAAGGTCATCTGCGCCAGCACTTCGAAAGGCGGCGGATGGAACGCGACATCGCCCGGATGAGCGGGCACACCATCGTCTGCGGATGGGGCCGGGTGGGCCGCGCGGTTGGCGGCTACCTGGCCGGCCAGGCCGCTCACGTAGTGGTGGTCGACCTCAACCCGGAGCGCGTGGCAGCGACCGGCCATCCCGCGCTCCTCGGGGATGTCACCGACGACGACGTGCTGCGTAAGGCAGGCATCATGCGGGCCAGGGCGCTCGTCGCCGCGATCAACACCGACGCGGAGAACGTCTACGTGACATTGTCCGCCCGGGCGCTGCGGCCTGACCTTGTCATCATCGCGCGCGCCCGCACCGAGGCGTCGGAGCCGAAACTGATGCGAGCCGGCGCGACCCGGGTCGTGAACCCGCAGCGGATCGGCGGCCAGCGAATCGCGGCAGCAGCGTTGCAGCCCAACGTGGTGGAGTTCCTGGACGTCGTAATGCATGACGGCAGCCTGGAGTTCCGTCTGGAGGAAGTATCGGTGCGCGCCGGCTCCCGGCTCGCTGGGCGCACGCTGCGGGAGGCGAATGTGGGCGAGACAACCGGGGCACTCGTGCTGGCACTCCGCGGCCCTGACGGAAGATTCCTGGCCAATCCGCCAATGCAAACCCCAGTCGACGCGGGGTACGTGATGATCGCGATCGGCACCCAGCAACAACTATCCGCCCTGCAGCACGCCGCGAATCGAGTCGGCTAACACCCACACACACCACCCCAGCACGGCCAGCTCGCAGCGACATAATGGCGCGCCGCGGCACGTGATCCAGCCATCGTGATGCACGGGCACCAGCCGGATACGCCGCGATGACGGTAGTAGTTCACATTCGTCACTGAGCGTGAGGTGACGGCCCGCCGATTGCGTCCTGGTTGCTGGCCGAGGTGTCCGGCAAGAAATCGCCGACCGCCCAGACGTCGGTGGGCGACGAACCAGCCACGGCGCCGACGCTATTGTCCGACGTGCCGAGCAGGCCCGCGCGCTGGACGGTCCAGCCACCCGCGCTCTTCGTGCTGGTGGTCACAGACGTCGGTTCTTTAGGGTGAGGGGTGGAGTGGCGTAATGCGGCAGCGGCTTGGTGGCGATCGCCTTCGAGCCGGTCGCGGCGAACAGCGCTGACAACGGATGCACATGGGCCGTGTCGCAGGTGTACTGCAGGCAGCCCTGGCTGATGAGGCTCGGCGCGTGGACCTGTTGCGTCCAGTAGGCGTCATCGCTGTTGATCCCGAAGGTTCAGTTGCCGCCGACGTGGCCGCCACGCAAGCCTCCCTGAACGCAGCGTGACGTGACTGCGACAAGACCGCTAGTTCCTGCGGAACTGGTCCTGCTGGGCGGTGACTGCGCGACTGCCGCCCCGATGAGAGATTCTGGGCGGTCTCAGTTGGCGGCGAGCACCGCCGCCGATGTGCTTCCCGCCGCGCAGTAGCGCCGTGGCGCCGCTCAGTGGTGTACGGCGGCGAGCAGCGCGGCATAGCCACGAACCAGCGCCGCGTGCTCCAGCGGAAGCAGCGGGCTGTCGTGCAGGCAGCCCTCCGCCACCCATTGGTCGGACAGGTCCATCGCGGGCCCGATGCACCGCCGCGGGCCTGACTTCGGCTCCGGGCTCACCGTAGAGGTAGCAGTACAGGCGGGTCACCGACTCAACCAGCTGGTCGCCGGGGCCTCTGGGCGCCGTCGAGTACTGGTCCTCCCGGTGCACGCGCCACCAGTCGACCTCGAGCGCGGCGGCCTCCGCCGGGCTGTCAGGCTCGCCGTAGCTGAGCCTGACCAGGGCGTAAAACCGTCGCATGCAGGCCCGTGCCCCGTCGGGGTCGTTGTCAGGGAAGGGCGCCCACAGCTGGTTGGCGCGCAGCACCAGCCAGGCGCCGTGCAGGGTCCGGTACCAGTCCATGCCGAAGCCCGCCCTGACCAGCCCGACGGAAGCCACCAGCACCTGTGGCCAGTTACGCAGGTAGTATCCGACCCACGCCCGGTATTCCAGGTCGGCGATGCGGACCGGGTCGAACGACCGGAGCCGGCTCGGCTGCCCGGCCGGTCGGCCGGCTGCTCCGGCTTGCCGTCCTCCGGCCTGCCATCGGCCGCCCGGATCCCGGCTCGCCGGCGCCCGCCTGCCGCCCTGCCGTCCGAGTCGTGCCGTGATCGTTTTCATTCGAGCGGTGATTGCTTCGATGCCCACGGCTTCCCTCCTTTTCTTTTCGTTAATGAAACTGTTCAGTTTGCCTCCTGCGCAGTCGTCTATGCCGGGCGGGCCCCGCATCAGCAGCGCCACTTCAGGTACATGCGCGTTGACCCAAGTACGTATCATGGCAGCGGAGACCGACAGAATACTCCCGCTGTGATAGGCCTCAGAGGCGTTGACTTCCGGCCGTTGATTCAGGACTCCTGATGCCATTAGGTGACCTGAGCGCTTCGCTTGGCGCTGCCCCAGGCATCTGGTCCGGTCTCTCGCCGACCGGTAGGCCGCCCGTATCGGCGGATCCATCGCGCCGACCAGACTGAGGCCGTAGCCGGGAATGAGGCAGCGGCGCCTGGCCGAGCCTGGGGAGGAGGACTGGAAACTCGCGCTTCTGGTAGACCAGGTCGCGCCGAGTCCCGGGCCTTGACCGGCCGGAACGGTGCCGGCTGTCAACGGCCAGGTTGCGGCCTCGACTACACCCTTACCCCGTCCGGCGAGCGGTTCTCGCCGAGTTCGGGGTGCCGCTGCCACCCCGGCGCCGCCTCATCCGCTACTGCTCGACTGGACCGAGCAACGCCACCACCTCGCCGGGCCGTAGGCAGGGGCCTGCTCGACCGGCTTACCTAAGTACCTTCCAGCCGCCACGAAGGTGGCGAAGCACAGAGCTGGTTCAGGCCTGTACCGCTTCAGAACTCGACACAGGAGCCGTGACCTGCTCTTGGCCGGATAAGCAGGCTGGGACAGGATGGCAGTTTGTGTCTGTTCGCCTTCTCTATCTGATCATGATCCGGGTCTTCGGCTGGCTGCTGCTGCTGGGCCACAGCCAGGCTTCCAAGGACCCGGAAATCACGGGCCGGGACGCAGCGCGCGGCCACCCCGGCTTTATGAGGTGGCCAACTCCGAAGCCGGTTTGGAAGTCCGGCGGGGAGGCCATCGCGAAAGCCGCGTGGACCTGGCGCCGCCGGGCCAGCTGGCAGGTGACGTCAGGGGGCGCCGCGACCGGTCAGATCTGGCCCGCTGCAGCCCATGCGGAGGCACTCACCTCGACCGGTCCGCCGGGAAGCAGGTGCCGGCAATGCTCGCGCAGCGCGGTCCGGTGTTCCTCGGCCAGGGACGCCACGTACGCCCCAGCCGGGCCGACTCCGAGCGTGAACGGCTCCCACCACTGCTCGAATGCGGCATGACGCACGCGGATGGTCAGGGTCACCGCCCGCGCCCGGCCGAGGCCAGCCTGCGCGAAGAGCCTGGCCAGATGGCCTTCCCTGACACCGGCCAGGCCAGACTCGCCGCGCGCCGAAGGGTCCAGCTCGCGCGCCGCCCGCCAGAAAAGGGTCAGCGGTCCGCGGCCGCCAGCGTGATCCCACACGCACGCTGCGACCGTCCCGCCGGGACGAGTGACCCGGCCCATCTCGCGCAGTCCCGCCACCGGATTGGCCATGAAATGCACGACTAGCTGCGCCAGTACGACATCGAAGACGCTGTCAGAGAAGGGCAACTGCTCGGCAGCCGACAGCCTTATATCGACCCCGGGCAGGCGCTCCCGCGCCGCGGCGGCAAACGACTGCGACGGTTCTACCGCGCAGACCGCGCCCGCCCCAAGCCGTCTGACGAGGTCGGCCGTCAGCGCGCCCGGCCCGCAGCCGACATCCAGCGCCCGCTGGCCGCGGGCAACTCCGGCCACATCAGCGAACAGCACCGCCAGCGGCTCCGAGTACCTCCCCATGAAACACCTGTAAGCGTCCGCGCTGACGTCAAAGGTCACCCACCCAACCTACTCAGCAACGCGCGGCCCCCACTGCCAACGGCAGCGCCTCGGCGCACGTCCTATGCCGCATGGCGGTCGTGGGGGGAAGAAGCGACGGTCCAGCGGTCGCGGCGCGGTCAGCGTTGTGCTGCGATCTCGCCCCAACTGCAACATCACGCTGAGTTAGGGATACTGCCGGGCGCCACGGGTCTCGTGCCGCGGACGACTGCGCAATGCTGCGAAGTCCGCTGGCAGTTTCTCTGCTAACGCTTCGCCAAGCCAAACCCTCTGTGCACGAACCTGTGGACGGCTTGTGCAAATAGGTCGGCAAACCTGTGGGCAGCCTGGGGATAAGGCCGGAGATTCTCCAGCGATCACGCATACGCGGGGCCGCTACCTGGGCGAACACAATCCACACCCTGTGTACGGGAGAAAATGGGAAACCGCACACAAGCAATCCTGGCACCAGCTTATAAAATGAGCAGAAGGTTCACCGGAATCGTTATCCAGCTGGGTGCCGAAGGCAAGACCGTAATGCTGGAGAGCCAGACGGTGCTTGGACGCTTGAGGGAGGAGGAGCGTCATGACGTCGTATACGCCGCTGGGGGAAACCAAAGACCAGCAAGATTATCGCAGCCGCGGCGAAGGCGATTACCGGCCACGACACAGGGGAGCCCAACGTGCCGAAAGACGAGGCCTGGTCATCGCTTCGATCGCGCCGGCAATAGTCGGCCGCAGCAGTCGCGACCGCGCGCAGTCCCGGTCGGCCCGCGGGCGTCACGAAGGCGCGCGCGCTCGCCGACCACGACTTTGGCGCCGCGGGAGCCATGGAGTGGCGATGTGACAGAGGGCTGGCACCTCGCCCAGATGCCTGTGGGTGCCTGCGCCTGCCGTATCCGATCGTCATCCGCCTGGCGGTGGATTGCCTGTTCGCCCGCTCGGCAGCATCGAACGATGCCGGGCTGCTGGAGCACCAGGATGATGAGCTGACCCTCGTCGCTGGTGTAGAGCACCCGGTAATCGCCGACAGTGATGCGCAGCAGGCCGTGGGCACTGGTGATCATCTTCGCCACGGCCGGGCGCGGATCAGCAGCGAGGGCACCGACCGCATCGCCGATCCTGCGGCGTACCGGCTTGTCCAGGGACAGGAACGCCTTCCGGGCACGCAGCCGCCACTCGATCCGGTACGTCATCGCGGCTACAGCCCGGCCTCGGCCCTGACCTGCTCCCACGGAACGGACTCGCCCGGCTCAGCGAGCGCATGGCGCGCCGCGGCCGCGTCAGCCAGATCCTCCAGCAGCTCGCGGGCGTCCTGCGTGCTCGGTGAGGTACGCCAGATGCGCGCGGCATCACGGGCGGCGCGCTGCTGGCGCTGTCGGCCGCCAGCGCTTCGGTGACCGGCCATGGCCCGGCCAGCCACGCCAGGCTGGCCGGCTTATTGCCAGGCCGGGCAGGGCAGGCGGCCAGAATACCGGCCGGCTTCCGGCGATGGCGCCGAGTTTCCGCTCCGCTGCCTCGGGTGTTGTCCTGGGCAGCGTGGGCTGCAAGCCGCCGGGCTGCAGGGTGCGGCCGGTGGCCATGGCCGATGGCGGGGCGCGCTGGCATTTCGTGACAGCGCCCGATGTCCGTCTCCTCAATCCCGCGGGAAGCCAGCGGTCCCAGGCTGCCAGGGTCAGCGGCGCGGTGTTCGCCAGCCGGCGGGACTGCTGGCTGTATTCGAAGTCATTGCAGATGGCGGCATAATTTATCTCCGCGCTTTCTCGTTGGGCCAAAGCCGGGATGTAAGACTCATTCATCTTCGACGTTGCGCCAAGGGATAAGGCCGGGACGCTTTACCAGAGAACTGGAAGGTCAGGCGCAGTACATCCGAGACCTTACATACGGCCCAGATCCAGCGGCAGTGATAGTGCTGACCGAATGAGGAGCAGCGACAGGTTCTCCTCGACGGCCCCCACTCCCGGCTGACCCGACCAGCCGACGCACTCAGCAGGCCAGCACGTCGAGCCCAAGGTCGAGCGCCGGGCTTGAGTGAGTGAGGGCGCCGACGGCGATGAAGCCGACGCCAGTTTCCGCCACCGCCCGCGCGGTGTCCAGCCGCAGGCCGCCGCTGGCCTCCAGGCGGACTGCCGGGTACTCGCGGGCCAGGGTGACGGCGGCGCGCAGGTCAGCGAGCCCCATGTTGTCGAGCAGGATGAGCCCGGCGCCCGCGGCCAGGGCCTCGCCGACCTGCGGCAGGGTGTCGCATTCGACCTCGAGCGGCAGGCTGGGAGCGGCGGCGCGGACAGCCCGGATCGCCGCCGCGATCCCGCCCGCTGCCGCCACGTGGTTGTCCTTGATCAGGGCAGCGTCGCCGAGTCCCATGCGATGGTTCACCCCGCCGCCGCAGCGCACGGCGTACTTCTCGAGCTGGCGCAGCCCTGGGGTCGTCTTGCGTGTGTCGCGCAGCGTGCACCCGGTGCCCGCCACCGCGTCGGCCCACGCTCTGGTCGCGGTGGCGATCCCCGACAGGTGCGTGACGAAGTTGAGCAGGGTCCGCTCGGCCCCGAGCATCTCCCGCAGCGGGCCCCGGATCCGCAGCACCTCATCGCCCGCGTCGAGCAGGTCCCCGTCGGCGCGCAGCACCTTGGCCGCCGCGGGCGGAACCCCGGCGGCGTCCAGGACGGCGAGGGCGACCGGCAGCCCGGCCAGCACACCAGGCTGGCGGGCCACGACGCAGGCCACCGCACGCGCGCCGGGCCCGGCCGTCGCAGCCGTGGTGAGGTCTGGCCCGCAACGAAAGTCCTCGTCGAGCGCGCCGCGAATGACCCGCTCCGTGTCCTCCGGCTCGACCCCGGCGGCGAGCAGTCTCGCGGCGATCGATGCGTCCAGCGTCATGCGCTGGCCCCGATGCCTGCCTGGGTGGCGCCAGCCAGCCGCGGCTGCCCCTCGTGCACACGTAGTACCGTATGACGCGCGCATTCATCTGAAGTGGCCGGCACATCGCGCCACCGGTGGCACCCCCGGCTCTCCGCGCGGGCCAGGGCGGCCGTCGTGATCAGGGCTGAGACCGTATGCAGGTTGGTCGCCTCGACCGCGGCGAGGTCGAGGCTCTCGCCTCCCGGCGGGGCCTGCTCCAGGATTCTCCAAAGATGCTCCAGGCCGTCGCGGTCGCGCACCACCCCGGCGTGCTGTGACATGGCCGAGGCGAGGGCTGTCCGGCCAGCGGGGCTCGTCCCCAGGCCCGTGGGCGGGAGCCGCTGGCTGGCTACTGGCCCTGGCAGGTTCCGCCCGAGTAGGTCACCGACACGCCGGCCCGCGATCAGGGACTCGGTGAGGGAATTGGACGCAAGACGGTTGGCGCCATGCACCCCGGTCGACGCGGCTTCCCCGACGGCGTAGAGGCCGGCGACCGAGGTCCGTCCGTTCATGTCGGCCCGGATGCCGCCGCAGGCGTAGTGAGCGCCGGGCGCGACCGGGATGGGATCGGTGACTGGGTCGATCCCCCGAGCCCGGCACATCGCGGCCACGGTGGGGAAGTCCTTTTCCAGGGTCCGGCGGCCGAGCGTGGTGGCGTCAAGCCACAAATGATCGGCCGGGACATCGCCGAGATCAAGCCGCTGCTGCATGGCCGCCGACACGATGTCCCGGGGAGCGAGGTCGCCGAGCGGATGAAGCCCGGCCATCACTGGGCGGCCCGCCCTGTCCACCAGCGTCGCCCCGGCCCCGCGCAGAGCCTCGGTGATCAGGGGGCACTGGCCGTTAGCCGCTTCCTGCCACAGCACCGTCGGGTGGAACTGCACGAACTCGACGTCCCGCAGCTCCGCTCCAGCGCGGGCCGCCAGCGCCAGTCCGTCACCGGTGAGCCCGGCTGGGTTGGTGGTGGTCGCGAACGCCTGGCCGAAGCCGCCGGTGGCAAGGACGACAGCCCGCGCCGTCACCGCTCCCGGGTGCAGGGCCCGGCCGTCACCAGCGACCATCCCCACCAGCAGCCCGCCGACTGAGCCCTGCTCATCGGTCAGGGCCTCCAGGGCGACGCCGCGGGTGAGGATCTCGACGGGGCTGCCGATCAGGGCGGCGCGCAGTATCCGGTGCACCTCCGCGCCGGCCGCGTCACCTCCGGCGTGCACGATCCGGCTGCGGCTGTGCCCTGCCTCCAGGTGGAGCGCGGCACGCTCCAGCCGGGCACCCAGCCCGGTCAGCCGGGCGATCTCGCTCGGGGCTTCGGCCACCAGTGTCGCCACGGCGGCCGGGTCGCACAGTCCGGCGCCCGCATCCAGCGTGTCCCGCTGGTGCAGGGCCGCGCTATCGCCGGGTCCGATCGCGGCCGCCAGGCCGCCCTGGGCCAGCGGCGTCGCGCCCCCGCCGAGATCCTCCTTGCTGACCAGCAGCACGCGGCGGCCATGACCCGCGGCGGCCAGCGCGGCGCTGATCCCCGCCGCCCCCGACCCCACCACCACCACGTCGGCATCCCGCTCCCACAGCGGCGCCAGCCTGGGCAGGTATCGGAGCGCCGGCCCGTTCACTCGCCTGCCGCCGACGGCGACCCGGCGGCGATCATCGCCTCCACGGCCCGCCGCGCCCGGCCGGCCACGTCGGGAGCGACGTGCACCTCTTCTACCCCATCGCGGAGGCAGCGCAGCAGGGCTGCCGGCGTAGTCATCTTCATGTACCGGCACACGGCGTCCGGGTTGACCGGCTCCCAGCGCACCGCGGGATTGGCCCGGCGCAGCTGATGCAGCATGCCGGTTTCCGTGGCCACGAGCACGGTACGCGCCGTCGTAGTGCGGGCGGCCTCCAGCATGCCCCCGGTGGACAGCACCCTGGTACGGCCGGGCGGCAGGTCACCTGCGCCCGCCTGCCACAGCGCGGCTGTCGAGCACCCGCACTCGGGATGGATGAACAGCTCCGCCTCGGCCTCGGCAGCCGCTTTGCGGCGCAGCTCGGCCGGGCTGATGCCAGCGTGCACATGGCACTCACCCAGCCAGACATGCATGTTGGCGCGGCCGGTGGCCCCGCGCACGTGGGCGCCGAGGAACTGGTCGGGCAGGAACAAGACCTCCTGATCCGCCGGGAGGGACGCCACGATCTGCACCGCGTTGGCCGAGGTGCAGCACACATCGGACTCAGCCTTGACCTCGGCGCTGGTGTTCACATACGCGACCACTGCGGCACCGGGGTGCTCGGCCTTCCACACCCGCAGCTGCGACGCGGTAATGCTCTCGGCAAGCGAGCAGCCCGCCCGCGCATCCGGGATCAGCACCGTCCGCCCAGGGGCGAGGATCTTGGCGGTCTCCGCCATGAAGTACACCCCCGCGAACACGATGACGCTCGCCGTGCTCGCCGCAGCCAGCCGTGACAAGGCAAGCGAGTCGCCGACATGATCGGCGACATCCTGGATGTCCGGAGCCTGGTAGTTGTGCGCGAGGATCACGGCATCACGCTGCGCCGCGAGCCGCCGGATCTGCGCCGCCCATTCCCGGCCGACCTGGCAGTCGCCGGTCACGGTGCTGGTCATCAGCTGCTCCTTTTTCCCATGAAGTTTTCGCCTCATAGTCTAAAACCTCCGCACAACACAGTATCATGCCGACGTGCCAGCACATCACCGGCCGGCGGGCGGCGCCGAGGACGACAGCCGCGGTCAGCGATTCCGTCACGAGGTGCTCGCGGTGGTCCTCCAGGTCCGCGGCGACAGTCTGGATGTCCTGCTCTGGCGGCGGGGCGCGCCGCCGTTCGAGGGACGCTGGTCGTTGCCCGGCGGGCCCCTGGGCGCGAGCGAGCGCCTCGGCACGTCCGCGGGCCGGCACCTGGCCGCCAAGGTAGATCTCACCGACATCGCGCACCTTGAGCAGCTGGAAACCCGCAGCGACCCCGGGCGGGACCCCCAGGGCCGCATCCTTGCCACGGCCTACCTGGCGCTGGTGGCCGCCGATATCGAGCCGCGCATCCCCGCGGACACGGCCTGGCACGCGGTCCAGGCCCTCCCGCCGACCGCGTTCGACCACGGCTCGATCGTCGGATCGGGGCGGGAGCGGCTGCGCGCCAAGCTCTCATACACCAACATCGGCTTCGCCCTGGCCCCCGTGACCTTCACCGTCGCCCAGCTGCGTGACATCTACGCCGCCTCACTCGGCCACCCTGTCTCGGCGACGAACCTGCAGCGGATCCTGACCCGCCGCAGTGTCATCGAGGCTACGCCCGCGGCCGTCCGGCCGACGTCACTGGGCGGCCGTCCGGCCACGCTCTACCGCTTCGCGTCCCGGACCCTGGTAGTCACCAACCCGTTCGCGGCGTTCCGCCCGCCGACCCCGGTCACCCGTGGCGGACCTGTGCCCGCGGCTGAGACAGCTCCCACCGAGGCCTGACGACACACTCGCGTGCACACGAGCCCGGGGCGTGATCTCCGAGCATGGTGGGCTGGCTCTTCGGAGGGATCAGGGATACGCGCTCCAGGACGCATCAGCCCGACTAGCTCCCCGTCACCTCCCGAAAGCGCCTCTCAGCCTATCGGCGGTTTCCTCGGACTCCATCGCCCGGCTCTGCCGGCGAGCAGGGCGCGGGGAAGAAGCTGAGCACCGGTGCGACCACAGGTGCCAGCGAGCCTGGTGGCCCCCGGGGGCCTTAACCTCGCTAAGTAGCATCCACCCATTGGGCGCGGAGGACGCGGGTGAAAGGCACGGATACTGGTCGCTGCCACGAACTGCCCGACGAGCTGAACACCAGGCGCGCGGCCCGCGCAGGGCTACGCGACTTCAGTGCCGGCAGCGCCTGGCCGGCGACTGGGTGTACTTCTTCGAGGACGGCGACCCGCCAGTCAGGCCGGTCGGCTGCTGCTCCGGTTCGCCGGGCCGTACCTGCCGCCAGCGCGCAGATCGCGACGGCTTGCCCGGCTCAGCTATCCAAGATCATGCGAGTTCGGGCTGAACCCTCCTCGTATCTGGGCTGACAACTCCGCTCCGCCCGGCCCCCGCCTCGGCGCAACGAGGGGCGCTGCTAGACCTTGTTGGTCCTCACCCAGATGTTCATCCTTTCCGCCTCTTTGATCAGCTCGTCCCGCAGATCGGGATGGGCGATGCTGATCAGCAGTTCCGCCCGCTCCCAGGTTGTCTTGGCCTTGAGGTCGACGGCCCCGTACTCGGTCACCACGTAGTTGGTCATAGTGCGCGGGACGGTGACGATGGTCCCCGGGTCCAGGGTGGGCACGATCCGGGACGTCTTCTCCCCCGTCTTGCTCTCCTTCAGCGAGGGCAAGCAGATGAACGACTTGCCTCCGCTGGAATGGAAGGCGCCGTAGACGAAGTCCAGCATCCCGCCGTTGCCGCTGATTTGGCGCGTACCCAGCGACTCCGCGGCCACCTGGCCGTACAGGTCGACCTCGATGGTGTTGGTGATCGACACCACCTTGTCGTGCCGTGCGATGACCTGCGGATGGTTGGTGTAGTCAGCGTGGAAGCTGGCGATCGCCCGGTTGTGGTCCATCCAGTCGTACAGGCGCTGGGTGCCGAGGGCGAAGGTGAACGCGATTCTCCCCCTGTCGAAGGCCTTCCGTTTGCCGGTCATCACCCCCGACTCGTACATGTCGACGTAGGCGTCGACGAGCATCTCGGTGTGCCCGCCCAGGTCCTTGAGATCTGACCTGGCGATCATCGTCCCGATGGCGTTGGGCATTCCCCCGATGCCCAACTGAATGACCGACCCGTCCTCAATGTGCTCCATCACGTACTCGCCCACCTTGTTGTCGACCGCGGTGGGCTCCACGTTGGGCACCTGTACCAACGGCTGGTTGTCCGACTCCACGATCAGGTCGACGTCGGAGACATGCACCGCCTCGTCGTTGCCGCCGAAGACGTACGGCATCTTGTCGTTGACCTCGACGATCACCTTTCTCGACCCCGCGATGATCGTGGCGTGGAGGGAATTGCCGGTGCCGAAGTTGAAGTACCCGTGCTTGTCCATCGGCGCGACCTTGATCATCATCACGTCGGTTTCGAGGTAGCTCTCGAAATATGTGCGGCCCTCGTGGTACATGATGGGAATGTAATTGCACAGCCCCTGGTCGTGCAGCTTGCGGTCCCCGCCGCTGAAGTGCCAGTTGTTGTAAATGAAGTGCTCACGGGTGGAGTCGCACACGGCCACCTGCGCCAAGCCTGGGTAGACCACTGCGCACACCTTGACGGCCTTGAGCTCCTGCTTCCGCTGGGCCAGGAACCCGTCCAGGTAGGTAGGTGAATTGGCGTGATGCCCATACTGCACCCAGTCCCCCGACTTGACGACCTTGACCGCCTCCGCCGCGGAAACCAGCTTGCTCCTGTACTCGCCCGCATGATCCATGCGATGCACTCCCGTCTTGGTGGGCCTGCCTGTGCAACAAGCAGGGTTTGCAGCGCTCTCAGCTCACAAGATGTGCCCCCTTGCTGGTCACACATGACTGAACCACCGCCAGCGTGAGGGCCCTGAACGCTCATGGAACAGGGTCGAAGGTCTCTTCTTGGCCGAGCTGGATGCGCACCCGGACAGACCGGCGTCCGCCGCGACGCGCCTAGTCCCCGTACGGCGGGCACTTTCGAGCGGCTCACCGCGCGCCCGGTCGTCATTCAGCTGGCGTGACCTGTTTATGTGGCTGCCTGCGGCCGGAACGAAGACCCGGGCGGGCCGGCCCTGGATCGCGTCGACAACCTTCCTGTGGTGCTCGTGGCTGGCCGACGCCGCCGGCCTGGCGTCCGATGCGCGTTAAATCATCGGCGAGCGGGCACGGCAGCCTGGCGGACAGCGGGACCGGCGAGCGGCAGGCCGCATTCTTCCGCCCGGCCGTAGTTGTCGTCGATGGCAGTGACGGCATGACCGGCCGCCTGCAGCAGCGAGGCGGCGACGCTGGCGCGGTAACCGGCCTGGCAGTGCACCCAGATCGGGGTGCGGGGCAGGTCAGGCAGGCGGCCGGGCAGCTGGTGCAGCGGGATATGTAGGGCACTTCCTATGTGGCTGGCCGCCCATTCGCGGGCGAAGCGGACGTCCAGGATAGTGACCGCCTGGTGGCGCCGAGCGGCGGCCAGGCCCGCGAAGTCGGAGACGGGGTAGGCGGCCAGGCGGGGGGCGCCGGCCCGGCTGCGGGGCGGGCCTACCGCGGCGCCGGCGAGGTGTTCGATTCCGATCCGGGCCAGATCGCGCTGGGCGGCGGCGACCTGGCCGGCGGTCTCGCCGATGAGGGTCAGCGGGGTGCCCCAGGGGATAAGCCAGCCAAGGTAGGTGGCGAAGCTGTCACCGAATTCGAAGCTGAGCGACCCGGGTACGTGCCCGGCCGCGAACGCCCGCCGCTGGCGCAGGTCCAGATCGGAAGAG
>OBLU010000243.1_pt1 | contig 53425 bp, 43 predicted proteins | sample 1518681 | NCBI WGS metagenome assembly OBLU01 (sample SAMEA3539304, study PRJEB22396) | soil metagenome | biome: tundra; feature: field; material: soil | place: USA | collected 2010-05 | depth 0.15 m
GTCTCTACAACTACTTTTATATGATCTTCAAAATATGCGTGTGAAAGGTCTATTACATGAAGTATAATATCAGCATCCCTAACCTCATTAAGTGTACTTTTAAATGATGCTACAAGATGTGCGGGCAGTTTGCGTATAAATCCTACGGTATCACTGATAAGTAGCCTGTCATTCTTCCCAAAATCTACACTTCTTGTTGTCGAGTCAAGTGTTGCAAATAGTTTATCCTCTGCAAACACACCTGCTTTGGTAAGAATATTAAATAAGGTCGATTTGCCTGCATTAGTGTATCCCACAAGTGAAATGCGTATAAAATCTTTCCGGTTATGACTCTGCGTCTGCCTTACCGATTCTATTTTAAGAAGTTTTTCTTTAAGCAGACTTATCCTTGTACGTATAATCCGCCTGTCAGTCTCAATCTGTGTTTCGCCGGGACCTTTTGTACCTATCCCTCCGAATTGTTTGGATAAGTGTGTCCATGCTCTTGTCAATCGGGGAAGCATATATTGAAGCTGGGCTAACTCGACCTGTGTCTTTGCCTCTTTAGATTTCGCACGAGAAGCAAATATATCAAGTATTAATCCGCTCCTGTCCACAATCTTTCTTTTAATCAGGTTTTCAAGATTCCTTAACTGAACTGGAGAAAGGTCATCATCTGAAATTACAAGATCTATTTCATTCTCCTCTGCCATTACTGCAAGTTCTTCCGCTTTTCCTTTACCAATGTAAAAAGCTGGATCTGCCGAATACTTATCCTGGGTTACTTTAAGAATGGTTGTCGCCCCCGCAGTTATAGCAAGCTCCTCGAGCTCGGTTAAATGTTCCTCAACTAAATCTTTGGTTAAATCTTTTGTGTGTAATGCTACTAAAATTGCCCGTTCTGTTGTCTTCTTAGGAATGTCTATCATCTAAGTTGTTCTTTTCCTTCTTTTGTTTCCAAATATATTATAATAATTAATGAAATTTTCAAATATTATCACCGTCTAAACAGTTCCAAGTTCTTTTTTTGTATTGCGTGCGATAGTCATTTCTGCCAGTGCTAGCAATAAAGCTATTACTGCAAAATAACGCCAAAGTTCCGATCCATATCTTGATTGCAGTACTATTTTTGCCGGATTATCATCTTTATTAACAGAAATATATCTCCCCTTAAAATTTATCTTTTTAAGATAATCCTTGAATTCACTGGCTTTGATATACGTTGTCTTCGATTCAGTTGGATCTGGATTGACCGATATCTCTTCGATTAACTTATCTCCTGCCAATATGTGATAATTACCTGCAATATTGGTCTTATTATAGGATATATAATCCGAACTGCTCTTCTCGTGGTTAATAAACTCCTCGGATTTATCAGGTTTAATTATTTTGATCTGCTGAGTTCCTCCGGCTGCAATATTAATATCCGCATTCTCACCGGCTATAAAAGTGTTCTGATTACGATCTCTGGAAGCGACATAAAAAACTGACTTTGTAAGCAATGGTACAAATATGCTCTTAAGCGGAAAGTTGCTCCATCCTAAAACGGGAGAAGTATTAAAAAGAAAAATATTTCCCTTACCAAGTTTATATTCACTCAAAAATGAAGAGCCGTCGAGCAGTGTTATAATATTCTGCCCTTTTCCCTGAGTTGTTATTTTGTAATGTGCATAAATATCAGGAGACTCTACCTTCTTTTTATCCTCTTTAAGAAAAAGATTCTGGAATATGGGATGATTGTATTCCACATTCTCAAAAGAAACAGGATTTGCGTCCTCATTTACTTTCCCCGCTAATGCCTGGGGTGATGGAAGATTCAAGGATTGCGTAACTTGCTGAAAACTCTGCAGGTTAGGTGTGGATCCTGGAAATAATAGCAAACCTCCTCCTCCCTGTAAATAATTCTTTATTCTTTCTGGATTCTGCAAATTTCCCGAAGGAATTAAAATAACCGCATCATATTGACTTAAATTAAAAGAGGATATCTTGTTAAGATTTTTACTTGTAATATTTAATGCAGAACTTTCATCCGAAGCATTAAGCGCAAGTTGAATAAAAGCATCATCGTTAGGATTATCTGAAAAAATAATTACAGGAACTTCCTTTGGGATATATAAATTTATATATCTTTTATTATCCTGCATTATCTCATCATCTTCAATCTCGGCAACTACATCTACAAAACCTGTCTGCTTGGGAACCGCATCCATGTTTACAACCTTCGATTCCCCATCACTAAGCGTAACACTCTGTTGAGCGCATCTTTCTCCGTTAAGGAATAATGAAACCACCACATTCTGTGCTGTCCTTTTTGAATAATTAGTAACAGTAACAGTAAAATCAACAGGTTTATTCTTCTCAAAGATCTGGGTATTTAGTTTCAGATCATCTATCCCGATATTGTAAACTTCTTTCCCGGAATAGTTGAAAGAATAAAGTTTTATCTTATTGTTCAAAATACTGCTCAGATCAGAATACGTATTCTCTCTACCAAGGGAGCCGGTTTGAAAATCTGAAAGCAGATATATTTCCTTATTAAAGTTTTTTGATTTTGATAGTATGTCCCCTGCCTTAATAATAGAATTGTGTAATGTCCCAGTCGAATAACTAAGTGGAATATTATCAATCATTTTAGAAAACTCTTTCAGATTTGACGTCGGTACAATCTCCTCTTTCCCTTTATCTGATACCAGAACTAAAGCAGCCTCATCCCCTTCCTGCAGTTGCCTGATCAGTTCTTGTATAGTTCCTTTCGCCTGGTTAAAATATGAACCCTTTCCGTCAACAACAGACATGCTGTACGTATCATCCAGTATAAACACCGCCGTGGTTTTAGCCGCTGATGTAGTCCCTCCTATAGCAACCCCCTCTAAAGTAGGACGCGCAAATGCTGTAATCAAAAATAATATTATCAGAACCCTAAGCGCTAAAAGTAGCCACTGTTTAAGCTTTATTTTCCTGATCTTATTCTTCTGAAGCTCCTTCAGAAATGCAAGCGTACTGAATTCAATCTTCTTTAACTTTCTTAAATTAAACAGATGAATTAATACAGGTATCGATGCCGCTAATAAACCAAATAATACAGCAGGATTAAGAAATACCATTTAATACTTTTTGTTAATAAATTCATTCAAAAATAAGAATATTTGTATCAGAATACTATATCACTCCTCATTCCTAAAAATGCTTTTAAAGGTATTTTGTTTCCCAATTAAACATAGTCTTTGTATTGATTCTCGATGAAATAAAGATTTTTATGTTATCGTTGGTTTAATATTAATTTGCTTTTCATATTAAATTATAAATAAATTTCTAAGGGTAATAAAATGATGCGGTGCAATAACCTCCCGATATAATATGTAGTAATGATATACGAGCCTTATAGTTTAATTATTTAAGAAAATTTTGGGAATTCTTTTTTAATTGTTTGAGGACTTTAATGTATAAGTTATATATTTTCTTTTCCATTCCTCTAATTGCATTCCTTTCATGCAATACGAATGAACCCACGCATCCCAAACTGGATCCTAAGATTACATTATCAGTTGAAGATGTTTCCTGCACAGGTGCATGGATAAATCTGAAATTAGAAAATGTTTCTCTGCCTGCCGATGTAACTATTCAGTTGAACAATAATAACTTAAATCAATTTAAACTATTAACCTCGGATTCCACAATATTCATCGATTCACTTCTCCCTAATAAAATCTATTCGTTCAAAGCAAGCATAGTCCAGAATAATAAATCTTATTCCTCAGAAAATATTTCCACAGCTACTATGGATACCACAAGTCATAATTTTACCTGGCATAAATTTGAATTCGGTGATTATACTAGTAACATTTTGAATGATGTTGCAATCATTGACGAAAACAATATCTGGGCAGGAGGAGAAATCTATTTATTTGATTCAACCGGCCAAAGGGATCCTCAGCCATATAATGCAGTTCACTGGAATGGAATCAAATGGGAAGTATTAAGAATACCAGCGAATACTATATCTGGTGATATTTCAAGTGCCCCGATCAAAGCAATATATGCATTTAATCAAGATGATATATGGACATTCTCCGATGCTGGTTCTTACTCACATTGGGATGGTAAAGTGTGGCAAACTGAAGTATTACTTCCAATAATTGGTGGAGGTAATAAATTTTGGGGAACGAGTTCAAATGATTTATATATGGCATGTACTAATGGCGGGCTCTCCCACTATGATGGATCAAAATGGACATTGATAAATTCTGGAACGGATCTAAATATAAATGATATCTATGGGTCTTGGAATAATAAATCCAATCAGTATGATATTATGGCAGTGGCTTCAAATCTCTTTGAAAGTCTAGACCACAAAATATTGAAAATTTCAGGGAAAATTGTTTCAGAAGAAAATTCTCAAAATTTAACTGGTACTCTATACTCTACTTGGTTCAAACCAAACAGAAAATACTATGTCGGAGGTGATGGTATTTATCAAAAGAAACAAATCTCCGATAGCGTATGGCAAAACAAACCTTATGATATAACCACTTATTACGTCTACTCACTAAGGGGCAATGATATCAATGATTTGGTAGCTGTTGGGGCATTTGGTGAAATTTTACATTTTAATGGAGTGAATTGGCAAAGTTATATTAATGAAACAATGATAAATGGAAACCTTTATTCAGTAGGCACAAAAGGTAATTTGGTCGTCGCGGTAGGCTATGGATCAACAAAGGGGATTATTTTTATAGGACAAAGGTAAAATGTGTTAATTATGTACCGTGGACCTCCATATATGAAGAAACGGACAGTAATGTTGGCGCATTACTGTCCGTAAAGAACAAACAAATTGGTTTTTGGGTTATTCATCAGCGATGAATTATGCCTTTTTGTTTGCAGCCAAATTTACTTAATAAATATTAAAAACTAAATGGAAAATAAAATGAATAATAAAGTTAAAATATTAATAATGTGTCTTTTTTTCTGCTCGTTTATAATTAAATCAGAAATTTTTGCACAAGGAACTATCGGTCCTGTTACAAGTGACTATAGAAGGGATCTGATACTAAATGGTAACGTAACCAGCAGCGGGCTTTTAGACTTAAATCAAGTCATTACAATTGGAAGATATGGAGTTGTATATAGAAGAGCGGTATATCAGTGGAATATTCCGGATATTATAATTCCAGATAATTCTACTATTGATAGTCTTCATATTCACCTTGAATATTCAAAATCAGATCAAAATGAGCTGCCTGCAGGTTTCTTTGCGATGGGGGAAGATATAACCGATGGTAGCCAGGCAAATTTAACTGAAATGTTTGGTGAGATGAATTTTACACCATTAGCTCAACAGACTGGGACTTCCGGTGTAATGGACTTTTATTCAAATGATCCAAATAATTCATTAAATCTTGCATTTAAAAATACATTGCCTAATAATCGTTTTGTTCTCGGAATCAGATGGGCTAATGAACTGGCAGATAGGGAATGGTTTATTGCTAATTCAACAGTTACAATTAAAGTCCACTTCACTCCTCCACAGCAAATTGTCCATGTTGATCAGTTCTTAAGCACAGGTGTCAGTGTGGGAAATATAAAGCTCTATCATGGAAATACTTTTGGTAACGCATTAAACGTCCCTCAGGATTTTAATTTCTATATAAACTCTCACCAAATTATAAGAGGTGATACAATGGAGTATTCTAATCAAAAATATAATAATTGGAATACATTACCTGATGTCAGGAATCAACATGATTTTTTAATTAGTACCGGAACAAATAATTTCACATCGAATTTTCAACCAAATTATTATGGGATAATAGTAAGAAATGCAATCGAAGGTTTATCGAATAAGGATGGAGGGATACTGTACTTTAAAGATCCCTGGCTTATTGATTCCATAGATCAAAGCCATGCTAATACATATATGAATAGGGGTAATGATGCATTATATAATAATATAAATTCCCCATTGAATTTTTCTAATGGTCCATTTTCTAATTACAAAGGGATATTTCTATATCAAGAATATAATCCATCACTTGGAAAGCCTTGTTATTCAGTCAAAACTCCCGCAGAACAAAACATTAACCTTGGATCATCTCAGGGAACACATAAATTCTATTTTCAGAATTATAGCTCAACAGGTACAAGGTCTTTAACTCAGAATAATAACGTCAATGGATCTTATGAAACTCCCATAGTTTTCACCAGTGGTGATGCAGTTGTAAATGCCAATTTGAAAGGAATTCAATTATCAAATAATTCATCAACATTTAGCTCCAACAGCCAGAGAAAAGTGTTTTCAACATATTCTACCCCCGAATGTCTATTCCAGGTTTATGAAAGTATGGGAAGTATCTGGATGGAAAAAAGTACTAACGGCGGAACTACCTGGACATTATTTCCGACTACACCATTATTCAGTTCACCTACTACTGCTCCATCTTTAGATCACATGACTATAAGTGGCTCTACTCAAGATTATATTTTTATAACATGCGTATCGGATAATTATATCGAGGGTTGTGAAATAAGCAGTGTAAATCCTTCTGCTTTGTCGTATTACACCATCGCTGTTGAAAACAACAATCCGGGTAATCCGGTGGTTGCTTATTTAAATGGTAATAGGATCCTTGTTCTTTGGAAAGGGACCGACAATAATGGACAATCCGGTTTTGTTTATAATGTTGGAACTTATTCGTCAATAAATCCATATAGCATAGTTTGGTATTTTGAAACCGAAAAATTTATTACCGGTACAAATTCCAGTTCAATAAACCCAACAATTGAATCCTTAAAAAATGATAATCGAGTGCGTTTGGCATGGGAAGAAAATAGTACAATTAAATATTGTGATCTACTTGTCAATTCTGACAACTCGATTACAATGCAGAACAGTAAAACTATATCTAATTATTCAGGATTTTCGACGAACACAAAACCTTCTATTATTGCTGTAACTGCGGGGGCTAGATTAACATGGGTTGGAAAACGTACCTTTCCTTATCCTCCATATTTAGAACAGAAAGCAGTTTTTATGGATCCTTCAAATACGAGCATTGTGTGGTCTTTTGGAAACAATGTGCAGAATACGGCAATTAATATTTCACCGGAAACTTATTCAATTGCCTGGAGCAGAAGTAATACCGACCCAATACAATTCGCTGACAGCCATACTTTAAGCACTATAACAACTTTGACTGGTTTAACCGGAAATGATGTTCAGCTCAGTAATGGAAACCATGATTATATAATGAGAGCTGTTGCATTTAATAGTGCCTCTGCTCCTTATTTCTTTAATAATAAAAACCTCTATTCTCAGGCGAAACAAAATTCAGCACAAATTGCTATAAATAACGGCAGGGAAGGAATAGTAAGAAAAGATAACTGCCAGTTTTTCTTTGCTGTCGGAGATGTAAATGCGGATAATAAAACAATTGAATTTATTCCTATTATAGATTCTACACGGTTTTATTCACTTGATGATTTAAACAATTATTTAGTCACTAATCCTATACAGGTTAATAATAATTCCCAATTGTTTTATAGTGTGCAGTATGGAATAACTGATTCATTAGCAGCAACTAATGCTTTAAAAGGAAACAGCTTTATCAATTTCCAAGTTGAAATATTAGATGCCGCCACCAACGATGTATTATGTACATCTGATAATGTAAATTTTGATTCATTACATGTATTTGAATACGATAATATTTCCTATCAGGTTAATATGGATGGTATCGGAAACAGAACTATAAAGCTGCGGTTAAAAGTATCAACTAACTCCAATATAGAATATTCCTTAAAAAGCTGCTATTCCACTGAAGGTGTTCTGCTAAAAAAGCAGGTTAAAAATACAATAGTTACACTCATGACAAAAGTAAAGAGTTATGATTTAAGTCAGAACTATCCTAATCCGTTTAACCCTGTAACTACAATAAAATATCAGATACCCAAATCTGGAGTTGTTACCCTTAAGGTTTATGATATTCTTGGGAAAGAAGTTGCCAATCTTGTAAATGAATACAAGGATGAAGGAAAGTACAATATCAATTTTGATGCATCAAAGCTTGCCAGTGGTGTTTATATATATCAGATCAAGGCTAATGATTATATCTCAAGTAAAAAGATGATGCTCTTAAAATAAAATTAACTTATTGTTAAACCAAACCTTCGAGGTTTTCCTTTACCTCGAAGGTTTATTCTCAAAATATAATCGCCTGTTAAAATCAATTACGAATTATCATTTATTTGACCGGGCAATCAGATTAAGTGCGGAGCCTGCCCTAAACCAGCCAATTTGTGCTTCGTTCATTGTATGGTTTAGAAGCGCTTCATCCTTTGAGCCGTCTTTATATTTCATTATAAGTTTAAGCTGTTTGTTCGGTGCAAGATCTCTTAAACCAATTAAGCTTACTTTATCATCTTCCCTGATCTTATTATAATCATCCGGATTTGCGAATGTAAGCGGAAGCATTCCCTGCTTCTTTAAGTTAGTTTCATGAATCCTGGCAAAGCTTTTTACTATTATTGCCCTGCCGCCTAAAAATCTTGGTTCCATAGCAGCGTGTTCACGGCTCGAACCTTCACCGTAATTCTCATCTCCTACAACTACCCAACTTATTCCTTTTGCTTTATATTCACGCGCAACTTCCGGAACAGATTTATACTCCCCTGTATAAACATTCTTTACTTTGCCTACTTCATCCGTATAGGCATTGACAGCACCAATAAACATATTATCTGAAATATTATCCAGGTGCCCTCTGAATCTTAACCAGGGACCCGCCATGGAAATATGATCTGTTGTGCATTTACCTTTTGCCTTTAGAAGAACTGGAAAATCAACAAAATCATTTCCATCCCAGTGTGCAAAAGGCTGCAGAAGCTGAAGTCGTTCGCTATCCGGATTTACTTTAACCTCAACTTTGGAACCGTCCTCCGAAGGAGGTATGAATCCGCTACCGATCGATGTAAATCCTTTGGGAGGAAGCTCTTCCCCTGTCGGTGGATCAAGTTTTACCAATTCTCCTTTATCGTTTATCAGAGTATCAGTTATAGGGTTGAATGTCAGTTTACCTGCAATTGCAAGTGCAGTTGTAATTTCAGGGCTTGCAACAAAAGCAAAAGTATCAGGATTACCGTCATTTCTTTTAGCAAAATTTCTGTTAAAGGAAGTCACTATGGTATTCTTGACACCTGTCTTCATATCCATTCTTTTCCACATACCAATGCAAGGTCCGCATGCATTCGCTAAAACAACACCTCCGAATTTACTCAGAGTTTCAAGCTGCCCGTCCCTTTCAATTGTCCCTCTTACCTGCTCAGATCCTGGAGTAATTGTATACTGTGATTTCGCTTTAAGTCCTTTACTCATTGCCTGGCACGCTATTGATGCAGATCGGTCAATATCTTCATAACTGGAATTTGTACAGCTGCCAATCAGTGCCACACTAACAGTTTCAGGATAGCCTTGTTCCTTTACAGCCTCTTTCATTTTTGAGATCGGCCATGCTTTATCGGGAGTGAATGGGCCATTAATGTAGGGTTCTAGTTCGCTTAAATTTATCTCATAAACCTGATCATAGTATTTCGCCGGGTTCTTATAAACTTCCTGATCAGCCATTAAATGATCTGCTAACCCTTCCGATAAAGCGGCAACATCAACACGGTTGGTTATCCTTAAGTAACCTGCCATCTTTTCATCGAATGGAAATAAAGATGTGGTAGCGCCAACTTCAGCACCCATATTACAAATAGTTGCCTTTCCTGTGCATGATATTGAGGAAACACCATCGCCAAAATATTCTATTATTGCTCCCGTTCCTCCTTTTACAGTAAGCATACCGGCTAGTTTCAGAATAATATCCTTAGCCGAAGTCCAGCCATTCATTTTTCCTGTAAGTTTAACTCCTATCAACTTAGGCCATTTAAGTTCCCATGGCATTCCTGCCATAACATCCACTGCATCCGCGCCACCTACGCCGATAGCAATCATTCCAAGCCCGCCGGCATTCGGCGTATGGGAATCAGTGCCAATCATCATCCCACCAGGGAATGCATAATTTTCAAGAACCACCTGGTGAATAATTCCAGCGCCCGGTTTCCAGAAACCAATTCCATACTTGCGTGATATACTTTCCAGGAAGTCGAACACTTCTTTATTTTCCTCATTTGCCCTCAGAAGATCATCCTTAGCACCTACTTGCGCCTGTATAAGATGATCGCAATGAACCGTTGATGGAACTGCAGTTGTCTTTTTACCTGCAGACATGAATTGAAGAAGTGCCATTTGCGCAGTAGCATCTTGCATCGCAACACGGTCAGGGGAAAGTTCGGCATAATCTTTTCCTCCTTTTAATTCCTTTGACGGTCTATTCCAAAGATGAGCATATAAAATTTTCTCGGCATATGTAAGAGGACGATTTAATACTTTCCTTGCATTGTCAATATTGCCTTTAAATTCAGAATAGACTCTCTTAATCATTTCAATATTTGCTGCCATTTTATGCCTACAGTTTTATTTCGATATCATTTAATAATTTAAAATACAAAATTGAAAACTAATTATGAATGAGATATAATAATAGAGGGGGGAAGGATTAAAATCCTTATTATTAGAGTTTCCGGGCTTAGTAACTAAAATCTTCATTCCTTATAAGAAGAAGAATCGCCGATTGCGGAACTATCAACAGCTTTTCCTTTTCAAATTCGATTTCATAAGCCTCTTTCCTTAAAAAAATGGCAAGGTCTCCTTCTTTTACTTGAAGAGGAATGTATTTAATAGCTTCTTTGGATTCTTTCCATGGCTCTTCGTCAACATTAGCCCCCATTGGATATCCCGGTCCTGCTTTAATGATATAACCGCTCTGGATTTTTTCCTTCTCAGAAACCCCCGGCGGTAGATAAAGACCGCTATCAGTTTTACCGGCATCTGTTGCAGGTCTGATTAAAACTCTGTCCCCTACAACAATGAACTTTTTCATATGATCCAATTTCATTTGCATACGTTAAAATAACCTTTTAATAAGAAATAAAGAAGTCAACTTTTATCCTCGCGTATATTTTATTATTGTTGATAATGCGCCTGGGAAAAAGGAAACCATCTTAATACCTGGATTCCTAAAAGAATTATTTAAGACAATCTTTTGAATTATACCGGCTAATGACATTCTTCTTAAAAACATGTTTTTCCATTCTTTTCCATATTCTATACCGGCTTTTTCCTGAACTAATTGGTTACGGCACAAAATATCAGATACCAGTTTGGCAGATTGGATCGCTATTCCTATTCCATCACCAACTAAAGGAGCTATTACTCCGGCTGCATCGCCAATATAAAAAATTCCATCATTTACTATATCTCTTTTACCAAAATAAATGTTTCCTGTTCCATATACTGCCAGTTTATCAATGGAATCAAAGAAATCCCGGCTCAATAGTGCACTGAATTTTTTGTTCTCTCGGCTTAATTGCAATAGAATTTCCTTAGGCGAATATTGTAATTTATTCTTTTTAGCAAGAAAACAAAGAGTGATTGTGTTATTATCTACTGCGTTTAATCCGCAATAAATATCTCTACCGGTATAAACTTGAATTTCATCTGAATTGAAACTATTGAAATGAGCCTTATCTATATGAAACTTAACACCATTAAGTTTTGATCTTTTCACGTAGAAGTTTCTCCCAAGATTTTTATCCAGTATATTCTGTTTACCATAAGCTGCAATTATGATTTTAGATTTCAAAGTAAATTCTTCCTGTGTTCCGGATTTTATTTCTACTAAATAACTATCGGTTTGCTTATGTATCCCCTTTACTTCAGCAGGCTGAAATATTTCTGCTCCATTTTCCCTTGCCCTGGAAAGAAGATAATTATCAAGCTTCGATCTTTTAATTCCATAAGCGGGAAATTTTAAGGAAGATAAAATATCTTTTCCATTTTCGCATCTAAATCTGAATGTGGTAATTAGATTGGGATTAAGTTTAAGGAATTCTTCATATAGTAAATTATCTTTCAGAAATTCTATAACTTCTTTAGATATAAACTCTCCGCAAAGGACTTCCCTTGGAAATGATTTCTTTTCTATAAGGGATACTGAATATCCTTTTTTACTAAGAAGCATTGCTGCTGTTGAACCCGCGGGTCCCCCTCCAATTATTACTATATCAAATTCCCTTAAGTTCATTTATATATTACAATCAACCATCGAAAAGCCCACCTTCTTTTTATTTCATAATTGCCCGGAGAGACACTATCAAGGATAGTTGACCAATCTTTCTTTATAAAACCTCTTTTTACAGACAAAGGACCATCATATTTAACTTCCCTACTCCTTGAAAACAAAAGGGTTAGAATTTTTATTCCTAGCCAGGCCAATATTGACCGGCGAAGGTCATTTATAATAATACCTTTGTTACTTAGCTTTAGGAGAGAAACGATAATTCTTTTTATTTCCTCTTCTTTAAAATGGTGAAGAAATAATGAAGCATGTATTATGTCAAAAGGAGTATCAAAGGGAATTTTTAATACATCACCACATATAACCTTTATATCAGGAGAATGTTTTTTCAGATAACCACATGCCCGCTCATTTATATCCAGACTATAAATATTCAGTTTTTTCAGTTTCTTCTTTATTTTAATAAGTATATCAGAAGCCCCAGATCCAATATCAAGAATGGTCAAAGTATTTGAATGGTTATAGAATATTTTAATCCCTTCGCGGGAAATCCCATTCCCACCTAAAAAGGAATTAATTATTTTTAATTCCTTAAGAGCGGAATCAACTCTTTCATCCTGAATTGATAAATTATCCAATATTTCAGGATCATAGTTCCTTTTAAGGAACATCATGTACCTTTAAGTAATGCAACTTCCATCGTTAATCCGGGACCGAATGCAACTGCACAGCAATATTCCCCTTTTGTAATAATGTAAGTGCTAATTATTTCTTTCAAAACAAAAAGGATTGAAACAGAGGACATATTTCCGTAATTCTTTAAAACTATTCTTGAAGGAATCATCGATTCATCAGAAAGTTCCAATCCTTTCTGCATAGAATCCAGAATTGCCCTGCCTCCCGGATGAAGAGCCCAATATTTGATTTCTTCTTTATTTATTCCAAAACGTTGTAATATTAATTTAAGTCTTGGCATTGCCTGTTCAAGAATTATTTTAGGCAGTTCTTGTGATAATATCATTTCAAAACCGAAATTTCCAATCTCCCACCCCATAAATTCTGCTGAACCATTAAAAAGAAATGAGGCTGTATCTATAAGCTTTAGCCCTGATTTACTGGAATCATTAGAAAATAGAGCCGCAGCAGCGCCATCTGCGAATATAAGATTTGCAAGAATATTATCTTTTGTCGGTTCTGTCTGGAAATGAATACTGCATATTTCGGTTGACACCATAAGTATATTTTTGTTTTCTCCTAAAGTGTTCATTGCCTCCATTGAAGAGTTAAATCCTATTAACGCTGCAGCACAGCCCATAAAACCTATATGAGTTCTTTTTACATCAGTCGGAATATTAAATTTATTTATGAGATAATTATCGAATCCCGGTGCATAGAACCCTGTGCAGGAAATAGTAATCAAACGTGTTATATTTGAGGGATCTATATTATTAGAGTTTAGTAATTTCTCTACGGCTTCCCCGGTTAGTAATTTGGACCAGGACTCATATGCTTTCATCCTTGTTTTTGTATCTGGCTTAAGAAAACCATCCTTGTCAGTAAAGAATTTGGAGGTTCCATTTTCCTCCCCGTCAGGTATTACAAAATAACGGCAGTCAATACCTGAATTATTTGAAACACCATCGATCATTCTTCCAATTGCCGGACGCCCGCCCATTCTTAACTTTAATTCCTCTGCAACTTTCTTTTGAGAAACCTTATATGGCGGCAAAACTGTTGAAATATCTAAAAGCATTTTTGTTTCCTTTATTGACTTTATCGAATCTAAATTACTAGTTATTATACAAATTAATATTTAATATACTATTTATTTTAAAATTTTGTGCCTTTGTTCGATGATTATAAAATCAAAAATCCCTTAAAATTTAATTAAAAAGTGATCTTGCTTTTGAGAGAGATAATCAAAATGTATTGGATGTTGAAGCCGATATATCCCCGACTTAACCGATAGAAATGAAGTTACTGCTGAACACTCTTGTTCAGGTCAGTCAAAAGAAGTCTCCCCGAAAATAAAATTATTACATCCCTGCTCTAAGGAACTTAGGCTCTTCCAAAGTAAGTGTTATAGATATTCTGTGAGAATCGTCCAGAGTTTCATCTGAGGGGCCGCTAAACCTGGCAAATGAATAATCAATATTAAGTTTCGGCAATTTTACTCCGGCCCCAATTGTAAACTGATGCACGTCATTGTACCCTGCACGGATTGCAACAATATTCTTAAAGTTGTATTCAAAGCCAATATGTGCATCAACGCTTATAGGCCCTACATGAAACTCAGAAGCAAACTGTCTGTTTTCAAATCTTATATCTAAATCAATTGCGGGTGTAATTACTCCACTAAGGAAATTAATCTCATACGTCCCGCCTACCTTGGCTGTAGGTGATATTAATTCATTTGTGCCGGTACTCCAGGCAACCATTGTTGTCGTAATATCTTGAAGATTAGCCCCCAGGAATAGTTTGTCCATAGGAGAATACAATGCGCCGGCATCAAACCCTACGCCCCATGCAGAATATTCAGCAATGGTGCGTCTTATAATCTTAATATTTGCTCCGTATAAGAAATTATCTGATTGTTTTTTGGCAAAGGTTAAATAAAATGCCCAGTCCTGGTCACTAAATTCAGTAATTTTACTATAATCTAATCTATCGTCATTAATATTTATAATCCCATCCCCATTTGCGTCATAAAGAGCATTTCTTGTATCTGGAATTCCATCAATTGCTAATCGCATTATACTCAAACCAAAACTCATATCATTATCAAATGGTATTGCTATACCCAGGTAATCATAATTTTCTAGATTGCCAAACTGGGCATCATGCATAAGAGAAATCTCAGGATAGTTTATACGTGCAAGTCCTGCCGGGTTGTAATAACCAGCGGTAACATCATTTGCAACGGCTACATATGCCCCCCCCATTCCAAGAGGTCTGCCCCCAACACCTATTGCCATAAATTCTCCGGCATATTTAGCAATAGTAGTCTGGGCATTTACCTGTGAAAAAGTAAAAACAAATACTAAAAAAATTGCAGAAAGAAGATTTTTAGGCATGTAAAACTCGCTTATGCTTTTTATGTATAAAAACTTTGGAAAAAATTGGCAATTTGGTTCTCAATGTCAAGGCTAATTTTTACCAAAATTATTTAAAAGTTATTAGGGATTCGTCATAATCTTCAACTTTCCTATACCCAAGAAGGTTAAGAATTGTTGCCGCAATATTAGATAAACCCGGATTTTTTATATTTGCCATCTTATATTCTCCCTTGTATTGAGGATCGAATATTGCGAAAGGAACTGGATTAAGAGTATGGGAGGTTTTGGGAACCTTCTTTCCTTTTTCCATAGTATACATTTCATCTGCATTCCCGTGATCAGCAGTTATCAAGGCTATCCCATTAATTTCTTCAATTACTTTAAGCAGTTTGCCAACACATTCGTCAGTAGTTTCAACAGCTATCACTGCAGCTTCAAAATTTCCGGTATGCCCTACCATATCTCCATTTGGATAATTTATCCTGCCAAATCTGTATTCACCGCTGCGAAGTAATTCTTCGGTTGAGGTGGTAATTTCATATGCCTTCATTTTAGGGGCCTGGTCAAATTGAATTTTATCTGAAGGTATCTCGATATATTTTTCAAGTGAAGCATCAATATATCCGGAACGATTACCATTCCAGAAATATGTAATGTGTCCGAATTTCTGCGTCTCAGAGACAGCAAATGTTTTTACGTGCTCTGCACATAGATATTCACTTAAACACCTGTCGATTTCCGGAGGAACAACCAGGTAGTTTTTAGGGATATGGGTATCACCGTCATATTCCATCATTCCTGCAAAAAGAACATCAGGAACTCTCTGCCTATCAAATTTATTAAAATCTTTCTCTTCAAAAGCGCGTGAAATTTCTATTGCACGGTCGCCGCGGAAATTGAAAAGAACAACACTGTCACCATCCTGAATAGTACCGACAGGTTTTCCGTTCTTATCCACAATGACAAAAGGATCAAGATATTGGTCGATTATCTTTTCATCTTCCGAATAGAACTTATTTATTGCTTCTTCAGCAGAATGAAAAGGTTTTCCAATACCTAAAACATGAGCTTCCCATCCCCGTTTTACTATATCCCAATCTGCTTCATAACGGTCCATTGTAACTTTCATTCGTCCGCCACCGGACGCAATCTTATAATCAAAATTATTTTCAGTAGAGATTTTTGCAAGAAGTTCTTCAAGCGGTTTGATATAAATCAAGGCTGACCTGCCGGGGACATCCCTCCCGTCCAATAATATGTGCACACGTACTTTTGCTATTTCCTCTTTCGCACATTCATTTATCAAGGCGTATAAATGTTTAATGTGAGAATGCACGTTGCCGTCGGATAATAAACCGATAAAATGTACTGTCCCCCCCTGTTTCCCTTTTTGCGCAATTTTATGCCAGGTATCAGATTGAAATATTCTTCCTGATTCAATCGATGCGTTAACCAACTTTGCCCCTTGGTCGAATATTCTCCCTGCTCCTATTGCATTATGCCCTACTTCACTATTCCCCATATCATCTTCTGATGGTAGACCAACAGCAGGTCCGTGTGCATTTAACTGTGTATATAAGGGAGATTTAAACAATTTATCAAGCGTTGGTTTTTTAGCTTTATATACAGCATTACCATCATATTCCTTGCCTATACCCACACCATCCATAATAATTAATAATAAAGGGCCTTTTCTTCCATTAAACTCATTTAACTTATCAAGTTTTAAACTCATTAATTAAATCCTCGCTCTGATATATAAGAAATGTGATAGCAAATTAATCAAAATTTATTAAATAAAGTGGGCTATTACACATATTGTTTTAAAATGCAGATGGAATATAATTATTTTCCTTAATGGTTATAATATTTATCCTTTCTTTTTATTAATTTTGAAAGAAAGCGATGGGTGGTTTATGAAAATGTATTTATTCGTATTTATTATAGTGCTTTCCGGTTTGGTTAAAGCACAGACAGATTTGGAAAGTGACATTGATATGACTATTCAGAATGCTAAAAAAGGAATATATTGGGCTTTGAATAATATTCCGGAAAAAAAGAGCAAGCTGGATAATGACCTTATAGACGAAGATAAGCTCTTTGCATCAGTTAAACTCAGCAAAGAAATAAATGGCGTTAAGATAGAAGCTACCGGTTTTAACAACAGTTATACTGTCACTATCAAATTATTCAGATCAAATGAAAGTTTGATTAAGGATGGTTTCATTAAAATAAAAGAGAAAAGTGAGAATTCTGAAGAAGGAAAATAAGAGAACAGAATGAAAAAATACTGGATTATAACAATGATAATCTTATTTATGGGAAAAACTTTCCCTCAATCTACATGCTTTAATACCGGGAATATCGGCGTGGATATGAATCTTTACGGAAGGATTCAGCTGTTTCAACCGGATACAGCCGGCACATTAAATCTTTATAGTCTTTCGATTCTTATTGGAACTTCACCATTCACAGTTTTTGATTATTGGCAGGATTCCGGAATTCAGGATTCTACTCGAGCATTTTATGATTCATTAAATGGTTTGTTGGGATTATACGGTGCATTTAACAATTCATATTCAAATCTTCCTCCGGATGTTCTTGTTAAAACATATGTTACGGCATTGAATGGAAACTCTAATGTACTTATTAAATATGTTATAATTAACAGGGGCGCGGATAATATTAATGCTTTGCCAGGACTTGAAATAATTTCCCAGCTTGACGGAATTCAAGGATTCGATACTGTAAAATATATTGACTCATTAAAAGTTATCGACATATATAAACAAAACCACCTTGGATTCAGGCTTTTATCTGGAAATCTGAAGTCAATAACTTCATTTGAATATTTTGACGGATATGAAAATGATTCAAGTTATTATAACTGGATGACTCGTGAAACATTTGATACTCTATATAATTCAGGACCTGAGGGACCCGTTACTATTACTTCTCAGGATTTCCAGAATATAAATCCGGGAGATTCAATTACTGTCTATTTGAGTATGGCTCTGGGATCAAGCTTTGCCGAAGCTATTAGTGGGTTGGATTCTGCATTAGTTCGATATAATAACTATTTAACAACAGTTAAAGGAAATGAAAATTTTCCTCCTGTCAGCTATAAGCTGAATCAGAATTATCCTAACCCATTTAATCCTACCACGATCATCTCTTTCAGCATTCCTGTACAAGAGAAAGTTAGTCTTAAAGTCTATAATATTTTAGGAATGGAAGTTTCTACGCTTTTAAATGAAGTTCAAACAACAGGTAATCATTCTATCCGTTTTAACGCTAAAAACTTTCCGAGCGGCATCTACTTCTATGAATTAAGAACCGGTAATTTCCTTGATGTTAAAAAAATGATCCTTCTGAAATAATTAGTTATTTATAATTTGGAATAGTTCATCTTTGCCGATTAAATCTCTCAAAGAAACTTTAGAAAGAACTCCATCCAGTAGATTTTGGACAGTCGTCCAAAGAGAACGTATGGAACAATCGATTGAATTGTTACAAATTCCTTCCACTCCTGCATGAGTTGAACAAAAGGTGTCCTCGTATAATTTCCCTCCAAGTGCAGCAAGAACATCTCCAATAATAATCTCTTCCGGAATCCGGGCTAATTTATATCCGCCGGTCTGCCCCCTGGCACTCTCTATGAATCCACCGATGCGCAGAATGCGGAGGATCTTACCTACGTTTGATGGAGTCAGACCTTCGAGTTGACTTATCTCAGGAATTGTCAATCCGTTTGTGGTAGTTGCTTTTGCTATCCTCAAAAGGCATCTTATTCCATATTCTTCCTGTGCACTGAATTTCATAAATCAAACCTTAAATAAAGGTATTTTAGAACCGCACTGTTTAGCATACATTACTTTGGCAAAGTTCTCCTGTGAAATGGAGGGACCCTGGTTAGAGCATGCATCATTAAATACCTCTTTGAGAACATTGGAAATATATTCGGCATCATTCCCCTCAATATCATGCCTCTGCATAAAATAAATTAGTTCACCATTCTTAAATAATGCAACACAAGGAGATGAAGGTTGAAAACCGGGAATATACTGGCGCAGACGATCGACTGCTTCCCTTTCCTGTCCCGCGAAAACGGTAAATAATTTATCAGGTATTGTGCTGTTCTGGAGGGCAAGGGAAATACCCGGACGAGCACTTCCTGCTGCACATCCGCAAACAGAATTTATCATAACCAAAACAGTCTTATCATCATTTGCTTTGACAGCCTCATCAACTTCCTGCGGGTTAAGGAGATCCTTAAACCCTACTGCAATCAGTTCATCTCTCATTGGCTGAACAGCGTCCTGATCATACATGGGCGGACGCGATTGAATATTAAACATTTTATCTCCTTTATATTTTTTACTATAACATTCCTAATTCAAGCTTCGCTACCTCCGACATCATATCCTTGTCCCAGGTGGGAGTCCAAACGATATCGACTTTAGCGCTATTTACTCCAGGGACTCCTTTTATTTTATATTCAACCTCAGGTGGCAGAGATCCAGCAACCGGACATGCCGGGGAAGTAAGAGTCATTTTTATTCCAACATTAGCATCATCATCAATCCTGATTTCATAAATTAATCCGAGTTCGAAAACATCAACAGGAATTTCCGGATCATAACATGTCTTTAATGCTGCTATTATTTGTTCCTCAAGAACTTGTTTATCCACCTTCATAACGGTATTATTCATAAATTATTCCGTTGAAATTACTTTTTCTTCTTTATTTAATGCAGAATGCATTGTATGCCAGGCAAGACTGGCACATTTAACACGTGCAGGGAATTCTTTCACTCCTGCAAATACGGCAAGTTTACCCAGGTCATCTATTGAAGTGTTGTCTCCAAGTTTGCCGGTAATAAAATCATGGAATTTAACAAACAGTTCTTCCGCTTCTTTCCTGGTCTTACCTTTAAGCATATGAGTCATTAAAGACGCAGAAGCTTTTGAAATCGCACAACCGGAACCCTGAAAAGAAATATCTTTTACAATATCATCCTCAACAACCAGAAAAATATCGATCCTGTCACCGCAGAGAGGATTATATCCTTCAGCTTCATAGTTTGCATTCTCCAGTTTTTTAAAGTTCCTTGGACTTTTATTATGGTCTAATATTACCTGCTGGTAAAGTTCTCTTAATTCAGTATCCATTTATTTAAAAACCTCAATTACTTTTTTTATTCCTTCTGAGAGGATATCCACTTCCTGTTTTGTATTATAAAGACCAAAGGAAGCTCTTGAAGTAGCCGGAACTCCAAACCGGTCCATTAAAGGCTGGGTACAATGATGCCCTGTCCTTATTGCAATTCCCTCAAAGTCGAGGAAAGTCCCTACATCATGAGGGTGAATATTATCAAGGATAAAAGATATTAAGCTGCACTTATTATCAGATTGTCCTATTATTCTTAATCCATTTATTTTTAATAACTCTTCAGTAGCATATTCAAGAAGTTCATGTTCATGGGCTGCTATATTATTAATACCAATTAAATTAACATAATCTATGGCTGCACCCAATCCAATTGTACCGGCAATATTCGAAGTACCGGCTTCGAATTTATACGGAAGAGAATTAAAGGTTGTTTTTTCGAAAGTAACTTTAGAGATCATATCTCCACCTCCCTGGTAAGGGGGCATGGATTCAAGATAATGACTTTTTCCGTAAAGAATACCAATCCCTGTTGGTCCATAAAGTTTATGCCCTGAAAAAGCAAGGAAATCGCAGTCAAGTTTTTGAACATCGACAGGCAAATGATTAACAGCCTGGGCGGCATCAAGAAGCACGGGAATATTTTGTTCGTGTGCTAAAGAAATAATTGTTTCAACATCATTTATCGTTCCTAAAGAATTAGAAACATAAACTACTGAAACAATTTTTGTCTTAGAGGAAAGAAGTTTCTTATACTCATCAAGGATCAAATCTCCTTTATCTGTAATGGGTATTACCTTTATTTTAGCTTTTTCCTCTGATGCTATTAACTGCCACGGCACTATGTTGGAGTGGTGTTCCATTGTAGAAATAATGATTTCGTCTCCTTCTTTAAGGATTGACCTGCCTAATGTTTGGGCAACAAGGTTGATGGATTCAGTTGTTCCTTTTGTGAAAATTATTTCTTTTTCACTTGGTGCATTTAAGAACTTCTGAACTTTTATGCGTGCATCTTCATAAGCTTTAGTTGCCGCTTCGCTCAGAAAATGAACACCCCTATGAATATTGGAATTAAAATGAGTATAATAATTAACGTCACTATCAATTACACTTTTTGGTTTCTGAGTTGTAGCTGCATTATCCAGGTAACAAAGAGGTTTACCATGAATTATTGAGTTTAGAATGGGAAAATCTTTTCTGATCCCATCAACATCATACATTGTTTTATTTATTATTCCAGATTTCATTTTAGCTGCTGAATTTTTCGGTTAAAATATTTTCTATATGCTCTTTAATTTTGTCTATTTTGATACGGCGTACTACATCACTCGCAAAAGCATGAATAAGTATATCGCGACTTTTTTCTTCACCGATCCCTCTTGATTTAAGATAAAATAGAGCTTCATTATCAAGTTGTCCAACAGTAGCACCATGTGAGCACTTAACATCATCAGCAAATATTTCAAGCTGGGGCTTAGTATTCACAAGGGCTTCGTTAGATAAAATAATGTTATTATTTTCCTGGAACGCGTTTGTCTTCTGGGCATCTTTTCTGACAATGACCTTCCCGTTAAATACCCCCCTGGATTTGCCATCCAGAATCCCTTTATAAAGTTCATGACTGTTGCAATGAGGAGATGCATGATCAATTAAAGTATGGGCATCGAACAACTGGGAATCATCTATTAAAAAGAGTCCGTTTAATTCCGATTCGCCACCTGTACCATTAAAACGTGTATTAAAATCATTACGCGTTATCTCACCCCCTAATGAAATCATATTAGAGGTAAAACAACTGTTTCTTTCCTGAACTGTCTCCATACGGGCAATATGAAAAGAAGATTTACTTTCTTCCTGTATCTTAGTATGATGAACAACTGCATTTTCCCCCGCAGATATCTCTGTGACAGCATTGGTAAAATAAATTGAATTATCAAGTCCTGCATAGTGTTCAATAATTAAAACTTGAGAATTTTTTTCGGTGACAATAAGATTCCTTGGATGCGATAATATCTTATCATCTTTTGATGATGATAGGAAGAGAATGTGAATAGGTTCCTCAATTATTATACCTTCAGGAACATGAATAAATGCACCATCCATTGTATAGGCAGTGCTTAATGCCGTAAAAATCTGTGTTGAGGAATCAGCATATTTATTAAAATGTTTTTGTATTTGGGAATTATTCTCCCTGATAGCAGAGGAAATACTTTTAATCGTTATCTTATCCTTTATAGACTGGATCTCTGATAATTCTTCAGAAAAGAATCCATTTACGAAAACCATCAATGAGCATTTCAGCCCATCAAATCGAAACCTGTCAACTTCCTCATTAGCAATAGACAGAGCATTAAAAGCCGGATTAAATTTATGTTTAAGCAAAGGGGAAATGTTTGTGAATCTCCATTCTTCATTTTTATTAGTAGGAAAACTTTGCTGAGAAAAATCTTCAATAGCTTTCTTTCGTAACTGGTGAATCTGAGATTTACTTTCGCCATTTAGATTCCTCTCAAACTCATCAAAAAGAGAGATGTACCATTTGTTTATTTCATTTGTCTGAGTCATACCAATACACCGGAATCATCTTTAATGAAATCATAACCTTTTTCTTCAAGTTCAATAGCCAGCTCTTTTCCTCCGGATTTAACAATCCTGCCTTTATATAAAACATGGACAAAATCAGGGATTATATAATTAAGTAAACGTTGATAATGTGTCACTACAATAGTGGCTTTATCAGGAGATTTTAACATATTTACTCCATTAGCTACAATTCTTAGCGCGTCAATATCAAGTCCTGAATCAGTTTCATCCAAAATTGCCAATTTAGGTTCAAGAACAGCCATCTGGAAAATTTCGTTCCTTTTCTTCTCACCTCCAGAATATCCTTCATTGACAGCTCTGCTCAATAATGCCTGTTCCAATTCGACCAACTTCATTTTGGATTTTATCATCTGCAGAAACTCCATAGCATCATATTCCTCCTCGCCCTTATATTTTCTGATTTCATTTACAGCAGTCTTAAGCATATTGGTATTGCTGACACCTGGGATCTCAACTGGGTATTGGAAAGCAAGGAATATACCTTCACGTGCCCTGTCTTCAGGGGCAAGTTCAAGCAAGTTTTTTCCTTTGAAAAAAACTTCCCCCCTTGTTACTTTATATTCTTCCCTGCCTGCAAGAACCTGGGCAAGTGTGCTTTTTCCAGATCCATTTGGACCCATAATAGCATGGATCTCGCCCTCATTAACTGAGAGATTGATACCCTTTAATATTTCTTTTCCTTCAATGCTGGCATGAAGGTCTTTAATTTCTAATAACATAAGATTTTAGAATCCTTTAATGATTTATAATTTAACCGACACTTCCTTCAAGACTAATGCTTAAAAGCTTCTGAGCTTCCACAGCAAATTCCATTGGCAATTCCTTAAACACTTCTTTACAATAACCGTTAACAATAAGATTTATAGCATCTTCCGTTTTGATTCCTCTCTGATTAAGGTAGAATATCTGATCTTCACCTATCTTAGAAGTAGTGGCTTCGTGTTCGACCTTTGCAGAAGGATTATTTATTTCAAGATAGGGAAAAGTATGTGCACCACATTTATCACCTATTAAAAGAGAATCACATTGTGAAAAATTTCTCGCGTTCTCTGCTTTCTTACCAATCTTAACCTGTCCGCGATAGCTGTTGTTGCTTTTACCGGCCGAAATACCTTTTGATATTATAGTACTCCTGGTATTTTTCCCTAAATGAATCATTTTGGTTCCTGTATCAGCCTGCTGCATGTTGTTAGTAACAGCAACTGAATAAAACTCGCCTATTGAATTATCTCCCTGAAGAATACAGCTAGGATATTTCCAGGTAATAGCGGAACCTGTTTCAACCTGTGTCCATGATATTTTGGAATTCACTCCTCTGCAGTGTCCACGCTTGGTTACGAAGTTGAAAATACCCCCACGTCCTTCCTTATCTCCTGCATACCAATTCTGCACAGTTGAATATTTTATTTGCGCATTATCCAGCGTAATCAATTCAACAACTGCAGCGTGTAGTTGATTTTCATCTCTCATTGGAGCGGTACATCCTTCAAGATAGCTGACGTAGGCGCCTTCATCTGCAATAAGTAAAGTCCTTTCAAATTGACCTGTGTTTGCAGCATTTATCCTGAAATAAGTTGACAGTTCCATCGGACAACGTACCCCTTTGGGTATATATGCAAAGGACCCGTCGCTGAATACGGCTGAATTCAGTGCTGCAAAAAAATTATCTGTCGAAGGGACAACCGTTCCAAGATATTGCTTTACCAGATCAGGATGGTTCTTTACTGCTTCGGAAAAAGAACAGAAAATAATTCCGAGTTCGGCTAATGTTTCCCTAAAAGTTGTTGCGACAGAGACTGAATCGAACACAGCATCAACAGCAACATTGCTTAATCTTTTTTGTTCATCCAATGAAATGCCTAATCTTTTGAAAGTATCGAGCATCACGGGATCTACTTCTTCAAGGCTGTTCAGCTTTGGTTTCTTTTTAGGAGCGGAATAATAGATTATATCCTGATAATTAATTTTATTATAATGGACATTAGACCAATGCGGTTCTTCCATGGTAAGCCAATTACGGTAAGCTTTTAGCCTCCATTCCATCAGCCATTCGGGTTCGTCTTTTACCTTTGATAATTTTCTGATAGTTTCTTCATCTAAGCCTTTAGTAAATGCTTCGGCTTCAATGTCGGAAACAAAACCATATTTATATTCCCGGTTTGCTAATTCTTCTATTGTAGTTACTTCTGTATTGCTCATTTTTTCTCCAAAATCAATGCTTTTTAATATTTTATTTAAAAAGCATAATAAAGTTATGTAATCTATACAAAAAAGTCAAGATTCATATTTGAGTATTTTTACATTCCTTTTTCAAATGTGATGTGGTCAATATATAAGAATAAAAAAATCTAATACGAAAATAGATTTTGGTTTTTGAGGTAGATAGGTCTTGATAATAAATTGTTTTTATCTATTTATTACGTTAATTTGGAATTTATTTTTAATTATTCTGGATTATAATTGGAAGAAAACCCTAAAAAAGATATCATAATTAAAAAAGATGATGTAGTAAATGAACAAAAACCGGGAAATCCAGAAAGATCCGAGAATAATAATTATTACCGCAGAAATTTATACAACAAAAGAAAAAGATATTTCCATAAAACTCCCCAGTCCAGTCCGGAAGAAAGACTTTCCTTTAATAAATTATCAGTTGTAATACCACTCCTAAATGAAGAAGAGTCATTAAATACACTAGCAAATGAGATTAGAAAGGCCGTAAAGCCATTGAACATTAATTATGAAGTGATTTTTATTGATGACGGCAGTACGGATGGCTCCTTGAAAGTAATTAAAGATATATGTAAACAGGACAGGAGATTCAGGTACATAAGCTTCAGAAAAAATTATGGTAAATCTGCCGCTTTGCATGTCGGTTTCAAGCAAGTGACCGGGGATGTTGTTGTTACTATGGATGCAGATCTGCAGGACGATCCAAATGAAATTGGAAATCTTTTAAAGAAACTCAAGGAGGGAAATGATCTTGTATCCGGATGGAAAAAGAAAAGATTCGATCCTCTGATAAAGAGATATTCTTCCCGCTTCTTTAATTACATTACAAGGATTATGAGCGGTATAAAAATCCATGATTTTAACTGCGGCCTGAAAGCATACCGGGTTGAAGTGACTCAAAGTATTAAAATTTATGGGGAGCTGCACAGGTACGTACCTGTCCTTGCCGATTGGAATGGATTCACTGTTGCCGAGATACCAGTTAATCACCACGCAAGGAGATACGGTAAAACAAAATTCGGCATAAGCCGGTTTTTTAAAGGATTTATAGACTTAGTAACTGTTCTTTTTTCAACGAGGTATATTAAACGCCCAATGCACTTTTTCGGATTCTTCGGAGCTCTTGCCTTTTTAATAGGCCTTATTGTAAATGGTTACCTTGCGTATGAATGGGAATTTAACCACCAGGCCTTAAGCAATCGTCCTATGCTTTTCCTGGGTATGCTATTGATTATTGTAGGAGTACAGTTTTTCTCTTTCGGATTATTAGGTGAAATGGTGGTACATAATACGATGGATGAAAAGGAATATATTATTAAGGATAAAGGATAAAGAATCCTTTTAATAATGCATTACGATCCGATTAAAGATATATTTGCGTCTATCCTCAGAAAGTTCCCATTTCTCAGAGTTTTCTTTTATAAACTGCTCGATTTAATGTTTTTAAGATCCTGGTATGTAAGAAGGGAGCTCCTCAGAATAAGAAATGTATTCGGTAAAAAAGAGATTTCCATTTATGATGCCGGCTCTGGTTACGGTCAATATACATATTTCATGACAAAGCATTTAATGCCGTGCATAGTTTATTCCGTTGATATAAAAGAAAATTGGATTGACGACAACAGGATATTCTTTCATGAGCAAAAGATGCCAAATGTTGATTTCGCAGTTGAGGATTTAACGAAAATTGAACATCAGAATAGGTTCGATCTAATCGTATGTGTGGACGTAATGGAACATATTGAAGAAGATCAAAAGGTATTTCATAATTTTTATAATGCTTTAAAGAAAGGGGGTTATATACTGATCAATAGTCCCTCTATTTACGGCGGAAGTGATGTACACGATGAAAAAGAAGAAAGTTTTATTAGTGAGCATGCAAGAGACGGATATTCAAATGAAGACCTTGAACGAAAGCTTAATCCATTAGGTTTTTCCACCTATCGTTCAAGATACACATATGGCTTTTGGGGACATAAAGCATGGAGACTCGGGATAAAATATCCAATGGTCATGCTGAATACTACGAAAGTTTTTTTTATCATATTACCTTTTTATTATTTAGTAACTTTTCCATTCACCCTGATTATGATGAACCTGGATTTTCTGACTAAAAACAGGGTGGGTTCGGGAATTAATTTTATAGCAAAGAAATAAGTTGTTTGGAGAATAAATGGCAAAGACTACCAAAACCAGAACAGAAAAAAAAGAAACTGATAAAGGTTTGAACAGGTTTAACCTGGATAATATAATACCACCGAAATTTCATCTACTATCTGCAATCGTTATTATTCTTCTTTTATTTCTTGTATTCCTTTCTCCAATGTTTTTTGGAGGAAAGACATTCCAGTCAGGTGATATTTTGGCAAGTAAAAGTATGGTACCCTATATTCAAAACCATAAGGATGGATTCACTTTATGGAATCCACTGATATTTTGCGGTATGCCTGCATATGCTATAGGTACCGGTTATTTATGGTTTAATTTAATAGCTGTAATATTCGGTGCAATTAAAACTTTTTTTGGAAATTTCTTTTCAGTAGAATATGCAAGATGGGCTATTTATCTAATTATTTTAGGTATTACATCTTTTATGTTAATGAAAAGCCTTACTAAAAACACATTAGTAAGTTTGTTTACCGGGATAGCAGCATCATTCAGTACAGGTATAATAGTTTTTCTATATATAGGACATGTTACAAAATTAACATCTTTATGTTTCTATCCTTTAATATTTTTACTGCTATTAAGGTTTCAAAAGAAGATATATCTCATTGATTTTCTGATTCTAGTTATCACATTACAGTTATTTCTCCAGGGATTTCATGCCCAAATAATTTTTTACATAGCATTCTCTGTTGTTATATATTATTTGTATTTCCTCATTAGATACCTAATAAATAAGGAAAAAGAAAATATTATAAACCTGATGAAATCAGGGCTTTTGGTCCTATGTGCAGTTATAATTGCATCCTTAATTCAATTAGATAGTTTTACACAAATTTCAGAATATACTCAATATTCGACAAGAGGACCGAAGGGAATTCTTGAGAACACAAAGGGAAGTGAGGATAAATCAGGTTCTGATTATTATGAATATCATACTAACTGGTCTTTTTCACCCGAGGAAGTTTTAACCTTTATTATCCCTTCGTACTATGGATTCGGAAATTCAATATATAAAGGACCCTTAACAAACGGACAAGAGGTTGATGTAAATACATATTTCGGACAAATGCCGTTCGTTGATGTAGCTATGTATATGGGGGTGTTGATTTTCTTTTTAGGATTGTTTGCAATATTTACAAGGTGGAAAGAACCATTCGTACAGTTTTTAACAATACTAACTGGAATTGCGCTACTTATTTCATTCGGAAAAAATTTCCCAATTTTGTTTGATCTTTTGTTTTATCATCTTCCTTCATTTGATAAATTCCGGGTACCTTCAATGATCTTGGTGATTGTTCAGCTTAATTTCCCCATACTTGCCGGATTGGGTGTTATGAAAATTATTCAGATTAAAGAAGATAAAGATCTAAGATTAATAAAAGCAATTAAGAACATAGCTTTTCTTTTTACGGGAATATTCGTCTTATCAATTTTACTGAATACTACTATATCAAGCTGGTTTATTGAAAGAGTTACTGCATATGCATCAACTCTCCAAGCTTCTAAACCGCAAATGGCTCAACAGTATACTGCTTTAGCAGATTATTCTTCCGGAATGTTTACCGGAGATTTAATTATTGCATTTGTAATCCTCGCGGGAGCTTTCTGGTGTGCATATCTTTATCTCAATTCAAAATTCAGTAAAGATTTATTTGTCCTCATTTTAATAATTCTTGCAACAATTGATTTATGGCGAATTGATGGAAGGGGGACAAAATATATTGATAATCCTGAAATTAATAATATGTTTGACACCCCCAATTATGTTAATTTGATCAAAAAACAGAACGAGAAAGAACCATTCAGGATATTTAATTATAAACTGGACGGGTCATTAGGTTCATATAATAACAATTCAAATTATAATGCATACTTTCTTCTGGAAGATTTCTATGGATATTCAGGAGTTAAACCCCGCGCATATCAGGATTTAATCGATGTTGCAGGTCCTGTAAACGAAACAGCATGGAGAATGTTAAACGTTAAATATATAATAACAAATTCACCTGCCCAATTACCGGGATTTGAACCGATTTATCAAAGTGAGAAAGAGTATATTTATAAGAATAACCTTGCTTTACCAAGAGCATATTTTGTAAATAAAGTTGAAAACAAAAAAGATTTTGATGTTCTGAATAGTATCAAAGCGAATTCTTTTGATCCCAAAAATATTGCATTTACCAATGATGTAAAGATTAATGTGGATGCACCAGATTCCACCGCATATATCCGTTTCACTGATTATAAAGATGAGAAGGTATCAATGGATGTTAATGCTTCAGGTAATAATTTTTTATTCCTTGGCAACACATTTATGACTAAGGGTATTAATTTTGCAGGTTTATTTACATCTGAATTATGGAAAGCTTCAGTGGACGGAAACAAAACTAAAATATTTAAAACAAACCATGGCTTTATGGGAATTATTGTTCCAAAAGGCACCCATAAAGTTGAGTTTAAATACCTTCCGACAAGCTTTCTTATTAGTGAGTATACCGCTGTTTTTTTAAGCTCACTTATAATTCTAAGTTTGATATCAGCACTATTAGTAAGAATCAGAAAAAATAGAATCGACACAAGCAATAAATAAATTATTTACTTATAGCAGAACATAAAAACGGAATTATTATGCAATACGATAATTCTTCTTATTGGAAGAATTTACACATTGAATTTGGCAGTAATTTAAAAGCTGTAGGTATTTCATCTCTCTCACTTGAGTATAATAAGTTGAAATATTTAAGTGAAAGCGAAAGTCTTTTGGATGTTTTGATAAAGACACATGAAGATCCAGATCTGTCCAATGAAATAAATATACTTGATGTAGGAGCAGGCATTGGATTCTGGACCGAATTTCTCTACTCATTCTTTCATAATCAAGAAAATTTAACTAAAATCAGTGCCTTAGACATTTCTGAGGAAGCACTTAAATTTATTAAACAAAAGATGCCCTTCTGTTCTACCTATGAGTGCGATTTAAAAACTGTACACCCTGATTTATTTAATAAAGAATACGATCTAGTTACTGTCGCTTATTGTTTTCATCACCTGATATCTTTGAAACATTATACAAATGCTGTAAGGTTTGCAGCAAGATCTGTAAAGGAATGTGGTTATTTCATAATAATGGATCCTGTTTTAAGCAAGGAATATTCAAGATTTTATGGTACCGATTATACCACCTTTAATGCTCATAGCCTTCCCAGGTCACTTTATATCTTAGACAACATAATGATAGAGGAAGGTTTTAAGAGGATCGAGATCAGAAATGCCACTTCCTTTATTTTAGGCGGTAACATGGAAAGTTCGACAAAACCAGGTTTCAATATTCAAAGGAAAATATGGAATTTAGGTTATTTATATTTGTTCCGTCATGATAAGATTGTACGTCAATTAGCTTCATTTTTGTTGTGGTGTGACAGAAAACTGAAAAGAGGAAAATATTCCAACAGTTCTGTTATTGTAACATATAAAAAACAAACTGTATAACCTATGTCTACCCCAAAGACTAAGATATTATTTTTAGCTAGTTGGTACCCTAGCAAAAATAGTCCAGTTGAGGGAATTTTTGTTCAAAAACATGCCGAAGCTGCAGCACTCTTTTCTGATATCAGTGTCCTGTATTTAACATTATATACTGGATTAAATGGAAAAATAATTGAGGTTGCACCTATATATGAAAATAATGTTTATACAGTCAGAGTTTATTTAAGTAAAACAAAAATTCGTATCCCATTTGTAACATTCCTATTTAATTCTTTCAGGTATTTTATTGGAATCTTTTTAGGGCTTAGGTTAATCTTCCGAGAAAAAGGAACACCTGAATTAATGCAGGTAAATGTAGCCAGTCGGATTGGAATTATTGCCTTATTATTAAAATTGTTATTTCGAATTCCCTATATTGTTCTTGAGCATTCAACTGCCTATGTAATGTATAAAGACAAAAAGGAATATCAAGCCAACATTACCCTCAGTGAAAGAATAATAACTTATATTAATTATAGATATGCGGATGGTATAATAGGAGTATCAAATTATTTAAATGATTCTATTAAGAAATTAAAAAACATTAATAACAGGTTTTATACTGTTCCAAATGTAATAAGAATACCAGAAAAAATAGAACGGCAAATAAATAAAAACGATAAAATAAAAGTACTCACTATTTCCATCTTAAATAAAAAAGGCAAAAATATTAAGGAGTTGATAAATTGTTTTGATTTGTTAATCAAAGGAGGGGAGAAGGATTTAAATCTATATGTAGTTGGAGATGGTCCAGACAAAGAAGTATTTGAAAGATATGCAAATGAATTAGGTATTTTAAACAAAAATATTTTTTTTCTTGGATATGTTCCTAACAGTGAATTGGGTAAGTATTTTGACACAGTTAATTTTTTTGTTCTTCCCAGCAAATATGAAACATTTTCAGTCGTAACTGCTGAGGCAATAGCACATGGAGTACCTGTTGTTGCCACCAAATGCGGCGGCCCGGAAGAATTTGTTAATCCGGAACAAGGATTGATGGTTAATAATGAGGATAATAAAGCATTAATTGCCGGAATAGAATATATGAGTAATAATTGGCAGAATTACGACCCGAATAATTTGATGAATTATGCTAAAAGTAAATTTGACAGCCCTGTAGTTGGGAAACAACTAGTCAATATCTATAATGAAATACTAAACTTTAAGTATTAATGGGAATTGTAATTCGACAAAGTGCCAAATCAGTTATTCTTACATATATAGGAATTGGGTTTGGGATTATCAATACACTTTGGCTTTTCCCATATATTCTGACGGAAGAACAAATAGGACTAGTAAGAACAATAATAAATGTCGCCGTTATTTTTTCTACATTTGCATGTTTGGGGACCAGTCATATTCCATTTAGATTTTTTCCATATTTCCGGGATATTAAAAAAGGGCATAATGGATTTCTTTTTTTTCTATTATTAATTGGAGCAGCAGGACTATTAATTTTTTTATTTCTATTTGTTGTTTTCAAACCAGTATTTTATAATGTTTTTAGTAAAAATGCTCCGCTCCTAATACATTACTTTAATTTTCTGATCCCTTTTACTTTTATCCTGGTTTTTACGTATATATTTGAATCCTATAATGTTATTCAACAAAATCCTATCGTGCCTATCTTTACCCGGGAGACATTGACAAGAATTTCAATCACAATCAGCTTATTACTTTTCTTTATTTTTAAATTCAGCTATTCATCTTTTGTAACCTTACTAATTTCGTTTTATGGGTTTATTTTAATAGTACTAATTTACTATACATATTCCCAACATTATCTTTTTATTAAACCGAATACCTCTGTATTTAAAAGCCCACTATTAAAAAGCATTTTTGTTTTTGGAACATTTATCCTTATGGGTAATGCTAGCGGAATAGTTATTATTAACATTGATAGTCTGATGTTAAGTGCATATTCCGGGTTAAGAAATACTGGTATTTATACAATCGCTTTTTTTATAGCAACTTTTATTGAAATACCTAAAAAATCGCTTTCACAGGTTTTAATTCCCTTAGTATCCGAAGCCAACAAAAATAATGATATAGGAAAACTTGAAGAATTATATAAAAAGTCCTCATTAACTCAGTTAATTATTGGTGGATTTATATTTATTATAATCTGGTGCAATATTGCCAACATATTCAGGTTAATTCCACATGGTAATATTTATTCAGAGGGAAAGTGGGTTGTGTTTTTCATTGGTATTGGCAAATTATTTGATATGGCAACCGGAATAAACCAGGAAATTGTTGGCACTTCAAGATACTACAAATATGATCTTATTTATTATCCTTTTATAGGTATAATTGCTATAGGAGCCAATATGTGGCTAATTCCCAGGTATGGAATGACAGGGGCGGCAATTGCTGCTGCATTCAGTGTCTTTTTATTTAATACGATAAGGTTTTTATTCATATTACTGGTATTTAAAATTCAACCTTTTTCATTTAACATAGTAAAAGTTTTAGTTATTGGATCAATTGTTTTTTTATTAAGTTATTTTATACCTCCGTTTACAAATTTAATTATTGATATTTTAGTTAGATGTTTAACAATAACAATAACCTTTATTGGTCTAATCCTATTATCAAAATCCTCCGAGGATATTAACTCAATTTTCAATAAAATATTGCGGAATTATTTTAATTATACATTTTGAATATCTGGGTAATATTTATATTTGTTTTTTATGAATTAATCAAAACAATTAACAAGACGGAATCTAAATGTCAGCAAAGAGGAAAGCTCTAATAATTGGAATTTCAGGACAAGACGGATCTTATCTGGCTGAACTTCTTCTAAAGAAGGGATATGAAGTACATGGAACATCCAGAGATGCTGACCTGTCCAATTTTTATGGTCTTAAAAAACTGGAGATAATCGATAAAGTCAAACTGCATTCAATGTCTTTAATTGATTTCAGAAGTGTCATGCAAACGATACTTCAGATTGAACCTGAGGAAATATATAACCTTGCGGGGCAGACATCTGTAGGACTTTCTTTTCTTCAGCCGGTTGAGACATTGGAAAGTATAAGTATCGGCACCCTTAATATTCTTGAAGTATTAAGATTCCATAAGCTCCCAATAAAATTTTACAATGCGTGTTCCAGCGAATGTTTCGGAGATACGGGGGGAATTGCTGCAAACGAAGAGACACCCTTTAAGCCAAGAAGTCCATATGCAGTAGCTAAATCAGCTGCATTCTGGCAGGTGGCAAATTACAGGGAGGCATATAACCTTTATTCATGTTCCGGAATTCTATTCAATCATGAATCACCATTAAGAGCCAAAAGATTTGTCACCAAAAAAATTATTGATACAGCTTGTGCAATTGCAAGTGGTGAAAAGATCAAACTGGAGTTGGGAAATATATCAATTAAACGTGACTGGGGGTGGGCTCCGGAATATAGCTATGCTATGCATCTTATTTTACTGCAGAAGGAACCCGGTGATTTTGTAATATCAACCGGTACAAGTACATCATTGGAAAGATTTATAGATTTAACCTTTCAGAATTTTAATCTTGATTTCAGGGATTATATTGTTATTAAGAAAGAGCTTATCCGTCCAACAGACATTGGATTCAGTTTAGGGGATTCATCAAAAGCGGCAGAATTATTAAAGTGGGTGCCACAAGTCCAGGTTAAAGAAATAATTGAACGGATGATCAAGGATAAATTGTCCATTGACAGATTATAAATGATTTGGTAATTAAATTCCGTCAGAACACAAGATCAGAATTCCTAACACATAAAAGTATAGGTTTAATAGATAAAATGATTTCTATGAAACTTCTACGATAAAAGTCTTACGGTACAGAAAATGAATTCAGGAATCAAAATTATTAAAAGATAATTGAGGTGCATTGTGAATAATATTTTATTAAAAGATATTCTTAATATTTTACCTAAGGGATTCAGAATTGTAGGAATTAAGGATAATGTTTACATGAATAATGTAAAACCGATTGAAGAAGCTAATGATGAGTCTCTAGTCTGGATTAAGGGAAAGAAAGAAAATAAACAAGAATTAGTTGAGAAAACGCAGGCAAAAATTATAATATGCGATACAAGTCTTTTAATCAGTCATGAGCTGTCATCTAAAAAATGCTTTATTGTTGTAGATGACCCCAAATTAGTTTTCTTAAGAATAGCAGAACATTTCTTTGCCCGAAAAAAGGAATATGGAATACATTCTTCAGCTATAATTGATCCTGGCGCAGAAATTAGTCCCAACTGTTATATAGGACCACTGACATATGTCGGTAAAAGTAAGATAGGTAATAATACTTTTATTGATGGCAATTGTTTTATTTATGATGACGTAAAAATCGGAAATAATGTACGGGTTCAGGCGGGAACTGTGATTGGATCAGATGGTTATGGATATCAGAGAAATGAAAACTTGATATTTGAAAAATTTCCACACATGGGCGGCGTTATTATAGAAGACAATGTTGATATCGGATCCAATACATGTGTTGACAGAGGTGCTCTGGGAAATACAATTATAAAGGAAGGGGCTAAAATAGATAATTTAGTTCATATAGCTCACAATGTTGTAATAGGCAGACATTGTGCAATAATTGCAAACGCCATGCTTGGGGGAAGCGTTGTTATTGCAGATTATTCTTGGGTAGCTCCATCCGCATCAATACTGAACCAGGTTTCAATTGGAAAAAAGGTAACTGTTGGAATGGCGGCAGTTGTAACCAAGAATATTCCTGACGGGGAAACATGGGCGGGGGTTCCTGCCAAACCATTAAAGGAATTTATCGAAACTCAAAAAGCAATTAAAAATTTAACCAAGTAAGAGAAGCAAATAAATGGACAAGAAAAACATTTTAATTTTATCTCCTCATACAGACGATGCGGAACTTGGCTGCGGTGGAACTATCGCACGCCTTCTTGAAAAAAAAAATAATATTCATTGGGTAGTTTTTTCCTCAGCAGAAGACTCTTTACCGAAAGGAATGCCCAAGGATACATTAAGAAAGGAATTCATACAAGTGTATAAGTCTCTTGGTTTAGAAAAAGGGAATATTGAAATCCTTAAATACAGAGTAAGATATTTATTTGAGAAAAGGCAGCAGATTTTAGAAAAACTAGTCGAAATCAGAAAGAAATTCCATCCCAATTTAGTTATCGGACCTTCTTTAAATGATGTCCACCAAGACCATGTGGTAGTAGCGACAGAAATGGTGAGAGCATTTAAATCTTATTCATCAATAATCAGTTATGAACTCCCATGGAATCATCTGGTTTTTAATGTACAGATGTTAATCAGGTTGGAGAAAAAACATATAGAAAAGAAATTCGGTTTATTAAATTTTTATAAATCACAGTTTACAAAGGAAAGGAATTACTTTTCAAAAGAATTTATATTCGGATTGGCATCTGCGAGAGGCGTTCAGGCAAATAGTCATTATGCTGAAGCATTTGAAATAATAAGGTGGATTGAATAAAATGAATTATCGGTTTGTCAAGGTAACTTCATTTTACAGGGATTTTATCAAGAGATACTACAACCTAAACCCGGGAGTAGGCAAGCTAAACTATGATGATCAGATGGCACATCTTATGAGCAAAGCCTACAGCTGGGCTGATTTTTATTCCAAACATCTCCGCGAATTGGGCAATGAAGCTTACGAAATTGTAGCTAACGCAACACCACTTCAAAACGCATGGGCTAAAGAACATGGTTCCAATGCGACAGGGTTACATATTGTTTTTGACCAAATAAAATATTTAAAACCTGATGTCATAATGTTTCAGGACAGCTACAACTTTAACGGAGAATGGGTAAAAGAGTTAAGAAAATCTGTCCCTTCAATTAAATTAGCATTCGGATTCGGATGTTCTCCCTTTAACAATTTGCATCTTGAGCAATTCAAAACATTTGATTTCATGATAGTTTGTTCTCCGAGGTTCTCAATTGAATTTCAGAAATCAGGGTTAAGAGTGCATACCCTGCTGCATGCATTTGAAGATTCACTACTGGACAAAATAAAAATGGACAATTCTTATCCGGAAGTTGATTTTTCTTTTTTGGGTTCCTTTATTCCGGGCACGGAAGGACATACCTTAAGACAACAAGTGGTTAACCAATTAATAAAGTCAAAAATAAACCTAGATATTTACGCGCATATACTAAAAATTAGTCCATTGGATTTGTTTTTTAGAAGGAGCGCATTTATATCTGCACAACTAATGAAAGGATTAAAACTAGATAGCCTAGCCAAATCATTACCCGGCATAAAGAAGGCATATTTTCTGAGTGAACTTCCACAAAATCCTAAAAACATTTCAGCAATAAGCAGAATTGCAAAACCACCGGTATATGGACTTGATATGTTTAAGGCAATTTCACGTTCCAAGATTGGGTTTAATATGCATGGACAAGCTGCCGGGGATTATGCAGCAAATGTACGTCTGTTTGAAATTACAGGTGTAGGGTCATGTATGGTAACCGATTGGAAGAAAAACCTTAATGAGATATTTGAAATTGATAAAGAAGCAGTCGCTTTTAGTAACGGTGATGAATGTATTGAAAAAATCAAATGGCTTTTAGATCATCCAAAAGAACGAGAAGAGATAGCAAAAGCAGGCCAAAAAAGAGTATTAAAAGACCACACTTTCAAAATCAGAGCAAGCCAATTGAATGAAATTATATTAAAGGAATTAACCAAATAAAGATGTACAATTTCTGCACTTTGTTCGACTCAAATTATTTTACAAGAGGACTGGCATTATATTATTCGCTTGAAAATAACTGTCCTGATTTTCATATATATATTTTTGCCTTTGATCAAAGAGCATATGATCTATTAAAGGGAATGGCACTAAACAAAGCAACCATAATTTCCCTTAAGGAATTTGAAGATGAAGAGCTTTTAAGAATAAAGTCAACAAGATCAATAGCAGAATATTGCTGGACATGCACATCTTCAACAATACTTTACGTACTTGAGAAATATAATATAGAAAGCTGTACATACCTGGATGCTGACTTATTCTTTTATTCCTCTCCCATGCCTATTTTCGAAGAAATGGGAAACCATTCAATATTAATTACTGAGCACCGTTATTCCCCGCAATATAATAAGCAATTAAAAGCAGGTAAGTACTGTGTCCAATTTATCACCTTCAGAAATAATGACAAAGGATTGACAGTACTCAGATGGTGGAGAGCCAGGTGTATTGAATGGTGTTATGCAAGATATGAGGATGGAAAGTTCGGCGATCAACTCTATCTGGAGGATTGGACAGAAAGATTCGCGGGGGTTCATGTACTTCAACATCCCGGAGGAGGACTTGCTGCATGGAATATACAGCAATATGTTTTTGAAAAAACAAATGATAAGGTAACAGGGACAGAAATTTCGACAGGTAAGAAATTTGAAGCAATTTTTTATCATTTTCATTATCTCAAATTTTATACAAACGGTAAAATTGAATTAGGAAGGAGAACCCTAACTGAAAACGTTTTAAATATTTTCTATAAACCCCTTGTAAAATTTCTTGAAGAGCTAAAAGAGCGGATTTCGGAAAGTGATAATTCATTTGATCCGCACGGTGCATCAGTTAAACCGACCGGATGGAAAACCCCGATATTATACATTTATAGAAAAATTTATGGAATTTATAATATCTTTGATAAATTTGATTTTTTAAGGTAGCAAATGGCTTATTCTATAACATTAAAGACCCATTCCGACAAGAGAGGAAATTTAACTGTAATTGAGAAAGAGATCCCCTTTGAAATAAAAAGGATTTTTTACATTTACGGAGTAGATGAATCTAATAGAGGCGGACATAGACATAAATCTACAGTCCAGGCTGCTATCTGCATTCACGGGAGTTGTAAAGTTTCCAATAATGATGGTGAAAAGAAAGAAGAATTTATATTAAATCATCCGAACAAATGCCTTATCCTTGAAACTAAAGACTATCATTCTATGCATAGTTTCAGTCCTGATGCAGTTTTACTTGTTTTAGCTTCTACCTATTTTAATCCAAAAGATTATATCTGGGAAGATTACAAATGATAGAGTACGAAAATCTCGGTAAAGTGAACCAGCCGTTTTTTGAGGAATATAAAAAAGATTTTGCGGACACTCTTGAAAAGGGATGGTACGTACTTGGCGATAAGGTTAAAAGGTTTGAAAATGAATTTGCTTCTTATACCGGCACAAAGCACTGTACAGGCGTTGCCTCTGGATTAGACGCATTACTACTTTCACTAAAAGCACTGAATCCAGAAAGAGATTCTGAAATAATAACTCCTTCCAACACATATATTGCAACAATTCTATCAATAGTACAAGCAGGATTAAAACCAATACTTGTAGAACCGGATATCAGATCATATAATATCGATCCTTTCAGAATCGAAGAAAAGATTACTCCTAAAACAAAGGCCCTGATGATAGTGCACCTATATGGCAGATCCTGTGATATGGATCCGATAATGGCACTTTACAGGAAATACAATCTCAGTTTGATTGAAGACTGCGCACAATCGCATGGTGCTAAATATAAAGGAAGAATTACCGGAACGTTTGGAGAGTTCGGAGCCTTCAGTTTTTATCCGACTAAAAATCTAGGTGCTTTAGGAGATGCCGGAGCGGTAATTACTAATTCAGATAAATTTAATACAATAATCAGAAGATTAAGAAATTACGGTTCAGATATCAAATATTATAATGAAATTGCCGGCTACAATTCAAGACTTGATGAAGTCCAGGCGGGATTCCTTTCCATAAAACTTAAGAAGCTGGACGAAATTAATGCTCACAAAAGAAAGCTTGCCAATATTTATTTCAATGAACTAAAAAATGATTTTATAAAGCCCATTCAAGATAATGATCATTTCGATGTATATCATATTTTTAATATAAGACATGAACAAAGGGATAAGCTAAAAGAATATTTATTAAAGAATGAAATCAAAACAGATATTCACTATCCGGTACCACCTCATAAGCAAAAAGCAATGCATGGGACAATAACAGATAATAATTTCCCTATTTCCGAAGAAATTCATAAAACAACATTAAGCCTGCCAATTTCATATTTCCACACAGAAGAAGACATATACAAAGTAATAGCGGTTCTAAACAGATTTTAGAATAACAGACGGGTTGTAATTAAAAAAATAAATTAGGTGAAATTATTCGATTTCTGTAAAGCAGGATAATATTTCACCGACAATATTGATTTTAATTGATAATGGAACTTATTTTCAATTATGCATTCTGTTATTTGTATGATGGGGAAAAATTCAATAGGTTTTGAAGCATAAATATATAAAATGAGGTTACAATGTTTGATGATAAATATAAATTCACATGTGTTGAAAAATTTTTAAGATATGTAAAATATGATACCCAATCCGATGAGGAAGCTACTTGCTTTCCCAGCACAGCAAAACAGAAAATTCTTTCAGCAGATCTTGCAAAAGAACTAAAAGGGATGGGGCTTAAAGATGCCCAAATGGATGAGAATGGCTATGTTATTGCCACACTTCCGTCCAACACAGAGAAGAAAGTCCCTGTAATCGCTTTCATAGCTCATGTTGATACTTCACCAGCAGTATCAGGGGAAAATGTAAATCCAATCATTCATAAAAATTACCGCGGAGGAGATATAAAGCTTCCAAATGATCCGCACCAGCTTATTAAGGCAAGTGAAAACCCTGATCTTCAGAATATGATAGGGTATGATATAATAACAACTGACGGTACTACATTATTGGGAGCAGATAATAAAGCAGGTGTTGGTGAGATAATGGATGCTATAAACTATTTCCTTGCACATCCCGAACTAAAACATGGCGAAATAAAAGTCTGTTTTACTCCTGATGAAGAAGTTGGTCGAGGCACTGAAAAGATTAATCTTCCAAAACTTGGAGCACACTATGGTTATACTGTAGACGGCTCAAGCAGAGGTGAGGTTGAATCAGAAACATTCAGTGCTGATGGAGTTGTAATAAAATTCCATGGAAAAAACATCCATCCCGGATATGCGAAAGGGAAAATGATTAATGCCGTAAGAGTAGCTGCGGATTTTCTTGAAAGCCTTCCGAAGGACAGGCTATCGCCGGAGACAACCGACAAGCGGGAAGGATATGTTCACTGCACAAACGTTAACAGCAATGAAGAACTTGCGACCTTGAAATTTATTATAAGAGATTTTGAAGCTTCAAAGCTCAAAGAATATGAGGATTTCCTGAAGGACCTTGCTGAGAAAACCGCGAAAAAATATCCGGGGACAAGACTGGATTTTGAAATTACTGAGCAATACAGGAATATGAAGGAGATACTGGACAAAAACCCACAGGTGGTAGATTATGCAATACAGGCAATGAAGAATCTTGAAATTGAACCTATATTATCACCAATAAGAGGAGGAACAGACGGATCAAGGTTATCTTTTATGGGGCTTCCGACTCCGAATATATTTGCAGGTGAGCACAGTTTCCACTCTAAACTAGAATGGATTTCAATCCAAGATATGGAAATGGCGGTACGTATAATAATTGAAATTGCAAAAATCTGGGAAGCAAAGAATTAAACATATATTCATATTTTACCTAAAAAGGCTGCACGAGCAGCCTTTTGTTGTTAAGAGTTCATGGGAAAAATAGAAGTTGACTATTACCTGACCTCATTCGGAAGGTAAATTGGATAGGAAAAGAGTATTCTTAATAATAATTTTATAAATTATCACTACTAGAATATATGGATCAAATTAAAAAACCAGAACTTATGGCGCCTGCCGGGGACTGGACAATGTTAACTGCTGCAGTAAATAACGGTGCAGATGCTGTTTACTTTGGAGTTGACAAGCTCAATATGAGATCCAAAGCAGCTAACTTCACAATTGATGAATTACCTAAAATCGTTTCCTTCTGCAAAGAGAAAAAAGTCACTACTTATTTGACTCTGAATTCCATAATTAAAGAGGATGAAATATCTGATCTTGATGAAATTATTCCAGCCGCAAAGAGAGAAAGAATTGACAGGATTATCTGCTGGGACTTATCAGTTATTCAAAAGTGCAAAGAGTATGATATTCCATTTTGTATTTCGACGCAAGCATCTATTTCAAACTCACGCAGTGCTGCTTTCTATGAATCTTTGGGAGCAGTAAGAATTGTACTTGCCAGAGAATGTTCTCTTGAGGAGATCAAGAAAATTCGTAAAGCCACAAATATTGAAATAGAAGTATTTATACATGGAGCAATGTGTATGGCAGTAAGCGGACGATGCTTTATGAGTCATCATCTTTTCGGCAAAAGCGCAAATCAGGGAGAATGTATACAACCATGCAGAAGAGAATACGAGGTATATGACAGCGCAATTGATAAATCCATGATAATCGGAAATGACTATGTCCTTTCACCAAAGGATCTTTGTACAATAGAATTTATTGATCTGCTTATTGAATCGGGGATTAATTCTTTTAAAATAGAGGGAAGAAAAAGGAGTCCTGAATATGCAGCTAAAACAGTATCTGTTTACAGGAAAGGAATTGATCTTTATTTTGAGAATAAGCTTGATAAAGAAGTAAAGAAAGAACTCCTTGCAGAACTTGAGACAGTTTACAACAGAGGGTTTTCAACAGGATTTTATTTTGACACTCCGAGTTCTGAAGATTATGCTGATATATACGGAAGCAAGGCAACAACAAGGAAATATTATATAGGGAAGGTGCTGAATTATTATAAGAAAGCAAATGCAGCATTTATTCAAATTGAAACCGGAAAGATTGAAGTGTCTGATAATATCATGATTATTGGTCCAACGTCAGGAGTGGTAGAAGTTAATGTTGAGAATATCATTAAAGATGATCAATCTATCCTGAATGCAGAGAAGGGAGACAAGGTAACATTTCCTTGTTCACAACTTGTCAGACCGCATGATACTGTATATAAAATAGTTAATATTTAATAAAACATTCATAAACCTTCGAGGTTTATGAAAACCCCGAAGGTTTATCTGTTATTTAGCCTGTAATTCGGTTTCATTCTCGGAATAAAGTATTATTCCATCACGAATAATCTTATAGGCTTCCTCTTTACCAAGGAATTCTTCAACGATCACATGTTTATGTTCAAGTTTTTTGTAATCCTCAAAGAATCTTCTCAATTCAACCACAGTATGGGGAGGCAGTTCAGACATTTCATTTATATAATTAACTCCCATATCATTCTTTGCGACAGCAATAATCTTATCATCCTCTTCATTCTCATCAATCATTCGCATAACGCCAATAACTTTAGACTCAATTATACAAAGCGGGAACACATCAATGGAACATAGGACCAGAATATCGAGCGGATCGCGGTCATCGCAATAAGTTCTTGGAATAAAGCCATAATTAGCTGGATAATGAACAGAAGAATATAATACACGGTCGAGTTTAAGCAACCCGCTTTTTTTATCAAGTTCATATTTCCCTTTAGAACCTTCAGGTATTTCAATAATTGCATTGACAAACGCGGGGGCTTCATCCCCAGGATTGACACTATGCCATGGATTAAATTCTTTACTCATAATTTCCTGATTAAAAACTTATAAAAATTAATTGCACTAATATAAATACAGGAAGGAGAACAATCAGTGAGAATTTGAAAATATAGCTGAAGAAGTGAGGCATTTTTATATCATTATCTTCTGCAACAGCCTTTACCATAAAATTGGGCACATTCCCAATGTAGGTTATGGCTCCAAAAAATACTGACCCCAGACATATTGCCTGTAGGGATTCCTCAGAAATGCCTGCTATTATTTTATCTGAATGAACACCCAGCCCTAATGCCAGGGTGTGAAAAGTAACGGCGGCAGGAGCGCTGTCCAAAAAACTACTCAATAACCCTGAGTAATAATAAAACTGGACGGGCGAAGTAATACCAAGAATTGCTGCATTTGATTTAAGATAAAGCAGACAAGGAACTATAGTAATAAATATTCCAAAAAAAAGATAAGCCACTTCTTCAAATGGTGCCCAATTAAAATTATTTGATACACGAGTATGTCGAGGAGTGAGAATTAAGGAAAGCAATGCCATTATAAGGATTACTACCTCACGGATAAATTTTAAATAAGGATTAAACTTAATCAGAGAGAAATATTGACCATTTACAAAGGCAATTGCCAAGACTATTCCCACAAGCCATATTAAATTGAGTTTTCCATTTAACCTGAGTGGGCGGATAATATTTTTATCATTTAATCGATTTTCAATAGGTTCTTTTTTATGATAATGATAATCAACGAAAAAATAAATGATCAATAGGAGTCCATTTGTTAATAACCATTCGAGAAACAATTTGAAAAACCAGGGAAATGGAGCGCCACGCAAATACATTAGGAACAAAGGAGGGTCACCCAATGGAGTTAGTAGTCCACCGCAGTTTGCAACAATCGCAATGAAGAAAAGGATAGTATGAGTCTTAAATTTTCTTTCCCTATTAGTTTGAATTAGAGGACGGATTAGGAGCATAGCGGCGCCGGTAGTTCCCATTAAAGAAGCAAGTATGGCTCCAATTCCAAGGAACAGGATATTAGTCAGGGGTTTCGCTTCAATATCGCCATCAAGGAAAATTCCTCCTGTAATCACAAATAAGGAACCGAGGAGAATGATGAAAGGGAGATAATCAAAGACTATAGATTCGAATAATCTAAATTCCAATCCTGTCGCTAATAACCAAAACACAATAGGAAGACTTATAGTTATTGCAACCAATAATTTATTTTTATTCTTATGCCAAAACCTATTATTTAGCAATGGAAACAAAGCTATTGATCCAAGCATAAGAATAAAGGGAATAATAGTATAAAGTGGAATATTTGTAATATGCATTAATTTCATTTGTTACGAATAAAAATATGGGGATTTATATGGAAAAATCCAAAGTATGACAATTTTTGAATAACCTATTCAAATTCTTTATCTTTACAACTTATTTGAATAAAAAATGCGATTATAACATGAGATTAAGCAAATCATTTGTGCCTACATTAAAAGAAGTTCCAAACGATGCTGTAGTAACCAGTCATATCCTTTTACTAAGAGCCGGGATGATAAGGATGCTTTCAGCGGGGATTTATTCTTTTCTGCCACTGGGATACAAAGTAGTCAAAAAAGTTGTTGATATAATCAGAGAAGAAATGGATGCCATAGGAGGACAGGAATTTCATTTACCTGCACTAAACCCAACGGAAATCTGGGAAGAGACAGGACGTGTGGAAGCTTTCGGAGATACTATGTTCCATTTAAAAAACAGGGAATATGTTCTTGCGCCAACTCATGAAGAGATAATAACATCCCTTGCAAGGAATGTTGTTAAATCTTATAAAGATATGCCTCAGATCTGGTACCAAATACAAACCAAGTTCAGGAATGAATCGAGACCTAGAAGCGGAATTATAAGAGGACGTGAATTCCTTATGAAAGATGCTTATTCGCTGGACACTTCGTATGAAAATCTGGATACGAGTTACAATCTGCATAACGGCGCATACAGAAAAATATTTGACAGGTGTGGATTAAAATATTTTGTAGTAGGCGCATCAAGTGGAGCAATGGGAGGAACAGGTTCCGAGGAATTCATGGTAAAATCTGAAGCGGGAGAAGATACAGTTGCTTATTGCGAGTCATGCGGATATGCAGGAAACGTTGAAGTAGCTGAATCAAAAGTGGAAGCTCTTTCAAGAAATAAAGTAAGCGAGAATTTAAAGGAAATCCTCACACCGGATGTAAAATCAATCGATGAACTTTGTGCCTTCCTTAAGATAAATGAAACTCAATGTGCGAAATCAAGGGTATATATTTTTAACAATGCGCCTGTGCTTATTTTAATGCTCGGGAATGATGAAGTAAACGAGACAAAACTTGAAAAGATATTAGGTAGAACAATCAGATCGGGGCGTCCGGATGAACTGAAGGAACTAACGGGTGCTGATGCCGGTTCGATAGGCCCCATTTCATTTAAAGGAAGAATAATTGCTGATCTTAGGTTAAAAAATGGAAATAATTTATTCAGCGGTGCAAATAAAAACGATTATCATGTTGGCGGAATAGACCTGACGAGGGATGTACCGGAACTGGAATATGCAGATTTAAGATCAGCTAAAGCTGGTGAACAGTGTATCCGCTGCGGATCAAAGCTTGATGTATTCAGCGCAATTGAACTTGGACATATATTTAAGTTAGGAACTAAATATTCACAATCAATGGGGGCAATGTTCCTCAACGAGAACGGGAAAGAGAATCCTATTATTATGGGGAGTTACGGGATAGGAATTGAAAGGATAATAGCCTGTTATATTGAACAGCATCATGATGATAATGGGATAGTGTGGGACAAAGTATTAGCGCCATTCCAAATAAACTTGTTGGCGTTAAATATGAAAAAAGGAAATGTAATTGAAGCTTCCGATAAGATCTATACTGAATTAAGCAACTCAGGTTTTAGCGTTTTATATGATGATAGAATTGATGCGCAAGCTGGGTTCAAATTTAACGACGCAGATTTACTGGGTATGCCTATTCAGGTAATTGTGGGGGATAAGAAGTTAAAGGAAAATAAAGTTGAAGTGAAAGTACGGGGGACCGGAGAACGTTTTGATATAGCACCGGAGGAATTGAAAGAGAAATTGAAGGAAATATTAAATCATTAACGATTTTCCATTACTGTACTTTAAGAACCTTATTTCCCACATTTCAAATTAGCGCAATACAACCAATTTCTTTAGGAAAATTTCTAGGGTTAAACTCTCAGAACAAAGTGCCTCTACCATTAGCAGTTCCAAAAAATGATTTTAGTCCATTTGGACTCCTGTGGACAAAAATGAAAAAGTGGAGCTACTATTAATATAGGGGTGTTCGTTAAATAAAGAGCAGTCTAGATCTGAGGGTGTAATTATTGAGGGGAATAGGAACAAAAAGGGGCATTATTCTCATCAAAACGGACAATTTAATCTAAATGAACCTGTCAGGATATGATTTTATATGATATGATATGATTTTTACTGATAGGAGCAGGTATAAGAAATCAATAAGACCCGAGTAATACCGCAGTGCGAAATAATTAAAATTGTCTTTCCTTAATCTTGTAGTTTTATGGAAAGGAAATTAGCAAAGCTAAGCCCTTATCAAATAAAGAGATAATTATAGGATTTTTTAGTACCTTTTATGGAAACTATTTTTGAGTATCTAACATAGCCAAGCATCTGGTTGCAAAGCTAAAGGTCAATTATGCGATGCCTTCTAATATTTGTTTTTAATTTCATACTAATCCCAAGAATCTTTGGTCAAGCCTCAATAAAAGTTTTGGATTCCAAAGTATCACCCAAGGGAGACATTGAGATTCAATATACTGATAATGATTCATGCATCTGCATGGATGTCTGGCTAGTTTCCAAAGAAGATACAACACAAAGATTTATGCTTGATTCAGCAACAACTTTAGGTACAAAGTATTTCTTTTCTCCTGATGAAAAATGGATAGCGGCAAATAAGGAGTTTTTAAGTAATTACCGTACTATAATTCTCTACAAACGGATTAAAGGTATCCAATATTCCCAAGTCATGGTTGATGAGATTTTCGAAAAAGCTGTCAAATTCCTTTCGATAACTGAACATCTTCATCATGTGCCAGTATTTGGACATAGCAGTGCGGAACTAATAAGATGGTTACCAAACTCCAAAGCATTTGTTTTAGAAATCAGTGGTTGGGATAATAATCAAGGTATCAAAGTCAGCAATTGGGATTGTTTGTTTAATTTGAAAACACTATCTATATCTTTATACAAAAATAACCATGGTAAGGTTATTAAGCAGGAAGTAAAATGAAATTTCTCATAATTCTTTTGACAATAATAATTACCATATCTTGTTCAAATGGACAAAATATAAATTTAATCATGTCCCCAACCGAGGAAGCAACCAAGGGCGTTAAAAGCAAAGTATTTTATTCTTCTCTTGAATCAAAGCAGATAATGAGCATTGAGGATTTTGAATATAATAAAAATGGACAGTTACAAAAAAAGATTTATTATAGCGACGATAGAAAAATAATTTACAATTACGAGCTTTACAGTTATGATAATAATGGAAAACCAACATATAAATTAAATTATCATAGTAACGTTAAATCCCCGACGGGCTTCGTACTTTTGGATTCGACTATTTATTTATACACGGGCAATTTACTTACCACAGAAAATATAATATATCCTTTAGCTAATTATTATGATAGATATAATTATGAATATGATGGAAAATATCTCATTAAAAAAACAATATATCATAACAAGAATTTCGAATCCTATATCACTTATGAATGTCATGATGGAAAGATTCTAAAAGAAAGAAATTGCAGTAAAGATAGGTGCATAACTTCTACAAAAGAATATAAGTATAAAGATTCTGCTTTAGTAGAAATAGTTTATTACACTTCGAGCCATGAAGCACAGAGAAGGATAGAATATAGTTACAACGAATCTGGAAAATTATCAGTGGAAAAAGTTGATGGACTTCTTATGTATAGTTCAGCACTACCTTATGTTGTGAAATATGAATATTAAAATATAAATGGTTTATTGGGGACAGGTTAATTAAATTATTGTATATATAACAGTAACAGTGTCATAGTTTGTAAAAGATAAAAGCATTTTATTATATGAAAAAGATTTTCTTGCTATTGATCATTGCTTATTCATTTTTGAGGTTCCAGCTGGATATTTTAAAGAAAAATTGTTTTAATGATTGAGAAGATGGGGGGAGGGAAATTAAATTATTGATTTCACAATTGGATTGATGAGTTTTCCAATAAGGAAGTTAAAGCACTGAGGGTTCCGGCTTCCTCTATTTTTTTATCATGATGCCAGTTGGTTATACGGGGAGAAAGTACAACAATGCCAGATTTATGCCGGGATGATTTGTGAATTCCATCAAATTCAAGTTCGAAGACAAGTTCGGGTTTAACGGTTCTTACCGGGCCAAATTTCTCTAATGTGTTTTTACGAATGAAGGCATCCACCAGAATTATTTCTTCATCACTCAAGCCAGTAGAGGTTTTTGCAAATGGGACAAGACTTCCTTCATGCCAGAGAGCAAATGTATAATCCTTAAAAAGAGGAGACATACTTCCCTTCTCTGCACCAGCATATAATAAAACAGCAGTAATGGTGAGTGGAGCGTTTTTCCATTCGTACCAGTTTGCTGATATGATTCCTATCTTTGAAGAATTGGCACTGTTATTAATTCCAGCGGAATAGGGAGAGTCGAGCCTCTTAAGGATTAAACCATCGGCATATTTTTCCCTGGTTTCACATTTGGCAATTTTCAGATCATTCCAGGAATTGCATTCTACGATTTCTGAAATGATGAGTCTCTTATCGTTGATATCATTTAATATTGTTTTGAGAAGAGCTCGTCTTTGACTCAGCGATTGAAAACAAATATCTGCATTGTGAAATTCAAGGAGATCAAAAGCAACAAAAGAAACGGGAATATCAGATAATGTTTTTTTGACCGGATACCATTTGACAATCCTTTTCAGAAGTTCAGATTTAGGAAGAGGTTTATTGTTTTTAAGGGGAACAATTATTCCATCTAAAACTGTCCCATCGGGAAGAAAAGAACCAAGTTCATATAATTCCGGAAATATATCATTAAACAAATCTTCATCATGAGACCAGATAAAAACCTGATTTTCTCTTTTGATCATTTGAGAACGGATCCCGTTCCATTTCCATTCGGCAAGCCAAAGATTTATATCGCCAAGGTCTTCAACATTTTGATCTAGTTTAATTGCAGGATTAAAGGGAAAGGGTTTGTAAATAGCATTACTTGACATATCAGAAGAGCCCAAGCGAATAAAGAAACCAGCAGACGGAATCCAATCTCCTGAAAGTCTGCAAGAAATAATTGCCTCACTTAAACCACTAAATGAAGCTAAAGCTTTTATTATAAGTTTAGGAGGAATATCCATATAGAAAGACCCGGCAACTAATTTATTCCAAGTATATCTTTCGGTTGGGTTTAATTCGCGCCAGGCGGAAAATATCTTTTCCTTTTGAAACTCCTCTTTTTGATTTCTTAAAGGAATGAGTCGTTGTTCAATCCAAATTTGAAAAGGAATGTTTTCAGAATTCCCGTCATAGGACAAAATCAATGAAATTGTCTCGGCAAGATCACCTACATTATCTAAACATTCGGCGATGAGCCATTCAGGTATTTGTGCCAAATCAACGGACCATTTTCGTAATTTTTTTATAGGAACAACCTGTTTAATTTTTTTACCTAATAATAAACTAACAGCCCAAGCTGCATCTCCAGGGAGAGCTTTCTTAAAATAATTTATGAGGGCTTCGACTTTAAAATCTGTTTGAGTGGTTTCATCAAGCTCTTTAAAGAGGGAAGTGAAATTTCTCATAAACCGTTCTCCCCTTCCCTATCAAAGAAAGATTCCAGTATTTCTGCATCATATCCGTTCTCGCAAAGCCATTTAGCGAGTTGAGACGAATACCCGTGAGTAATCAAAATTTTATCTGCTTCTGATTCTTTAATTGCCTGCAGGAGCCCCTCCCAATCGGCATGATCTGATAGGGAAAACCCGTGGTCGAAGGAATTACGTTTTCTATTCTTCCTGATCTGCATCCATCCTGAGGCAAAAGCGGAAGAAATATTCGGAAATTTACCTGACCATTGTAACTGATCGGCTGATAGCGGGGCAATAATCATTGTGCCAGGAGTAAGTTTTTCACTGCTGATCCCGCTGATATTTTTAGTTTGGGAGAGTTTAACTCCGGAATCCCTGTAACACTGATTTATAATCCCGACTGTGGAATGAGTATAGATAGTTCCTATGGAAGGATCAAGACCGGAAATAATTCTTTGTGCTTTTCCCAATGCATAACCGAAAATAATACTTACTGTATCTGAGTCTTTATTTCTACGCCACCAGGAATTTATATCATCAAAAAGTTCATTCTGACTGCGCCATTTGAATATTGGTAATCCAAAAGTTGATTCAGTAATAAAAGTATTACATTTAACGGGTTCAAACTTATCACAAGTCAAATCTTTTTCAATCTTATAATCACCGGAGATAACCCAAACTTCACCTTTGTATTCAATTCTAATTTGCGCGGAGCCAAGGATATGTCCCGCAGGATGGAAGGAAACTTTTACGCCGTTTAAATAAATAGCTTCTGCATAATGAACTGTCTGGAGACTTATTCTGGTTCCAAGCCGCTGTTTAAGTAGAAGTTCCCCTTGTTTAACTGTTAAATAAGAACGGGAGCCTGGACGGGCATGGTCAGAATGTGCATGAGTGATAAGGGCTTTGTCAACCGCTTTACATGGGTCGATATAGAAACCGCCGATCTCACAAAAGAGTCCGTTATCAGTTAATCTGACCAATAAAGTATTTTTCATATTATTAAAGTAACTTTTTCAGCATTTTACAGTCTAAAATTATAAAAGATTATCAGGAGAAAATGATGATGAACAAAATGCTTCTTTTTGCCTCTGTAATTTTCATGGCGACAACTTCTTTTTCATGCACCATGGAAAACTCATATTCTGATGACCAGAACTTACAAGTTCTGCAAGAAAAAACCTTCCAGATAAATCAAGGAAAAACTTTAAAACTGGATGCATCATCCGGAAATATAGAAATTTCTACATGGGATAAAAATGAAGTTTATGTAAAAATTTCTGGGAATAACCGTGCGAAGGAGAAGACTGAATTCACATTCAGTAACGATGAAAACATGGTTGAGATAACTGCAAAAACAAAGAGCAGTTTTTTTGGATGGAATAAAGGGATAAAATTGAAATTCGATATAAAACTCCCGAAAAACTTTAATCCTGAAACACATACATCAGGCGGGAACATAAAGCTGGAAGGATTAAACGGAAATCCGAATTTGAAAACATCGGGGGGAAATATTTACGTTAAGAATTCATCCGGTAATATAAGGACCAATACATCAGGGGGTGAAATAAGGGTGGAAAATGTTTCCGGAAGTATGAAGCTTTCAACTTCAGGAGGAAATATTTCAGCGAATAATTTTAATGGGAATTTTGATGCCCGTACTTCCGGCGGGAATATAAAATTAGCGGGGAATGATTCTAAGATATATGCTGAAACCTCGGGGGGGGATATTAAACTGGATTATAAGGGACAAAACAAAGGTATTGAGCTAAATACATCAGGGGGAGATATTGATATTAATTTACCAGCCGATATCAATGCAGCGGCAAATTTATCAAGCTCTGGCGGACGTATATCCTGCGATTTTAAGGGAAACAATGCCGTAAAGGTATCCTCAAACAAATTTGAAGCGGATATTAATAATGGCGGCAACCCTCTTTATGCGAAAACATCAGGGGGTGATATAGAAGTTTCGAAAAAATAAAGATTAAGGGTTTCTCTCTCCATAAAATGCAGCCCATAGCAGGTTAATAGTTATGGGCTGTTGCTTTTTATGTGACAAAGGTCTAAATTTCGATGGTTCGGTTCATGCATTCGTTCTTTAATAAGTTAGATAATTCTATTAATTAAGCAAATACTAATTCACTAGAAAATGCGGGACAAATATATGAAAAAAACTTTAGCCGTTTTTTGCCTTTCTCTTTTTCTTCTCCAAATAGGATGTTCAAAAAACAATACAATTACTAATCCACTTTCTAATTCAACAGGAGGTATCACTTTCAAATTTGATCCTGCTTCAGTTCCAACAGGAGTAACTGTAATCTCAGCTACACTCACCAGGACAAATTTTACAACAATAACTAAGAATCTTAATCTTATATCTGACTCAACTGCTGATATTAGCATTCCAGCTATTCAAATAGGAACATGGCATCTTAAAGTTGATGCAAAGGATAATAACGGGACAATATTATATACGGGCGAGACTGATGTACTCATTCAGGAAAATGTTGTTGTACAACTCAATTTAACTCTGAATCCTGTAACATCAGGAATGGGGACAATATATATTTTTGTTACCTGGGGCACGAGCAATTCCGGTCAATGGACTGATTATGGAGGAAACCCAATTCTGACAAGGTACAATAACCCATCCTTACCTAATGTGGTAGCGGAGGCAAAGGTTATATTCGATAATGGAATATACAAAATGTGGTATTGTGCCATTTATAATAGCGCCCAAACAAGTATTTGGTATGCTGAATCCCAGGACGGAATTAGTTGGAATACAATTGGCAGTGGTCCAGTATTGACCAAAGGAACACTGGGAAGCTGGGATGATTTTAGTATAGTGCCATCAGTAGTACTGAAAGTAAATAATCAATTTAGAATGTATTACATGGGTTGTCACGATTTAAATGGTATGTTGAGCGTAGGATTAGCACTTTCTACTGACGGGATCAATTGGGTAAAAAACAGTACACCTGTGATGGCTGCTAACTCGCAATATTATGCCATTGGATTGGCAGATATTGTTCAAAAAGACAGTA